>Ga0209751_10000098_pt1 | contig 85793 bp, 74 predicted proteins | sample RifCSP13_1_FD_184019 | JGI IMG/M metagenome (GOLD analysis project Ga0209751, IMG submission 184019) | Soil microbial communities from Rifle, Colorado - Rifle CSP2_sed 13_1 (SPAdes) (version 2) | ecosystem: Environmental > Terrestrial > Deep subsurface > Rock core/Sediment | place: Rifle...
CGATGTCGGCTCATCGCATCCTGGGGCTGGATAAGGTCCCAAGGGTTGGGCTGTTCGCCCATTAAAGCGGTACGTGAGCTGGGTTCAGACCGTCGTGAGACAGGTCGGTCTCTATCCGCTGTGGGCGTAAGGGATTTGAGGGGAGCTGCCCCTAGTACGAGAGGACCGGGGTGGACAGACCTCTGGTGTGCCAGTTGTCGTGCCAACGGCATTGCTGGGTAGCCACGTCTGGCAGAGATAACCGCTGAATGCATCTAAGTGGGAAACTCGCCCCAAGATAAGATCCCTCACCCCGTCAAGGGGGTAAGGCCGCAGGTAGACTACCTGCTTAATAGGCGGCAGGTGTAAGCCCCGTAAGGGGTTCAGCCAAGCCGTACTAATGGCCGAGGGCTTAACCTGTGATGCGGAGAACTTGGCGCTTTTCGAAGAGCAGCAATAAGCAATTAGCAGTAAGCAATAAGCCACACATCGCGAGAGTGTTTTGGCTTACTGCTTATGGCTTATTGCTGATTGCTTGATTCACTATTCAGTTGTGACAATCGAAGACTCAGGGGATTCGTCCCTTGGTGATTGAAGCGGCGGGGGTACACCCGGTCCCATCTCGAACCCGGTAGTTAAGCCCGCCAGCACCGATGGTACTTGGCTGGTAACGGCCTGGGAGAGTAGGTCATCGCCAAGGGACTTCTCATTTCTCCAACAGACTCGGCTCGGCATCGGGCATGACGAACACCCGCTCGCCGAGAGCCTCCCCCACGACTACAGCCTGGTCAGTCCCTTCAACCTTCAACCTGAGCGTTTGATCGAACGGTGAGCGCTCGAGCAGAGTCAGGCGCGCCGGCGGACGCAGGCCGAGCGCGCCCATGTGTCGCAATAGCCCCGGGTCGTGGTCGGCCGTCACCCGCAGCACAACGCCTGAGCTCCCGGCCGGCAGATCCTTGAGGCTCATGGCGCGTGTGACCGGCAGCTCGAGCTGCCGATCGGGGATCGGATCCCCGTGCGGGTCGTGGCTCGGATCGCCCAGCGTCTCGGCGATGCGCGCCTCGAGCCGTTCGGACAAGACATGCTCGAGCAGCTCGGCCTCGTCGTGCACCTCGTCCCACTCGAGACCCAGCGCTTCGTGCAGAAAGAGCTCGATCAACCGGTGATGACGGATGACCTCCAGCGCCACCAGGCGACCTCGGTCTGTCAGCGCCACCCCGCGATGCTTCTGGTAGTCCAGCAAAGGCGGGCTCATCCCGGCCAACGCCTGCGCCATGCCAGTGGCGGAGGCCGGAGTGATTTCGAGGAAGCGGGCTAACTGGCCTGTCGAAGCGCGACCCTCACCCCCGGTGAGTTCATAGACGCTCTTCAAGTAGTCTTCGACCGACTGCGATCTTCTGCCTTGCATATCCTCTGATCTCCTCCCACCGAAGACCCGCCGCTACGGCACTTCTGTCCGGAGCGGATTTCGTTTGCACCGCGGCTCAGATTGCACCCGCCAAGAGGTGCCATATCTGGGCAACGACGAAGGTGACCGACACGCCCAGGATCAATGGCATCAATGTCGCCACTGCCGTCCACTTCACACTCCCCGTCTCCTTGTAGATCGTGTAGATCGTCGTGCTGCACGGGTTGTGGATCAGGCTGAAGAGCATCAGATTGACCGCCGTCAGCAGGCTCCAGCCTCCGGCGGTGAGCAGAGACTGCAGGGTCTGCTGCGAGTCGAGTTGGAAGATCACTCCGGCGCCTTGGCCAACACCGGTCACGCCCGTCATCAAGACCGTCAGCATCAGAATCGTGGGGATGACGATCTCATTGGCCGGGACCGCCACGATGTAGGCGAGCAAGATCACCCCGTTCAGACCGATGAACAGCCCAACCGGATCCAGCAGATTTACCAGGATCTCGGCGAGGCTCGGGCCTCCCAGGTGCACATTGGCGACGAGCCAGATCACGAGGCCCGCCGGGGCAGCGAAGACGATCGCCCGCCAGAGGATGTAGATCGTACGGTCGATGAGCGAGGTGTACAGAGTCTGGAACACGCGTGGCGGCCGGTAAGGCGGCAGCTCGAGGCTGAAAGTCGAGGGCTGACCCTTGAGCATCGTGCGCGAAAGCACCCACGACGCAACAAGAGTCAGACCCACCCCCAGCAGGGCGATCGCTACCACAGAAGCGGCGGAGACCAGGCCGGCCAGTTGAGCCGAGACGAGGGTGCCTAGAAACACGCCAGCGATCAAGATCTGAGTCGGCCAGCGGCCGTTGCACAAAGCGAAGTTGTTGGTGATGATGGCAATCAGTCGTTCGCGTGGACTGTCGATGATCCGGGTCGCCACGACGCCGGCGGCGTTGCAGCCGAAGCCCATCACCATGGTCAGCGATTGGCGTCCGTGCGCTCCAGCCTTCTTGAAGAAGTTGTCGAGGTTGAACGCGACCCGGGGCAGATAGCCGAAATCCTCGAGCAGAGTGAAGAGGGGGAAGAAGATAGCCATCGGCGGCAGCATGACGCTCACGACCCAGGCAGTACTGAGATACATGCCGTCGATCAACATCCCGCTGACCCAATGTGGGATCAAGACGGCCTCGGCTCCTTGCTTGAGGGCCGGGTAGATACGACCGATCAAGACGGAGGCTATCCAATTCGAGGGGAGGTTAGCACCGGTGATCGTGAGCCAGAAGACCAGCATCAGTAGAAGCAACATGATCGGCAAGCCCCAAACGCGGCTGGTCACCAGACGGTCGATGGTCGCGTCGAGATCGAAGCGCGGTCTGTCTCCTTCGCGGGTGACAGCCCGATCGGCGATCCCGGCCGCGTCGGCGTACACCGTTTCCACCACGCGATCGTGATAATCGCGCCCGAGCTCCCAGCGAAGCGCCTCGGCGCTACGTAGAATGTCTTGAACGGCTGCCTGGTCGAATCTCGAAGCGCTCATGCCGAGGCCTCCGCCAATGCCGCGCCTTCGACGGCGGTCTGCGAGGCGCCTTCCAGCTCGCCAAGCTCTCCCTGGCGGACGGCCGCGGCGATGCGGGCATCCCCATCCAGCAGGCGCAAGGCCACCCAGCGGGCACTGGTCAGCTTGGGGAAGACCGCCTCGATCTTTCGAGCGAGACCGCTCACGGCTTGCTCGACCTCCGGGGACGCTCCGCCGATCCGGTGGGGCTTGCAGGCCGTCTTGCCGGCGGCGACGTCGTTGATCGCCGCCAGCAGCTCGGGCAGGCCCTGGCGGTATCGGGCGGAAGTGGGGACGACGGGCACTCCTAGGTCGCGCGCCAGCCGGCGCTCGTCGACCCTAAGATGGTGCCTTCGGGCTTCGTCGACCAGGTTGAGGCAGACCACGGCGCGGCCGGTGATCTCGAGGACCTGAAGCACCAAGTTCAGGTTGCGCTCCAGGCGGGTGGCATCGACGACCACGACCGTCACGTCGGGGTTGCCGAACAAGATGAAATCGCGGGCGATCTCCTCGTCGAGGCTGGCTGAAAGCAGCGAATAGGTCCCGGGCAGGTCCACCAATTTGAAGCGTTTGTCTCCGTACTCAAACCCGCCTTCCGCCCGGGTCACGGTCTTACCAGGCCAGTTGCCGGTGTGCTGTTTCAGACCCGTCAGGGCGTTGAAAACCGTGCTCTTGCCCGTATTCGGATTCCCGGCGAGGGCAACGACGTAGTCCCAGTTGCCCATGTCGACCCCCAGATGCGATGGGCGGCCGGTGTTGTGGACGGGACAAGCCTCGCAGCTCATAGCTTGGCCTCCTCGGACGAAGTGATGGCAATTTGGTCGGCCTGCTCGCGCCGCAGGGCGATCAATGCCCCGCGGACGAGGTAGGCCGTCGGATCTCCACCCGGGCTGCGTAGACTGGCTTCGATCAAGGTTCCCGGCAGAAGGCCCAGGTCCATAAGGCGCCTCCGCTCGGGGCCGCGGGTTGCGCGAGAGATTGCGACCACCCGGGCCTGCTCCCCGACTTCGAGGGAGGAGAGCCTGCGTTGTTCGAACCCGGGTTGTGGGGGAGGGGTAGTGATCGGGATGACAGTCACGTTGTTGGCGACGATCGGTGCCAGGGTATGCTCGCGGTCGGCCGCCCAGACGACGATCCGCTCCGAAGAACGCTCGATGATCCTGAGTTCCAACCCGGGATGAAGACCTTCGGCGACGAGTTGAGCGTAGATCGCTTGGGGTTCATCCTCAATGTGAACCACGCGTAGATGATCGTCCGTCGCCTGGGCCAACGACCCGCCCGCCAACGGAGCCATCTCCCCCGTCGCAGCGGGTATTGGGTCACCATGCGGGTCGTAAGTTGGGTTCCCGAGGTGTTCGGCCAGACTGTCGGCCTGGCTCGGTGTAAGGACGTGCTCGATCGCTTCGGCGCGGTCGTGCCATTCCATTTCAGGGTACCCGGTCTCATCCGCCAAGTGCCGTTCCCACAACCGGTGTGCCCGCAAGATGTGAAGGGCATACTCTCGTCCGCGCGGCGTGAGCTGAATCTCACCGGCCTCGTATTCGACCAGGCTGTGTTTCTGCATCAGCGGGAGCAATCGGGCAACCCGATCCAGAGGAACGGACAGCGCGCCGGCGAGGCTCTCCAGGCTAGGTTTCAGGCCCGTCAGCTTGAACTCGTAGAGGTGCTTGAGGGTGTCCTCGATCAGGACTCGCTCCGACGCCCGCCGGGCTTCACGCCAGCGGGGCGCGAGCCCCGAGCCCGGCCAGAAGAGCAGGGCCGCCAGGGAGGCTAGTCCGGCGGCGATCAGGAGACGAATGAGAGGTTCGGGCATGCCAGGATTCCTGTCTTCTCCCACAATGATCGTGTTGACGAGGCCGATACGAATTTATCATATCAGAAATTATGATTTTGGCAAGCCTAAATTCAATCCGGCCGAGGGGAATGGTCACGACGGCTGGCGGCCGGGGAGACAGTTCCTATTGAACGGTCACTCAGGGCGAAAGCAGGTGGGGGATCGGGAGGGGTGCGGGTCGAGAAGTCTCGGAGGGGACGGGTCGCTTGCCCAGGTGTCGGGCTACGGCCTCCACGCCGGCTGGTAATCGAGAGCGGGGTCGGCGGTGAGACGGATCACCGCCGAGCCGTTCGTGGCCATGATGTAAATATCGTGGTTGGCCGCATCGCGCCAAGATTCGAACGTGATTCACTTCCCGTCCGGTGACCAGTCGGGATCCTCGTTGGGAGCCTGGGTCGTCATCGATCCTGTCGTATTCCAGACAGTAGACTCCCGGGCTCGGACCACGCGCTTGTCCAGGGCCGGGTCACACTACCTTCGACGTGCGGTCTGGCAAGCGGCCCATGTGGCGGCTCGCGAGAACCCGGCCGTCGGTCGCTGCTACGAAAAGAAACGACGCGCCGAGAAACATCGCTTCGGAGCTGCCGGCGCCGATGCCGACAAGCTCACGCACATCATCTACACTTGCCTGCGAGACTGCAGGCTCCAATTGGCAATCGCCTGGGGGTTCCCACTTGGCTCCGCACAACCGATCTTGGACGTCTGCTTCAGCCAGGGGACATGCACGACGCACATCAGCCCCCTTATGGTCAAGCCTCATCTGTGACGATCGTGAGTCAAGGGAGGCGGTCGATCGGCGGTCCACTCTGCGGTCTGGCTCATGCTGGACGGCTCGGCTCCACGGAGTCGCCCCCCAGTTGGATGCCCTTCACCATGCGCCGTCGATGACTACGTATATGGGTGCCTTGATCGCAGCCGGCTTCCGGACCAACAATCGTACGTGCTCGATGTTCGAGTGGATCCGGACTTCCAGATTCAAATGACTGGAATATCGCATCATTAAGGCAAGAGGTTTAGTGACGTTCGCCCGGATTGCGCCTTCGTGAGCCAATTGTCTCCGGTTTCCGGATCGAGGTGTCAGCGCGCATCCAGCCAGTGCTTGATCTCGCCGCCGATTTCGCGGACATGGGCGATGACCTCGTCTTCGTTCACGGTCAACATCTGCCGGTCGCGCATCACCGGGCGGCCGCCAATAACGACCGTGTCGACATCGGAGCGCCCAACCGCGTAAGCAAGGTGCGAGTAGACATCATACATCGGCACGAGGTGAGGCTTGTCCAAGCCGATGAGAATCATGTCGGCGCGCTTGCCGATTTCGAGGGATCCGAGCTGATCGCCCATCCCGATGAGATCGGCGCCGACGCGCGTGGCCATCGCCAGGACCTCCCGTGCGGTCACCGCATTTGGATTTCCACTCACGCCTCGGTGGATCTTGCTGGCCATTTGCATCTCGCCCCACAGGTTCAGATCGTTGTTACTGGCTGGCCCGTCGGTGCCCATTGCGACCCTGACGCCTGCCTCCAACAATGCCGGCAATGGGGCGACCCCGGAACCCAGTTTCAAGTTGGCTTCAGGACAATGGACAACCCCGGCCCGGGTCTCGGCCAACACGGCAATCTCGGTCTGGTTCAGATGAACGCCATGGAAAAGCAAAACGCGATCATCAAGGAGGCCCAGATGAGCCAGGAGCTGAGCCGGCGAATGGCCTGTCTTCTGCCGCACCCCGGCAACCTCCTCCGCCGTCTCGGAGGCATGCAACCCGAACACGGCGCCGAACTCGTCCGCCAGATCCTTCGCCCGCAGCAAGTTGTCCGGGGAGACGGTGTACGTGCTGTGGGGTTGAACAGAAACCGAGATCAGCGGGTCGAGGCGATAGGTTTCGAGCAAGTGGCGGTTGAAGGCCAGGGCATCGGGGAAGGGGCGATGGCTTGGCCCAGCCATTTCGAACAGCGCCTCCCCCAGCACGACACGCATGGAGCTCTTCCTGGCTGATTCGGCCACCACGTCCTCAAAGAAATACATGTCAAGGAAGATGGTGGTGCCTCCGCGGATCATCTCGGCGATTGCCAGCAGCGTACCCCAGCGAACCCTCTCTTGGTTGACGAACGTCTTCTCAGCTGGCCAGATGTACCCCTCCAGCCATTGCTTCAGCGGCTTATCGTCGGCGAACCCGCGGAACAGGCTCGTCGCCGCGTGCGTGTGCGCATTCACCAGACCCGGCATGACAATCGCCCCGGAGGCATCCATCGTCTCCCCGGCTTCGTATCGGGCGAGGAGCTCCCGACTCGGGCCGAGATCGAGAATCTCGCCTTTGTGAACGGCGACGGCGCCATCTTCGATGACCTCCCAGTGGGGGTTCATGGTGACAACCAGGCCACCGAAGAGTAGGAGGTCCGCCTTGGGGCGTTCACCTTCGGTCAATGGCTGATCGCTCACTTTTCCTCGGGGTCGAAGTGTGTGCCAATCGCCAGGGGCGGCCGGCGCCCGCCGATGCCGGAAACCACCAGGACCGTGAGCAGGTAAGGGATCATCTGAATGAAATGATTCGGTATGATGCCTCCCTGGAGGCGAAGCTGCAAGGCGTCGGCGAGCCCGAACAGGAGGCTCGCCAGGAAACTGCCCATAGGACGCCAGCCGCCGACGACATTGGCCGCCACGGCGACAAAACCGCGACCGGCGGTCATGTTTCGCCCGAATAGCAGAATCTGACCCAAGGACAGCTCCGCTCCGGCAATCGCGCACAGGGCACAGCCGACCAGGACGGCGACATACCGGACGCGATTGACACGGATCCCGGCGGTGGCAGCCGCGCCAGGATGTTCCCCGACCATGCGCAAGCGCAACCCGTAGGACGTGCGGTGAAAGACGACCCAGGTCACCGCCAGTAGGGCGAGCATGGCGAAGAAGAGGACGCTCTGCCCGTCCAGGATGGGCCCCACCACCGGCACCTTCGTCAACCACTCCCACTCAAGGTGAGGCAGGCCCGCGACCGCGCCGGAACGGCCACGGCTACCCCACACGCGTTCAAGAAGCACAGGAGTGATCCCCGTTCCAATGAAGTTGACGCCGAAACCGACAATGATCTGATTGGCCCTAAGGTTGATGGCGGTGACGCCCATCAACGCACCGAACAGAAGGCCCGTGAGGATGGCGGTGAGCAGGCCGAGCCACGGAGAGCCCGTGTAGTGCGTGGCGACGACGGCGGTCAGCGCCGAAGAGAGCATGACACCCTCTGCCGAGAGGTGGATGATCCCAGCCGCCTCGGAAAGGGTGATGCCGATCGCGGCCAATGCGATCGGGGTGGTCGCGCGCAGGCCGGCGGCGATCAAGCTGAAGATCTGTTCAGGGGTGATCTGCATGGGACACCATCAACTTGTGAGATCCTCGATGGGGAGGCTCCCGGTGGCGGGACTGCGTTTCTCAATGAGCAGGCGCAACAGTCCGGGGGTGGAGAGGAAGACCAGGATCAGCCCCTGGATCACAGTGACGAAGTCAGCCGGGATGCTTGTGGTGCGATCCATGGTCAGGGCGCCCGTCCGAATGGCTCCCAGGACGTGTGCAGCCAGGATCACCCCCAGGGGGTTGGCGTAGCCCATCAGGGCCACGGCGATGCCGGCGAACCCGTAGCCAGGTGAAAAGCCTTCCAGGAAGCGCAGCTGGACACCTGACACCTCCGTTGCACCAGCCAGCCCGCTCATGGCGCCGCCGATAGCCATTGCCAGCAGCCAAACCCTGGTCCGCCGAATGCCCTTGGCTTCGGCGGCTTCGGCGTTCAATCCGACCGCCCGGATTTCATAGCCCATGACGCTGCGCTGGAGGAGCAGGTGCAGAACGAACGCGCAAGCGATAGCCACGAATAGACCGATCGTGAGCTGGCTGCCGCGCACCAAGCGGGGAAGCTGGGCGCTTGCAGCGATGATCTCGGTAGCTGGAAGCATCTCATCAGGAGGATGGAGTGGATAGTTCACCAGATAGCCGGTAAGAAGGGTCACGATGTAATTCAGCATGATCGTGGTGATCACCTCGTGCGCGCGGAAGCGGGCCTTGAGGTAGGCGGGCACCATCCCAAAGAGAGCACCGGCCAGTGAACCTAGGCCCAGAGTCAGTGGGATGTGGAGCCATGCGGGAATCCCCGGAAGCATGCCGACGACCGCGGCCAAGAGCGCCCCGAGAAGGAGCTGTCCCTCCGCCCCCACGTTGAACAATCCGGCACGCAAAGGAACCGCGACCGCGAGGCCGGTCAACAGAAGTGGGGTCGAGCGCGCCAAGACATCGGAGAGGGACATCCGACTTCCGAATATCCCCCGGAGCATGGCGGAGTAACCCTCACCGGCATCAAAGCCAGCCAAGCTAATGAGGAGCGCGGCTGCCCCGATCGCGAGCAGAAAGCTCGCCAACGAGCCCAAGAAGGGGCTGTTGAGGGCCCTTCGAAGCCAGTTCCCCGCATTGGGCCGTGCCTCCTCAGCCCCGGCCATCACATCCTCTCCGACGCGAGTTCCACAGGCTGCCGACCACGCAGCATCAACGCGCCCAATTCTGCGTCCCGGTACTCCCCCTTTGGTCGATCAGCGATGACTTCCCCTTTGAACATGACAGCAAGCCGGCTGCTCAGAAGCCTTACTTCGTCCAGATCTGCAGAGACAAGGAGCACAGCCGTTCCCCTATCCCGCAATTCGCGCAGCTTGCGGTGGATGAACTCGGTCGCGCCGACATCCAGGCCTCGGGTGGGCTGCGAGGCAATGAGCAGCCTTAGCGGTCTGGCGGTCATTTCCCTCGCCACGACCAATTTCTGCTGATTCCCTCCCGAGAGATATCTCGCCTGAATATCCGATCTGGGGGGTATGATGTCGAAGCCTTCTATAAGAGCGCGTGTTCGTCCGTGAATGGCTTGTCGGTCCATGAAGAAACCGCGCTTCAACGGCGGCTTGTGTTGTTCCCCCAAGATCAAGTTCTCCTCGACCGTAAACTCGCCGATCACACCCCTGGCTTGCCGGTCTTCATGGATACACACCAGACCGCGCCCAAGGATTTCGCGCGGGGATCGCCCGACGATGGAGACGCCGTCCAGTTGCATCTCTCCCGCTGTGACCGGACGCAACCCAACCAGAGCCTCCACCAACTCCAGTTGACCATTTCCTTCCACCCCAGCGATCCCCATGATCTCGCCTTCGCGGATGTCGAGATCCACCCCGCGTAGCGCTTCAACACCGGATTGGTGGCCGGGAGCGCGTAGCCCGCGAACCCGCAATACGATCTGCCCGCCTTGGCGGGCCTCCCCCGTGGCCTCGGCGTCGACCAGGCGGCCGACCATCATCTCGACCAGCATGTCTTCGTTCAACTGCGCGACGTCGTGCGTGCCGACGAGGCGGCCGTGGCGAAGTACTGTCAGCCGATCGGCCGTGCTCATCACCTCCCTCAGCTTGTGGGTGATGAAGATGACCGTCTTCCCCTCCTCCTTGAGACGCTGCATGATCCGGAACAGCTCAACAATCTCGGGAGGCGTCAGGACGGCGGTTGGCTCGTCGAGGATGAGAATCCGGGCATCGCGGTACAGGGCCTTAAGGATCTCTACTCGCTGCCGAGCACCGACCGAGAGGTCCTCAACATGCGCGCGTGGATCCACATCCAGCCCGTAGCGTTGTGATAGCGACCGGACGATCTCCTCGGATCGTCTTCGATCGAGCAACACGCCGAGCCTGCGGGGTTCGTGCCCGATGACGAGGTTCTCCGCGACGGTGAAGGGCACAGCGAGCATGAAGTGCTGGTGCACCATCTGGATGCCCAGGCTCGCCGCATCGGCCGGCGAGTCGATCCTGGCCGGCTGCCCGCAAACCGTAATGCTTCCGGCATCCGGTCTGTACAGGCCGTACAGGATGTTCACCAGGGTGGATTTCCCGGCCCCGTTCTCTCCGAGGATCGCGTGAATCTCGCCCTGTCGGATGTCGAGGTCGATGTTGTCATTCGCCAGGGTGGGCCCGAAGCGCTTGGTCACCCCGCGGATCCGGATCGCCATGTCCATCGGTACCGCGCCAACTCCTCGCTGCTCGCTAGCGCTTTCGAGGGGAACTGATTATGGGGGGAGAAGGAAAGGGCTGCTCCTCAGAAGCAGCCCTTTCCCTGGTGGATCATTCTACTGATTCAACGTCGCCAGGTAAGAGTCTAGGTCTTCCTGGGAGAACGGCGCCGTGATCTCGCCGCCGGCTAGTTTGCCTTGGTACTCCTGAAGGGCCGCCTGGCCTTCGGCCGAGAGTGGCACCTCAGAGCCATCCAGGTCGACGACAAGGTAGCCCTCGGAGAAGCCGTACACGAAGTTGCCGCCCTCGAAACTGCCTTCAACCGCAGTCTTGATGGCATTGAAGACAGCATTGTCCATGCGCTTGTAGGTGCTGGCAACGATGAATGTCGGGTGCAGACGGTTCTGGTTCAGGCCTTCGCCGATGGCGTAGACGCCCTTTTCCTCCGCTGCATTGAACACGCCCAGGCCGGCTCCTCCTGCCACCTGGTATACGATGTCCGCGCCTTGCTCGATCTGTGCGATGGAAAGCTCCTTAGCCTTCGCCTGATCGCTGAAGTCGCCGACAACGCCCACCACAACGCTCATCTCGGCGTCGATTGTCCGGGCTCCGGCCTCATAAGAGATGGCATAGCGGCGCACGTGGGGGACATCGATCCCCAGCACGATGCCGAGCACCTTGTCGGGGTTGATCCCTGGCAGGTCGGTCTGCTGAGTGAGGTACGCTGCGACGATACCCGCCAAGAAGGCGTTCTCCTCCTCGCGGAACAACACCCCCTGCACATTCGGCTGCTCAGAGGCCGAGTCGATTAGGGCGATGCCCTGATCCGGGAACTCCTTCGCCACCAGGTTGGCCGGCTGAGCCTGCTCGAAGCCCAAGCCGACGATCAGGACATATTCCCCGCTGGAGGCGGCAGCCCGGTATTGGGGTTCGAACTCGGCCGACTCCGTTGGCTCGACAACGTCAAGCGTGATCCCGAGCTCGTCGACGGCACGTGTGGCGCCCAGGTTCCCCGCGTCGTTGAATCCCTGATCGCCAAGACCCCCTACTCCGGTGATGAGCAAGACCTTCATCGGAGGAGCAGACACCTCAGGGGGCTCTGTGGCGGGCGCAGTGGTGGACGCGCTGGTGGGAGCGGTCACAGGGGCTGTGGTCGCGGTGGGGGTTGCCGCGCTGCAAGCCGTCAGGGCAAGCAAGGCCACGATCAGCGCGGAGTTTAGGAGAAACGGGAAGGGATGTCGTGCTGGCATGCTCTTCACTCCTTAGAGGATTCGGGTCAGGGGTGAGATTTCATCACTTCGAATATCTGGTCACGACCGAGTTGTTCAGACAAGTTCGATGGGCACCTCTCAGGTTCTCCCCAGATGAGCAAGCCGGGACACCGTGGCTTGGCCGATGTGTGTGCCCGGGCTACGGTTCCGATCTCGGGCGGGACCGAGGATGACTCCCGGCGATCATTGTATACTGACTCTCGGGCGATGAACGATCAGATTGTGCGTTTGACGGATGCTGCAGCCCACATCGAGCCCCGCAGACTTGACTCGCCCCCGTTGCGTAGGTACGATACGTTGGTCACCCATCGATAGAATGCGATCATGGAAAGGCGGTGGATGTGAATTCGGGGCGAAATACTGCGGAATGTTCCGGTCCGCCGGGGAGAGAGGAGGCCAGCTCATCGCGAGTGCGTTGCGCCTTAGATGATCCGAGAGTTCTTGGCTCCTTCCGACGGTGCCGAGGGAACCGTCAGCGCAATCACGGCAGGAGGGCGACATGCCCCACTTCAAGATCTACCCCCTGAGCACGGGTACGTTCTATACAGCCGAGACATCGCTTCTCTACTATTTGGCGAACGACGCCAATCCAGGCGTTAAGATCCCTGCGGTCTACTGGATGTTTGTGTTGCGCGGCCCGGATGTCGTGATCCTGGTCGACAACGGGCCTGGCGATCCTGCGACATGGGGAGCCAAGTACCACCACAACTACGAGCGACTACCGGACCAAGAACCGATTGCCGCGCTCAAGAAGCTGGGCCTGAGCCCGGACGACGTGGACATCGTCATCAACACTCATCTTCACTGGGACCACTGTCACGCCAATCACTTGTTCTCCAAGGCCACCATCCGCGTCCAGGCTGCCGAGATCCAGGAGGCCCTTAAACCCGTACCGGCGCACCGATCCCTGTACACACCAGCCGAGGCGAACCCGCCTTGGATCCAGGCGATGTCCAGAACTGTCCCAGTCAACGGCGACGAGGAACTCCTCCCCGGAATCCAAATCCTGGCGCTCCCCAGCCACACAATCGGTTTCCAGAGCGTCCTCGTGGACACCGCCATCGGCCCTATCCTGGTGGCCGGTGACATACTGCCCTACTTCGACAACTGGACCGGCCGATGGGGCTACGACCACATCCCTTCAGGGATCATGGAGGCTAGCTTGCACCAGTACTACGCTTGCTTCGACCGGATCGAGAAGATCAAACCGGTCGCCATCCTCCCAGGGGTTGATCCGAAGGTTGCGGAGACGGAGGTGTACGGATAGGCCCCATTCTTCAAGCCTCTGCCGGATTGTCTCAGGGCGGGCGCGGCGAAGCCAAATCAGCCGTTCTTGTGACGGGGGCTGCCGGAAAGCTGGGTCGGGCGCTTGTCCTCCTTCTCAGGGCCAGGCATCAGCCAGTGCGCCTCTTTGACCTGCCAGAAGCGCTTGAGGGGCTCGGTGACAACTGGTCGGGACAGGCGGTGGCCGGGGACATCAGGTCGCGCCATGATGTGCGTAGGGTATTGGATGGGGTGGGGGTTGTCGTGCACCTGGCTGCGGTACTTCCCCCTTTGAGCGAACAGGAACCGGATCTCACCCGGACTGTTAACGTCGACGGGACGCGCACGTTGTTGGAGTCGCTCCCCGGCGATATGACCTTGATCTTCGCCTCGTCTGTAGCCACCTACGGTGTTCCGCAGACATCGCCGGTGAGCGAAACCCACCCGCAGAGGCCACTGGATGTCTACGGGAAGTCCAAGGTCGAGGCCGAATCGCTTGTCAAAGCCTCCCCCGCCTCGTGGACCATTCTTCGGTTTGCGCCGATCGCTGTGCCCGAAGTGCTCGACCTGCCCGACCCTTGGCCCTTCACTCGAGAGCAAGATGTGGAGTTTGTCGCGCTCCAGGATGCGGCTACGGCCGTCGTGAACGCGATCGATAACCCTCAGGCCAGGCGCCGGATTCTCAATATCGCGGGCGGGAGGGGATGGCAGATGACTGGCGAGGCATACTCGGCTCACATTTCCTCTGCCTTCGACCTGGACCCGTCATGGGCGACCTTCCGTGAGGGCCCCGGTTGGGCGGGTTGGTACGATACCTCTGAGTCGCAGGCTGCCCTGGCCTATCAGAAGACGGACTTCGAGGCCTTCATTGCTCACCTGCGCCAGCTCTACATGCTGGCAGTAGGTGCGTGAGCACGGGAGCCCGGCAAGGGATGGAACTTTGGATTTGGTGTGATCAATGCATGGGACACGACTCGCTGTACGTACTCAGGCACGACTACGGAGGCGGGAATGCGTGAAGAAGAACTGTTGGCCATGGAACGGGAGTTGGATCAAGTCGTCGAGTGGCGGCATCGTTTGGGGAACAAATACACGCAGGACGGCAAGTCCCTAGTCGCCAAAATCGCGACGGACGGACTGGACATCAAGGAAGCCGTGCGCAAGGCGGTGGAGCGCATCGGCGGCTTTGCCCGGGCGCTCTCTCCCGGCGACAAGGTTCTGCTGAAGGCCAATTTCAATAGCGATGATCCCTTCCCGGCCTCGACAAGCCTGGATTTCCTGACCGCGGTGATCGAGCTGTTGCGCGAACACGGCATCCAGGACCTGACGTTGGGTGAGCGCTCCGGCTGGCCATGGATGCCGACGGATCGGGTCCTGCGGCGTATGGGCGTTTATGAGGCTATGGCCAAGGTCGGTGTGCCGGTGATCGACTTTGACCATGTTGAGTACGCCGACGTCAAGATCGAAGGGAGCGTCCACTACGAGACCATTGGAATCGCCAAGCCGGTCCTGGAGTTCGACAAGATCGTCTTTCTCCCTTGCATGAAGCACCATTTCCTGGCTGGCTTCACCATGAGTATGAAGCTGGCGGTGGGGATGGTGTATGTCGTCGACATGAAATACCTGCACTACCATGTACCTCTGAAGGAGAAGGTCCCTGAAATCGCTCTGGTAGTGCAGCCGGACCTGATCATCATGGACGGGCGGAAGTCGTTCATCAGCGATGGTCCCGATCATGGCACACAGGTCGAACCGGGGGTGGTGATGGCCTCCGGTGATCAGGTGGCGATCGATGTCGAGGGTGTGCGCATCCTTCAGTCGTACGGACGCCCGCCGAAGGAAGACGCCGTGTATCTGATCGATGGCGATGTCTGGTCTCTGGAACAGGTGTCGCAGGCTGTCAAGCTGGGTATTGGCGCGGCAAGCGACCAGCAAATCGTGGTTGTCGGCGCCAGCTGAACTGCGCCCGCCAAGCCCTCTGGAACGCGAGTACACACGCGCTGACTGGACAGCCGCGGCGAGCTCGTAATCACCGAGACGGTCCACAACAAGGCGGTGGCGGAACGTGGAAATCCGTGAACTCGAGGCACTCTGCTTGAAGCTGGCGGATGACCTTGCAGGGGTCTCGCTGCAAGATGAGATGCGCGCTTTGGCGAAAGATCTCGCTTGGGCGAGGACCAAGGTCTATGTCCGCAAGCCTGCAGGCCGCGAGCGGTTGATCCAGATCGAGGAAGCCGCGGCAAGACTACGGACGGCGCTTGAGGCGCAGGGGGCCGACGGCGAGCAGGTCGGGGCTGCTTTTGCGGACCTTGACGACACCGTACGCCGACTACGTATTGAGATTGCGCGGGACACCCAGACCGCTACCTAAAAGGGCAGGCGATACCGCTGCGCGGTTCCGCAGGGGCCTGTTCTCCTCTGGGAGGCTTCTCCGCGCACTCACTGACCGCACAATACCGGCACGGGACCCGACCGGGGCACAGGCGCCCGGGAGATACGAGACGTGGAGCTGTTCAGGAATCTGATCGCAGGCCAGTGGGTGGATGCCTCGGACGGGGCGACTTTCCCGGACACGAATCCAGCTAACCCAGCCGAGACCATCGGCATTTTCCCGAGCGCCACGTCGCAAGATGTGCGGCGGGCCATTGACGCTGCCCGGGCGGCGCTGCCGGGGTGGGCGGGCACTCCGTCTCCTGCGCGCGGAGAGATCCTGGACAGGGCCAGCCGCATCGTCGATCAGCGTCTGGACGAGTTCGCCGCGGCCCTGACTCGGGAGGAAGGCAAGACCCTGGCGGAATCCCGGGCTGAGGTGGCGCGGGCGCGCGACATCTTCCACTACTACGGAGGGGAGGGTTGGCGTCTCGGTGGGGATGTCCTGCCAAGTTCCACCTCGGGGGAATTGCTGTATACCCGGCGCGAGCCGCTGGGTCTTGTCAGCATCATCACCCCCTGGAACTTCCCGATAGCCATCCCGGCCTGGAAAATCGCCCCGGCGCTGGTATGCGGGAATGTCGTCCTTTTCAAGCCCGCCTCGTACGCTCCTAGAGTGGCTCTGATGCTCGTTGAGTCGCTCGTTGAAGCCGGATTGCCCTCCGGCGTGATCAGCTTCATCACCGGATCAGGCTCGGCGGTGGGGGATGAGATGGTCGCCAACGAGCACGTGAACGGAGTGAGCTTCACTGGCTCACATGCCGTCGGTGTGGGAGTGTATGGCAAAGCCATCAAGAATATGGCGCGTGTTCAGCTCGAGCTCGGGGGCAAGAACCCGATGGTGGTGCTCGCTGATGCCGACTTGGACCTTGCAGTCGGGTTGGCCATGAAAGGCGGGTTTGGCTTGACCGGCCAGGCCTGCACTGCAACCAGCCGGGTGATCGTAGAGGATCCGGTGGCCGAGGAATTCGTATTGGCTCTGGCTCGCCAGGCCAAGGCGTTGGTCGTGGGCGATGGTCTGGATAGCCGCACGCAAATGGGCCCAGCGGTGAGCCAGGAGCAGATGGAAACGGATCTTCGTTATGTCGGTCTTGGCCAGGAGGAAGGCGCGAAACTGGTGGCGGGCGGCGGGCGAGCCGGCGAACCTGGCTTCTACGTCCAGCCGACGGTGTTTGACCACGTTGATCCAGCAATGAGCATCGCCCAGGAAGAGATCTTCGGGCCGGTAGTCAGCGTGATTCGGGCGAGGGACTTCGATGATGCTCTCGCCAAGGCTAACGCCGTGAGCTATGGGTTGACTGCGGGCGTGGTCACCAATGATCTGAAAAAGGCCTTCTCGTTCGCCAACCGCGTTGAGGCCGGCGTGGTGAAGATTAATGAGCCGACGACGGGGCTTGCCTTGCAGGCACCCTTTGGCGGCTTCAAGCAGTCCAGCGCCAACACTTTCAAAGAGCAGGGGCGCGCTGCGGCGGAGTTCTATACCCGGCTCAAGACTGTGTATGTCGGTCACGGTTGACCGACTCGGGGTCTCCATCGGAGGGACGGAGTCGACCCACCTTCTCGCTACAAGGGGTCACGCCCGGACCTGGCGCATGGTCAGGAGTCCCCGCCGGATTGTCACCGGGGACGAGATGCGGAGTACTTGTCCCCGACTCCCTTGGGATATCGCTAGACCACTGAAGGTGGCCAGGTCGTGATGACCGGAAGAGAGCGTGTACTGGCGGCACTCAGGTTCGAGCATCCGGATCGAGCGCCGCGCGATCTGTGGGCTGTGCCGTACGTCACCCTGTTTTGCAAGACCGAATTGGATGAGCTGCTGCGGGAATTCCCGGTGGATATCACCGCCCCCCAATCTGGCTCTGCCTGGAGCGAGGAAACGATAAGGTCTTGCGAGAAGGTAAGCACTTATGTCGACGCCTGGGGGAGTGTCTGGCAAGTCGTCCAGCCGGGGATCCTCGGTTCCGTAACGAAGCCTGCCCTCTCGGATTGGACAGGGCTTGCATCGTTTCGACCTCCATGGCACACATCCGCAACCGTGATCTGTGCGAGGTCAACCGCGCCTGTGAACAGAGCGATCGGTTTGTGCTCTCTGATGTTACGGCTCGCCCATTTGAATGCCTGCAGTTCCTTCGCGGCACAATGGACCTGTACTTGGATATCGGGTACGGCACTGCCGAGTTCCACAGTCTCCTCGATATGGTGCATGAGTTCTACCTGGAGGATATTCGGAACTGGTGTGCATCGGACGTCGATGGCATCTTCTTCATGGACGACTGGGGCGGCAATCGGCAGCTCTTGATCGACCCGAGGACCTGGCGAGAGGTCTTCAAACCGCTCTACAAGGAGTACTGTGACATCATCCATGCAACCGGCAAGTACGCGTTCTTCCACTCTGATGGGAACATACAAGCCATCTTCGGAGAGCTGATCGAGGTCGGAATCGATGCGATTAACTCCCAACTGTTCGCCATGGACATCGAGGAGTTGGCAACGATGTATCGGGGCGAAGTGAGCTTCTGGGGGGAGATTGATCGGCAACATGTGCTGCCACTGGGTGCTCGGGAAGAAGTCGTCGACGCGGTGAGGAGAGTCCGTGGCGCGCTGGATGACGGGATCGGCGGCGTGATCGCGCAGTGTGAATGGGGGATGGACGACCCCAACGACAACATACGAGCTGTGTTTGAAGCTTGGCTCAACTAGCGTAAGCAACCGAACCCGACTCTGGGTAAGATAAGCAACGATCTGTCATCAACCTCTCGGGAGACTCCCTTCCCCCGACAACCCCAGTTACATGCCGAATATCCCTAGAGGAGCAATTGGCGTCACCTGATCTTGGCGAAGCGGGCTGCGAGATGCTCCGGTGGGTGGGCCATCGTTTCCCAACCCACCCCCTGCATCAGCTGCGCGACTTCGGGCGGTTCGACCTCAGCTCGGCGGAGAAGCCCGACTCGGGGAATAAGCCGCGCTTAGGGCCGTCGGCGAAAATCCCTCCGACGGCCATCACAAGCACCAAAGAGAAGTGGCTGGTCCATCAGTCCGGGTCATGCTTGACGCTGACCAGCGTGCGCCCTTCCGCGTGCAGCTTCCCGACACGCGCTCCAAATCGCTCTACACCTCGCGGGTCCAGCCCGATTGTCGGCTCGTCGCCTGAGGGGCGAGTGGCGAGTGAGACGCTGGGGAGGGTGGGCCATCGGACGGTCCGGCGCGTCTGAGAAGAAGCCGGGAGACAGTAGCCCCAATCGCCTGACCCCAGCGAGGCCTGGTGAACGTGGTCAAGCCTTGGGTGAAGAACCTTCGCGTCAGCGGGGTTGGCATGACCCGGATGAAGGAGATCCGGCTCGAACTACGACCGAAGCGGGGGGAGTGAGTGAAGGGCGACCCGCCAGCCCGACTCAAGGCCTCCACGCTGGCTGATAGTCGAGGGTGGGGTCATTGGTGAGGCGCGTCACCGAGGACCCGTTAGTGGCCATGATGTAAATGTCGTGGTTGGCCGCCTCGCGCCATGATTCAAACGCGATCCACTTCCCGTCCGGCGACCAGTCGGGATCCGCGTTGGGTGCCGCAGTTGTGAGCTGGACCTCATCAAACCCCACTGCATCCCATCTCACCAGGTAAATGTTCACATCGGTCACATATGCCACGAGGTCACCCAATGGTGACCAGTCGGGGGAGGTCGCCGGTCGATCTCGCGTGACCTGATCGGGATTGCTTCCGTCGAACGTACCGTCCTGGAACATCCAGTACACGGTCGGCGATCCAGCCCGTGAAGTGTTCATGAAGACCAATCGGTCGCCGCCGGGAGACCAGCTTGCCTGGCGGTCGGCCGAGTTGGGCTGACTGATCTGCTTGGCTCCGCTGCCATCCGCAGCGACCTGCCACAAACGCAGCTTGTTGTTCTCGAGGAAGGTGAAGATGACCTCGGATGTGGACCAGTCCGGGTCGAACAACCCCCCGACCATGCTAAGAAAAATCCTCTGATCACTCCCGTCGGCATTCATGATGTAGAGGGCGGAACGCTCGTACACTTCGGCCTTCCTCAGGCAGGGTGTTATGAAGAGCAATTGCTCTCCGTCGGGTGACCATGCCGGTTGGCAAGCCCCATCCGGCAGGCTGGTGAGTTGGGTGACATCCGTCCCATCGACGTTCATCAGGAAAACTTGAGGTCTCCCGGCGCGCTCGCTGACAAAAGCAATCTGCCCATGCCCGCCGCCCTGGGGAGCGACTACAGGCACGACCTCGACTTGCGCCGTCGGTGTGGGCTCTGGAGGGGCTGTCGGGCTGGTCTCGACGACCGGAGCGGCGGTGAGGGTCGCGGTCGGCGGCGCCGGTGCGACCGTCGGCGACGGGGTGGGCGTAGCGACCGAGCCGCTCACGGCCGGCGTCGAGCGGAGCAGACCCGCCACAACGACGATGACCACAACCGCCAGAACGAGTAAGACTCCCCCGCCGATGATCGCCGGGATGAGTAGCGACCGGCGGGCGGGCGCGGGCTTGATAAGTGGAGTGTCCATCGGTGAGCGGATCGTCGGGGGAAGCGCGGGTGCGTGGACCCTGGTTGGCTCGGCCGCCACCCGGGTCGTGGCGGAGGGAGCGCGCAGACTCTTGAGGAATTCGGTCGCGCTGGCGAACCTGTCCTCCGGCCGCACCCCCATCGCCTTCTCAACCGCCGAGGCCACCTGAGGCGACACCGATGGGTTGAGGTCAGGGATCGGCGTCAGTTGGGTGTGGCCCATCGCCCGTTCAAGGCTATCCTCAGGAATCTTCCCCGTGAGTAGCATGTACATCGTGGCGCCAAGAGAATAGATGTCGGTTCTGGCATCGGTCCGGCCGAGGCCGTACTGTTCCGGTGGGGCAAACCCGGGTGTAAAAGCCTTAGCCCCGGTCGTCGTGCTGCGTGAGGCATCGTGGATCTTGGCCAATCCGAAGTCCACCAGGACTGCCCGATCTTCCGGGGTGATCTTGATGTTACCCGGCTTGATATCGCGGTGAATGACGGGCTGGGGTCGCGTGTGGAGGTAATTCAACGCCTCCAGAATCTCACGCATCCAGCGAATCACCTCGCCCTGCGGCAGCGGACCATTCTGGGCTTCGAGGATCTGGCGAGCGTCCGTGCCCGGGACGAAGTCCATGACCAGGTACTGTCCCTCGTCAGGGATCACGAAGTGATCGGTTACCCGAGGAAGGTGGGGGTGGCGCAGGGTGGCGAGAAGGGAGGCCTCGCGTTTGAACTGCCGCTCGGACTCGGGTGTGGTAAAGAAATTCTCCTTGATGGCGACGTCGACGCCCAGGCTCTCGTCCAGGGCGCGGTAGACCGCACCCATGCCGCCGCGTCCGAGTTCCTCAAGGATGCGGTACCGATCGTGGAGGAGCGAGCCGGCTTCAAGGGCCACGATGGACTGCGCTACAGATCAAACGGAGTTCCTTTGGCGTACGCCCCTCGCCGCAGACGCCTCGATCTCGCGCCGGGGTGCTCGGCGAAGTTCCGAACCCTCGGCCTCAAGCCGGGCATGCCATGGTTGCGAGTCGAATGACGTTTGACAGGTCAGCGCACTCGGGCGGTGGGCTTTCTTCTCGGGCCATTTTATATCACTGAACCCGACACCCCGCAAACAAGCGAGGTCTGAGCGGCGGATGCTGCTGATCCGGGCAAACCACCAGGGCAGTTGGCTCACAGAGAGCCGCCCGCGTGCGCGGATTCACGCCTCCCAGCCGAAACTGTCAAACCACTTGCCCTGGCGGAGATTCTCGAGCGACCGGCGAACATAGGGGATGAGATCGGGCGGCGGCTCGTTTGTGGGGATCCAGAGAAGCTCGCGGCACCGGTCCGGTTCTCGGATCGAAGGCTCTCCCTTCCAACGGTGTGCAGCCACGAACCAATCCACCCGCTCGTCCGTCGTTTTGCGGTGCATGACCCCCACGACTTCTATCTCCTCCGGGAGGATGTCGATGCCGACCTCCTCTTTCGCCTCGCGGCATGCTGCCTCCTTCACCTGCTCACCCCCATCGAGGTGACCGGCGATGACACTCAGCTTCCCGTCCTCGTAGCCGGTGTTATGTCGACGCAGGAGGAGAACCTGCCCGTCCTTCATCAAGAAGAGATGAACTGCAGACACGAGCTTGAAGCGCTCACGCGACATCTCTTCCTCCCAAATCAAGGGATAGCCCGCCCAGGCTTGCCCTTCTCTGAGCGGGGCTGGATGCACATGAACTGTCTATTGCCGCCGGCGGCCCCGGGTCCAACCGGCGATCGGAAGCGACGAACCGCCCTCGGCCCCGAGGTTATAATCCTTCGCGACGTGCAGAATCACACATCTCCCGACGCCGACATCATCCAGCGTGTGGCTCAAGCCGACCACAATGCGTTCCTTGTGCTTTACGACCGTTACGCCTCCCGGGTGTACGGTCTCGCTCTGCGCATGATGGGAAATGCGATGGCGGCCGAAGATGTCGCTCAGGAAGCCTTCCTGAAGGTCTGGAACCGCGCCGGGTCGTTCAAGCCAGACCGCGGCTCGCTGGCGGCCTGGCTCCTCACGATCACTCGTAGGACGGCCCTCGACCGGATCCGGGCCGACGCTCGCCGTACCTCTCCCGGAGATCCCTTTGACCCTGAGGCGGTCTTGCTCGACCTGCCCGATCCCCAGACGAACTCGAGCGAAGCTCGTTGGAGAAGTCTGCGCTTGATGCTGACCGACCTTCCATCGGAACAGGCGCAGGTCATCGACCTGGCTTTCTTCGGCGGATTATCTCATAGTCAAATCGCCGAGCGGTTGCAGCTCCCATTGGGTACGGTCAAGACCAGGCTAAGACTGGGAATGGAGAAGCTCCGCCAGGCGTGGCTCGCCTCCGAGGTCCCGGATCGGGACAGATCTAGCCCGGTGAGTGGCGACGTTAAGCATACGAGAAAGGCATCGCAAGCGAGATGAATGACGTCTGCCTTGAGCTGGAGCCGATGTTGGCAGGGTTTGCATTGGGCGCCCTCGATCCGGGTGATCTTGAGAAGGTGCGGGAGCACCTCGGATCCTGCCCTGATTGCCGGGCGATTCTTGCCGACTACCACGGCGTTGTAGAGGGGCTCATGCTCTCCCCACTGCCGGTGAGACCTCCGGCAAGGCTGCGCAAGAACCTGGCTGCCGCCACCCGACCGGTCCGGGCCGATGAAGGCCGCGGCTGGATGCGGGTGGGATGGCGCATCCCGGCGTGGGCCGGCTTAGCGGCGTTGGTCATTCTTGTTGGAGTGAACGGACTGGTCCTGGGGCAGACGTCCCGGCTGCTGAGTGCGCAGGAGAGGCGCCTCGATCAATTGCTGCAAGACCAGGCAACACTCTCGGCGGATTTGCAGGCCAACCAGACCGCCACCGCCCTGATCACCTATCCGAACTCGGCCGTCGCGCAGGTGGAGGGTGACAGCGCGTACGGTACGTTTGTCTATGATCCCGGTTTGCGGGTCGCCGTCCTCTACGCCTGGGGACTTGATCGTCTGCCCTCGGATAAGACCTACCAGGCTTGGCTGATCGACAACTCCGGCGATCGAACGGATGCCGGTGTGTTCCAGGTTTCGGAGGGAACACGTTTCACCTTGTTCGTCGTGAGCGCCTCTTCACCCCTGGGTGAGTTTAGTGGCATGGGTGTGACGATCGAGCCCGCCGGGGGATCCGCCGGCCCGACCGGTCCTCGTGTCCTGACTGCTGATTTCTGATCCAACCCCGCTCGCGTTAGCCACATTTTTTCTCCGCAGCTGAATCAGCCGGCTCGCTCCCTTCGGCACCCGGATGTGACGGAGCACGTGTGATGCGCCGGAGTGGGGTCCGAGTCAGGCCCCTTCTTCAGGTTACAGACCGAAAGCCGTCAGGGCTGTGCCGAGGCAAGCCGGGAAGATCCGAACGCGGCTGGTCCGGCGTTAATTGTCGTGAATGCGGGCTGCAGGATGTTTCTCGCCAAGGAAAGGAGACGCCATGAAGTGTAGCAACGACGCACTTCGCCTGCTTGCGGTCATCATGATGCTGGCCGCCGGTTGTGCCAGCCCAGGCGGGAGCACTCAACAAGAGGCGCAAGACCAGTCGCCGACCGCAGTCATCGCTCCGGCAAGCGCAACCCAGGCTTCGCCGCCGTCGCCGATTCCTCCAACCCTGTCACCAAGCCTCGTACCGTCAAGCACACGCCTTGCCTCCGCCGGCTCGGTCACAGACGACTACGGTTACGGCGCTGACGACTATGGACAAAGCGTCTCGGATTCGACCCCGACAACCGTCCAAGCCGGCTCACAAGCCGGCCAGGCAACCTTGCTGGTATCGGCTTCCTCGCTCGGTTCGATCCTGATCGATGCGCGCGGCCTAACGCTGTACGCCTTTACGCAGGACTCCCCGGGTACAAGCACATGTCAGGCAGGCTGCGTCGAATTCTGGCCCCCCCTTCTGATCAGCGGGTCGCCGAGCGCTGGAGATGGGATCCAAGCCTCCTTGCTTGGGACGATAACCCGGTCCGACGGCGGGAGTCAGGTTACCTACGCGGGAAGACCTCTTTACACCTTTGCGCAGGACAATGCACCCGGAGAGCTGAATGGACAAGGGAGTGGGGGTGTCTGGTTTGTGGTGACACCGGAGGGAGATATCGTCTCCTGAGGCCGACGACGACCGCGTAGGCCCCTGAGTGACTCCCGCTCCCTCGGGATTTCAACGCCGAGCAGATCGGCCGCCTCGCGATTCCCATTGCACATTCGGCGGGCAACCTTCGACATCGACGGCGGAACCTCCTCGAGACTCGGCGAGGTCCACCTGACCGATCGTACGCGTCTCACATGGATCTGATATCTTCACATGGCCGGGCTCCTCGCACATCCTTTGTGCGCCGCCTCTGCATGACCTTCGCCTTTTGGCACAGGGCGAGCCGGGCCGCACACGCTTCTCTGCCGGCTGCGTGACTCAGAGTCAGGTTTAGTCAACAACCCCACACTTCCTGGACCAATCCTTGCGTAGAACCGCCGTGGTATAGTGTCATTATGGTTGACGGTCGAGCGGCGCTAGCAAAAGGGTCGGTCATATTGGTCGGAGATGGGATGGTGTATCTCCTGGCAATTGTGCTAGGTTTCTTGGCCCATGGCGAACTCGGCCCGGGTGCATGGGGAAGGCTGCTGTCAACCCTCATTCCGTTCGTCACGGCCTGGTTGTTGATCTCTCCCTGGATCGTCGGATGGCCACCGCCGATCGATCGAAGTCCCAGCCGTCTATGGAGGCCAGCTCTTGGAGCGATGTACGCTGCTCCATTAGGAGCCTGGCTGCGCGGCCTGTGGCTGGCCGCACCCATCCAACCGGTCTTTGTCGCGGTCATGGGGGGCGTTACCGCGGGGTTGATGATCTTATGGCGGGCGGGGTTGATGTTCGCTTCGCGGCGATCCGTCTGACCCGATCATTTGCTGTACTGGTACCCCTACGCTATCATCGCACACCCAACCATGGATGAGCCGGAATTGATCCATGACGCCCAAAAGGGGGACCTCGAAGCCTTCAACCGGCTTGTCCTGGCGCATCAGTCGCGTGTTTTCAATGTTGCGCTGCGCATCATGGGTGATCCCGACTCGGCCTCCGACGCAACCCAAGAGGCGTTCATCTCCGCCTATCGCAACGTGCGACGATATCGTGGCGGGTCGTTCCAGGGATGGCTCCTGCGAATCGTGACCAACGCATGCTACGACGAGCTTCGGCGTCGGAAAAGGCGTCCGGCAACATCGATCGAAGAGTTGAGCACCGAGCCGGACGGCGACCCGGGCGAAGCCGGACTCAGTCTGGCCTCCCGTCACCAAGGACCCGAGGTAGCCGCCGAGGACGCCGAACTGAGCCGCGCGATCGAGGATTGTCTGCGCCGGTTGCCGGACGAATTCCGGGTGGTCGCGGTCTTGGCCGATGTCCAGGGCTATGAGTATGCTGAGGTCGCTCGGATGGTCGGGAAACCGCTGGGGACGGTCAAGAGCCGTCTGGCAAGGGCCCGGGCTCGACTTCGTGACTGCCTGCGACGATACGGGGAACTTTTGCCTTCGTCTCTCCGTCTCCAGGATGAGACAGCATGATGAGAAGGCTGAGCGATCTCCCCTTGCGCGACCTGGAGCTGCTGTCGGCATACCTTGACGGGGAGTTGACTCCCAGAGAAGCCGACCGGCTGCAGGCTCGATTGGATGGTGAGGCGGACCTGCGCTGGGCTCTGGAAGAACTCCGGCGAACCGTGTCGGTCGTCCGTTCCCTTCCGGAGGTGCGCCCTCCTCGGTCATTCACGCTGTCTGCCGAAGCCGCTGGCTCCCGAGGGCGTGCCGCGGCCTATCCCGTCCTTCAGCTGGCGACCGCACTGGCAACATTGGCGTTTGTGGCTGTTGTCGGGCTTGACGCCCTCACCAGCCGTGCGACGGGAGTGGCACTCGCCCCCGAATTCCGAGATCAAGGGCAGCTCTTGACTGCTGCACCGGTCGAGGAGGCCGTACAAGCCCCGACTTCGGAACCAGCACAGGCGTTGAGCGCGAGCGCGCCGGAGGAACCGCCGGCTGCCTCGGATATACAGGTCGTCGGTTCGCCCACGCCGGAAGCCCCCGTCGGTCTTGAGATCGAGAGATCTGCACCTGGCGCCGAGCCCGGGACCGCAACCGCCTTTCCAACGCCTATGCCCGAAGAGTCTGCTGCCGCCGAGCGAGCCGTCATGGTCGAGGGCACACCATGCGAAGTCTGCGGCGGAGGTCAAGGCCCAGCCGAGGCCGACCCGCTGATCGGAGTCGCTCCTTTGGGGTCACCCTCAGCTCAAACCACGCCCACTCCGGCGCCCCAGGCGGAGAAGCTCGGCGGTGAGCCAGAGATTGCCGATCAGGCAAATGCGCCTGCGTCATTCTCCACGCCGTCGACCAGGGCCCGGGCCTCCCTTCCCACTCTTCGCCTGGCTGAGATCGGGCTAGGTCTGGCGGCAGCCCTTCTCGCCAGTTTGACCTTCCGGGTACGGCGGAAGCGTTGATGGCGGAATTCGACAAGGTCGAATTCTGCCCGGCCTGTGGGACTCGGGTCGAGACCGGGCAGGCCTTTGGCCGGCTTCGACCAGTTTGTCCCAACTGCGGCCGCGTCCACTTCCAAGATCCCAAAGTCGCCGCGGCGGCCCTGGTTGTGCAAGACGGCCGGGTCCTGCTCGTCCGCCGGGTGAACGTACCCGAGCGAGGCAAGTGGACCTTACCGGCGGGCTTCGTGGATTTCGATGAGGACCCGCGTAAGGCGGCCAAGCGCGAATGTGAGGAGGAGACCGGATTGACCATTCGCATCACTGACCTGGAAGATGTCATTTACGGTCAAGAGCACCCTCGTGGGGCGAGCATTGTGATCGTCTACCGGGCCGAAATCGAGGCGGGCGACCTGCGCGCTCATGATGATGCCGACGCCGTGGATTTCTTTGGGCCCGATGAACTGCCGCCGCTAGCTTTCCAAGCGACCAGGAGCGTGCTAGAGCGATGGCGTCACAACGGATGAGCCTGAGACGAACCCGCATGCTATAATCCCCCCTGCGACCGATCTTGAAAGTCGACTCCATCGTCATTGCCTAGTCATCACATTGCTCGTCGACGAGCCGCTCCAATCACTTTCCAGAACGCCTGGTGTTGAGTAGCCTGAACCTCTTGCGCCAGCGGGCCTGCCCACGTGATCCCCCAACATCCATTCCCCCGTATCCTTCGCGAGCCTCTCTGTCTGCTCAAGGCGGGGCCGCCGGTGTGGGATGATGTCGCACGGAGTGACTCGCGGCGTGACGACATTCATCCGCCGTTATCGGCCGATAATCTCACACGCAAAATGGAAAGCCGAGCCGGGCCTGCGATCACCTGCGTCGGTGCTCGTATGAGAATAGGAACTCTTCGCTCCGGGTCAAGGGGATGATGATCCGCTTCGATGTGTTCACCCTTTTCCCCGACGTTGTGCGAAGCTACTTCGAGGCGAGTGTGGTCGGGAAGGCTCTACAAGCGGCACTTCTTGAAATCCAAGTCCACAACATCCGCGACTACACTCACGATCGGCATCATACGACGGATGACGTCCCTTACGGCGGTGGAGGGGGGATGGTCATGAAGCCGGAGCCCATCTTCGCCGCAGTCGAATCAGTCCTGGGGGACTCCCTGGGCTCGGTCCCGATACTCCTTTTGACACCCCAGGGTAAGCGGTTTACACATGACATGGCACAGGATCTGGCCAGTCAGCCGCGCCTGGTGCTTCTGTGTGGAAGGTATGAAGGCGTCGATGAGCGAGTGCGCCTGCACCTTGCGACAGAGGAAATCTCGATTGGGGACTACGTGTTGACGGGCGGGGAGCTGCCGTCGATGGTTGTGATCGATGCCGTCGCCCGGTTGATCCCGGGAGTTCTCGGGGATGCGGAGGCGGCATCGCGGGATTCCCACGCCAGGCGTCTACTCGAACACCCGCATTTCACCCGGCCTGCCGAGTTCCGTGGCTGGCGTGTGCCGGATGTCCTCCTTTCCGGGGATCACGCTCGCATTGCAGCCTGGCGTCGAGAACAATCGCTCCGAAGGACAAGGGCTCGGCGCCCCGATCTCGTTCCCGGGGCCGCCCTATCAGAGGCGGAGCGTGAGATGCTCGATCGGACATCCGAGGACGACCCCGGCTGATCGCGGCCTTCGAGCGCCCCTTCCTCTGGAGTCAACAACGGATGTCGTGCGGGTGGATCCGAGAAGCTAACGAGGGGGTAAAGCGGTCACTGCCTGGAATGTTCGAGAGGAGAACCATTTGAAAGAGCTCGAGCCCGATCGCGCCGAACAATCGCTTAGAACCCGTCGCGGCGAACTGCGCCGCCGACCGGGGCTTCTGTCACGGAGGCATTGGCGGACTGGGGATTTCGCACTTGGATTCGATCCGCTGGCGGTCGTGCTAGGATGCTTGGCCGGCTTGCTCCTCTTCGGGTGCGCCTCGCCGCCGGATATCGAGTTGCCCACCCTGGGACCGTCGTTCACTCCAACTCCGATCAGACCCGCAACATTGCCGCCTCCACCGAAGACTCTCGTCGTCTGCTTGCGCGACGAACCAGCCTCACTCTACCTCTACAGCCCAGCCTACCTGAGCGGCTCCGGAGGAGGCGAAGTTGACACCATCCTCCAGGCGATCTATGACGGCCCGCTGGACATTCGCCGATTCGAATACGAGCCGGTCATTCTCGAGAGGGCCCCGAGCCTTTCGGGCGGCGATGCACGGATCCAGTCTGTCACGGTCGCTGAAGGGGGGGTGTACTTCAACCCAGAGACCCTCGAGCCGGACAGTCTCCAACCCGGGCGGCAGTATCTCCCGACAGGTTGTCGGGAAATGACGTGTGCCATCATGTATGCTGGCGGAGAAGTCGCACTCGACCAGCTCGTCGTCGAGTTCAAGCTGATCGACGGTCTGCTATGGTCGGATGGCGCAGCCCTGACCGCGGATGATTCAGTCTACTCGTACCAGATCGAGGCTGCGCTAGAGACGCCCAGCACCAAGTTTCTGGTCAACAACACCCAGTCTTACGAGTCGCTTGACGAACTCACCCTCCGTTGGACGGGTATCCCCGGTTTCATGGACAACGAGTATCGCGGCAATTTCTGGTCACCCCTGCCCGAACATCTCTTGCAAGGGAAGACTCCGGCAGCGTTGCTCGAGGACGAGGGCGCGAACAAGCGACCGATCGGATGGGGACCGTACACCATCGACAGCTGGGATCCCGGTAAGCTCATCCATCTTACGCGGAATCCCAACTACTTCCGGGCCGACGAGGGCCTGCCGGCGTATGAGTTCCTCATCTTCCGCTTCTTGGGTGAGGACTTGGAGAGCGCTATCGAACAATTGATCACCGGGGAATGCGACATTTTGGACGAATCGGTCCTCAGCCCCGGACAGTTATCAACCCTGAATACGCTTGCAGGGGAAGGAAGACTGGTGCTCGAGTGGACACCCGGATCCCTGTTGGAGCGGCTCGAGTTCAACCTTGGACCGAGCCAGGGAGTCAGTCTGGTCAAGGAGGTCGAGACCCGCCGGGCGCTGTCGGCCTGCATCGACCGGCAAGGGATCGTCGACCAGGTCTTTGAGGGTATCGCGCAGGTTTCCCTGACGTATCTCCCGACGGGCCACCCACTCTACCTGGAGCCGGTGGGAGGTGTCGCCTCCGATCCGGCGGCGGGACGGGAAGCCCTGGAGGCTGCCGGTTGGGTGGTCCCGAGCGCGGGTGGAGGCGTGGTGCGAGGGGCGCAGGGGATCAGCGGGGTTGCGGATGGGACGGCCCTGGCCTTCACATTACTGACTCCCAGTGGAGAAGTGAACGAGGTCGTGGCAAACCAGGTTAAGGAAAACCTGGGCGCCTGTGGGGTTGACGTTTCAATCGAAGTCCTCGATCCAGCTTTGTTTCTCTCCGAGTGGCCTGACGGCCCGGTCTTTGGCCGTGGTTTCGGCCTGGTGGCGTGGGCCTGGCCGACTCTCGTCAGCCCCGTGTGCGAGACGTTCCTGACCGGGCAAGTCCCTTCTGATGACAGCCCTCTTGGGATCAACGCCTCTGGGTTCAGCGACGCAGAGTACGATAGCGCCTGTCAATCGCTCCTGCTCAACCTGCCCGACGCCGCCGCCTTCGACGACGGGGCCCGCAAGACCCAGCAGATCATCGCTGATCAGGTCCCAGCCATCCCCTTGTTCGTCCACCCCAGGTTGATGGCACACTCCACAGACTTGTGCGGGACCGAAATCGATCCGACCGCTTCGAGTGGGCTGTGGAACCTGGAGACGATCCAGTCTGCGGAGGACTGCCCACCGGGGCCATGAGAAGAAGCCGATCGGGGAAGGCGAGCGGGGGCCTCACCAACACTAGGTGCGAACGGGCAACTTGGCGGGGGTTTTCTAACGGTGGCCACACCCCTTCAAGGCTCCGGGAGCCTGGTCGTCTGCGCAGGCTCAAGACCGCGGCCAGCAGGGGCAGGGTTGACGCCTGTGGTTCGACGGGGGTTCGATGGGGTGAACCTTTCTGCCGCGCCACGGGTATATTCATAATAGGATAGATGCACGGGGGCATGCCTTGGCCCAGAACTCGGATCGGGAGCTTGTGGTCTTGCTCCAGCAGGGGGATCTGGAAGCGCTTGGCGCGCTCTACGACAAGCATCACACCCTGGTCTTTCGCTCGATCCTCGGCATTACGAACGATGTAGAGACAGCGGCCGACGTTACACAGGATGTCTTCCTCCGCCTCTACCGTTTTGCCGATCGGGTCGATCCGGGTCGGCCGCTTGAGCCTTGGCTTTATCGGGTTGCAGTCAATCAAGCCAACAGCTGGCTGCGCCGGCGTAACCGTTGGCGTCGTGTTCTGGAGGAGATGGCCGGCTGGCTGTCCCCCAGCAGCAAGCCGTCGCCGGAAGCCCAGGCTGAACGCCAAGACGAGTGGCGTTGGGTCGGCGAGGCTGTGGCCTGTCTGCCTGCGACGCAACGGGCTGTCGTCGTGCTGTATTACGTGAACGATCTCTCGGTTCGGGAGATCGCCGAGGTCTTGGGTATCCCGCAGGGGACCGTGAAGTCACGGCTACACTATGGCCGCATCAGTCTGAAGAAACGGCTCGGTCTGGTTGATGAGCGTCCGGTCGGGGTGCAGTATGAGGCTACATGATCGGTGCCGGAACGACGCGGCAGATCCGCTCATCAGACGGTCACTGAAGGCCTGGATGTCAGCCGCCCGTCCTCATCCCGACGCAAGAGCCCGCCTCCTGGCGGCGGCAGGGCGGGCAGCCGCCAATCGATCCTGGGATTCGGGCAGGAAGCCGCCCCTCCCTCTCTCGGTGGTTCTGGCGCTCCGGACGGTCCTTGTAACAGCCATAATGGATCCTGTCCGGAATTCGGTCGATCATTCGCTTGCGGGTGCCGTTTTGCCTCAAGATCCCCACAGTCTATCCCATCGGCGAATCCGCCAGGAGGGCTGGTATGCGTTTGCCTTCGGGATCGGGATTCCGACCCTGATCCGATGAGCGCCCTGCGATCCCGCGGACACGCCAAGACCACGCTGACCTCCTATGACATTCTCCCAAGCCCAGTCCGCGAGCGCCGCCTCGGGTCCGAGGTGATCGACGGTGGCCTCGCGAACTGCCGCCGAGAACTGGTCGCCATCTGCCCGCATGGGAAGACACCATTGTGCGCCGACCGGATCGCCTCACCTCTGCGGAAAGTGCCCGGTGTGTATGCTTGGTTCACACAGCTTGAGGGATCTCCGTTCACCACGGATCGGGTCCGGTCGGAGGCACGCGGGGGATTTGTTGACGCAACCCTTGTTTCGGGTATAATCCTCCAACGGAGGGGGCGCATTCCCACGAGGGCGCTGGGTGCTCCCGGTGTGGTTATTCTGGCGGATTGCACCGGGAGGAGACTCGGGTTTCGCGGTCGGAGCGCCGCCTCGTTTTCAGACAGTATCTACTTGGCCCACCTCCCACGCCGTTCCCCGGAGATTGTGACCAGCTCAAGTCTTTTGCGGAGATTCGTACAGCGCTTTCGAACCCAAGTGAGGAGTCCGAGCCTTGCCCAGGATTCTTGAAGTAAGGGACCTCGTCACACGGTTCTACACACCGGAGGGCGTAGTTCATGCCGTGAACGGCGTCTCCTTTCACCTGGATGAAGGTGAAACACTGGGGATTGTCGGGGAGAGCGGGTGTGGAAAGAGCGTGAGCGTATTGTCGATCCTGCGTCTGATCCCTGAACCCCCCGGCCGCATAGAGCGTGGCGAAGCCAACTTCATGGGTCGTGATCTGCTGTCGCTCCCCAAGGAAGAGATGCGTTTTGTCCGCGGGGCGCAAATCGGGATGATCTTCCAGGACCCCATGACCTCGCTCAATCCGGTCATGACGATCGGGAAGCAGATCGCCGAACCGATGCTCGAACACCTGGGGATGACCGAGTCGCAGGCCAAGGACCGGGTTGTGGAACTGCTGGGGATGGTCGGTATTCCGCACGCCAAAGAGCGTCTGGACGATTTCCCTCATCAATTCTCCGGGGGCATGCGCCAGAGGGTGATGATCGCCATGGCGCTCTCGTGCAGCCCGAAGATCCTCATCGCCGATGAGCCGACTACTGCGCTTGACGTGACCATCCAGGCCCAGATCCTGGATCTGGTCAAGGAGCTGCGTGACAAGCTCGGCATGGCGGTTATCTGGATCACCCACGATCTCGGCATCATCGCCGGACTGGCGGAGCGCGTCATGGTGATGTATGCGGGTTACGTGGCCGAGCGGGCAAGCGTGCGCGACCTGTATGCCTATCCCCAACACCCCTACACCATCGGTCTCCTCGGGTCGTTGCCGAGGATCGATGGTCGACATGCGCGCCGCCTGGTGAGCATCGAAGGTCGTCCACCCGACTTGCTCCAAGAGCCTGAATGTTGTCCTTTTGCTCCTCGTTGTCCGTATGTAATCGACATTTGCTGGGATGAGAATCCGAAGTTGCGGGGCACTGGCCATCAGCATGAGATCTCATGTTGGGTAAATGTCAAAGAGGTCACACCTGAGAAGGTAACCGCAGTCCATGAGTGAGAACAACATCCTTCTGCATGTCGATGGTCTCAAGAAGCACTTTCCGATCATGCGTGGGCTTATCCGGCGGCAGGTCGGTGCGGTGAAAGCCGTCGACGGAATCACCTTCGATGTTCGCCGCGGTGAAACGTTCGGCCTGGTGGGGGAGAGCGGGTGCGGCAAGTCCACCACCGGGCGGGTCATTCTCCAGCTCTACCGGCCGACTGACGGCAAGGTCACCTTCGATAGTATGGAGCTGACCATGATGAGGAGTGAGGAGATCCGTCGCTTGCGGACGCGGATGCAGATGATCTTTCAGGACCCCTATGCCTCACTTAATCCCCGCATGACCGTTGGACAGCTGATCGGCGAACCGCTTGTCATCCATCTCCAGATGAGCCGCCATGAGCAAACGGAACGGGTGCACCAACTGCTTGAACTTGTTGGGCTCAACCCGAAGTTCAACCAACGCTACCCCCACGAGTTCTCCGGCGGCCAACGACAACGTATTGGCGTCGCACGTGCCCTGGCCTTGAATCCGGAGTTCATTGTCTGCGACGAGCCGATCTCCGCCCTGGATGTCTCTGTGCAGGCTCAAGTGGTGAACTTGCTGGAGGATCTGCAGGAGAAGCTCGAACTCACCTATCTGTTCATCGCACACGACTTGAGCATGGTCCGACACATTGCCACCCGCGTAGCCGTGATGTACCTGGGAAAGTTAATGGAGCTTGCGCCGCGTGAAGAGCTTTACGAGGACCCGCTACATCCCTACACGCAGGCTTTGCTCTCAGCCGTCCCTGTCCCCGACCCGGTGGTCGAGGCGGAGCGTAGACGAACGATCCTCGAGGGGGATGTCCCCAGCCCGGCTGCACCGCCATCGGGGTGCGTGTTCCATACCCGCTGCCCATTGGCGGTGGACATCTGCCGAGATGTGGTCCCGGAGTACCGTCAGGTCCGCCCAGGGCACTTCGTCGCCTGTCACCTGGTGGAAGCCTGAAGTTCGCTGAGGACTGAGATTCGCGAAAGGCGATAAGGGGAGAGGAGGTAACCGGAATCGGGAACTTAGCTTCGTCATCCGGCACGTGTAATCGGTGAAATCGCGAAATCTTGGAGGAGAGGATGTACGCGGACAAACGCCTTATGATCGCTTTGGGGGTGATTGTGTCCTTGAGCATGATCCTGGCGGCGTGCGCCCCGCAGCCGGCCGTGGTACAGACGGTCATCGTCGAGGGGACGCCCATGATCGTGACGGTTACCCCCGCCCCGACGGAAGAACCTATCACCAATCCCTTGATCGGTAGCGGTAAGTTGGATGGCAACGGAATCCCGCCGGACTTCTTCAGCGATATCCATGTGCGGAAGGGGTTCGCCTACTGCTTCGACTGGGACACGTATATCGCAGATGCATTCCAGGGCGAGGCCGTGCAGTCCTACAGCGTCATCATCCCCGGTATGCTTGGCTACGACCTCGAGGGAAAGCACTACTCCTTCGATCTGGCCAAGTGTGAAGAGGAGATGAAGCTGGCCTGGGACGGACAGGTCTGGGAGACCGGCTTCCGGGTACAAATCGGTTACAACATCGGCAACACCACCCGCCAGACTGTGGCCGAGATCTTGTCCGAGGGCCTGACCGCGGTCAACGAGAAGTTCGTCGTCGAGACCGTCGGTCTGCCGTGGCCGGCGTTCTTGCAGGCCCAGCGTGACCTGCGGCTGCCGGTGTTTATCAGCGGCTGGCTGGAAGACATCCACGACCCGCACAACTGGGTCGTTCCTTACCTGACCGGAACCTACGGACGGCGCCAGAGCATGCCGGAGGATATGAAAGCTCAATTCCAGGCGCTCATCGATCAGGCGATCACCGCTCCGACAGTGGAGGAACGCGAGGCGCTTTACTTCCAGCTTAACGACCTGGTCTATGAGAACGTGCCCAACATCCTACTGGCGGTGGCCACCGGCCGGCGCTATGAGCAACCCTACGTCCAGGGCTGGTTCTACAACCCGATCTACCCGGAAGACGAGTACTACTATGTCTTGTCCAAGACGGGCGGGAGCGATCGGACAACGTACACCAAGGTGACCTTCGGCTCCCCCGAGACCTTCGACCCGGCCCTGGCTTACGAGACCTTTGGCGGCGGCATACTGCAGAACACCTACGAAACTCTGATTTTCTACGATCGGGAGAATCCCAACGCCTTTGTGCCGCAGCTGGCAAGCTCATGGGAGGTCTCGCACGATGGACTGACCTATACCTTCAACCTCCGTCCGGGGGTCAAGTTCCATGCAGGTGGCGACCTGACGGCTTCGGACGTGGCCTACTCGCTCCAGCGCGGCATGCTGCAGGGCGGCACCGCCTCGCCGCAGTGGCTGTACTACGAGGCCTTCTTCGGGACCGGGACCGATGACATCTCCTTGCTGGTCGACCCGGAAGGCAACCTGTATGACGACCGCGAGGCGCTGACGGCTGCCGACCCGGCCACGCTGGCCGAGGCCTGCGAGAAGGTCAAGGCCGCCGTGGTGGCCGATGACGCCGCCGGCACAGTCACCCTCAACCTGACCCAGCCGTGGGCCCCAATGCTGGCCACGCTCGCCCAGACCTGGGGTTCGGCCATGGATCAGGAATGGGTTGTCGCCAACGGCGGGTGGGATGGATCTTGCGACACCTGGCAGAACTTCTACGCCATGACGTCCGAGGAGGACCCGTTCACCAAGATCAGCAACGGCACTGGCGCCTTCAAGTTCGATCACTGGACCGAGGGCGAGGAGATCGTGCTCGTCCGCAACGACGAGTACTGGCGCACAGCGGCCGTCGGCCCCGCGTGGGAAGGCGGCCCAGTCGGGCCGGCCAGCCTTGAACGCGTCGTCATCAAGATGGTGGACGAGTGGGGCACCCGCTTCGCCATGATGCAGGCGGGCGACGCCGATACGGTCGAAGTGCCGCCGGAGAACCGGCCGCAGATCGATCCTCTCGTCAGTGATGTGTGCAAGTACAACCTGGCGACGTTCGGGTTCGACTGCGCGGCGGGCGCAACCGGCGACTTCCGCGTGTACCGCGACTATCCGACCGTCCTACGGACCGACATCTTCCTTAACTTCAACATCGCCAAGTAACGTCGGTCCGATCATGAGTTTGAGGCTGGCCGGGGCGGGGGTGAACCCCAGCCCCGGCCAGCCGAGCCCGCATTGCGCGGGACAACCAGCTCAACCCTGGTCCGCGTTGGCTGGGCGCGGCCGGGCGTCTCTAGGAGCCAAGAATGCTGAACTATCTCCTTCGCAGGCTGGCTCTGCTTCCGCTCCTGCTGTTCGGAGTTACCGTCCTGATCTTCTTCATGCTCCAGTTTCTCTCCCCCGTGGAGCGCGCTTCACTCTATGTGCGGGATATCCCCAAGAACGAGCGGGCCATCGAAGGGATCATCATCCGCTATGGTTTGGACGCCCCGCTCCCGGTTCAGTACTGGAACTGGCTGGTGGGGAAGCGCGACCCCGACTCTGGGGAGGTCAGGGGGGGCATCTTGCGCGGTGATTTCGGGTACTCTCGCACCGCGAACCAGTTCGTCGTTGAGATCATCAAGCAGCGTTTTCCTGCCACGCTCGAGCTCACCCTGTGGGGGGCCATTCCGATCATAGCCGGGGGCATCTGGTTAGGCGTGCTATCGGCTGTCCATCACAACAAGTTCCTCGACCAGTTGGCACGCATCTTCAGCATCCTGGGCTACTCACTGCCGATATTCGTCTTCGGCCTGGTCGTGCTGATGATCTTCTATGCCAAACTGCGCTGGTTCCCCCCTGGGCGGCTGTCAGACGCGATGACCCAGGTGGTCCTAGACCCCGCCTTCCACCGCTACACGACGATGAACACGATCGACTCGCTCCTCAATCTGCGCTTCGATGTCTTTGTGGATTCTTTGCGGCACATCATTCTTCCAGTAATCACCCTGTCCTATTTCTCATGGGCCGTCTTGGTGCGTGTTACGAGATCTTCCATGCTTGAGACTCTTCGCCAGGACTATGTCATCACTGCCCGGGCCAAGGGGTTGAGGGAGCAAGATGTCATTAACCGCCACGCCCGGCCCAATGCGCTGATCCCTGTGGCGACGGTCGGCGGCCTGCAGGTTCTGACTCTCCTGAGCGGCGTGATCATTACCGAGACCGTTTTCGACTATCCCGGTCTGGGCCAGGCCATGGCCTCGGCCTCGGTTCAGCTGGATGTCATCGCGGTCTTGGGACTGACGTTGTTCAATGCCGCCATCCTGGTGTTGGTAAACCTGGTGGTGGATGTGACGTACGCGTTTATCGACCCACGGATCCGCCTGGACTAAGAGGCTGAGGAGGTTGCAGGTATGGCAATCGAAGCCAAACGGACGCCCCGGCGGGTGCTGCCCGGCATGGATGAGCAGGGGATCACCGAGCGCGAAGCCAGCTTCCTCGAAAGGGCCTTCGGCCCGGAGAACGCCCGCATCGTCCGCGGGTTGTTCACCAACACCCTGTCGATCGTGGGTTTCGCCTTGATCGGCCTGTTCGTCATGATCTCCCTCTTGGCCCCCGTCTTGGCGCCCCCACTCAACCCGAACAAGCCGTATGACATTCCGCGCGACGGTTTCAGCTCCGAGCCGAAACCGCCGATGACCGAATGGAAGCGCAACGCCCCCGACGTGCCGTTCTGGTACAAGCCGATCGTGGGGCAAGACCGCTGGGTCCACCTGATGGGCACCGCCAGCGGTCAATATGACGTCTACTACGGGGTGATCTGGGGCGCACGCACGGCGTTCGTCGTGGGGATCATCATCGTCGGCGCCTCCGTTCTCATCGGGGTCAGCATCGGCTCGGTCGCCGCCTACTACGGAAGGCGTGTCGATGATATCTTGATGCGCATCACCGAGGTTTTCATGTCCTTCCCTTACCTGATGGCGGCCCTGACATTGTCGGCGATCCTGGTACCCAGGTTGGGTCGGGGCATCTACTCAGCGATGGTTGCCCTGACCGCCTTCGGATGGATGAGCTACGCCCGTCTGATTCGCGGAGATATCCTGTCGGTCAAGGAGCGCGACTATGTGATGGCGGCGCGAGTGATTGGCGCGCATGACCGCCGGATCTTGTTGCGCCACATCTTGCCCAATGCCATCTTCCCCACTATGGTCTATGCCTCATTGGACCTCGGGTCGATTGTCCTGTCGTTCGCCGCGCTGAGCTTCATCGGCGTGGGCACGGAAGTGGGCTATGCTGATTGGGGGCAGATCCTGAGCTTCGCACGGGCCTGGATCCCCAACTTGACGACCTACTGGTACATCGTTGTCTACCCGGGCGTCGCACTGGTTCTCTTTGTGCTGAGTTGGAACCTGGTCGGGGATGCGCTCCGCGACGTCCTGGATCCATCGATGCGCGGGAGGAGCGGCGGTTGACCCCGGGTCTCTTGGCGCAGGTCACGATGGCCGCGGGTCAGGAACTTGGAGGACATCCCTCGGTCTGCGGATGAGCAGAATGACGATCGACAACATGAAAGGCACTGCAGGGCGGCGGCTCCTCGCCGCCCTCTTCGTCTTGGGAGCGGGGGCGGGTTGGGTCCTCGATCCACCCCCGCCGCGGACGCCTGTGCCTCCCATGTCAAGCCCACGGCTGGATCCGCCGACGTTGCCCGCCAATCCCAGCCAGCTCGAGCGCGGCGGCTACGCCTTCTGGCTCTACTGCCTCCCCTGTCACGGGGATCAGGGGCAAGGGCTGACCGACGAATTCCGCCTTCTCTACCCTGCGGATCACCAGAACTGCTGGGCCTCAGGCTGTCATGGAGAGCGACCGTACCCGAACGGGTGGACTCTGCCATCTCACGTGCCGGCCATAGTTGGCCCGGAGGCACTCCGGAGCTACGCTACGGCGGCTTCCCTGTACACCTTCATTCGGGCGGCGATGCCGTTCGAAGCACCGGGGAGCCTCGACTCTGAAACGTATTGGGACGTCGTGGCCTATCTGGCCGAAAAGAACGGAGTCCTCCCGGAGGGAATGGTCGTGAGTCCGGACAACTCCGACGAAGTCCGATTTGCTGACTTCGCGGCAGGCTCCTCGGCGGAACTCGCGACCCCGACGAGTCTGCCCACGCTCCCACCGGCAACGGGGCCCGGCCATCCACCGCTCTTTTGGGGCCTGGTGATCCTGGGCATCTCTCTCGCCGGCCTGCTTCTTGTTCGTGATTGGCGGGTGGCGTCCGAATAGTTGCGCATCCGCAATCCAGGTCGTGGCGATCCAGGAGAAGATCGGTAGGCGATCATTCGTGGGCGATGAAGCGTGTCAAGGCTTGGGGTGGTGCGGCGGGCTCTGCTGCCGGGTGGTGGTGAGGTATCTGGGGAAGTTGGTGGAATCAGCGCCCCGCCGCAAGCTCTTCGACCGGCCACTGCACCCCTAGACGCAAGCCTTGATGTCGGCAATCCCGTTCCTCGCTCCGAATGTGCGCCGCCAGCACATCATACTCAAGGAAGATCCACCCGGTCCGATGAGCCCTCCTCGGGGATGTCGCTTTCACCCCCGATGTCTCGTGGCAGCAGACCACTGTGCCGTGCAGGAGCCCCGCCTGCTGGCGATCGGGCCGGGCCACCTAGTTGCCGGCTGGCGCCTTATTTGATTGGGACTTAGGATATGGGTATCCGGCTCGGAGCGACCAGCTCACGGGACGTAGCCATGTGGACCCAATGACTTCGCCTCGCATTCTCATCGTGGATGACCAACGCCAGGTCCGGCGCATGTTGCGGTTGAGCCTCGAGCTCTCAGGACGGGAATACGAGGTCGTCGAGGCGACTTCGGGCGAGGAGGCGCTGCAGCGGTTGAACGAGGGTGGCGTTTCCCTGGTCGTGACCGATCTACGCCTACCGGGCATTTCCGGCCTGGAGTTGCTTGAAGAGGTCAAGCGCAATAGCCCTGAGGCTTCGGCGATTCTGATCACCGGGCACCCAACGGACGAGGTCAAGACCCGGGCTGAAGCCCTTGGGGTGATATCTTTCTTGCGCAAGCCCATCGGGACGAACGCGTTCCTGGAGGCGGTCGAGCGAACGCTCTATCCGAAGCATGAAGGAGAATCACCGGTCGAGGTCGGAAGTCACGAGCGGCCGGACATGGCCGAGCGTCTGACCGCCTTGCGGCGAGAGCTCGGTGCGGAAGCTGTATTGCTTGTCGATGACACGGCCAGAGTCACTGCCCGCGCCGGCGATCTGGCAGATGTAGATTTTGATTCCGCCCTGCCGCCGCTGGTCACGGCCTTCACCTCGGGTCTCAAGGTCAGCAGCGTTCTGGGTGCTCTCCTACCCCTGAACTTTCAGTATTTCGACGGGGAAGCGCACGATATCTATGTGACCAATGTCGGGGCGTATTATGCGCTGGTGATCGTCTTCCGGAGTGGGCAGGGCGCCGGACAGATGGGCGCGGTCGTCCACTTTGGCAGGCGAGCGGCAGATGAGATCTTGAGTGCCCTGTCCCAAATGGGCATTCAAGGCGAGTCGATTCAGGCAGGTGTGCAAGAAGAGGCAGTGCCTGATGAGCCGATCCCCGAGATCCCGCCTGCCGAGCTTGAGGCCGCCTCAACCGAGGTTGAAAAGCGAATGGCCGATCGTTTCTGGGATGAGGCGGTCCTCGACTCCAAGAAAGAAGGCGAGGTCGAGGGGGATGCTTTGACCTATGAGCAGGCTAAGAAACTCGGCCTTCTCCCGGATGACACCGGTGGTTGATATCCTGCCGCGCGATGACTGTCCGGTCCCATGCGCCGATGTCCTGGTTATCGCCGCTCGTCGATCCGGCAAGTCGCGATCTTTAGCTTTGGCCTGACCCCGGCGGTGCCTCTCAAGTTCGTGTGAATTGTGCCAGCTCAGCACCGTCAACAGGATCAAGTCGGCAAACCGGCTCGACGCCTCCGACGGTCGGTGGAGGCCATGTTAGAATACTGCGCACGTGGATGCTGACGACGATGGGGCGTAGTGCAACGGCAGCACACCGGACTTTGGATCCGAGGATCCAGGTTCGAATCCTGGCGCCCCAGCCTTTACCTGAAAACGAACTTGAGCCCCTGTGTCTGAAGCCGATCCTCCCTTAGAGACATCAACGCATCCGGAAACAGCTGATTCCAGACCGGCCTCTTCGGGTAGAGGCCGGGGTGTCCAACCATTGGAACCCAGGAGTAGCCCATGAAGTATGAATCCCTGATTCTGGCCGCCGGACTGGGAACCCGAATGCGTTCAAGCCTGCCGAAGGCCCTCCATCGGCTTGGGGGCCGCACATTGATCGGCTGGGCAGTCGATGCATGCTTGCAGGCTACCGGACAGGGCCCATATGTCGTGATCGGTCCTGAGATGGAAGGGTTGAAAGACTCTGCCCAAGGTGCGGCCGGGTTCGTCGAGCAAACCCATAGGTTGGGATCGGGTCATGCGGTGCTTCAAGCGCGCCAGGTCCTTCAAGGCCGCTGCGACCGTCTGCTTGTAACCAGTGTCGACATGCCGCTGCTGACCGGCGAGAGCCTGGGACGGTTGACCACGGTTCAGGCGGAGAGCGAGAGTGTGCTGGCCTTGATGACGATCACGTCCGACCAGTCACGCGGTTTCGGCCGGATCATCCGGGATGGAGCAGGTCGGATCACGGGGATTGTCGAGGAGTCGCAGGCTACAGCCGACGAGCGGGCGGTGCACGAGTTCAACGTCGGCGCCTATTGCTTCGACGCCCCCTGGCTGTGGGAATCGCTGTCGAGGTTGCCGGCCGCCTCCATAGGAGAGTACTACCTGACGGACCTCGTGGGTATTGCGGTATCCCAGGACCGTCCGATCGCAACAGTCAGACTCGAAGATGCCAGCGAGGCTATTGGGATCAACACTCAGGAGCACCTGGCGGAGGCCGAGGCCGCGTTGCGCCGCCGAATCAACCGGGAGTGGCTGTTGAATGGGGTGAGCATGATCGACCCGGCGACGACGTATATTGGGCCGGAGGTCGAGCTCGGATCCGAGATTGTCATTCATCCCAACACTCACCTTGAAGGTGGCACAGTCGTCGGTCGTGGTTGTCGCCTGGGGCCGGACACGATTGTCCGCGACTCGATCCTGGGGGAGGGTTGCCGCATTGAAGCCTCCCTCGTCGAAGGGGCGACATTGGAGGACCAGGTCACCGTCGGCCCATTCTCCCACCTGCGCCCTGGCGCCCATCTCGGTCAGGGTGTCCACATCGGCAACTTCGGTGAAGTCAAGAACAGCCGACTTGGAGCGGGTGTCAAGATGGGTCACTTCTCCTACATCGGTGACGCCGAGCTGGGGGATAGAGTCAATGTCGGAGCCGGAACGATCACCTGCAACTTCGGGCGGGATGGAAAGAAGAACCAGACGGTGGTCGGGGCCGATGTATTCATCGGCAGTGACAGCATGTTGGTCGCGCCGCTGCGCATCGGCGAAGGAGCGGCAACCGGAGCGGGATCGGTCGTCACCAAGGACGTGCCGGAGAGAGCTTTGGCCGTGGGAGTCCCGGCGCGGGTGATTCGAATGCTGGGAGACAATGATTGACCCTGCCGCTGGAATGCTGATCGTCCTGATCACCCTCGTCCTAGTCTGGCTCGTGGCCGCGGCGCGCAGCGCGCTGGTGAACAGCCAGGCAGGGGCGTTGCTCCAGCTTCAGTCGGAAGGCGCGACCGGGGCTGGGCGGGCGCTTACCACCGCATCCATGATGGCCAGGCTGATCCTGTCGACGCGGATCGTGCTTGGGCTGCTGCGGCTGATCGTGGTCGGAGTGGCAGTCGCCACTTACACCACACCCGTCGCTCAGGCAATCGGAGGCGTGCTATCAGCGGGCGCGCTGGTCGTGTTGATCAGTGGAATGCTCGTCGGACTGATCGAGTTCCATGCCGAGACCCTCGTACTCCGCGATCCTTCTCGCTGGGCGCTGGCTCTGGCGCCTCTGGCGCAACTGTGCATGTTTGTCAGTTCGCCGATCGTCGGTTCGGTTACCTGGCTCGGATCGCGACTTGCACCCGACTCCGAGAGGCTCAGGAATGCCGTGGTCACTGAAGAGGAAATCAAGACCCTCGTCGATGCAGGGGAGGTCGGGGGTGTCATCGAGCAAGACGAGAAAGACATGATCTACTCGATCTTCCAGCTTGGTGACACGCTGGCGAGAGAGGTCATGGTCCCCCGCATTGACATGCTCGCCTTCGAACAATCGACCGGTCTCGTCGAAGCGACAGACGGCCTGTTGCAGACCGGTTATTCGCGTGCGCCGGTCTACTCCGGGACGGTCGACGACATCGTCGGACTTGTGTATGTTAAAGATCTGCTCGCCGCCTGGCGTAAGGGCGAGAACCCGCGAACGATACGCGAGATTGTGAGGCCGGCCAACTTTGTCCCGGAGGCCAAACGGGTGGACGATCTGCTGGCTGAGATGCAGGCCAGGCGGGTGCAAATGGCGATCGTCGTCGATGAATACGGCGGCACGGCCGGACTGGTGACGATCGAAGACATCGTCGAAGAGATCGTCGGGGAAATCCGGGATGAGTATGACGTTGCCGAGGAACTCCCCTATCGGGAGCTCCAGGGGGGTGAATTCATGTTCAACGGAGGGATCGATCTGGATGATGTGAATCAGATCGCCGAGGCGAGCCTCCCCAAGGACACCAGCGAGACGCTGGGCGGGTTCATCTACAGCCGTCTGGGGCGCGTGCCGACCCCGGGTGATGTGATTGAGGCTGGCTCGCTGCATCTCATTGTGGAAGAAGTCCACGGACGGCGGATCCGGAAGGTCCGAGCCCGTCGGCTCGATGAGCCGACGGCGGAGAAGTCGGTTGACCGAGATCACCGATCGTCAACGAACTGAGCTTGTTCAGCGCGCCCTCCAGGCGCGCGAGCGCGCCTATGCACCGTATTCGAAATACCGCGTCGGGGCGGCACTGCTGACTGAATCGGGGGAAGTCTTTGAAGGGGTCAACATCGAGAACGCTGCCTACCCGGCCGGAATCTGCGCGGAGCGCTCCGCCGTCTTCGGGGCCGTTTCGAGCGGCCAGCGGACCTTCCGGGCGCTGGCTGTGGCGACCCAGAACGGCGGCACGCCGTGTGGTTCCTGCCGCCAGGTTCTTGCCGAATTCGGGCTCGATACACTGGTTCTGATCGTCGATGCCGGCGGGCGGGTGGTCGCAGAAACGACCGTGCACGATCTCCTGCCGAAAGCGTTTGGCCAGGACAGCCTTGGCTTGCGTTAACACCGGGCCCAATCGCATGCATGCGAGAGCGAAGTTGTGAATGCGGCCCGACCGAGAGACGGCCTGCCAGGGCCCGTGGAGTATAATCGCCCCGTGCCCACCCCTTCCCGGATCTACCGAACCGAAGCCGTAGTCTTACGCCGACAGGACCTCGGGGAGGCAGACAGATTGATTGCTGTCTACACCCCCGAGCTGGGCAAGCTGCGTGTAGTAGCCAAGGGCGTTCGGCGGCCGCGCTCGCGCAAGGCTGGCCATCTCGAGCCATTCACGCGGGTGCAACTCTTGCTGGCGCGCGGCCGCGAGCTCGATATCGTAACCCAGGCCGAAGCAATCGATGTATACCCTAGTCTGCGGACGGATCTCATCCGAATGGGGCACGCGGCATACGCTGTCGAGCTCCTCGACCGCGTGACTGTCGAAGCGGCCGAGAATGAGGACTTGTACCGACTGCTGGTCCACACCCTTGAGAGACTCTCGCTCGGTGCGGATCCTGCGGTTGCTTCGCGCTTCTACGAACTGCGTGTACTTGACCTTGTCGGCTACCGGCCCGAGCTGTTTCGCTGCCTCAATTGTGGAACGGAGATTCGCCCCGAGGATCAGTACTTCTCGGCCTCGGCCGGCGGAGTAGTGTGCCCAGCGTGTGGGTCGTTGGTGGTCGATTCTCGACCGATGTCGCTTGGCACCCTCAAGGTGCTCCGCCACTATCAAAGGAATACGTTTGCCAGCGTCAGTGGGATTCGGATCCGACCGGAAGTCCAAGCAGAACTAGAGCGATTGCTCGAGGACTATCTCACCTACATTCTCGAGCGCAGGCTGAATTCGCCGGCGTTCGTCCGGCGTGTTCGGCGCCTGTTGTACAGCGCCCCCGAAGCGAATCACGCAAACTAAGAGCGTGATGAAGGACACCCTCTTGCTGGAAGCAAACCGCACGGGTTGCCGTCGGGCCAAGGCCCGAATCCGCCGCTGGGCAGTTCGGTTCTCAGACAAGGCCGTGTTTCCGTCGATCTCCTGAATCTTCCCGAGGGAAGACAATCCGGCATGAAGCCGCCGCCAACGTTTCAATCCGCTATCCTGACGCTTCAACATTATTGGGCGGACCAGGGCTGCGTCTTGTGGCAGCCGTATTACACCCAGGTCGGAGCGGGCACGATGAACCCGGGGACCTTCTTGCGGGTTCTTGGTCCCGAGCCGTGGCGGGTGGCGTACGTCGAGCCGTCGATCCGTCCCGACGACGGGCGATATGGCGAGAACCCGAATCGAATGGTCCAGCACTACCAGTTCCAGGTCATCCTCAAGCCGGATCCAGGAAATCCCCAGGAGTTGTTCCTTGGTTCCCTCGTAGCACTCGGAATTGATCCGGAGGAACATGACCTGCGCTTCGTGGAAGACAACTGGGAGTCGCCGGCGCTCAGCGCCTGGGGCCTGGGCTGGGAGGTCTGGCTCGACGGGCAGGAGATCACCCAGTTCACTTACTTCCAGCAGGCCGGCGGCCAACTCCTCGATCCGGTCTCGGTCGAGATCACCTACGGCCTGGAGCGGATCCTGATTGCCTTGCAGAAGGTCGGCAGCTTCGCCGATGTGCGCTGGACGGAGGACTTCACCTACGGCGATCTGAATCGCAAGGGTGAAGAGGAACACAGCCGCTACTATTTCGAGACGGCCGACGTCGAGCGGCTCCGTCTTGTGTTCGACGAGTATGAGGCCGAAGCCGGAGCGGCGCTGGGCGCCGGCCTGGTCTTGCCAGCGCATGATTACGTGCTGAAGTGCTCGCACCTGTTCAATGTCATGGACACGCGCGGGGCAATCGGGGTTACAGAGCGGGCGGCGATGTTCGGGCGGATGCGCGAGCTCTCGAGAGCCATCGCCGAAACCTACCTCGAACAACGCCAAGCCCTTGGCTTTCCATGGCTCAATCGCAAGCCGGCGACCGCCTCCGAGGTCCCCTCGCCGATAGAAGCGGCCCGCCCCGCTCCCCAGGAGCTGGCCCCATTTCTGCTCGAGATCGGCACCGAAGAGATGCCGGTCGCCGATATTGAGGCTGCTCTGACTCAGCTCAGGGAGGGGATCGGGCCTCTCCTTGTCGAGGCTCGGCTGGCGCACGGGGCGATCCAGGTCATGGGGACGCCCCGCCGTCTGGTCGTCCTGGTCGAGAACATGGCTTCGGCCCAGCAAGAGCAGCGGGTGGTCATGAGAGGCCCGTCCGCCGAGAAGGCCTTTGACTCTTCCGGAGAACCAACGGCGGCCGCACGAGGCTTTGCCCGGAGCAAGGGCCTCGCGGTGGAGGACCTCGAGGTACGTGATCTCGATGGTGGGCGCTACGTCTTTGCCGAGCTACACCAGACCGGCTTGCCGGCCGACCTGGTTCTCTCGGAGCTCCTGCCGCGCTGGTTGTCAAAGCTCCACTTCGACCGGGGCATGCGATGGGATGGATCAGGAACGCTCTTCTCCCGGCCGATCCGGTGGTTGCTCGCCCTCCAAGGTGAGCACGTCGTACCTTTCCAGTTTGCCGGGCTTCGCTCGGACCGGGTGACCCGCGGGCTGAGGTTCGTAGAGCCCGAGTGTTGGCCGGTAGACAGTCCGACGGTCTATTTCAAAACCCTGCAGGAGCAAGGCATCGAACCCGACCTCCGGGCTCGCAGGGCGGCCATTCTGGAAGAGGTGCGCGCCCTGGCGGCGGAGGTCAGCGGATCCGTCGCCGACGACCCCGAGCTCGTGGACGAGGTTACCAACCTGGTTGAGGCACCTTACGCCTTGCGCGGCACATTCGGAGAGGAACATGTGTCGCTGCCGCGGCAAGTCCTGATCGCGGTGATGAAGAAGCACCAACGCTACTTTCCGGTTGAAGACAACGAGGGTCGTCTGCTGCCGTATTTCATCGCTGTCTGCAACGGAGCAAAGAAATCGCTCGAGCCGGTCAGAAACGGAAACGAGCATGTGCTGCGAGCGCGCTTTGCCGATGCCGCGTTCTTTGTCCGGCAAGACCTCGAACACACCCTTGAAGATCATTTAAACCAACTCAGCATGCTTACATTCCAGGCTGAGCTCGGATCCATGTTGGACAAGGTTAGCCGTCTCGAAAAGTTGACGAAGACCTTGTCCTCACGGTTCGGTCTTTCGCCCGACCAGCGCAAGGTAGCGCTGCGGGCGGCGCACCTGTGCAAGGCGGATCTGGCGACCAAAATGGTCGTCGAAATGACATCGCTCCAGGGTGAGATGGGAGGCGAGTACGCGCTCCGTTCTGGAGAGCGGCGCGAGGTCGCCGAGGCTATTGCTGAACACTACCTGCCGCGCGTTGCTGGGGACCGTCTCCCGGGGAGCCTCCCGGGGCTTGTGGTGGGTGTGGCCGACCGGCTGGATACCCTGGCTGGACTGTTTGCCGTAGGCATGGAGCCGACGGGCGCGCGCGATCCATTCGGCCTGCGCCGAACGGCGATCGGACTTGTCCAGATGTTGGCCGGGCAGGGGCTGCGCTTCGATCTTGTGAGCGGGCTTGAGGCCGCGGCCGGCGGATTGCCGGTTCCATTGGAGGCGGGCGTCCTCGAGGAGTGTCTGAGTTTCATCGTTGCCAGAGAGCAAGCGTTGCTGCTGTCCGATCACAAGCACGACATCGTCGAGGCCGTGCTGGCAGCCCAGGGTCGTGATCCGGCCGGGGCGTATAAGGCCGTCAGAGCCCTTGAACGCTGGGTCTCTCTCCCAGACTGGGCTGAGATCTTGCACTCGTTTGCTCGGTGTGACCGGATCACCAAGGGTGAGAAGGACAGCGGAAACCCAAATGCGAAGCTGCTCGTCGAGCCTGCCGAATCCGCCCTGTACGATGCATGGATGAATGCCCACAGGGTTGATCGGTCTCCCGGGTCAGTCGATGATCTATTCACTGCATTCCAACCCATGATCCCGGCCATTACCAAGTTCTTCGACGATGTCCTGGTGATGGCCGAAGATCCAGGGCTGCGTCATAACAGGCTGGCGTTGCTGCAGCAGATCGTTTCGATGGCACAAGGGGTTTGCGACTTCTCCAGGCTCGAGGGGTATTAGGTGTTGTTCCCGCTCCAAGGCTGTTGAGGGGTGTGACGCCGTCCGAACCCAGGTCGGAGATCCCTCGACTGGGGCCGGGAGCACGGTGCCATTGCCGGGGGGAGGTTGCCGGGCTATAATCCGCCCCCCTTTCCCGCCAGCGATGGGGGACGGGCTCGGGGGGAGGGCGGTTGAAGGGAGTCTGCGGCGCGGCTCAGGCTCACAGCCCACTGAGCAGGTTCCGGTGGGCCAGGGTGGAGAAGCACGCAGCCGCGCCGGAATGGAGATGGCCGAGCAAGTCTCTGGTGATCCCAGATCCCGGCGCGCGTCTTGGTCGCACTTAGGTGTTAATCCAGCATGGGTCCGATTGACGACATCAAGGACCGGCTCGACATCGTGGGGGTGATCGGGGAGTCGGTGAAGCTGAGGAAGTCGGGCAAGAACTTCGTCGGATTCTGCCCATTCCATCCGAACACGCGCACACCCGCCTTCGTTGTCTTTCCCGACAGTGGTACTTGGCGCTGCTTCGGGGCCTGCAACGAAGGCGGTGACATCTTCAAGTTCGTGATGAAAAAAGAAGGCTGGGACTTCCCCGAGACCCTTCGGCAGCTGGCTGTCCGCGCAGGGGTCGAGCTCAAGCCGCGCAGCCCGCAACAGGAGGCGGCGGAAGAGGCCAGCTCCCGTCTGCGCGAGCTCCTTGAGGCGGCGGTGACCTTCTACCGCCACAATCTGAACGAGACTCCAGACGGCGCGCCTGTGCTCTCTTACTTGCGACAACGTGGTCTGGCGGATGAGGCTCTCGAAAGCTTCGAGGTCGGTTATGCCGCGGCGGCGTGGGAGGCGTGCACAAACCACTTGAGGGATAGGGGCTACACGCGCGAGGAAATGCTGCAGGCGGGGATCGTCTCCGAACGAGAGAGTGGGGGCGTCTTCGACCGGTTCCGCAACCGCATCATGCTTCCCATTCGCGATCCACAGGGACGGATGGCGGGGTTTGGCGCCCGAGTGGTCAACCCGGAGGATTCGCCCAAGTTCCTCAACTCGCCTCAGTCAGCCCTCTTCGACAAGGGCGGGCTTCTCTACGGCCTCGATAAGGCGCGCAAGGCGATTCGATCGGCCGATCGTGTTGTCCTGGTCGAGGGTTATATGGATGTCATCGCTCTGCACCAGGCCGGGTTCGCCAATGTGGTCTCCCCGATGGGGACTGCGCTGTCCGATAAGCAGCTGCGGATGTTGAAGCGTTTCACGCGCAACATGATCCTGGCGCTCGATGCCGACGCGGCTGGGGACACAGCCACGCTGCGCGGTCTGAGTGTGGCGCGCGGCGCGCTAGATCGCCAGGCGGATCCGGTGTTCGATGCCCGCGGCCTGGTGCGCCACGAGGGCCGCCTGGATGCCGATCTGCGGATTGTCTCGCTTCCCGCCGGTCAGGATCCCGATGAAGTCGTCGCCTCGGGTAGGGAGGCGTGGGAAAACCTGATCGGGGGAGCCTTGACGGTAGTTGACTACGTCCTGGCCGTCATGACGGCCAAGCGCGACATCGATGATCCCAAAGCCAAGGCCGAGATCGCCCGTCAGATGCTGCCTCTGATCGAAGACGTGGCCGATCCGGTTGAGCGAGAGGCCTATCGACAGAATCTGGCGAGGCGACTGAAGGTCGATGAGCGCACTCTGCAAGGGCGGCGACCGACGCCGGCGCGCTCGCGACGCGGCCGGCCCGGCAGGATGTCGGCGGATGAAGGCGAAGATGCCGGGGTCGGGGCCAGGACGTCGGCTGCTCCACTCGAGGGCTTCTGCATGGGCGTCTTGCTCTCGGACCCTGAGCTCCTATACCGGATCGACCGGCAGCTGCAGTCTCTCAGTGAGGGACGGTTAGCCGGTGAAGATTTCACCGGCACGGAGCGCCAGGTCATCTTCAACGCAATTCGTTCGGCGCTCGCCCAGGACGAGGAGGAGCCGGCGCGCCAGGTGATCCTATCCCTGGATGAGCCCCTGGCCGAGCTGGCACAAGTACTGCAACAAGCTGTGGCTGACCTGTCGTTCGATCGCCCCGATGTGATCGAGGAAGTAATGTCCAACTTCCTCCGTCTGCGAAAGCGCAATCTAGAATCGAATCTGACCACGCTGCAGATGCAGGTGCAGACGGCCCAGGAAGAGGCAGAGCACAGCCAAGAGGGGCTGGCGGCCAACATCAAGGGCCTGTTGGAGAGGGTCAACCAGGCGAGGGATCAGAAGCGGCGATTGGAAGGGGCTCTCGCCCGCCGCCTGGGGGCGGCGGACGTGCCAGCCGTCGGGCAGGGGTTGATGGGATGACAGTCAAGCGAGGAGTTAAGTCGGAAAGTCCACGCGAAGCCGGGAAGGCGGCCTCAAACAACCGCGGCCGCGGCGAGGCTGATCCCCCGGAGGAGCTGGTGGAAGATCTGCAGGAGGACCTGCAGGAAGACTCACAGGATGACTCGGAGGATCCCGTCGATGTGATCGATGGGGAACAAGTTGAGGTCGAACCGGACTTCGACGAAGCATTCGACCTTGCTCAGGAGTCGGCCGAGGAAGACGCTGGGGTTGAAGAGATCCCACTGACGGTCGAGCTCACCAACGATCCTGTGCGGCTGTACCTCAAGGAAATCGGTCGGGTCGAACTGCTCGGCTCAGATCACGAACTGCTCCTGGCGGTGCGCATGCAGGCCACCCGACGGCTGGATGTCCTACACGCGGGAAGGGCGGCAAGGCCGGAGGCGCAGGAGCAGGCGGTTGCAGTCCACATGACGATCCTCGATGACATGCACACCGCCTGGAAGAGGTTGATCGAGGACGCGCGCCGTCTGCGCCAGCCCGAACCAGATTTGCACCTGATACTTGAGGAGGCGCGTCAGCTGGCCCAGACCTGGCATGGCGATTCGCCGTCTTACCTGCGCGCCTGGTTGGACAATGGTCTGTGGGGCTCCGATCCGGCGTGGGAGCAAGTCGCACGCAACGCCCTCGAGGTCTTCCTCGATCTGTATCTGATGCCCCCCGAGGTGCAGGCCCGGCTCGCCGATCGACTGGCCAAGGGGAAGGGGCTGCCGACCCGCCGGACACTTCAGCGGTGGATCCCTGAGCCCGACCGCCTTCGGGCCGAAGCATGGAGCGTTCAGGCGCGCGCCGAGGAGGCTCAAGCAGCACTTATCCGGGCCAACCTGCGTCTCGTCGTGAGCGTCGCTAAACGATACATGGGTCGCGGCATCGCCTTCCTCGATTTGATCCAGGAGGGCAACATCGGTCTGCTGCGGGCTGTAGAGAAGTTCGATCCGGCCAAGGGCTACAAATTCAGTACCTATGCGACGTGGTGGATCCGCCAGGCCATCAGTCGGGCGATCGCCGACCAGGCGCGCACGATCCGCATCCCCGTCCACATGGTGGAGACGATTAACCGCCTGATGCGTGTCCAAAGGCGTCTGTTGCAGGAACTCGGCCGGGAGCCAACATCGGAAGAATTGGCCCTCGAGATGGAGATGCTTGAGCCTGAGGAAGTCGCAGCGATCCTCAAGGCGCATGCTGAAGAGGAGCACCTTGAACCGAGCCTCGACCGCAAGTGGCGAAGGGCCGCCGCCAAAGTCCGCAAGATCATTCGCATCGCTCAGGAGCCGATGTCGCTTGAGACGCCCGTTGGAGCGGAAGAGTCCAGCCAGCTGGGCGACTTCATCGAAGATGAGACCATGCCAGAGCCGGTGGACGCGGCTGCCCGCGAACTGCTGAAGGAGCAGGTGCAAAATGCCCTGGCTGTACTGACGGAGCGGGAGCGCCAGGTGCTGGAGATGCGCTTTGGCTTGCTCGACGGGAAGGACTACACCCTCGAAGAGGTCGGCAAGTACTTCAATGTGACGCGCGAGCGCATCCGGCAGATTGAGGCCAAGGCCTTACGAAAGCTCAGGCACCCCACCCGGAGCCGTCATCTGCGGGATTACCTCTCCTGACGCCTGCACTGTCCCCCCTATTCCTGACTCACTGAAGTCCTGCGACGATCGCGAAGGCGACCGGCATCCATGCGGCGGGTGAGCTGATTCCCGCGTAGAGCGTGAATTGGCGTGTCGCAGAGGACACCTGCGCTGTTCGTCGCGCACCTGCCTTGAATCACCTGGACACGCGCCGTCGAAGGTGACCTCGCATGGCACGGATCTGACACTATCGAGGCCTCAGGCACAGTCGGCCTGCGGGAGCTTGGAACGCAGAACAGGGTTGAGCCTCATCTCGCAAGGAGTCCACCCTGCCTCGAGGGGGCGCATTCCAACTTGGGGGCACGGGGTCATCGTGGGGAGGGCGAAGGGGTGGCTGATCGCGTTGGTCGCACCCTACCCTAACCCTCCCCCTCCGGGGAGAGGAAACGCTGCAAGTCCCCCCTGCCGCCTGAAACGCAATCCACCCTCTCGATGGGCGCAATTTGACCGGCTTTGCGGGCTTGTGATAGAATTTACGGACTTAATCAAGCCACACAGTACCCAAGCCCGACACCATTTCACAACCCGTCACTTGGGGATCGCATGACAAGTGACCCGTCGCTCGTTGCGAATTCGACAGCCTGGGTGAGTTCCCCGGGCTCGCTTCTCGGACCCACCGACGAGCTGTCAGATCCCCCAATCGTATGCCCAACTACGGTGGTTGAATGATGCCGGCTCATGCCTGCGTGGGAAGGGAGCGGCCGGCAGCAGTGGCGCGCCTCCGGCCTCTGAGCAGGCTTTCCCTCACCCTTGCACCGGCACCGGATGAGCCGCGGCGTCCGATGGTGATTTGGCTCTCACGGATGGGCGACACTCATGGTCCGGATGGAATTCAGACAGGTCTTGGCATGGACGTCGCATCCGATCCCCCGCTGGGGGTCAATGTTATGGATGCAGCCGGCGAGTCAACCATCGAGAATGCTCGTGGAGGGTCGGTATGTCCTTGAGTGATGTCGCCCAGGGCGAGAGCCTGTTCGCTCTTGCCCCGCTGGTGATCCTGTTCCCCATTCTGGGTTTGCTGATCAACATGAGCGTGGGGCGCCGTCTGGGGGAGCGCTTCGTCGGCGCGCTGGCCAGCCTGGCGGTCGCGGCCGCGTTCGGTGTCGCCGTCCTGCAATTCGTCGGACTCCAAGGCCAACTGGAGGGCGCGACCATTCATGTCGCAGACTGGATCACCGTCGGCGACCTGGCGATACCCTGGGGGCTCAAGATCGACACGCTCTCGGTGACGATGATGCTCATGGTCACCGGGGTGAGCACGCTGATCCATGTCTATGCCATCGGCTATATGCACACCGATGTCCGGCTTCAGGGTGAGCCTGCTCGCTTCACCCGCTTCTTCGTCTACTTCAACCTGTTCGTCGCGGCGATGATGGTTTTGGTCACGGCGAACAACTACGGGATGATGTTCGTCGGCTGGGAGGGGGTGGGCCTGTGCTCGTACCTGCTGATCGGTTTCTGGTTTGAGAAGGGCAAGGACGGGATCGGGAATGCCGTCGCCGGTAAGAAGGCCTTTGTCGTCAATCGGATCGGCGATTTCGGATTCATGCTGGCGATCTTCCTGGTCTACACGGCCTTCGGGACGCTGCAGTTTGACGAAGTATTCCGCAAGGCCGAGGTGGCCGGCCCGGCCTTGCAGGGTGTGATCACGGCCATCACGCTTTTCCTGTTGCTGGGCGCGGCGGGGAAATCCGCCCAACTTCCGCTCTTCGTCTGGCTTCCGGACGCGATGGCGGGGCCTACTCCGGTTTCAGCCTTAATCCATGCGGCGACGATGGTCACGGCCGGGATCTACATGATTGCCCGTAACTCGGTCCTATTCGCCCTGGCTCCGTTTTCGGCCAACACAGTAGCCGTCGTGGGAGCAGTCACGGCCCTGTTCGCGGCGACGATTGCCGTCGCCCAATTCGACATCAAGAAGGTCCTGGCCTACTCGACCATAAGCCAGCTCGGTTACATGATCGCCGCCGTCGGGATGGGCGCATACGTCGCCGGCATGTTCCATCTGCTGACCAATGCCTTCTTCAAGGCGCTGCTTTTCTTGTCGGCCGGCTCGGTCATCCAGGGTATCGAACACGGGCACCATCATGTGGCAGGCCATGCCGGCGGGGGACATGCCCAGGAATTCGACCCGCAGGACATGCGCAACATGGGTGGGCTGCGTTCGCGGATGAAGGTCACGTTCGGGGTGTATCTGGTGGCAACGCTGGCCATCTCCGGCATCCCTCCGCTGGCCGGTTTTTTCTCCAAGGACGAAATCCTGACCGACGCCATGCACGCCCACTTCGGCCTCTACCTGCTGCTGGCCCTGGCGGGGTTCTTGACGGCGTTCTACATGTTTCGCCAGGTCTGGATGGTTTTCGGCGGCGAGCCGCGAAGTGAAGCCGCGGCCCATGCGCGCGAAAACCCGCCGGTGATGACCATCCCGCTCATCGCCCTGGCTGTCCTGGCGATCCTTGGCGGCGGCCTCAACCTGCCCGGCGTGCACACGCTGACGGAGTGGCTCGGGCACACTTTGGAGCATGTGCACACGACGCCGTTCGAATTGAGTATCTCGGGGATCTCAACTGTCGTGGCAGTGTTGGCCATCGGGATTGCCTGGAGGCTGTATGGCCGGCGAGCGACGGGAAGCGAAGCATCCGAACCACTGCGCCGATTGCTCGGGCCGGTCTTCGTCGGCATGGAGCACAAGTGGTGGGTGGATGAACTATACGACTTCTTGATTGTTCGCCCCTACCGCGGCTTGGGCAACCTGCTGGTGCTGGGTGAGGGTGAAGCTGAGGCCGGGAACGAGATCTGGGAGCGATGGGTGCATCGCGGGCTCATCGGTGGAGGCTATCGTCTCTTCTCACAATTCCTGGCCAATGCCGTTGACTTGAAGATCATCGATGATCTTGCCAATAATCTGGGACGCTCGCTCCAGGCGCTCTCCGCCAATTTGCGGCGGACCCAGACAGGCTACGTGCGCAACTACGCCTTTGTCGTCTTTGCCGGGGCAGTGGTGATCCTCGCCTACATGATCTTGCAGTATCGCTAACCCGTGACCCCCTGGGGAGGCGCGCCGCGCGCCTGCCGCCGATCTGCCGCCCGGGTGGTCCGCATGGGAAAGGACCGCTGATGGATCTTCTGACGCTTGTTGTGTTCTTCCCGGTCGTGGGAGCCCTTGCGATCCTCTTCGTGCGAGAGGAGCAGAAAAACGCCATCCGCTGGTTAGCCATGGTCAGCTCGCTCGTGACACTCGGGTTGGCGGTCCTGGTCCTGTTTCGGTTTGATGCCTCTAACCCGGATCTGCAGATGGTCGTGCGCGTTCCCTGGATCGAGGTCGGCGGTTTCCGGATTTCTTATCAGCTGGGCGTAGACGGGCTGAGCATCCTGTTGCTGCTACTCACGGCGTTGCTGACCCCGATCTCCATCCTGTCCACCTGGAGCGCCGTCGAGGAAGGAGTGAAGAACTTCATGATCTTCTTCCTCCTGCTGGAAACCGGGATGCTCGGTGTCTTTCTGGCTTTGGACCTCTTTCTGTTCTACATCTTCTGGGAATTCAGCCTGGTGCCGATGTACTTCTTGATCGGCCTGTACGGAGGCCCGCGCAGGATCTATGCCGCCATCAAGTTCTTCCTGTACACCATGGCCGGTTCGATCCTCATGCTGCTGGCGATCCTCTGGCTGGGTACAACGGGTCACACCTTCTCGTTACCGGGTTTGATCGCCAACACCGATATCCCACTAAATATCCAGCTTTGGCTGTTCCTGGCGTTCGCGGCCGCCTTCGCCATCAAAGTCCCGATGTGGCCTCTTCACTCATGGCTCCCGGACGCGCATGTTGAGGCCCCGACCGCCGGGTCGGTCATCCTGGCCGGGGTCTTGCTGAAAATGGGGAGCTACGGCTTCCTGCGCTTCAACCTGTCACTCTTTCCCGAGGCGGCCATCCGGCTGGCACCGTGGATCGCGGCCGTGGCGGTCATCGGCATCATCTACGGGGCGATCGTCTCGTTTGCCCAAACCGACATCAAGAAGCTGGTCGCCTTTTCCTCGGTGAGCCACATGGGCTTCGTCATGCTCGGCCTGTTTGCCCTGAATGGCCAAGGTCTCCAAGGCGGCCTGCTCCAAATGGTCAACCACGGCCTGAGCACGGGTGCCCTCTTCCTCATCGTCGGCATGATCTACGAGCGGCGACATACCCGTGAGATGAGCGAATTCGGCGGGTTGTGGAAAATCATGCCGGTCTATGCCGTGCTGGCCTTGATCGTTACCCTGTCTTCCATGGCGTTGCCCGGTTTGAACGGTTTTGTAGGGGAGTTCACGATTTTGCTTGGGAGTTTCGGCTCGCAGGTCCTGGGCACATATCTGTTTGCCGCCATCGCCGCCCTGGGGGTCATCCTGGCGGCCGTGTATATGCTAACGATGTACCAGAAGATGTTCCTCGGCCCAGTCGGCCATGAGGAGAACAAAGGTCTCAGAGACATCCGCATGCGCGAAGTTATCACCCTCTTGCCGTTGGTGGTGTTCATCTTCTGGATCGGACTGTACCCGAAGCCGTTCTTCGATCTGATGGGACCCTCGGTGGACAAGCTCGCCCAAACGCTGCAAGCGGCGGCTGTAGCGATGCGCTAAAGAACTGGCGGGTGCATTCACCGGCCCATCCCGGCCGAAGGCACGCGAGGAATAGTGAGGCAGGCAAGCTGGATGAGCTGGTGGCATCTGTGGGGGGCCGCCTCACGGATCAGTTGACCGCGAGGGAGAAATCCGAAGTTCAGGCTGGGAGCGGGGGATTGGCCTACGGAGCCGAAGCAGCCTCAAGGACGGTTCGGTGCGAGGAGACGGCGGCCGAAGGGGAACGCGCTGTCGCCAGGCGGATGGCTGTAGATCGAGGTCGCAAGGTTGGCGGACACAGCAGCGCACGTAACCATCTCGGGACGAGTCCAGGGTGTCAACTTCCGCTATTACACGGTACGGAAAGCGCGCGAACTCGATGTCAGCGGGTGGGTGCGCAACCTGGGCGACGGGCGAGTGGAAGCGACGTTCGAGGGTGACGAGACGGCCGTTCGAGAGGCGGTCGATTGGTGTCAACACGGGCCACCTGCCGCGAGGGTGGACAATGTCGATATCGAATGGGAAACCCCCACCGGGTCCTACACTGGTTTTGGGGTTCGCTGGTGAGGCCCGGAGATCGGAGGGGGAGCCCACGGCGTATTAGCGACCCTCAGGTAGCTCCCCGGAGTGGATTGGCCTGGCCTGGCCTGGGCCACTCTGACTGGCCGACACGCACTGGCAGGGACGAATTCGTTCTGTGTGGAATCATGAAGCGGCGCCGGGATCCCGGCGCCGCTTTTCATGTGTCTTGTATGCCGGTGTAAATGGGGAACTCAGACCCCACACGTCGAGCACGAACCCCCGCCGCAGCTGGCACAGCCCGAACTTCCGCCGGCCACGACGCGCCCTCCGCTCTGGGCGAAGAAAACCGAGATGGTTCGCGAGGTGTGCTCGCCCTCGCAATCCAAGCATGCAATGGGCGCGTCGGCGTCACTCATCGGTCGTAGCTCGTTAAACTGCTTATGGCAGTCGAGGCACACATACTCGTAGATCGGCATCTCATCTCTCAGTCCGTCTGTTCTATTGATTGTAGCCCCATCGATCGTCTCCGGTCAACACGACTTTGGAACTGGGGCGAAACGGCTGGCCGGTTCCAGATCGGGTTGAGGCTAGGAGGGGCCTGAGGCTCAGTCCGGGCGCCGGATCTGGAACACGTCGAAGTCCCGAGCCACGCTAACATTGGGGAAGACCGCGCTGGCTTCCTCGAATACCTCGCGCTCGCGGTAACGCCGGGAAATGTGGGTGAGCAAGAGCTTGCCGACTCCGGCGTCACGGGCCAACTCTGCAGCCTGCAAGGCCGTCAGATGACCGAACTCACGCGCCAGATCCGCTTCGACCTCCAGATAGGTGGCTTCGATCACCAGTCCGTCGGCCCCCTGACAGCGCTCGATCAGGCCCTCCGTACGCCCGCAGTCGCCCACGTGGACGAGCCTTGACCCTCGGCGCGGTTCTCCTAAAACCTCGTCGGGAGAGACAACCTTGCCTCCGGGTAAAGTAACCGTCAATCCGCTGACGAGGTCTCTGCGGATCGGTCCAGCAGGCACCCCGAGCTCTTCGGCTCGCTCCGGGAGGAAGGGTCGTCGGGACGACTCCTCGAAGACGAAGCCGTGGCAGTCCGGACCGCGATGCGACACCGGGAACGCGGACAGGCGAAACGTCTCGTCTTCGATAAGGACGCCGTTCTTGATCTCGATCAGCTCGATGTCGATCGGAGGTCGAGCGCCGCGCATGACCACTCCGAAGAGGAGATCTCTGATCCTCTCCATGGCCCAGGCGCCGGCCCAAATCTCCAATCGGTCAATAGCTTCCCAGCGAGAGAACGTCGAGAGCAGCCCGGCCAAGCCTAGGATGTGATCCAGATGCCCATGGGTGATGAGGATGCGATTGAGGCGCCGGAAGCCGATGCCCGAACGCAGGATCTGGCGCTGCGTCCCCTCGCCGCAGTCGATCAGGAACCGGTAGTCGCGGAAACTCACGACCTGGGCCGAAAGGCCGCGATGAACGGAAGGGGCGGAGGCAGATGTACCGAGAAAAATGATGTCAAACAAGGGGACCCCAGGATCGAGTGCCGTGCGGCCGCGGGCCGGGCGGCTCATTGTACCTCAACCGCCGTGGCGGGGGTCGTTATCCCATGCTGGCGTGTGGAGTGCGCTCGCTCCACTGGAATGTATGCCGAGTAAAGGGACGCGATCAACGCGATCCCGTCTCACAGATCAAATGACACGACTCATATCTTTCACAACCAGAGTCCGCCCCATAAGCGCTGGACGATGATCAGCCAAGGACTCGAAGGCAAGGGTGATTGCCCATGCTGACGGCCGCAGCTCAATAGGACGCGGCTGCCTTCAGGCCGTTCGCGCGACGGCGGTCAGGGCAAGCACGATCACACCCAGGAAGAGGTTTAACCGTATTGTGCGGGCCTGGCGGCGCTTGAGGAGACCCGGGTCGGCTCCCACATGCGTTCCCGCCGCCTGAGCCAGCAAGCTGCGGTTCATCTGGGGGTAGAGAACCCATGATTGATAGCTTGCCACCAGGATCATCAACCCAATCGCAAGGTGCTTGGAGAGGAGCGCGACCGACCACAGATTCCTGATTACCAGCAGGCCGGAGTAGTTCGGGTTGGAGCTCATCTGGGTAAGACCGGTGACAATGAGGACAGCCAGCCCGAGCCAGGCCAGTGGGTCAAAACGGCGACGGACCGCTTCGAGAAATCGAGGGTCGTCTCTCGTGGAAGAAGCCGAGGACAAGACCGGAGCCAGAATCACTGCCTGGAAGAAGAGGCCGCCGATCCAGACGATCGTCGCCGCCATGTGGAGCCAATAGGCAGCCCGCAAGATCCAGATCGGCAAATCTCAGCTCCCCGGGGTGGGTTCGCCCCCTGGACTTTCGGTCGCCGTCGGCAGGGGCTCGCCCGTGGAAGGTGGACCGGGGGGAGGGGCCGAAAGGACGACGCACCGGGCGACCATGGCATCCCCCATCTCATACACACGGGCGAGAGCCGGGATGTCGCGAGGGAATTCGAAGAGCGTGTACTGCTCAGACGCGGCGCAGACCCCGCCCGTCTCACCCAGATAATCGGCGTAAGCTTCGGCTGCCGTCGAAAGCTTGTCGCATGAATCCCACAGACCCGCCAGGCACAATCCGAGAAAGTCATAGGTTGCCTGGGGCCAATTCAGACCCATGTTGCTGTTGGACGATAGATAGAGGCGGACGGAGGTCTGCCAGCTTATCGCTTCCGAGTCCAACCAACCAAAGCTCTCGGCCCGCGCGAGGTCATACAGTCCTTGCTCCAAGTCCCAGTCGACGCGGATGAGGTGGAGCCCGCGCTCGCGCAGGGAGCCATACATCAGCCCGTCGACCTGGACCGAGCGGTAGGCAGGGTCCTTAGCCCGCAGCGCGAGCAGCGTATCGATCGCAGTCGACCAATCCTGGGCCTCGTAAGCGGCCTTCGCCTGATCGAATAGCGCCTCGACCGGAGCCAAGTTCGGCGTCGGGGTCGTGGCCGGAACCGGCGTAGGTGTGGGAGCGTTAAGCACAAGGAACGCTTCGGCCAATCGGTCGGCTGCTCCTGGGTAACTTGGGTCAAGGCGGATGACGTACTCGAGCCGCTGACGCGCGGTTTCGTACCGCTCAGCCGCGAGATCCTCAATAGCCAGTTGGAATTGCTCATCGGCCTGCTGGGCGACAGCCTGGCGCTGGGAGACCTGGCGCTGGTTCACCCCGGCGTAATACCCGGTTGCGGCGGCGATGATCAACACGGCCGGGAGGATCAACACGAACCAACGCATCCTTCTCCATAATCGCGATCGTTCTTGGGTTGGAGAAGCAGGGACCTCTTGAGGGGGGTCGTTCGCGGAGGGAGTCGGGCGCGTCGGCTCGATCCCCTCCGTGGATGGGCTTTCGGATGCCATGCGGCGGATTATACCGTACCCAAGTGCTCTCTCTCCGATTCGGCATACGGGCTCCACTCGAACAGACTTCCAACCTCACTCTGCCACGAAGTTGTTCTGACAAGCCTCCCAAGCCAGGCCTCAACCGCCTTTGTTGGACCGCCCGAAAGATGGATACAGCCAGGCTCAGCTTGACGGTCGCTCACGCGGGATGGTAATATCCTCGTTTGGCCTCGGTATCTGCCGGGGAACCTACTCACTCATGTATCTCAGCGGCAGCAAATGGCAAATCAAGAAGACACGGCGGCGGCGGTCGAGCCCCTGGCGGATCCTGCTCTTGCTGGCCCTGATCGGCGGCGCAGTTTACGTTGAACGGGTGATTGTTCCGACCGTTCCCCCGCTCTTTGTACCGACCCCGACTCCAACACGAAACCCGGCGACGATCATCCTAGAAGCGGAAAGCCTGGCTCAAGCGGGCAAGCTCACCCAGGCGGAAGAGGCCTACCAGCGGGCGATCGAGGTCGATCCCAAACAGGCCAGCACCTACATTGCCCTGGCGCGAGTTCAGGTCTTCGCCGGCAAATTCGCCGAGGCTGAGACGAACGCGCGCAACGCCCTCTTAGTGGATCCGAATGCGGCGCTCGCCAGCGCCGTCTTGGCCTGGTCGCTGGACTTTCAGGCGTCGCAGGCCGAGGACGAGCAAGAGCGGGGGGCGCTTCTGCTCGAAGCTGAGACGGAGATCGAGCGATCCTTGAGCCTTGATTCCAACTCGGCCTTGGCACGGGCCTACCATGCCGAGATCCTGATGGACGCTGGCGACTACGCTGGGGCTCTTGCTGAAGCGCGTGCCTCACTGTCCATCGACCCGGACACTCTGGAGGGTCAACGGGCGATGGGGTATGTCTGGGAGAGGACTGGCAACTACCCCGAGGCAATCGAGGCCTACCAGACCGCACTCCGCATTAATCCCTACCTCCCCCTGTTACACATTTCGTTGGGTGACATGTATCTTGCAGAAGGCGACACGGATCAAGCGGTCGCCAGCTACCTTAAAGCCACGGCGCTCAACCCGGCCAGCACGGAGCCGTTGAGTCGGATCGTCCTGGCCTATGCGCGTGTTGGCGACTACGGTATCGCCAGTCAGTACGCCTCGAACGCGGTGGAGCAGGATCCCACCAACCCGCGCCTGCGGGGGAATCTAGGCCGGATGTTCTACAAGAACAACGATATCCAGCAGGCGGTCGACCAGCTCAGTCTGGCGATCCAGGGAGGCCAGCTCGAGGACGGCAATTGGGTACAAGGTCTTCAGTTGGACCCGGGAGATGAGCGTGTTGTCGAGTTCTACTACACCTATGGTCTGGCCCTGGCCAAGAACGATCAGTGCCTCCAGGCGATCCCTCTCTTTGAAGCGCTCTTGCGGTCGGCCTCGGATGACGAAATTGCCGTCGCCAACTCGTACGAAGGTTTGGTGATCTGTGGGGAAATCGAGCCGACAGCGACGCCCAAACCCGAAACCGGCGGGTAGCCCCAGCGAACTGGGGGCCGCAACCGCCAGCGAAGCCCGAGGCATCGGTCTGGGGCGCCGCCTGAAGGGCTTGGTGCGGGCACCAGGGCGGCTCCAGACGATGCGCAGGGATTGAGAAAAAGGCCAGCGTGAGAATCCCCGCCGACCAGATGCCTTTTGGCGACAGCAGCCGCAAATCGAACATGTGGCGAATGGCTGTGTACGTCTTGCTGATTGGGGGCGGCGTGATATTGACGCGGATGGTCGAGGCCGGCCGGGTGAAACCGCTCTTCCTTCCGACCCCTACTTCGACCCGGCCGGCCCAATCCTACGCCGAATTGGGGCGGACCTACTTCGCTGCCGGAAATCTCGAGGATGCCATTGGCTCATTTCAGGCCGCCGTCAGTCTGAACCCGGACGACTCGGGACTGTGGGCCGAGTTGGCCCGGATCCAGACCTACTCCAGCGAGCTCCAACCGACCTTCGAGAAGCGCAGCCAGCGGCTGGCGGACGCCAGGGCCTCGATCGACAAGGCTGTCGAATTGAACCCGGAAGACGCCATTGCCTATGCCATCCGAATCCTGGTGTACGACTGGTCGTCGGCGGCGGCGCCGGACGACCAGTCGCTGCGTCAGGATTACCTGTCTGAGGCCGAAACCTCGGCCCAGCAGGCGAGCCTGCTTGATCCGGGTAGCCTGCTGGTGCAGGCCTTGAGCGCCGAAGTGTCCATCGATCAACAGAAGTTTTCGCAGGCGATCGACAACGCTTCGGCGGCGGCCGAGCAGATTTCCGGCGATGATCCCTACAGCATGGATGTCCATCGAGTGTACGGGACTGTGCTGGAGGGAAATGGCTACTACAACCAGGCGATCTCCGAGTATGAGAAGGCCGTTCAGGCCAATCCGAACATGACCTTCTTGTACCTGAGAATTGGCGTGAACTACCGCCGGCTGGCAGGCAGCCCCGTGTCACAGGCCGAGCGAGGGTCTCTGATCGATCGTTCCCTCGAGGCTTTCGACCGCGCCGCCAGGATCAATGAACAGAACGGGATCGAGGACCCGACCCCCTACATGGCCGTCGGCAGGACCTACTTGCAAGACGGCGAGTTTTTCATCGCCGCCCGGAACGTCCTGAGCGCACTGGCCATCGACCCCGGAAACGCCGAGATCTATGGGTTCCTAGGTATCATCTACTACAAGGCCCGCAACTACGAGAGCGCCCTGGGCGTGCTCAAGTGCGCCGTCGATGGTTGCACCGCCGAGGAGAGTAGTGCGCTCTTGTGCGACGTGAAGGTCTATCTGTGCGACCCCGAAGATCCGGCGTCGATGGCCCACGGTGAGGAGGTCCGGAGTCTTCCCCTGAACAGTGCAAGTGTCGAGGTGTACTACACCTACAACTCGGCGCTTGCGGCGGGCAAGGAATGCGACCGGGCGGACAGGATCTCGCAGGCGCTGATGGGGACATACGGTCAGGATCCGATCGTCCGCGGCATCGTGGAAGAAAACCGGGCGATCTGCTCGGGCGTCCTCCCCAGTTTATCGGCGGGGCCGACCGAGCCGGCGATAACCCCCCTGCCTAGCCCTCCCGGCTGAGACCTGTTCTCCGGTCGACCCGCCCACCGGGGCGGGCTGGCGCTCTTCCCGGAAGACGAAACGGGCAAGCCACAAAACCTCTTGACACACTCCGGCTACTCCGTTACACTATCCGAGCGAGTTAGCACTCGCGTGACCCGAGTGCTAACTTGCCGCCATGTCGTCAGGATCCACCGATCAGACCTACATTCCCATCATGCAGGAGGTTCGAATGTCTCTCAAGCTCAAACCGCTGTCCGATCGTCTGGTTGTCAAGCCTTTGGAGCAAGAAGAAGTGACACCGGGCGGGATCGTGCTCCCCGAGACGGCGAAGGAGAAGCCACAGAAGGGCGAGATCGTGGCCGTCGGGCCGGGAGCACGTGATGAAGACGGCAAGCGGATCGCCATGGACGTCTCAGTCGGCGACAAGGTCTTATTCGCCAAGTACGCCGGGACGGAGATCAAGGTCGAAGGTGACAAGCTCCTCATCCTGAGAGAGAGTGACATCCTGGCCGTGATCGACGAGTAGCCAGGCATGCTCTCGGCACATGGATGCTCCCCGTATCGAGGTCGGATCGACCACGAAGGCTTGACAATCTAATCACAGGAGTGTTGAAGAAATGGCTGCTAAGCAACTTGCATTTTCCGAGGATGCGCGCCGGCGTCTGAAGAGCGGAGTAGACACGCTTGCCATGGCGGTCGCCACAACGCTAGGGCCAAAAGGCCGGAACGTCGCATTGGATCGGAAGTTCGGCTCCCCAACCATCACCCATGACGGTGTGACTGTGGCCAAGGAAATCGAACTGGAAGACCCGTACGAGAACATGGGCGCCCAGCTCCTCAAGGAAGCCGCGACCAAGACCAACGACATCGCCGGCGACGGGACGACAACGTCGACCGTTCTGGCCCATGCCATGGTCACCGAGGGATTGAAGAACCTGGCGGCCGGGTCCAACCCGATGATGCTCAAGCGAGGGATCGAGGCCGCCGCCAAGAAGATCTCGGAAGCCATCACGGAGCAGGCGATCGACGTGACCACCAAGGAAGAGATCGCCTCCGTGGCCGCCATCTCGGCACAGGACAAGGAAATCGGTGAGCTGATCGCCGAGGTCATGGACAAGGTCGGCAAAGATGGCGTGATCACCGTGGAGGAATCGAAGGGCCTCGAGTTCGAGACCGAGTATGTCGAAGGCATGCAATTCGATCGCGGCTATATTTCCGCTTACTTCGTCACCGATCCCGAGCACATGGAAGCGATCATCTCAGAGCCCTATCTATTGATCCACGACAAGAAGATCTCCGCTGCGACGGACATCGTCCCGATCCTGGAGAAGCTGGTCCAGATCGGCAAACGAGAGCTGGTTGTCATTGCCGAAGACATCGACGGCGAGGCGCTGGCAACGTTGGTCCTCAACAAGCTGCGCGGGATGCTCAACGTCGTGGCGGTGAAAGCCCCTGGCTTCGGCGACCGCCGCAAGGCGATGCTGCAAGATATCGCTATCCTTACCGGCGGAACCGTGATCACCGAGGAGCTCGGCCGCAAGCTCGAGACGGTCACCCTGAACGATCTGGGTAGGGCCGGCAAGGTCGTGGCCAACAAAGAGGACACGACGATCGTCGAAGGCGCGGGTGATTCGCCTAAGATCAAGGGCCGGATCGAAGAGATCAAGGTTGAAATCGACAAGTCGACCAGCGACTACGACAAGGAGAAGCTCCAGGAGCGCCTGGCGAAGCTCTCCGGCGGTGTGGCCATCATCCGCGTCGGGGCCGCTACGGAAACCGAGCTCAAAGAGAAGAAGCATCGGGTCGAGGATGCTCTGTCGGCGACCCGAGCCGCAGTCGAGGAAGGCATCGTCCCCGGCGGCGGGGTGGCCTTGATCAACGCCAGGGATTCGATCAAGGACATGGATATGGATGACGATGACGCCAATGTCGGCGTCAACGTCGTCCGGCGAGCCCTCGAAGTCCCCATGCGCAAGATCGCGGAGAACGCCGGGCAGGACGGGGCAGTCGTCATGGAGACCGTGCGCCGGACCCAGACCGAGAAGAAGAACAAGAATATCGGCTTTGACGTCCTCAGCGGTGAGTATGTGGACATGGTCAAAGGTGGCATCATCGATCCGGCTAAGGTCACCAAGGGTGCCCTGGAGAACGCCGCCTCGATCGCTGCGATGATCCTGACCACAGAAGCGCTCATCACCGACGCCCCGGAAAAAGATAAGCCGGCGCCGCCCCCGATGCCGGAGTATTAAGTCGCTCCAGACCACGTCTGGCTTGCCTGTTGGGGCGAGGTTGCAGGTCGGCCTCGCCCCGATTTTGTATTTCTCAAAGGTCCGCTGCAACCCGCTTGTGGGGTCGGTCCGAATACGGTGCGCCAGCGGGTTGCCCGATTCCTTGAGGGCGCAGAGGTGGGCCGCTCTTGGGGATGACCTGGTGGTGACTGGCCTCGCCTGCAACGCGCAGGCCCGCGGAGGTGTCTTATATCGCATCAGTGTCAGGATGATGTCACGTCTAGAGCTGCGGATGTAGGATACTAACGTCCGGAGCTAGACAGAGGAGGACGAAGATGGTGCAGGGGAATGCAAAGGGGCTTCGAAGGTCACGTTCCGATGGGATGATCGCCGGCGTTTGTGGCGGCCTGGGCGAGTTCTTCGGGATCAATCCCTGGTGGTTTCGACTGGGTTTCCTGATCGCCTCGATCCCGGGCGGGGTCCCGGGAGTGCTCATCTATCTGCTGCTCTGGGTAATCATCCCAAAGGCAAGGCGGTCGTAAGCAAGCGGTCGGTTGAAGAGGATCGCTACGCTGGACAGGGGCCGGGCGCGGCGAGAGGTCGTGCCGTGTCCGGCATTCCGGCGGAGGCGGCTGAGCCTCGTGCTCGGAGACTGCCTTAGTCGGGGAAGTGTGGCGCAGGCTGCGCTAGGCCAGCCGGCTGACCAGGTAGCCGACCACAGTGACGACGAGGACGGCGACACACCCGATTCGAGCCAACTTGGCCGTCAAGTGCAGCGCGGCCTTAGCCACGAACAACGCGATCAGTGCCCCGGCGACAAGGACCAGACCGTTGAGGAGCGTGTGCGTGTCGGGGATATCCATGCGGCAGCCTCAACCTCCGGCGACAGAGACCTGCCTGCCGCCTTTGACCACCAGGGATACAAGATTGGTGCCAAAGCGGTATCCCAGGTGGTGGTAGTCGGAGGCATCGAGCACGATCAAGTCAGCCGCCTTCCCCGCTTCGAGGCTTCCAACCTGGTCGGACAAACCGACGGCGGCGGCGGCGTTTACCGTCGCCGCCGCAATCGCTTCCGCAGGGGTGAGCCGCATGCTCCGGCAGGCCAGGGCAATGATGAACTGCATGCTCTCGCACCAGGCGGTGCCGGGGTTCAAGTCGGAGGCCAAGGCTAGCGTGCCTCCGGCCTCGAGAATCTGCCGGCCCGGCGTGTAGGCTGACTCCCCCAGTCCGAAGGGTGTCGCCGGCAGGGCGACGGCAACGGTGTTCGAACCTCCGAGCGCGGCGATGTCCTCAGCCGGTGTGTGAACCAGATGATCGGCTGAAACTGCGCCGAGCTCGACCGCAAGACGCGTGCCCCCCAGGCCAGCAAATTCATCGGCGTGGATCTTCAATGGAAACCCCAACTCTGCCGCGCGCTCCAGGATCCGCCGACTCTGATCAAGGTTGAACGCGCCCTCCTCGCAGAAGACATCGACAAACGGGAGTGGCCGGGAGGCGGCCTGCTCGATCCACCACTCTTTCACGCGAGGCAGCATCTCTTGGAAAACGAGATCCGTGTAAGCATCAGACCGGCCGGAGAACTCGGCCGGCACGGCATGCGCCCCCAAGAAGGTTGGGACGAGTGTCGGGCCCTCATCCTCGGCCAGGATCAGGATGGCTTCCAGCATGCGGAGCTCGGTGTCGAGCTCAAGGCCATACCCCGTCTTGACTTCGGCCGTCGTCGTTCCGTGGCGGAGCATGCGGAGCATGCGTGGCCGACTTTCGTCGACGATCATCGGCGTTCCCGCAGCTCGCGTCTGACGGACCGTCGACATGATGCCGCCGCCTGCGGCCAGGATCTCCAAATAGCTCGCGCCAGCCAGGCGACGTTCGAACTCTTGAGCCCGATCTCCCACCCACACGAAGTGGGTGTGTGGATCGACGAAGCCCGGCATGACTACTCGCCCCGAAGCGTCGATCTGCACCGCTGCCGTATACCGAGTCAGAAGCTCTGTCGAGGGGCCAGTCTCGACAATCTTGCCCATGTGAATGGCGACGGCGCCGCCGGGGAGGAGCCCCAGATTGCCCAGTGTATTTCCGCGCTGTGGCCCGCCAGCAAGGGTGAGAAGCTGAGCGGACGAATGAATGAGCATGTCGATGGTTTGTCTTGCCTCACCCGAAAGAGAGACCGTCGAGCGAGCGGGCGAAACCGTCTTCCGGCTGTCCATGGTCCTCATCCTTCCTTCATGCCGATTTCTCCGTCATACGCAAAACGGGCCGAGACCGACAAACACTCCATGGGTACCGTGCAGGGCGGTTCCCCCTTGGCCGTCCGAGCAATTGAGAGTGATCCCCCTGATGTCCTCCGCCTCAGGCTTGGCGTCACTCTCTCACAAACCGCAAGAGGACGAAGAGCGCCAGGATGTCCAGGCCGGCGGCTACGGTCGAGTTGGCGAGAAGTCCAGCCCCGAATAGGGCCGGGCCAACGAGGGCGCCGAGCGCCCGGCCGGCGGACTGGCCCGCGATGTTGCTTCCCATGAGCGCGCCGCGCGCACCCGGGGCGAGTTCCGTCATCAACGGTATGGCGCTTACAAGAGTGAACTCAAACGTGATAAAGAAGCCAAACAGTCCCACCAAGGCGGTGAAGATGTTGGCGTCCAGGTGAGGCAAGGCGACACAGGCAATCGCGTTGAGGCCTGTGCCCAAAGCGACCGCCCTGCGCTTCCCCAGGCGGTCGGCAAAACCGGCGACGAAGCCCTCGCCACTCAATTCGGCTACCCCGATCACGGCGGAGGCGGCGCCCAGCGCCAGTACCTTTAACCCGAATGCGCCCTCGAGCCATGCGCCAAACACGATGTTCACGACCTCGTTGGCCAGGCTAACGAGGATCCCGAAAGTCAATCCTGCCATGGCCGAACGGTTGCGAAGGATCAAGTTCAGTCCGCCCGCCCACGAAGAACTTGGTCGACGAGGGTGCTCGTCCGCCGGCAGTACCGCCCACAGTAGTCCTGCAGCTCCCAACCCGAGCGCGGCCAGCCACGGGAACGGTGCCGTCCATCCGCGGGCGGCGATAGCCCAGCCTGCGAGCGGGACCCCAAGCAAGAACGCGCCGGACCAGCCGAACTCGGTCACGGCGATCGCCAGACCGCGCCGAGAATAGTGTATATGCTCTCCGAGGTAGGCCTGCATTGTCGGATCGAAGAGCACTTTTCCCAGCGTGGCCAGCACCATGCTTACTACCAGGACTGGAAAGAGTGGCCATATGGCTACCAGTGAAGCGCCGACGGAGAAGAGCACGAGACCCAGGAGCATAGTCGCCTTGCGGCCGCGAGCATCGGCGATCGATCCGAGGATCGGGCTCGCCAAGCCGACACTCGACCGGGCGGTGACAGCGAGAGCGATGGTGGGGAGGTCGACACCCAGGCCGCGGGCGAACACCGGCAGAAACGGGTAAACCATTCGGAAGGCGGTGTTGAGAACCGTCCGGGTGAAGGTGAAAGCCCCAAGCTGGAAGCGCATTCGTGCGGCGGGGGGCTGCAGAGATGGCATGTGTCAGGAGGATGAGGGATGCAGCCAGCGGGTTGCCTGCCACCCGGCAAGCAGGCATGACAGAAAGAGGACGACGAAGTAGCCTTGAATCACCAGGGAAGGCGAGCTGAAGATCGGCGACGAGGGGTGCATCACCTGCTGGGCATTCGCCAATGACCAAACAAGAGCCACGAGGAACGCGATGTTCATGCCGCTCGCCCAGGCCGACCGCGCCAGGACGGCCAAGCCGACCTGGAGGAGAACTGCGGCCACGGCGAAGTTGAGTCCGAGCCGCCAACGGGGCTCTGCCAGGAACAGGCCGTTCCAGTTCGATTGCATCGCGATCAGGCTGATAGGCAAATAGGTGACCCAAAAGAAGGTCGCCGACCGGCCCAGGGATTCCGACCACGATTGAAGGGGCCTTCGGCGAAGGACGAGGCCGGCCGCGCCGGTGGTCGCGGCCGCGGCGAATCCGACCAGGGCAGTCCAGACCCATGCGCCATGCAGGTAGACCACGCGCACGTGCACACCCAGGACACGCTCGGGCGGGCCGAAGGCGACCAGCAGGGCGATCAGCACCAGCGATGCGGTCAGAAGCATTCCGCTTGAGCGTCGAGGGGACATGATCGGCGGATTCTACACCGGCGGAGGGAGCTGGAGGAGATAAGACGCAAGACACAGGACGCAAGACACAAGACACAAGACACAAGACACAAGACAAGGGCTTCAAGCTCAAATCACAGATTCGAGCCTACGGATCGGATTCAATGTCCTCGGAGCTGGCCCTGGCTTGGAGCTTGAAGCTTGCTGCTTGGAGCATGTTCTATGTGAGCATCGGCATCCGGATCGAGTGGCGTCGTGCGGCGGCGATGGCTTCGGGGTAACCGGCATCCGCATGCCGCACTACCCCCAGCCCGGGATCGGTGGTGAGCACTCGTTCCAGACGGCGGGCAGCTTCAGGTGTGCCATCGGCCACGATCACCTGCCCGGCATGCTGGCTGTAACCAATTCCCACGCCGCCTCCGTGGTGGAAGGACACCCACGTGGCTCCGCCAACAGCGTTGAGCATGGCGTTGAGTATCGGCCAGTCGCTTACTGCGTCCGTACCGTCCAACATCCCTTCGGTTTCACGATTGGGTGAGGCCACCGAGCCGGCGTCTAGATGGTCTCGGCCGATCACGATCGGCGCCATGAGCTCCCCGCTGGCAACCATTCGATTGAACGCCATTCCGGCACGAGCGCGCTCACCATAGCCGAGCCAGCAAATGCGTGCCGGCAATCCTTGAAACTGCACGTGGCGGCGGGCGAGCTTGAGCCAACGCCGAAGGTGTTCATCTTCCGGGAAGAGCTCCATTACGGCCTGGTCCGTGCGGTAGATGTCTTCGGCCTCTCCGGACAGCGCCACCCAGCGGAACGGTCCTTTACCCACACAGAAGAGCGGGCGGATGTAGGCCGGCACGAAACCGGGGAACTCGAAGGCCTGTTGCACGCCGGCGTCGAAGGCGCGCTGGCGCAAGTTATTCCCATAATCGAACACTTCCGCGCCGCGCTGGCGGAAGGTCAACATGGCCTCGACATGCCGGGCCATCGACTCCATCGATCTCTGCGCGTAGGCCTGAGGGTCCTCGCGCCGCAAGACCGCAGCCTGATCGACCGAAACCCCCTGGGGGACGTACATCATGATGTCGTGGGCGGGGGTCTGGTCTGTCACGACATCGGGGACCACGTCGTGCGCGGCAAGCTCGGCGTAGACATCCCCGGCGTTGCCGATTAGTCCCACGGACAGTGGCCTCCCGTCCTTCAGGGCATCCTCAACCAGTGTCATGGCCTCTTCGACATCATCAACCACCATGTCCACGTACCCAGTCTCGAGTCGGCGACGAGCGCGTGCCGGATCGACCTCGGCGATGATCCCGACGCCCTCATTCATGGTGACCGCCAGGGGTTGTGCCCCGCCCATCCCTCCCAGGCCGGCTGTAAGGACCAAACGCCCCTTGAGTGAGGGCCAGCCTCGGAGACGGGCTAGCGAGCCGAGCGTCTCGTAAGTACCCTGAAGGATGCCTTGAGTCCCGATGTAGATCCATGACCCGGCTGTCATCTGGCCGTACATCATCAGGCCTTTGGCTGCCAGTTCATCGAAGTGAGACTGAGTGGCCCAATGTGGAACGAGGTTGGAGTTGGCGATCAAGACTCGAGGTGCGTCGGGGTGGGTTCGAAAGACGGCCACCGGTTTGCCGGATTGCACAAGCAAAGTCTCATCGTCCTCGAGGGCCCGCAGGGCCTCGAGGATGGCGTCGAAGCAGGCCCAATCCCGGGCGGCCTGGCCGCGTCCTCCGTATACGACGAGGTCCTCCGGACGCTCGGCGACCTCGGGGTCGAGGTTGTTCTGGATCATCCGGAAGGCGGCCTCGGCCAGCCAAGACTTACATGTGAGTTGACTCCCGCGGGGTGCGCGAACGGTGCGTGGTGGATTCATATGAGCCTCCCGGCAGTGTAACCAGTGCCCACCGAGGCGGCCGCCCAAACCCGAGAAAGGGACTCAACGGCTGAGAATCGACCGTAGCACGCAGTCTTCTCGAGGCGGCATGGATCACCAGTGTTCCAGATGGACGGTCTCTTCGAAGGGGCGCCGTCCACCGCGTCGAAGAGTGTCGGTGATAACCGACGGATCGGTGGGGAAGCCGAACGAAAGGATGACGTTGAGCGCCAGATCCTGCGGGAACCCCAGGACCTGGCGGGCTTCCTCGGGTTGGTAGATCGTCGCCGGGCACGAGCCGATTCCGATCGACCAGGCGGCGATTTGCATCTGGGCCGCGGCCTGACCGGCGTCGAACAAGATCGACCAGCGGCGGGAAGGATCCAGCGTCAGGATCGCCACGCCGAGGGCGGCGCCGGAAAGGTGACCGGCGTACGTACCGGTATGTGAGAGCCGCCTCAGTGTCTCTCGATCCCGGATCACGATGAACTCCCAGGGCTGGGTGTTCTTGGCCGATTGCGCTCTGCGCCCGGCATCGAGGATGAAACGGACAGCGTCATCCGGGAGGGGTTTCGCCGCAAACTCGCGGACTGCGCGGTGAGTACCGAGTGCTTGTCTGACTTCCACGGCTCCTCCTCATCATTGCCCTGTATCGGCCACGATGGAAAGCCGAATCCCGTTGGGCGAGGACCGAGCCCAGGCTCGGCCCTGCCCGCGAAAGCGCTCGGACCTCCCCCCGGGAGTGACTGGCTTACTCGATTGTGCGTAAGGGAGGTTCGGGAAGAGGGCGCAGGTACACAGTGGTCGAGTCGTAGCTCTCGACTCTACCGTTGTTTTTCAGGCTGGCCAGATCGGAGTCGCTGATCGCGCGGCCATATTGACTTTCGGTGAATTTCTGGAACTCCCCGGAGAGAAGATCCTGGACGCGACCATCTCCCCAGTCAATGACGTATTCGCCGGTCCTCAGAACGAAGACCCATCCACGCGGGACGGCCAGGCCGCGGTTCATTGCGACATCACCATCTAGGGGTCTACTTTGCCAGAAAGTTGGAGAAACGGCAACCCCGCCGTGCCTTGCGGCCGGCGGGGTCGAAATAGTCGCAGGTCCCTGGAAGGCCTAGAGTGCGACCGGCACCGAAGCGCCGGATCCGTTCGTGGCCTTGCCGAGTGAGGCAAAACTGGTGCCGGCGAGCTGCCTGACAAGCTGGGCCTGAGCCTCGCACCAGACCGAGTGGACCGGACAATCGTCGCCAAAGGTGCAACTCGATGGATCGCCGACGCACTCGTTTAGCAGGATCGGGCCATCGATCGCCTCAACCACATCCAGCAGCGTGATCTTCTCCGGCTCACGGGCCAAGGTCACGCCCCCCCGAGCTCCTCGCGAAGTCTGGACCATCCCGGCAACGGACAGCTGGGAGATGATCTTCGCCAAGAAGGAAGGCGGGATTCGCTGTTCCTGGGCGATCTGGCTTGTCGGTGCTCGGCTCCCGTCTACCATCCGGGCTAGGTAGAGCACCGCCCGGACGGCGTAGTCTGCCTGCCGTGTGATCTGCATCCTCTCCTCCTCAGCGGGCTAATACTCCACCCTTCACGATAGGAGTTATCGACTTCAGTTCGAGTCTACGCTAGCCCCATGATGAGCGACAAGTGAGTACTGTCACCCGGGGGGTATGACCTTCGACGAACGACCGGCCATGGATGATGATCCTACCCAAGGGGGAGATTCAGCCCGAATTGGACCACTTCAGGACCACGATGCCGGGCCTGCCAGGGCCATATACGGGGTTTGTGATGCCCGAGACTGTCTGGACCGCCGGAGGCTCCCAGGCGGTGTCCTGACTAGTGCAGGCCATGGTATGATTTCCCGGCAGTCCTCTCGGGTGGCGTGCGATTCCAGTTGAGCGTCATGAAGCACAGGCGCCGGCAGGGGTCGCCCGTTGCCCATCGAGAAGGCCCCCGCATGCGAGACTCCGCCAACCAAGTGAGCCAAGGAGAGGCGACGTGAAGGATATTGCAGTCGTCGGGGTGGGTTATGTCGGCCTTGTGACTGGGGCGGGTTTTGCGGATTTAGGGAACAAAGTCGTTGCACTCGACATCGACGATGAGCGGATAGCCGGTCTGAAGCGCGGCGAAATGCCGATCTACGAACCTGGACTGGAGGAGTTGGTCGCGCGCAATGTCGATGCTGGACGCCTGAGTTTCACCTCCTCCTACGCCGAGGCGATCCACCAGGCTGAGTTCGCCTTCATCGCCGTCGGAACGCCTTCCGGCGTTGACGGCGAAGCGGACCTGAAGCATGTCCGGGAGGCCGCCGAAGCGATCGCCGACGTTATGACCACGCCCTTGATCATCGTGAACAAGTCCACCGTCCCGGTTGGCACCGGGGACTGGGTGGCCGACATCGTGCGGGCACGCCAACCCAAGCCGATCCCGTTCTCCGTCGTCTCTTGCCCCGAGTTTCTGCGTGAGGGATCGGCGATCGTCGATTTCATGAACCCGGCCCGGACCGTTGTCGGCTCGCTCGATCCGGAGGCGGCCGAGAAGGTGGCCCAGCTCCACCTGGCCTTGCGCTCGCGGATTGTGATCACCGACCTGCGAACGGCCGAAATGATCAAGTACGCCTCGAACGCCTTTCTGGCCACCAAGATCTCCTTCATCAACGAAATCGCCAACATCTGTGAAGCGCTTGGAGCCGACATCAAGGAAGTCGCCACCGGGATGGGCTATGACCCTCGCATTGGGCAACATTTCCTGGAAGCCGGGTTAGGGTACGGAGGATCGTGTTTTCCGAAGGACGTCAAGGCGTTAGCCTACATGGCGGCCGACCAGGGACGTCACCCGCAACTGCTCCAGGCAGTGATGGACATCAACAGCGACCGCCGGCGTCAGCTGGTGGAGAAGCTCATAGAACTCGTCGGTGAACTCTCGGGAAAAACGGTGGGTATCCTCGGGTTGGCCTTCAAACCCAACACGGATGATTTGCGTGAGGCGCCGGCCCTCGACATCGGGCGATGGCTGGTCGATGCTGGGGCCAGAGTACGGGCCTACGACCCGGTTTGCATGGAGCGCGCCGCCGGACTGATGCCCGAACTCGAGATGGCCGAGGATCCGTATTCCATGGCCACGGGATGTGATGCGGTCGTCATCTGCACGGAGTGGAATGAGTTCAAGCAACTCGATCTCATGCGGCTTCAGAACGCCATGCGAAGCCCGGTCGTCGTAGATGGCCGGAACATCTACGATCCGGCCGAGATGAAACGGCTTGGATTCCGATATCGAGGGATGGGGCGCGGCTATGGCGCCGATGGCAAACCCGTTGAACAGGCCGAGGCGGAGCGCGCCGCGAGAAGGCAGAGCTCATGAGCCAAAACGGCGGCTCCATCACCAAGACCCGGCTGCGCAACGGACTTGAGGTGCGGCTGAAGGAGATCCACACCGCGCCCTTGATCAGCAGCTGGATCTGGTATCGCGTCGGTTCGCGCAACGAAAGGCAGGGAACGACCGGCGTCTCCCACTGGGTCGAACACATGCAATTCAAAGGCACCCCGGACTTCCCTGCCGGCGTTCTCGACCGGGCCATTTCGCGCGACGGTGGAATCTGGAACGCCATGACGTGGGTCGATTGGACGGCGTATTTCGAGACGATGCCCGCCGACAAGATCGATTTGGGCCTCAGGCTTGAAGCCGATCGAATGATGAGCAGCCTGTTTGAGGAAGCCGAGGTTGACTCGGAGCGGACCGTGATCATCTCGGAAAGGCAGGGGCACGAGAACGAGCCGACGTTTCGTTTGGCCGAAGAGATCCAGGCGGCGGCGTTTCGCGTCCATCCATACCACCATGAAGTCATCGGCGACATGGCGGACTTGGAACGGATGACGCGTGAAGACCTGTATCAGCACTACCGGCGTTTCTACACGCCGGCAAATGCCGTGCTGGCGGTCGCCGGAGATTTCCGCACCCGGCCGATGCTGGAGAACATTCGAGCGCTCTTCAAGGACATCCCCGGAGTAGAGCGACCCGAGCCGCAAGTGCGCCCCGAACCTGCCCAGCGCGGCGAGAAGCGCGTAACCGTCGAAGGCGTGGAAGAGACGACCCATCTGGAGGTTGCCTATCACGCCCCGAAGGCGAATGACCCCGACTTCTTCGCTCTGGCAGTGCTGGACAGCGTACTGGCAGGGGCCTCGAATCTGAACATGTTCGGGTCAGGTATTCCCAACAAGACCTCCCGTCTTTACCGGTCACTGGTCGCTGGAGATATCGCCGCCTCGGTGCAAGGGCAGCTCTCAGCGACGATCGACCCTCACCTGTACTCGATCGAAATCACCGTCAGGCCGGACCGAACGGCCGAAGAAGCCCTGGCCGTGCTGGACTGGGAACTCGATCGAGTCGTGAACGAGGCCTTGACTGTAGACGAAGTGGAGAAAGCCATCAAGCAGGCGCGGGCGTTGTTCGCTTACGGGAGCGAGAGCATCACCAACCAGGCGTTCTGGATGGGCTACAGCGAGATGTTCGCCGACTATGCGTGGTTCGAAACGTACCTGGATCGGCTGTCGGCGGTCACGGCCGTCGACGTTCTCAGCATCGCGCAGAAGTACCTGGTCGCCTCGAACCGCGTCGTCGGGATCTACCGGCCGAAGAACGGGGCACAGCGTGGCTAAAGTCAAACCTGGGTTGCCGTCGTTGGACGTTCGCTCCTTTCCCGGACCCGAGACGATCCGCCGACGGGCGCTCAAGAACGGCCTGGTGGTCCTCGCCCGCCAGAACTTCTCCAGCCCCTCGGTGGTCATCTCCGGGTTCCTGCGTGCCGGGGCGATCGACGACCCGGTCGGCCAGGCGGGTCTGGCGGACATCACCGCTTCGGCGCTGATGCGCGGCACCCCAAGCCGATCGTTCGATCAGATCTATGAATCGATTGAGTCCATCGGAGCCAGCCTGGGGTTTGGGGCGGGCACCTCGTCGACGTCCTTCAGGGGAAAAGCCCTGGCGGAAGACCTGAATGTCCTGCTGTCGATCCTGGAGGATGTGCTCCGCTATCCGTCATTTCCAAAGGACCAGGTCGATCGGCTGCGGTCTGAGAAGCTCACCGCGCTGACGATGCGGGACCAGGACACCGGATCCATCGCGCAATTGACCTTCGACGAACTTGCTTACGCCGGGCACCCGTATCGCTTCCCATCGGACGGCTATCGCGAGACCGTCGGACAGCTGAAGGCCGGCGGGCTGCGTGCATTCCATCGCCGATATTATGGCCCTCGAGGGACGGTTGTGGCTGTGGTCGGAGCTGTGGATGCGGAAGCGGCAATCCATGCCGTCGAAAGCCACCTGGGGAGCTGGAGCGGCGGACCGCGAACGCCACGCCCGGAAATCCCGTCGATGGCACCCCCGGCCGAGACCATCCGGGGTCGGGTCCGGCTTGACGGCAAGAGCCAGTCCGATATCGTCCTGGGGACTCCCGGTCCAAGTCGCTTCGATCCGGCCTTTCTTCCGGCGGCCCTCGGCAACAACATCCTGGGCCGCTTCGGGTTATTCGGCCGGATCGGAGATGCCGTACGCGAAGACGCAGGTCTGGCTTACTACGCGTACAGTTCGCTGGCCGGCGGACCCGGGCCGGGCCCGTGGCAGGTGATCGCCGGGGTTAATCCGGCCAACGCCGAGCAGGCGATCGATCTAACGTTGTTGGAGCTCAAACGGTTTGTGGATGAGCCTGTGACACCGGAGGAGCTGGGCGACAATCAGGCGAACTTCATCGGGCGGCTGCCGCTGCAACTCGAGTCGAATGAGGGTGTTGCCGGCGCGCTGGTGAACATCGAGCGCTACGGCCTCGGGCTGGATTACTACCAGCAGTATCCCGGGTTGATCGCCGGGATCACCCGCGAAGAGATCCTCGAAGCCGCTCGCCGCTTCATCGACCCTGATCGGCTGGCGATCGCCATCGCCGGCCCTGAAGGAGCACCCGCCTAGGATGGTTCGCTCCGGAGTCGATATCATTGAAATCGATCGCATCGACCGGGCCATTCTCCGACATGGGGCGCGTTTCTTCAATCGCTTCTTTACCCCCCAGGAACTGATCGACTCGGGTGGGCGCACGCCCGCCCTGGCGGCACGTTTTGCTGCCAAGGAGGCCGTGGCCAAAGCCCTGGGCACGGGTATCGGTGACGTGGGCTGGCGTGAGATTGAGATCATCAACGGACCGCAGCGTCGACCGGTGCTGCGCCTGCATGGCCGTGCTCAGCAACGGGCGGAATGGCTTGGCTTGGTCTCCTGGGCGGTCAGTCTGAGTCACACCCATGAACATGCCGTGGCGGTAGCCGTCGCTCTGCAGGCCGAAGACTCATTCGGCCCTCAGACCGCCGGGGTTGCGCCGACGTGATCCCGCTGGGGATCGAGCCGGGGCTGGTAAGCGAGGCCAGCCAGGAGGTAACCACGGCCCTCAGCGCTTCGCACTTCGGCAGCGGGACTCTGCGCGTGTACGCTACCCCGGCGATGGTGGCTCTGGTCGAGCGAACGTGTCAGGAGATGGTCCAGGCACGGCTCCCTACAGGACAATCGACAGTTGGTGTGGCCATCCAGATCCGCCATCTCGCGCCGACGCCGGTCGGTGGAACCGTCAGGGTGCGGGCGGAGGTGGTGTCGGTCGAGCCCCCGGTGATCGTCTTCAAAGCCCAAGTGTGGGACAAGCATGAGCTGATCGGGGAAGCCGAACACCGGCGGGCGGTGATCGACGTAGACCGATTCATGAAGCGGGTCGAAGCCAAGCGGGCTGAGGCTGACCTGCGCAGTTCTTGACACCGGGATTCCGAAGCCCGGGCCGAGATCCTTCAGCACTCAGCAGCCCTGGGCTGCCCCGAATGCCCCCTGTCTCTCATGGCGAACTTGGGGAGACCTTTGACGAGGCCATACCGGCATGTTATACTGTTGGGACTCCCGCCAGAGATGCGTGGCCTGGCGGGAGAATCGTGCCCAAACAGGGCCATCCCCGTAATAGGGGAAATCTCTCACGCCTTCGGACTTGCCTGGGCGTGCCGGGTCCACGCCCGGTTCCAGGCAGGGATGAGGAAGGCGGAGGCAAAAACGCACAGGAGGGTTCACGACGATGGCTGTCATCAGCATGAAGGCTCTTCTCGAAACCGGCGTCCACTTTGGGCATCGTACCCGCAAGTGGAACCCCCGCATGAAGCCGTTCATCTTCACCGAACGCAACGGGATCCACATCATTGACCTCCAACAAACGCTCGAGTCACTCGAGACGGGCTACGCCCTGATCCGGGATCAGGTCGCCTCCGGTGGGACCTTGCTCTTCGTCGGAACGAAGCGCCAGGCTCAGGAGACGATCCAAACCGAGGCGGCCCGGTGTGGGATGCCGTACGTCAATTCGCGCTGGCTCGGCGGGACACTGACCAACTGGCGGACGATTCGTAGCCGGATCGACGAGCTAGATCTGCTGGAGAAACGCCGGGAGGGCGGTCAGAGCGAACATCTGACGAAGAAGGAATCGCTCATCCAGGAACGCAAGATTGAGCGACTCCAAGAACGTCTGGGCGGGATCCGCAGCATGCGCGCGCTTCCGGGGCTGCTGTTCGTCGTCGACGTCAAGCGAGAGGAGACCGCCATTCACGAGGCCAATCTCCTCGGTATCGGCGTGATTGCTCTGGTTGACACCAACTGTGATCCTCGGGGCGTCGACTACGTCATCCCCTCCAACGATGATGCCATTCGGGCGATCAAGCTACTGACAGCGAAGATCGCCGATGCCGTCCTGGAGGGCAAAGCGCTGCGCAAGGAAGAAGTCGAGGAAGAGGTCGAACCTGGGGCGGAACGCCAGGTGGCCGCCGGCCTCGATCTGAGTGATGAGGAATTGCTGGGCGAGGCGACGCTGGCCAAGCTTCAAAGCGGGGCCTTCGGCGAAGAAGGCCGGGTTGCCCCGGTTGTGGTCGATTCAGATGAACCGGAGGTCGACATCGCAGGCGTGGTTGAGACGGCCGACGAAGAGGTGGTGCCCGACGTCGATCTCGACGACGAGGAAGTGGAATGAGCATCCCGGCTTCCATGATCAAGGAGCTGCGTGAGGCGACAGGAGCCGGCATCCTTGACTGCCGGACTGCCCTCGAAGCGACTCAGGGGAATCTCGAAGCTGCGACTGCTCTGCTCCAGGAAAAGGGTCTGGCCGCCGCAGCCAAACGCGCCGACCGCGAAACGCACAATGGTGTCCTCGACCTGTATAGCCACGGCGAAGGTCGAGTGGGGGTGATGGTCGAGGTCAACTGCGAGACGGATTTTGTCGCCCGCACCATGGAATTCCGCACCTTCGCCCATGAGATCGCCCTGCAAATCGCCGCCACCTCACCTCGGTGGATCCGGCGAGACGACGTGCCAGAAGGGGTGATTGACGAAGAACGCCGATCCGCTCAGAAGCAGGCAGCCGAAGAAGGCAAGCCGGAAGCGATCATCGAGCGCATCGTCGAAGGACGCCTGGAGAAGTACTTCGCGGAAAACTGCCTGCTCGACCAGGGCTATATCCGGGACGAAGACCGAACGGTCTCAGAAGTCTTGCAGGAGATGATCGCCAAGACCGGCGAGAACATCGGCGTCCGGCGATTTGAGCGTTGGAGCGTCGGAGAAGAAATGGATTGAGTGAGTCGGGCCGACCTTCTGGGTTGGCCCGATTGGCTTCATGGGAGGGAAAGCAGCATGCACGCGGAGCTCGCCGGAGACCAACCCGCCTACCGTCGCATTCTGCTCAAGCTGGGAGGTGAGGCCCTGGCCGGCCCGGAGGGCTTCGGCATCGACCCACTGCGCGCCGAGGCGGTGACGGGCAACGTCAAACGGGTCATGGATCTCGGCGTCCAGGTGGCGATCGTCATCGGCGCCGGCAACCTGTGGCGGGGGCGGGAAGGGATGGCTCGCGGGATGGAGCGGGCCACGGCCGACTACATGGGCATGCTGGGGACGATCATGAACTCGATGGCCCTGATGGACGCCCTGGAGCGTACCGGCATCGTGACCCGAGTCATGTCGGCCATTGAAATGCGAGCCGTGGCTGAGCCTTACATCCGCCGGCGTGCGATCCGCCACCTCGAGAAGGGGCGCGTCGTTATTCTGGGGGGCGGGACGGGGAACCCGTACTTCTCCACCGATACGGCTGCTGCATTGCGGGCGATGGAGATCAACGCCGATATCGTCATCAAAGCGACCAAGGTCGATGGTGTCTACGAGTCGGATCCCCAGGTTAACCCCAAGGCCCGGCGATTCGACAGGTTAAGCTACATCGACGCGCTCAATCGGCGCCTGCAAGTGATGGACAGCACGGCCATCTCGCTGTGCATGGACAACAATCTCCCGATTGTGGTACTTGACATGTGGATCGAGAACGGCCTGGTGAACGCCGTGTTGGGACGACAGGTGGGAACAAGGATCAGCGGTTAGACCCCTCAGCCGTGCGTGGGGCGGCGGCTACGCATTTTCCCGGTTTTGCGCTATCCTTATATGGGGGTTGGACCAAGTCCACTTCTGCCTGAGGAGCCTCCGCATGGTCAACGAAGCGCTCGCCGAGGCTGAATCACGCATGAAGGGGGCCGTGCGGTCGCTCGAGGAAGACCTGGCATCCATTCGTACGGGTCGCGCGTCACCGGCGCTGGTAGAGCGTCTTGCGGTCGACTACTACGGCACCCCGACGCCCTTGATGCAGCTGGCGACGATCTCGGCGCCTGAGCCCCGTCTGCTGACAATACGCCCGTTCGACGCGTCAACGCTGAAGGAAATCGCCCGTACGATTCAAGCTTCTGATCTGGGGCTCACCCCGAACAACGACGGCAAGATCATCCGTCTCAATATCCCGGCCCTGACGGAGGAACGTCGGCTCGAGTTGGTCCGTCTGGTGCGAAGCCGTTGTGAAGATGCCCGGGTGGCCGTGCGCAATGTCCGCCGGGACATCCAGAACACGCTGCGGGAATTCGAACGCGACAAGGATATCTCCGAGGACGAACTCAAGCGCGGCGAAGCTGAGCTTCAGAAGACCACCGATCGCCACATTGAATCGATCAACGAGACCGGCCAGCGGAAGGAGGCCGAGGTCCTCGAGGTCTAGCGGTTTGACGCCTGGACGGGGTGCAACCTGAGCGGGATGGGTTGACGGGAGCCGGTGGTTTGTATGAAAGGGAAGCCTGGGGACGATAGAATCCCGGACAAGATACCGGCCCATGTAGCGATCATCATGGACGGGAACGGTCGTTGGGCGCGCGCCCGGGGCCTGCCACGTCTAGCAGGTCACCGTGCCGGGGTGGACAACCTGCGGCGCGTCTTGGAGGCCTGTGTCGAATTCGGCGTCAAGTACCTGACCATCTACGCTTTCTCGACCGAAAACTGGGAGCGCCCGCCGGATGAAGTCCGCGGCCTGATCAACATCCTCGAAGACGTCATCGATCAGCAGCTCTACGAACTCCATGAAAACGGAGTCCAGCTCAGGCACCTCGGCCAATTGGAAGGACTTGGCCCTTCGCTACAGGACAAGGTTCGCCAGGCGATCGATCTGACCCACCATAACCAGAAGCTTGTGCTCAACATAGCCTGGAACTACGGCGGGCGTGACGAAATCGTCAGGGCGATTCGGCAGCTGATCGCCGACGGAATCCAGCCGTCTCAGGTCGACGAGAGTTTGATCCATCGCTACCTTTATACGTCCGATTGTCCCGACCCCGACCTTGTCATTCGCACATCGGGTGAGATGCGAACGAGTAATTTCCTGATCTGGCAAACCGCCTATTCCGAATGGTACTTCCCTCAGACATACTGGCCCGATTTCGGCCGCCAAGAGCTCCTGCAGGCGTTGACCGAGTACGCGCGGCGGGAGCGGCGGTTCGGTCGAGTGCGCGCTCCGGTTGGGCATCGCTAGCCGAAAACGAGGGCGTTGCCGGAGCCGTCTCTCCGCAACGACACATACCAATCCATTTAAGCGTGAGTCCCAAGACGTATGCTGCGTGACCGGGTAATTGTTGCGCTGCTTGTTCTTCCGCCGGTCTTCTGGGTGATCACGGTCGGGGGCTGGCCTTTCGCCCTGACCGTGGCGCTCGTCGCCTGCTTTGCCGTCGCCGAGTTCGGCATGCTCTACCGCGGCCAGAGGCTGAGGCCGGCCGTGCCGCTGATGGTCGCAGGAGTGTTGGTGCTCCTTGCCGCCAGGCATCTTTCGGGTTTTGACTCCACCCCGACATTGCTGGCCGGGCTGTGTCTGATCGGCATGACCTGGCACTTGGTGGATTACGAACTCGGGGCCGAGCGATCGGGGACAGATTTCGCCATAACGCTGACTGGCACCGTCTACGTCGGGTGGCTGGCGGCATATCTGATCTCGCTGCGACAGTTGCCGGATGGCAAGTGGTGGGTCCTGTTGGCCCTCCCCACGACGTGGCTGGCCGACACGGCCGCGTATTTCGTAGGACGTGCCATCGGCCGGCATCGAATGTCACCTCGATTGAGCCCGAAGAAGACGTGGGAAGGCTACTTGGCGGGTGTCGTGGGTGGGGCGCTGGGGGGAGGTGGCCTGGGCCTGCTGTGGAATCTGTGGGCCGGCCCTGAGTCCCTCGTGAACGGGGTGCACGGCCTGGTGTTGGGTTTGGCGATCGGAGGGCTCTCGCCACTGGGCGACCTCGGGATAAGCATGATCAAGCGTGAAGTCGGTGTCAAAGACACCGGCAACCTCATCCCGGGTCACGGAGGGGCCCTTGACCGAATCGACTCGATCTTGTGGGCGGGTGTCCTCGGCTTCTATTTGGCGGGTGTGCTGGCTTCGTAGTCTGACACTGCCTTGTCATAAGTGAGAAGGGGAGAGCGGAAGATGGAGAAGCCCTCTCGGAATTTGGCGCTCGACCTGGTCCGAGTGACTGAAGCGGCCGTACTGGCGGCCGGAAGATTGATGGGGCGCGGCGACGAGGAGGGCGGAGACCAGGCCGCCGTAGATGCCATGCGGCTGGTGCTCAACTCGATCGAGATCGATGGGGTAGTGGTCATCGGCGAGGGAGAGAAGGACGAAGCGCCGATGCTCTACAACGGTGAGGAACTCGGAGCCGGCGGACCGGAGGTAGACATCGCCGTCGATCCCGTCGAAGGCACTCGCCTGCTTTCGCTGGGACTTCCCAACTCGATCTCGACGGTGGCCATCGCCGAGCGCCACTCGATGTTTGACCCCGGACCGATCGTTTACATGGACAAGTTAGCCGTCGGACCGGAGGCAAAGGGACATGTCGACATCACTGCACCGATCCAGGACAACCTGCGGTCAGTCGCCCGAGCCAAGGGCGCCGACGTCGACGATCTTACGGTGATCATCCTCGATCGGCCGCGCCACGTCGGCCTCATCGGAGAGGTGCGTCGGGCCGGGGCGCGGATCCGTTTGATAACCGACGGAGATGTCGCCGGGGCGATCATGACCGCCAGACCCGGATCGGGGATCGACATCCTGGCGGGGATCGGGGGCACCCCGGAAGCCGTGTTGGCCGCTTCCGCCATGAAGTGCATGGGCGGGGAGATCCAGGGACGGCTGCACCCGCGTGACGAGAAGGAAGCCTCCGAAGCGCGCGCCCGGGGCTACGACCTGGACAAGATCCTCGAGATCGATGATCTCGTGGCAAGCGACGATGTGTTCTTCGCATTGACTGGGATCACAGACGGAGAATTGGTCGACGGAGTGAAGTACTACGGTGGAGGCGCCCGAACCCACAGCCTGGTGATGCGAGCTAGAACCGGCACCGTGCGTGAGATCATCGCCACCCATCGTTGGGACAAGCTGATGGAGGTGAGCCAGATCCGCTATGACAGGCTCGGTTGAGTCCCCGGTCCGCGCAAGCCACAGACCCCGCGGCACCAGGGGATGCCTGGCCCACAGCCGGGGTGGAAGCCCACGGCAGGCCTTGCTCGATGATCGCGGCTGCAGTCAGGCCTATCTCCCGCCGGCGGGAGCCTCACCTGTGGTCGATTTCATAGCGGCCGCCGAATTGTGCGCCTCCCGCTGATCGAGTAGGTCTGGGGAGAGTTGAATGGGACCCCAGTCTGACTTGCGCGGCCTGGCTCAGCGTGCTATAATCCCGACATTCAGAGCGTCGGTTGTCCTCTGGCAACCTCCCCATCCCGCTGCGAAGACCAGACACTTGTGTCGTCCACTCTCACCTGACGGTTTCTGTTCGGTTGGGTGATTCACACTTGAAGCATTGAACCGCGTCACGCATCCCTTGCGTCCCCCGCGTGGAGTCTCTCGATGAACATCGCTCAGTTGGAAGCCATGACCCTTTCCGATTTGCGCGCCATGTCAAAAGACCTGGATGTTCCCGGCGCGACCCGCATGAAGAAAGAGGACTTGATCTTGCGGATCATGCAAGCCGATGCGGAACGGCGCGGCCTGGAGCTGCGTGGGGGGGTCTTGGATGTGATGAATGAAGGCATGGGCTTCCTGCGCGCCGAACACTACCTCCCCGGTCCGAACGATATCTACGTTTCCCAGTCTCAGATCCGGCGCTTCGGCCTTCGGACAGGCGACATGGTCATCGGTCAGATCCGCCCGCCGAAGGACTCCGAAAAATACTACGGGTTATTGCGCGTG
>Ga0209751_10000099_pt1 | contig 84477 bp, 71 predicted proteins | sample RifCSP13_1_FD_184019 | JGI IMG/M metagenome (GOLD analysis project Ga0209751, IMG submission 184019) | Soil microbial communities from Rifle, Colorado - Rifle CSP2_sed 13_1 (SPAdes) (version 2) | ecosystem: Environmental > Terrestrial > Deep subsurface > Rock core/Sediment | place: Rifle...
CCACCACCGCCACCGCAGAATTTCGGCGGCGGACCAGGCGGTTATGGTTCAGCGATGTAGTATCGTGCAACACTTGGACTGCGCGCCATATTTAATCAGGAGATAACCAAATGTCCCAACAATGGACTCCGCCGCCGCCGCCAGGCATCGCCGCGCCCGCACCCAACAACAATCTGGCGCTGGCCATCGTTGCCACGGTGGTTTCCGTGATCTTTTGTTGTATACCACATGGCCTTGTCTCATTGATTTTCGCCACCCAGGTAAATAAGAAAGCGGCATTGGGTGATACGACGGGGGCCCTCAACTCAGCCAGGCAGGCAAAAATGTGGGCCTTTATTTCAATTGCAATTGCGGTAATTGGATTCGTAGTCGGATTAGCATTGGGAATTCTTAATGCAGTGATTTCGAACCTTTCTTCTTCCTGACGTGTGGACAACAGTTCTCATCTTAAAGCTCAAAAAAATAACTAATGGAGTGCGCTCTTAGCAACGAGCGCGGCAGACGCCAATGACTAGATACTGTACAAAATGTGGTGCAACTAACGACGAGACGGCTCAATATTGTGTGGCTTGCCAGTCCCCGCTCGGTTCCGTGGGTGGTTACCAGCCAATGCAATCAGTAAATCAGGGACAGATGACTGACTGGAAAGCTATGGGCGCCGATAAAAAGCTGGTGGCTGGAATATGCGGAATTCTGCTGGGCGGATTTGGAGTGCACAAATTCGTGCTCGGCTACACTACAGAGGGCATCATCCAGATTGTCATCACCTTTGTGACATGTGGAGTAGGCTCAATTGTCGGACTGATCGAAGGCATCATTTACCTTACGAAGTCTGACGAGGAGTTTGTGAGGACTTACATTCAGAGCAAGAGGGGTTGGTTTTGATCTGACCCTCGCCCAATCTTAATTGAGCAATCTGCGCAATGGGCTTCGCGCCCTGACGCGCGGCGATGCCTTCGTCGCCTGTACCAACCTTATTAGAAATTGAGGCTATGCGCGCAAACTAACAGTTTGCGTTACGCTCAGCATCGCCGGATAATCACAACTACCAACCTTACATGAGGAAGACAAAACTCCTGATTCGCTAACGGAGGTGTTAATCCATGCGCCTGTTCTTTCTTCTTTTTGCCCTCACGATTGTCGTCCACCCGGTCGGCGCCCAGGAAAAGCGGTCCTTAAGCAGCCGTACTTATTCACGGCCCGTGCACACGTTTTCCATAGTGGCTCGGGATCCCAAAACGGGTGAGTTGGGCGTTGCCGTCCAGTCACACTGGTTTTCCGTTGGTCCAATTGTGCCCTGGGCTGAGGCAGGAGTGGGAGCCGTCGCCACGCAATCATTTGTGGATCCAAGCTACGGCAAAAATGGTCTTGAGCTGATGCGCAGCGGCAAGAGTGCCCCAGAAGCGTTAAGAGAACTTCTGGCGAGGGACAATGCACGCGACGTTCGGCAAGTAGCCATGATCGATGCGCGCGGTAAAGTTGACGCATGGACGGGAAAGAACGATATACAGGCTGCCGGGCATTTTGTGGGGAAAGATTATTCGGTACAAGCCAACCTCATGCTCAATGATCGAGTCTGGCCCGCAATGGCGCGTGCTTTTGAGAGAACGAAAGGTGATCTCGCTGAGCGAATGTTGGCGGCGCTTGACGCAGCCCAGGCAGTTGGTGGCGACATTCGCGGCCAGCAATCGGCTGCCCTGATTGTTGTCACCGGCAAACCTACTGGCCAGCCCTGGAAGGATCGAATCTTCGATCTGCGCGTTGACGATACAGCTCGGCCCTTGCAGGAACTGCGCCGCCTGGCCACTCTGCAGCGCGCTTACAATCATATGAATGCCGGCGACCTGGCAGTGGAAAAGAAGGACAACGAAGGAGCGTTGCGGGAATACAGCGCCGCTGAAAAACTGGTTCCAGACAACGCCGAAATGATCTATTGGCATGCAGTGGCGCTGGTGAACATGGGGCGGGTAGACGAGTCGATTGGCCTGTTTCGCCGTGTGTTTAGGATGGACCGTAACTGGGCCACTTTAACCCCACGATTGCCAAAATCAGGTTTGCTTCCCGATGATCCGAAGCTGATTGAACGAATTGTTTCAGCGGCAAGATAGCCAGCTTCTGATAGGTGAAGGGGTGAGACGTTTGATAGCTAATCATTTGGGCAACGCGGCAGCAGCTGGACTCTTACTAGTCTATCTTTCTTCTTGCTCTTCGAATCCAGGTGGCGGCTCACAAGTCCAGAAAACGATTGGAGGAGTTGCATTGAAGATTACCAGCAATGCTTTCGAAGAGAATAGCGCGATACCAAAAAAATACACTTGTGATGGTGACAATGTTTCGCCACCACTGCAATGGTCAGGACTTTCGTCTGGGGTGCAGAGTCTCGCGCTCGTCTGTGATGATCCGGACGCCCCAGGCAAGACATGGGTGCATTGGGTAGTTTACGATCTCCCTCCGAGCACGACGGGTCTTCCGGAAAACATAAAAAGTGCGACGCTACCGAAGGATGCTAAGCAGGGACTAAATGACTTCAAACAAATTGGCTACGGCGGACCGTGTCCGCCATCTGGGACTCATCGCTATTTTTTCCATGTCTACGCGCTCGACAAGAAAACCTCTCTGAACGAGGGCGCCACCAGGGAACAACTCGAAAAAGCAATGGCTAGCCACATCCTCGCTCAAGGGGTACTGATGGGAACCTATAAGCGGTAACTGCAACGTTCTACTCACGGAGTTCACCAGCCGGCGGGCCTCCAGCAGATGTTAAAATGGGAAGCCACTGGTTCTCTGCCGATGGTTACAGCGCGAATCGTAGTGTCATGAGGTCAGTACCGAAACGCGGTAGCGTCGGGTCAAAGATACGTCGCTACGACCTGTAAGCTACCCTTGACCCGACGCTACCGCGTTTCGGTACTGACCTCATGACACTGCAAATCGATTTCTTATACATTTTTATCGCCAGTGGTTTCTAAAGAGTGGCGCCCTTACAGGTTGAATGAAAAACATTTTGATTACCGGTGGCGCTGGCTTCATTGGCTCGCACCTTGTTGACCGCCTGCTTGCCGAAGATACCTGGAACGTTACTGTCCTCGATGACTTCAACAACTTCTACGACCCTCGGTTGAAACGCCAGAATGTGTCGGCCCACCTGCAAAGCCAGAAATACAGGTTAGTTGAAGCGGACATTCGCGACCGTACTGCTATTGAACAACTTTTCCAGACGGCCGACTTCCAGGCCGTTGTTCACCTGGCAGCGCGGGCCGGTGTAAGACCATCGCTAAGCGAACCGCTGCTCTATACGGAAACCAACGTCAATGGCACTTTGAACCTATTGGAGGCGGCACGTGCTCGCGGCATTCAACAATTCGTCTTCGGCTCCTCGTCCTCTGTTTATGGCACAAATGCCAAGGTGCCTTTCCATGAAGACGATCCCATCTTTCGGCCCATCTCGCCGTACGCAGCCACCAAGGCAGCAGGCGAGTTGCTCTGCCACACTTATTCACACCTGTACGCCATCCGCTGTGTTTGTTTGCGGTTCTTTACTGTCTACGGTGCCCGGCAGCGGCCAGACCTGGCCATTCATAAGTTTGCCAGACTTATGACGGCCGGAAAGCCGATTCCGGTTTTTGGTGACGGCTTGACGCGTCGCGACTACACCTACATTGATGACATCCTGGATGGTGTCCGGGCCGCGATTGACTATGACCAAACTCTCTATGAGGTGATTAATCTTGGAGAATCAAGAACCGTCGAACTGCGGGAATTGATCTCCCTCCTGGAGAAGGAACTGGGCGTTAAAGCCCGGATTGATCGGCAACCTTTGCAGCCAGGTGACGTGCCGCAGACGTATGCGGACATCACTAAAGCCCGCCGTTTGCTCGGTTATGACCCCAAGACTCAAATCGAAACTGGACTTCATAACTTCGTCGAGTGGTTTAGGCAAGCAAAGTTGGCCTGAATTGTTTAAAATGCCTTCAGGACCAGGGCGACAATGGCCACCAGTACCACAAGCATAATCAGTAAGGACCTGCCGCAAGAGATGCGGCCACACACTTACTCGATTATGTATCGCTTGGAGGAAACGCACTGGTGGTTTGTCGGACGGCGCCGCATTATTTCCAGCTTCCTGGAGCCGATCACGCGAAATTCCGAGCAGCGCCAAAGGATCCTGGATGTTGGCTGCGGCACGGGCGCCAATCTTGAGTTGCTGTCTGAATTTGGAGAAGCCGAAGGCATCGACGTGTCCCCAGAGGCCCTTGAGTTCTGCCGCGAGCGCGGTCTCAAGAATGTGCGAGAAGGCGAGGCCGAGCATCTGCCGTTTCCCGATGATTCGTTCGATCTCGTGACTGGACTGGATGTAGTCGAGCACCTTGACCACGACCTGGCCGGATTGAAGGAGATGCATCGCGTGCTACGGCCTAACGGTCGGGCGCTTCTTTTTGTGCCGGCTTTCATGTTCCTTTGGGGAGTGCAGGATGAAGTGAGTAATCACCGTCGCCGTTACACTCTGCCCGAACTGAAGCGCCTGGTGCGGGAAGCAGGATTTGAAATAGAGCGCGCTACCTATGTAAACATTACCTTCTTTCTTCCCATTCTTTTGGGTCGACTACTAATGCGTTTAACCGGGTGGCAGCCAGAATCAGAAAACAACATTACAATTGACGCTCTCAATGGTTTCTTTGGTCGTATCCTGGCGGCCGAAACAGGGATACTCCAATGGTGGAATCTGCCCTTTGGCGTGTCGGCAATCTGCGTTGCTCGGCGAGTCAACTAGATGACGGTTTACGCACCAGAAGAAGTACTCGTAGAGGATCGTGCGGAACTCCGTATGACCGATGCCGAGGCATCTCCGGAAGTTTCGGTTTTCCTTCCAGTTTACAACGAAGAGCCTAACATCCTGCCGCTGCACAATCGATTGGATGAGGCCCTGGGCAAACTCAATCGAACGGCAGAAATCGTCTATGTCGATGATGGTTCCAGCGACGGCAGCCTCGATGTCCTGCGAGAGATTGCGCTCAAGGATTCGCGAGTCCGCGTTGTCGCACTGCGCCGGAATTATGGGCAAACCGCGGCCATGGCAGCAGGCATCGATGCCGCCCGGGGAAGAGTGTTGATACCGATGGATGCCGATCTGCAAAACGACCCCGCGGATATCATTCGTCTCCTGGAAAAACTCGACGAGGGTTACGACGTAGTTTCCGGCTGGCGCAAGGACCGCAAGGACAAGCTCGTTACGCGCAAGATTCCTTCGATGATTGCCAACAAGCTGATTTCGTGGATTGGAGGAGTGCCCCTACACGATTATGGCTGTTCCTTGAAAGCCTACCGCCGCGAGTCGCTCGAAGATGTTCGTCTCTATGGTGAAATGCATCGATTCATTCCGATTTACGCTTCCTGGGCTGGCGCGCGAGTAAGTGAAATTCCGGTGCAACATCACGCGCGCCAGATGGGCAAGTCGAAATACGGATTGTCTCGCACGTTGAAGGTAGTCTTTGATTTAATGACGATTAAATTCATGGCTTCCTATCAAACGAAGCCTATCTATGTTTTTGGTTCCTTCGGCATGCTTGCCTTCACGATTTCCCTGCTCTCCGGCCTTTATGCTGTATTCCTCAAACTGTTTCACAAAGCCGACTTCGTGCAGACGCCACTTCCGATTCTGGCCGTAGTAATGTTTGCCGTGGGAATTCAGTTCCTTCTCATGGGACTGCTCGCCGAAATGTTGGTTCGCACCTACCATGAATCGCAGGCTAAGTCGATCTATGCAGTGCGCGAAAGAATTGGCTTTTCCTCAACCGTGAATCGTAAAATCGTGAATCGTAAATCGTGAATCGGGGATTACTTTAGATCGACAATCTTCACCACGAAAAGGAGCTTACAATGAGACCTCACAAGAAACTGGATCTTTGGAAGAGAGCAATTGAGTTCGTTCTAGCCATTTACAAAGCCACCGAACGCTTTCCGACCGAGGAAAAGTTTGGTTTAACTTCGCAGTTGCGACGCGCGGCTGTTTCAATTGCGGCAAACGTCGCGGAGGGGGCCGCAAGAACTTCTTCGAAAGAGTTCTTACAGTTCCTATCGCATTCTCAAGGATCAGCCAGCGAGGCAGACACTGAGCTAGTCATAGCTTGTCGACTTGGGTATATCCGTCAAAAGGAATACGAAAGGTTAGAAAGAGACTTGGATGACATAGGTCGGATGATTACAGGCCTATCTCAAAGTTTACGGCGCAGGGCCTAGATCCAACTTCTCCGATTCACGATTCACGATTCACAATTCACGATTCACGACATCATGTGCGGCATTACTGGCTGGGCCCATCTTGACTCACGCACCCCACCTCCTGATGGGGCACGCGAACTGCTACATTCAATGTGCGAGCGAATGGTCCATCGCGGGCCTGATTCCGAAGGACTCCTCGTGTCTACTGGCGTCGCCCTCGGCATGCGCCGTCTGGCTATCATCGATCTCATCACCGGTGAACAGCCGGCCTTCAATGAAGATCAGACGGTAGCCGTTATCCTTAACGGCGAAATCTATAACTATCGCGAATTACGAAAGGAGCTGGAGGCGCGAGGGCATTCGTTTCGCAGCGCCTCGGATACCGAAGTATTGCCGCACCTGTATGAGGAGTTCGGCAAAGAGATGGTCCAACACCTCAACGGGATGTTTGCTTTCGCGCTCTGGGATGCAAAGCGCCGCCGGCTCTACATCGCCCGCGACCGTTTTGGTGAGAAACCGCTATACTGGGGCGTTTTTGAGCATACCCTGTTGTTTGCTTCCGAGCCAAAGGTTCTGTTATCGCACCCGCGGGTGCACCCGGCACTAAATCTCCAGGCACTGCGGCAGTATCTTTCGTTCGATTACGTTCCTGCGCCCCACTCAATCTATGAAGGGATAAGTAAACTCCCGGCTGCTCACTCACTCACCTTGGAAGATGGCCGCCTGGACATTGAACGTTACTGGCAACTGAGCTACCGGAAAAAGGATCCAGTCCCCACCGAAGAGCAAGCCGCCCAGGAGCTGCGAGATCTGCTCTTCGATTCGGTGCGAATGCGGCTGGTATCGGATGTGCCGTTGGGCGTGCTCCTTTCCGGCGGGATCGACTCTTCTACAGTAGCAGCGCTGGCTGTGCGTGCATCTTCCGACCCCGTCAAAACCTTTTCTATCTCTTTTGCGGAATCATCATTTGACGAATCGTCTTACGCTCGCGGTGTCGCAAAGTTTCTTGGTACGGATCATCACGAGGAACGTCTGAGCGCCAACCTGGCAGCTAACCTGGTAAGTGAGATCGGCTCCTGGATGGATGAACCGTTTAGCGATCCCTCACTGGTTCCTACTTACCTTCTCTCGCGATTCACGCGCAAACACGTTACGGTAGCACTGGGAGGCGACGGCGGCGATGAGCTTTTCGCAGGTTATCCGATGTACCTGGGTCATCATTGGGCCACGCTTTACAATCGAGTCCCGCAGTCTATTAAGGCGGGCCTGATTGAACCTATCGTCCGGCTGCTGCCAAAGAAAACCAAAAACCTTTCATTCGACTACAAAGCCGCCCGATTCATCGCCGGCTCAAAATACGACACCGTAGCGCGACATCATGTCTGGTTTGGCTCCTTTACGCCCGCAGAACAGGAGCAACTTCTTACCCAAGAGATGCTCGCCCAGAGCGATGGTGATATTTATCGCGAGGCCCGAGCAATGCTCACAGCGTGCGATGCGAAGGACGAAATCGAGCGCCTACAGAGCCTGGACACCCAACTCTATCTCGCGGAAGATATTTTGACGAAGGTGGATCGGGCAAGTATGGCAGTCTCGTTGGAAGTGCGGGCTCCGTATCTTGATCAGCGAGTGGCCGAATATGCTGCATCGCTGCCCGCAAACTATAAACTGCGCGGTCGCAAAACAAAGTACATACTCAAGCGTGCTGTTGTTGATCTTCTACCTCCCTTTGTCACACGCCGCGGCAAGAAGGGTTTTGGCGTGCCCGTGGCTGAATGGTTGAAAGAGAAATTGCGGCCACTGGCCCGCGACCTCCTATCACCCGCGCGCGTACGCAAAGCCGGCGTTTTCAATCCTGATTACGTTGTGCGGCTACAAGACGAGCATGAAACGGGGGTAGCTAATCACCGCAAGCTGCTCTGGACGCTTTTGATGTTCGAACTCTGGCACGAGAGCTTCATCGAAACGGCACGGCGGATTGAGGATTCAGTAGGCACCAGACAGTAGGCCAATCTGCTGTAGCCGCGCGGGGCCAACCAAGTTCGCAATTCGAAATCGACGATTCGCAATCTCTTCATGAATGATACGGTACTTGCGGATGCGCATGACCGGCTATTGCAGTGGTGTCGAGCACGCGACTACGCGGGCTACGATCCCTTCGACGCTCTCAACAGCCGGCTCTTTCAGGCAAGTCCATTGAAACACTTTCCAGTGGCGCGGTTCGCCTGGACCCAGCTTTCAAAACGTTCCCCTATTAATCTGCGCCCGCTCACCCTGGTTCCGGCCGGGAGAAACGCGAAAGCGATTGCTCTCTTTGCCCTCGCATCGCTCGCCAACTATCGACGCGTGAAGACTTCAGCAACCGAATCTGAAACCCATGAATTGCTGAAACTCCTGCTCACGATGCGCCTGCCCGGGTGGCAAGGCGATGCCTGGGGCTACAACTTTGATTGGCAATCACGAAATTTTTTCGCGCCCCGCACCACACCGATGATTGTGCCGACGGCCTTTGCGGCACGGTCACTTCTGGAGGCAGCCGCCACGTTTGCTGATGAAATCTATGTCCGCAGCGCCCGGAGCACCTGCGACTTTATCCAGCAGGATCTGCATCGCAGCTACGAATCGGCGGACGAAATATGCTTCAGCTACTCTCCCAACAGCAGCACCAAAATTTACAACGCGAGTTTACTCGCTGCGGAAATCCTGGCGGGCGTCGGCTCTATCACTGGTGAGCAACAACTTATCCAGTTGGCTGTGAAGGCCGCTAGTTATGTAGTCAATCGGCAAAACGAAGATGGGGCCTGGGCATACGGTGCCGAATCCGCCCAGTCGTGGCGCGACAATTTCCATACCGCATTTGTGCTCAGTTCACTAATCCGCATTATCCGCCAGTGCCCAGGTGAAGAATCCAAAGCAATGAACCAAGCTTTGCAGCGGGGCTATCGCTACTGGCGAGACAGCTTCTTTCTTGCAGACGGTAGGCCGAAATATTACGATGATCGGTCTAATCCCGCCGATGTACATGCGGCTGCAAGTGCCATTGTGACGTTGACCGATTTCGCTGATCTGGACAGGGACGCGATTCCCTTCGCAGAAAAGGTTGCTGGTTGGACTATCCGCCACCTGCAAGATCCGGAAGGCTACTTCTATTACCAGAAAGGACGGTTCTCTCTAATTCGCACGCCGTTTATGCGTTGGGGTCAGGCGTGGATGCTGTATGCGTTGGCGCGACTGAGGGAACAGAATTGGTTACGATAAAGGAGTCGTGAAGCTGCGTTCCAGCACTGGAGCTGGACCAGAATTCGAAAGCGTCCTCGAGATGCCTATAGCCAGTGACGTGATATTTGGCCCGGGAGTAAAGATTTTTCAGCCTGAGCTGGTAAACCTTTACGGCTGCACTATTGGCGCTGAAACAAAGATCGGCGCCTTTGTGGAGATTCAAAAGAACGCCTCCATCGGCAACCGGTGTAAGATCTCTTCGCACAGTTTTGTTTGCGAAGGTGTCACCATTGAGGATGAGGTTTTTGTTGGCCATGGCGTGAAATTCACCAACGATCGCTATCCACGCGCCGTCAATCTCGACGGAACCCTGCAAACAGAAGCAGACTGGCAGGTCGTAGCTACACACGTCAGACGCCGGGCGGCCATTGGCAGCAATGCTACGATCATCGCCGGTGTGACTATTGGTGAGGCGGCACTCGTCGGCGCAGGAGCAGTGGTGACCCGAGACATTCCTGCTTATGCAATCGCGGCGGGGGTTCCGGCACGTGTCATCGGCGATGTTCGACACCGCGACCGTGACGCAAGTCGTTTACTGGGCACAGAGCTTGAACGAGGCAGGCATGATTAAGGTCGGTGTAATCGGCTATGGTTACTGGGGACCCAACCTGGTCCGCAATTTTATGGAGGCGCCGGGTTCAACTGTTGTCTCGGTTTGCGATCTACGCGCCGAACGCCTGGGCCTGGTCCGAAAACGCTATCCATCCGTGAAAACAACAAATAATCCTCAGGAATTATTTGCGGATGCCACCATCGACGCCATTGTGATAGCCTCGCCAGTATCAACCCATTTTGAGTTGGCTAGTACGGCCCTCAGAGCGGGTAAACACGTTCTGGTCGAGAAACCTCTCGCTGCCAACTCGGAACAAGGGAAGCGACTGATTGAGGAAGCCCTGCGGCGTAAACGCACGCTGATGGTGGACCATACATTTGTCTACACAGGCGCAGTGCGCAAGATACGGGAATTGATTGCGACCAACACTTTGGGCGACATTTACTATTACGATGCCGTGCGGGTAAATCTGGGACTCTTCCAGCACGATGTGAACGTGATCTGGGACCTTGCAATTCACGATCTCTCCATAATGGACTATGTGTTGCCTTCGCAGGCTCAAGCTGTCTCGGCTACCGGTATCAGCAACATACCCGGACAGCCAGAAAATGTGGCCTACATCACACTGTTTTTCTCCACACCACAGATTGCGCATGTGCACGTAAACTGGCTCACGCCTGTCAAAGTGAGACACACGCTTATTGGCGGCAGCGACAAGATGATCCTCTATGACGATCTGGAGCCCAGCGAAAAAGTGAAGATCTACGACAAAGGTGTCACCCTGTCGCAAAATGGCGAGGCTCTCTATGAGTTGCTGGTAAGTTACCGGTCAGGGGACATGTGGGCCCCACGGCTGGACACAACCGAAGCGCTGCAACGGGAAACCCTCCACTTCATTGACTGTGTGGAGCAGCAGAAACAGCCCGTAACTGACGGCCTCGCCGGACTTCGGCTGGTTAACATGGTTGAGGCCGCGGAACGATCCTTGCGCGCTCGTGGTGAGTTGGTAGAGATCGCTTGAAGATGCGCATCTGGATCGATCTGGCGAATTCTCCTCACGTTCCCTTTTTTCACGCCCTGGAGCAGGAACTCACTAAGAGAGGACACACAATTGAGTTTACCGCTCGCGATTTTGCGGAGACTGTTTACCTTGCGCAAGCGAGCGGGTTGAACGCAAAAGTCATCGGTAAGCATGGTGGGCGCAAGTTGAGAGGCAAAGGTGGAAACCTGACTCGCCGCGCCTGGGCCCTGGCCCGCTGGGCCCGGGGCCGCGGATTTGATTTGGCTTTAAGTCACAATTCGTATTCCCAAATCCTTGCTGGTCGTTTGCTGCGTTTGCGAACCACTACACTGATGGATTACGAACACCAACCCGCAAACCATCTGGCTTTTCGCCTCGCTTCTCGAATCATAGTTCCAGTAGCAATCCCTTTTGCGTCGTTGCGCCGCTTCGGCGCTACTCCCGGGAAGTTAAGGCGATACAGCGGTACGAAAGAGGATGTGTATCTTGCCGATTTCCATAGTGAGCCGAATTTCGAAAAGCAACTATACAAACTTGGCGTTCAAAGTTCCGAACTGCTGGTAGTGCTTCGGCCCCCAGCTACTGAGGCGCTTTATCATCGCTTCGAAAACGAACTCTTCAACTCGCTCGTGCAATACCTTCTGGACCACTCCGTAGCCAAGATGATCTTGTTGCCCAGGAATGAATCCCAGCGCGCCCTGTATGTCGGGATTGCGGGAAGCCGTGTGATTATTCCACCGTCCCCGTTGGATGGTCCAAATCTGATAGCGGCGAGTGACCTTGTCATCAGCGCCGGGGGAACAATGAACCGGGAGGCAGCCGCACTCGGAACGCCAGCGGCTAGCATATATAGGGGGACTTGGGCCGCCGTAGACGAACAACTGGTGGGCGAAGGGCGTTTGACCCGCCTCAGCTCAAAGGAGGACTTCGCTATTTTACCTTTACGAAAAAAGCTACCTCCTGTGGCTCGTGAGGCGCTAGACGTGCGTCGTCAGGTTATAGAGCTAATCCTGGACGCGTAATCTCTCAGGCAAGCAAGGTCGTACCAAATTCAATTTTTCTGGTAAGTAGTTTATCGTCTATCGTCAAGCCATCAGATTATTCAGATTCCACGGGACGCATAATCGATTGTGAAGGCGCAACTAAAGAGAGATAGTTCCACCTTACCCAGCTCTGTTCGTGTGCCTGGGCGCGCGCCGCGCTGGATCATTCCCGCGATCAAGCTGGCGCTTGTTGTCGCCGACGCTCTCATCGCTGCCTCGTGCTTTCTGATGGCCTCTTATCTCCGAAACGGCGATCCGATTCTCCAGCGCAGCGCGTCGGGGGCCCTTAACTGGAGCAGCAGTTTTGCCCCTTACGGTGCGCTGCTCGGGTTGGTGGTCCTCATCCGATTGCTAACTATGCGCTATTACGATCTTTATCGTCTGCGGGGAGAGTTTTCTTTTGTGGAGGATGGACTAAGGGTCTTTAAGGCCACTGCAATCGGATCACTGTTGGTCGTTGCTTCCGCATTTTTATATCGCGGCGGCTTTCAGTACCGTGCTTTCTCATACGCCCGCGGCGTTTTTGTGATCGATTTTTTGCTCGTCTTTATTGCCAGCGGCACTTTGCGGCTGCTGGTGCGCAGTGGTCAGATTTTCGTAAGGCAGCGGGGCATAAATCTAATCCCAACCCTGGTAGTAGGCCGTGGAGCCGAGGCAGCACTCTGCATCAACGAGATGCGTAAACGACCCAGTCTTGGCTACCGGGTAATTGGCGTCATTGAAAATGGGGATCGCGATCGCAAGCTGCCCGATGTTTATGAAGGCGTGCCGGTAATCGGCGATATTCACACCCTTGCCGAAGCTATTCGCGATTCTCGCGCTAATGAGGTGATTATTGCCGACTCGCGAGTGAACGGTGACAGCCTCTTTGACGTGATGATGGGGGCCGGCAGAGGGCGGGGCGTGGAGTTTCGCATCGCGCCGAGCTTGTTCAATTGTCTTCCGCGCAAGGCTGAAGTTGATCAGATTGGCACGCTGCCGATGATCCGGCTTTTCCGCGAACCTCTTTCCAGCTCTGCCCGAATTCTGAAGCGCACATCCGATTTGGTTATTGCGTTGCTCGCTCTGAGCCTGCTCCTTCCGTTTTGGCTGCTCATTGCCCTGCTGATTAAGCTTGACTCGCGCGGCAGCATCTTTTACGTGCAGGAACGAGTCGGTATGGACGGTCGCATTTTTCTCGTTTACAAGTTCCGGACCATGCATGCCGGCGTTGACGACGACGTTCATCGCGAGTATCAGCGCAAATTTATTGCCGGACACGATGAAGCAAATGTTGGGGACCCGGAGCGACCTGCCTACAAGCTACGCAACGATCCGCGGATAACTCGAGTCGGAAGGCTTTTGCGTCGCTGGAGTCTGGATGAAGTACCACAACTATTGAATGTTGTGCGCGGTGAGATGAGCGTGGTTGGTCCACGCCCGCCAATTCCCTATGAAGTGGAAGCGTATGAGCTGTGGCATCGCAAGCGACTCGACATGAAGCCCGGGGTAACAGGTTTATGGCAGGTCTCGGGCCGAAATCGTCTGCCCTTTGAAGAGATGGTCAAGCTGGATATTTTTTATATAGAGAACTGGTCGCTGCTGCTGGATTTGAGGATCTTGCTCCGCACGGCGGGAGTCGTGTTGCGAGGGGATGGTTATTGACAGAGATTGCGGATTGCGGAGACCTGATGATCAGAGTTCCGAAATTCGCAATCCGCAATCCGAAATCCGCATCTGTTAGAGTTTCGCCAGAGCCACAGCCAACAACAACACCTTCTTGATTCCCTTGTAAAAAGGTTCGATTTCGCAGTTCTCACTCAATGCGTGAGAATTGCTGCATGGACCGGCTCCCGTCGAAATTGAGGGAATTCCGGCCAGCAATGCGGCGCTTGAGTTATTTGACCCCGTCGGCGTAATCGGTGGATCAAATCCCATCGCTCTATGCACGGCTTCGGCAGTTTGCACCAATTGAGAATCACGGTTACCTGGCAGTGCAGCAACTGGAGTAGAGGAAATAATTTCCGACTTCACTGTCATTCCTACGCGTTTCGCTTCTTCCTCGATAATGCTGGCAATCTTTTGTTCCAGGTCTAATATCACCTCACGACTGATGGATCGCAAATCTACAGTAAACCAGGCAACTGCAGCCTTGGCATTGACTACCTCAGAGCCTCCCAGCATGCCCATGTTTAAGTTAGAGGACGGATTGGTTGGCACCCGGAGCTCTGCGATCCGGGCGATCGATCGGGCCAGGGGCAAAGTGGCGGAATAAGGTGGCGTGCGTGAGCGGGTATGACCACCGGGACCGATAAAGTGATGGCGATACCAATTGATCCCAATCCCCGCGTAAGTGAATCCTTCATAGCCACCATCCAGAGCAATGTAAGAATCAACCTTGCCCTTATTATCCTTCACAAATTGTTCAGCCCCGGTTAATCCTGTTTCTTCATCAGTTGTAAAAAGGAAGATTAAATCCCCTTTCGTCTTGATATGCGCCGCGTTGAGCGCGCGAATCGTCGCTAGCAACGCTTCAATATTGCGGGTGTCGTCTCCGACCCCAGGAGCATAGACTCTGCCATCTCTCACAGTTGCCTTTATTTTCAGACCTGGCTGAAAAACGGTGTCCATATGGGCGTCAAGAACGATGACTGGCCCACCGCCGCTGCCTTTACGAAGGGCTATAAGATTCCCCGCTGAATCATAGCGGATGCTATCCAGTTTCAATTTCCGCAACAGCTTTTCGATATATCTGGCACGGTCCTGTTCGTGCTTGGATGGCGCATTGATTTCGGTGATGGCAATCCACTCACGTAGAATCTCCTCACGATTTTCATCGATGTACTTACTCGCGCTAACAATGCGCGGGTCGTTTGCGAGCGCCTTAACCGTGTCGGTCGTCACAGTCGGCTTTTGACCAGCAACCGTAACCGCAAAGAAGAGTGAGAAAATGGCGAGGCGAAAAAGTAGACGCCGTTCTGACATGAAATTCACAAGTAAGTCTTACTAATTAAAAGACCACTCCTGGCACTTCACGACTTCGTGGGTACACAACAGGCATGCGTTTGTCGCTGTTTGTCCCAAACGACAACCTTCTGGTCGTCCGCTAATCTATAACCTGAAACTCTTCGGCGCGAGAGGCCGTGCGCGTTCACGAAGTTGCTGCTTCGCGAGACTCTTCCGGCGCGTTCTCGTCGTGATGTTCAGTAGTGTAGAGCCGGAGAATGTCCTGGCCTTGCCGCGATCTTGGGTCGATAGTGCGGAGGTGTTTGCGGCCCTGCATCTCCCAGATGGCGGTTACCACACCATCCTTCTCTACAGCATGGTAGGTGATTTCTTCCGTGCTCGAAGTTGCGGCCTGACCCTCACTAGCCTGTTCAGTCAGGTTCTCTTTCGACACCGGTTCTTGCTCAGACATCTAAATTCTACAACTCCTCTCAGACTGCTATTCTTTGTTGTAATTATCGAGGGAATTGTGGCACACGAGTATTCAGGTGTCTACTGGCCCGCGCGGAGATCCCGTCTTGAGAACGAACCCCTAACCCTGCCGTAAGGAGAGCGCGAGGTCAACCGCACGTTGTGGGACCACAACGCCCCAGCCCTGTCGCTCAACCTCGACTCCGGGAACTCGTTCCGCCGTCTCAATGAGAATACGTTTTACCTGTTGGGGAGACAGACCAGGATTGGCCTCAAGCATGCAGGCGACGGTAGAAGCGACGATAGGTGAAGCGAAAGATGTTCCGTCTACAAGCTTGTAGTGTTGATTGATTACGTTTCCCTCACGCAGCTTGATTGTGATTAACTGCCGTAACAATGGTACTGGCAGATCGCGCGCTTCATCCAGGTCCTTATCCGTACCCTGGTGACAATCAATTATTTCCCCCAGTTCGTTATCGGCGGCAGCATTGAGTTCAGAATAGAGATGGGCTTCGGCGGCAGTCGGAGTATGAGGGAGAATCGGTGCTGCGACCCAGATTCCGGGCGCTATAATCTCCGGTTTTTGTAAGCCATCGATCGTGGGACCGTATGAGGATCGATACATACCGCGTCGGGCCCTGTCGAGCGAGTTTTGATCATCAAGCCCACCCACCGAGATGGCCGCGGGAGCAGAGGCAGGAGGAAGCACGACATGGCCGGGCGTCATTCCCGCATTGCCCACTGCGCAGACCACGATCAACCCCTGCCGAACCACTTCCTCGACTACTCGACAGAGGGGGTTAACCAGATACGACTGCTCAAAATCTCCACCCGCCGAGATGTTAACTATTCGAATGCCATACTGCTCACGATGTTCCAGGACCCATTCGAGACCACGCTGGATATTTTCTTCCAGAATGTGCCCGGTCCGACCAATCTTAACCAGGACAAGCTGAGATGCGGGCGCAATACCGCGATAGAAGCCGTCTGACAGGTAACCATTTCCCGCGGCCACAACCGAGGTCATCATCCCGTGCCAACTCGCAACGTCTACCGTATCCAGTGAGGTCATATCATCGTCGCTCGTGAAAATGCTTTTGTATGCCAGGATGCGGTTTGCCGGCCTTGTCAGGTCAGGGTGAGCGTAAAAGCCGGAATCCAGGAAGGCAATGGTCACGTCACGCCCGGCGAACCTTTGGTCGGCAGCGAGGCGTAACGGCGTCGGCAATACCTGCTTGGTTTGCGCGAAAATTGCTGCGTGGGCGTCTGTCTGTGCCTTGGCCCTCTGGAAGAGTTCGACACACTGGAAACAGATATGGGCCAGCGGCTCCGCTGGTGGGGCATTTGCTTGAATGATCGCCCTCAGCTCCTCTGGCAACTCGCTGAGAGGAATAAGATGTTCTTGACCACGACCACAGAGATGGCAGGGTGTGTGGCGCGTTTGTTCCGACCTGGGTGCTTCAGACGAGATGAGTGATTCAGCCATATCCAAGGCAATCCGATTCCAAAGCGCTCAGCCTCAACAACTCTTCTAGCACATGAGACCAGTTCGATGAAACATTTCTTACGCCTTTTCTGCCGCTAGTTGTACTAACCGGCCTCGGCGTGTAAGGTATAAAACATCTTAAAGGAGGTCCTTCACAAACCGAAATGGCAACTGAGCAACCGTCAGTAGCAGACATTTTTCGTCGGGCGCAATCAATCAGACGCGACCATCCGCAGAGCTCCTACAAAGAGATTCAACAACAGTTGGCTCACGAATTCGCGGGCAAACCATTCCCGCCGCTTTATAACCTTACGATTCCAGAGCAGGACGCTCGGGCGCCTGAGGAGGATTGGACTGCGGGACTGCCAGTTATCCGGCGAGGAATCCAGTTCCAAGACTGGAAGGAGGTTGCAGCAGGTATCGTCCTGAGTCTGGAGCAAACAGAAAACTACGAACGGGAGCGCGGGCCTGAAGGCTCAAGAGACGACTGGCACGACAGGTCGGTTGGTGTCAACGAAGCGACCACCAAAGCTGTCGGTAAATGGATGCCCGAGGAATTGATGAAGCTGGCAGAAAAGTACAGTAAGAAATAGTCAGTAGTCAGTGGTCCGTAGTCAGTAGTCACAACTACTAACAACTGACCACTGACTACTGACCAACTGACTACTGACTAGAAATGACCTTTCTTAACTCTCTAATCAAAGTTCCCAAATATCAAACGTCGGAGCCGCGTAAGCCGGAACAGCTCACCGACGCCCAAATCATCATCAGTCCCGATACACGACGCGGCAACCGGCTGCCACCCGGACAGTCGCGCACTAAGAAGTGGCCTGTACTTGACGCGCATGGCGCACCCGAAATCGATCTGGCTAGCTGGCAATTTGAAGTCGATGGCCTGGTCGACAACCCACGGCAGTGGTCACTTGATGAGTTTATGCAATTAGCGCCCGCCAGAGTTTATGCCGACTTCCATTGCGTTACCCGTTGGTCGAGGTTGGACAATGTCTGGGGTGGCGTACCGACGCGAGAAATTGCAAGACTTGCAGGCGTGAAGCCTGAAGCCCGTTTTGTGCTGGTCTCTGCCTACGATTATGGGTGGACTACCAATGTGCCGCTTGAGTTTTTCCTTAACGAGGATTCGCTCTTTGCGTGGTCGCATGATGGACAACCCATACCTCCGGAACATGGCGGGCCCGTACGTTTGATTATTCCGCAGCTGTATGCCTGGAAGTCGGCCAAGTGGGTCAAGGGCATCCGATTCCTGCCCGTGGACCAGGCAGGCTACTGGGAAGAAGGTGGCTACCATATGCGCGGCAATCCATGGATAGGCGGAGACGGAGAACGGTTCAGATACTGAGCCTGAAGTTGGGATCTGAACTCCTATGAGCACTGGTCCGCGCGATGCAGCTGCTGTCATTCTCTTGCGCCACAATGCGGATCCGCTGAACCCTGAACTCTACTGGGTGCGGCGCAGTGAGCGGCTGGCATTTCTTGGTGGTTATTACGCCTTCGCCGGTGGGCAGCTCGAAGACGCTGATTCAGAGGCTCCTGTTGAAAATTGTGCCAGTCCACGCGACGTCGCAGCGATCAGTGCTGCGGCTCGCGAGCTGTTTGAAGAGCTGGGCGTGCTGGTCGCCCGCGGCGCCGACAGTCTGACGAAAGGCCAGCTAGCTTCGCTTTTGGACGACCTGGAATCGCAGCGGATGACCTGGCCTGTTCTGCTCCGTCATTATGGGCTATGCCTGGATGCGAATGATTTCGCCTACGCGGGGCGCTGGGTTACGCCGCCTTTCAGTGCACGACGGTTTGATACGCTCTTCTTCCTGGTACGCTGCCCGGCAAAGCAGCAACCGCGAGTGGTCCAGGGAGAGCTTGAAACGGGCGCGTGGATTACCGCACGAGAAGCCTATTCAAGGTGGCAAAGGTCCGAAATCCTCGCGGTGCCGCCAACGCTCCACGCATTGAAAACGCTCGCTGCAGGTTTGACTCCCGATTTGATGGAGCGCCTGATCGCTATTCCTGAGGCCCACGGTGAACCGACACGCCGGATAGAATTTCGACCAAATTACATCTGCTTTCCTGTTAGAACGCCGACTAAGCCTCCAGCCACACACACAAATTGTTATCTTATCTACAGCTCACGCGAACTGCTGGTGATCGATCCCGGTTCGCCCTATGTAGACGAACAAGCTGCCCTCGCACAGGTAGTAGATCAATTGATGGCGGAAGGCCGTAGCCTGCGAGAAATAGTCTTGACGCATCTGCATCCTGATCATGTGGGCGGCGTCAATGCGCTGCGCGAACATCTGGGAGGAAGCAGCCCGGTAGCGGGACACGTGCTAACCGCCGAGGCATTGCGTCCAGCAATTAGGGTAGATCGACCCATCGAAGATAATGAGGTCATTGAGTTGTCTGGTGAACCACGAATCGCATTGCGTGCTCTGCATACGCCGGGGCATGCCCGCGGTCATCTGTGCTTTTATGAGGAACTAACGGGAACGCTAATCTCAGGTGACAACATCGTAGGACTTGGCTCAGTCTTGATCGATCCGCCCGAAGGAAACATGCGTGATTATCTCGACTCTCTTAAACGTATGCGCTCGTTAGGGAACCTTTCAGTGATCTTTGGCGCGCATGGCCCGGCTGTAAGCGCGCCGTACAACAAGATCGACGAATACATTTCACACAGGTTTGAGCGCGAGGCCAATATCCTGGCGGAGGTGCGGAAGGGCGCAACAGGGCCGAAAGAGATTGTTGCAACCGTTTACTCTGATGTCTCTCCCAAAGTATACGAATTGGCCGAACGTTCGGTGCTGGCCCACATTGAGAAGCTGGCGGCAGATGGCCTTGTTGAAACCGACAGTGAAGGACGTTTCATATCAGTCTGAAATCACTTTTAGGGTCGTGCAAGGCACTAAAGATGATCTTTCGGCGCCCGCAGGCTAAAATGAGAAAATAATGGAACAACCAAGAACACTGGGGGAACTAAAGAGAAGCGGCTATCAAAGCATCTCCGTCAAGGACGAGATGCGACGAAACCTGATAGAAAAGATACGCGCTCGCGAAAAGCTGTTTCCTGGAATTGTAGGCTTTGACGAAACCGTGATTCCGCAACTGGTGAATGCCATTCTCGCAAGACACAATATTATTCTTCTCGGTCTTCGGGGACAGGCGAAGAGCCGCATCATTCGGCAATTAAGCGAGCTTCTTGACGACCAACTACCCATAATTGCTGGGTCGGAAGTAAATGATGATCCATTTCGTCCGATCTCTGCATACGGCCGGAAAACCATCGAGCTACACGAAGATCAAACACGGATCGACTGGATCAATCAAGATGCTCGGTTTGTGGAGAAGTTGGCCACTCCGGATGTAACCATTGCTGACATCATCGGCGACGTTGATCCCATTAAGGCGGCGAAGGGCGGACACCTGCTTAGCGATGAACTAACAATTCACTATGGATTGTTGCCGCGAGCTAACCGAGGCATCTTTGCGATTAACGAACTACCCGACCTGGCGGGAAAGATTCAGGTAGGGCTGTTCAACATCATGCAGGAGGGCGACGTTCAGATTAAGGGGTACCCGGTAAGATTGCCGCTGGATGTAATGCTGATCTTTTCAGCCAACCCTGAAGACTACACAGCGCGAGGAAAAATCATTACTCCCTTGAAAGACCGAATTGGCGCCGAGATTATGACCCACTATCCAACGGACCTGCAGACCGGCGTTGAGATTACCCGGCAGGAAGCGTGGACCACACGGGATGGACTGGCAGAGCGGCTGTATGTTTTCCCTTTTATCCGGGAAATTGTTGAGCAGGTTGCGTTTGAGGCGCGCGATGATAACCGCGTCGACAAACATTCGGGTGTATCACAACGCCTTCCGATTACGGTGATTGAGTCGCTTGTCTCTAATGCTGAAAGGCGTGCATTGCTGACGGAAGAAAAAGAGATTGTCCCCCGCATCTCCGATCTTTATGCGGCCATCCCATCCATTACCGGTAAAATGGAGTTGGAGTATGAGGGAGAACAATTGGGGGCCAGTCGCATTGCCAAGGACCTCATAAAGCGTGCGGCAGGTGAGGTATTCGAAGGATATTTTGTGGGTATAGATTTCTCACCGGTGGTGCGATGGTTTGATCAGGGAAACAGCTTGCGGTTGGCAGATACGGCTTCGGCGGAGGAATGTCAGCGACTACTAAGTGCCATACCTGAGCTCATTGAAACCGCAATGATTCCGTTTGATTTCAAGAAGCAGGAAACGGCTCGGCTGGTGCCCGCGTGCGAATTTGTGCTGGAAGGTTTGTACGCTGAAAACAAGATCAGTCGCAACGAAGAAGGTGGTTACACAGCCGTAACCAAGGCCCGCAAGGATCGGCGCGGCATGATCTACGATGACCTCACCGAGACGGGAAAGTACAGCTGATTGCCGATTGGCAATCGCAAATCGGCAATGAAATTCACTCGCTACTCCAAATTCAAGGGCTTGAACGTCGCCGCTCTCGACCTCGGCAACCTTATGGAAGCGTTGGCCGATTCGCTGCTCTACTCCGGCTACGACGACGATTACTACTGGACTCGGCGACGGCGCCCGCAGGATACGTCGCTTGATGCTCTGCGCCAGGCACTGCTTGAGGCCTTATTGGAACAGGGCCTGCTTAGCGAATATCAAATCCAGGAAATGCTGGCAGAGAATGAGGGTCAGCTTAAAGGGTCGATGCTCGAAGAGTTGCTCAATCAACTAATCGAGCGACTGCTTGAAGAAGGTTATCTGACCCTGAGGGAAGAGCCCAGCGATCGCAGATTACGGTCACGAGCGGCGGCCACTCCTGAGATTTCCGAGCCTCTCGAACGAAACATTAAATTTGAAGTAACTGAAAAAGGTCTTGACTTTCTTGGGTACAAAACTCTAAAAAATCTACTGGGTAGTTTCGGCAAGAGTTCCATGGGGCGTCACGATACTGCCCATCTCGCTACCGGCGTCGAAGCGGCTGCCGCCAGCAGACCTTATTTGTTTGGGGACACGATCAATCTCGATGTCAACACGACGCTGCTATCCGCGATACAGCGCGAGGGTCTTAAGGTACCGCTCAATCTTGAATATCGCGACCTGCATGTTCATCAATGCGACTATCAATCATCATGCGCCACTGTGGTCATGCTTGACTGCTCGCACTCCATGATCCTTTATGGTGAGGATCGATTCACGCCGGCAAAGAGGGTAGCGCTCGCTTTGGCTCATTTGATTCGCACCCAGTATCCGGGCGACTCGCTTAAAATAGTGCTGTTTCACGATACGGCCGAAGAACTCCCCATGGCCAAACTCGTGTCAACCCAGGTCGGTCCTTATCATACGAACACCGCCGAGGGGCTAAGGCTCTCGCGAAGAATCTTGCAAGCCCAGCGCAAAGAGATGAAACAGATCGTTATGGTGACTGATGGGAAACCTACCGCCTGCTTCGTTGGGCAACCGGCTTTGACGGCGAACCCTTTGCCCGGTAGTCACCAGAATCAACAAAAGCGACGGCTTTATAAGAATTCGATGGGTGGCGATCCGCTGGTTATGGCTGAGACTTTTCGAGAAGTGCAGGCCTGTCGCAAAGCCGGAATTATGATTAACACTTTCATGCTAGCCAGTGATTACTACCTGGTCGAGTTTGTAAAGCAGATGACCGCTATGACCAACGGGAAGGCTTACTTTGCTGATCCCGTTAACCTTTCGCAGTTTGTTCTGATGGATTTTCTACGACGGCGAACCAGCCGCGTTCGTTGATCGCCCACCAGCGCAACGCATGCTCTTAGCTTGAACTTTCAAGACGGAACAAAAGAAGTGCTGCCCGACCAAAAATTTTCCCGGTCAAACGAAGTACGTTAATGAAGTCTCTGAAATCGAAAGTTTTGTACCGGCCGCGGCGAGCCTTCCTTCCGCATCTGGTTCTGCTCATCGGCCTGCTCTTCACATTCATTGTCTATTATTACTTATCAAAAGTGGCCGCGGCTGAAGACCGGGTTCGCTTCAACGGCACGACGCGTGAGGTTGAGCAGTCAATTGAAGGCAGAATTGAGACCTACATTGCGTTATTACGGGCCGGCACGGGACTGTTCGCAGGGAGTGAGAGCGTAACACACGGCGAGTTTAAGGATTTCGTGCGCCGGTTGGACCTTGCGGAGCACTATCCTGGTGTTCAGGGCATTGGTTTTTCAGTGCGCCTTGGTTCCGACCAAGACAGCGCACTCTTCGAAAAGGTGCTGCCTGAAGGCATGCTGGATTCCAAGGTATCGCCCGATGCTAGAGCTGGAGAAGGACACGCAATCATCTATCTGGAGCCCCTTGATCGGCGGAATCTCGCTGCCATGGGCTATGACATGTCTGGAGATCCGGTTAGGCGGGCGGCAATGGACCAGGCTCGAGACACAGGCCGGCCGGCTGCTTCCGGGAGCGTACAACTGGTCCAGGAAATCGACGAGAAGAAGCAAGCTGGTTTCGTCATTTATGCCCCGGTTTATCGGAATGGCAGTCCGATAACAAACGAGTCTGAGCGGCGTGGAGCATTGATTGGATTTGTCTTCAGTCCCTTTCGGGTCGACGATCTCTTGTACGGAATTCTTCCGACAAAACGTCCATACCTGGATTTCAAGGTTTATGAGGGCACGGAAAATGCCGGAACACTGATTCATGATTCTACTCAATTTAGCGCCGCAGTGCCGGATGGCTTTCGGCCCAGGTTTTTTAGAGTTGCTACGATCAATGTTGCTGGCCGGCAGTGGACTATTACATTTACGAGTCGCCCGGAACTAGATCAAGCTTCTGGCCAAAGCTATGTACCTTATACGGTCACCGCGGGTGTGCTGCTGAGTTTGCTCCTTTTTGGGCTGACGCGTTCGCAAGCGCGTGCCCGTCAGGCTACTGAACGATCCGCGGCCGAGATGAAGCATTCAGAAGCGACCATCCGGAAAACTCTGGTCGAACGGGAGCGAGCGGAAGCAGCACTCAGGGAGAGCGAAGAGCGTTACCGAGAGTTGGTTGAGAATGCGAATGACATAGTCTACACGCTGGATCTGGATGGCAAGATTACCTCAATCAATAAGGCTGGAGAGTTAATTACCGGGTTCTCACGAGATGAGCTACTCAACAGTAACCTGACGGAATTGCTTTCTCCCTCCTCCTTTGAGGCCGCCACACACATGCTTGATCGGAAATTGGCGGGTGAAGAACGTACGAATTATGAACTGGATTTTTGTGCCAAATCAGGCGCCCAGTTAACACTCGAAATCAGCAGCCGGCTCACTTATAAAGACGGAGCAGCCGTGGGCGTGCAGGGAATAGCCCGCGATATCACGACCCGGCGGCGGGCGGAGGAAGCCCTGCGTGAAGCTGATCAGCGCGCGCTATCGGAATATGAACGCCTGCTGGAGCGAATTTCCGGTCTGGCCCAGACCTTGGGGACGGCTCGAGATCTAATCACAATCTTTCGGGGCCTTAAAGAATTTACTTTGGTCTCTGTTCCCTGCGACGGGCTCTTCGTCTCTCTCTATGACGCCGTGCGTGATGTTAGGACGGCCTGCTATGGCTGGGGCGACGGCACCGAGATCGACACTTCGGAACTACCGCCGATGCCAGTGACGGCAATGGGACCGAATAGTCGTGCGGTGAGAACCGGCGAAGTCATAATCACCCATGACTATATGAATGCTACACGAGGGCATCCGGCAGTTCTTGTGGGCCCTGATAACGGTTTGCGTCCACAATCATCGCTCGTAGTACCAATGGCCGTTATGGGTCGCATTATCGGCACGATCGAGATTCAAAGTTACGAAAAGGCGGGATATAGCGAGGAACACGTAACAGCGATGCGCATGGCCGCCAATCTTAGCGCCGTGGCTATTGAAAATGTGGGCTTATTGGAACGCGAAAGCAACGCTCGCGCGACAGCCGAGGAATCGAATCGTCTGAAAGATGAGTTTCTGGCCACAGTTTCACACGAACTGCGGACGCCGTTGACCGCGATCCTGGGCTGGTCCCGCATGCTTGAAGGGGGCTCTCTGGACGACGAGGCCGCCGCGCGCGCCATCGAGACGATTAGACGTAATGCCAAAGCGCAGTCGCAGATTATCGACGATATTCTAGACGTGTCACGGATCATCACGGGCAATCTCTATCTTGATTTGCATCCCTTGGAGCTCGGTCCTGTGGTGGAAGCCGCAGTAAACGTGGTCCGGCCAACTGCTGAGGCCAAAGGAATACAGATAGAGCTTCACTTAGAGTCACAACCGACTGTTGTCTCAGGCGATGGAAACAGGCTGCAACAAGTAATCTGGAATCTGGTTTCCAATGCAGTCAAGTTCACTCCCGTTGGCGGTCACGTGCGCGTGCATTTGCGTCAGAGGAATTCTTACGCCGAGATTGAAGTCGAGGACACAGGCAAAGGCATTAGCGCCGAATTCTTGCCTTTCGTCTTCGACCGTTTTAGACAGGCGGATAGCACAACTACTCGCCAGCACGGGGGCCTCGGTCTGGGGTTGGCGATCGCGAGACATTTGGTGGAAATTCATGGGGGCACAATTCAGGCACGTAGCGCCGGCGAAGAGAAAGGCGCCTCTTTCGTAGTATGTCTCCCACTGATCAGCCATTTAGCAGGTGCACCGTACCTTCCGGCGGAAAGATCCGTGCAGGTTGCTACCGAACTTGCCGGTTTGCACGTCTTGGTCGTCGATGATGATCGCGATACCCTGGAGTGGTTGACCGCTGCGTTGACACAGCAAAGCGCGCGCGTGACCGCCGCCTCTTCTGCCGGCGAGGCACTTGAACTCATGAAACTTCTAAAACCGGATGTGCTCGTTTCTGACATCGCCATGCCCGGTGCAGATGGTTATCAGCTTATCAAGCAGATAAGGGCAATGAAGTCGAGATTGGTAAGCTCGATACCGGCGGTGGCAATTACAGCATACGCCAAAGAGGAAGATCGGCAGCGGGCACTTTCCTGCGGCTACCAGCATTATTTGGCCAAACCCATCGAACTTTCGGAATTACTCTCGGTTGTGGCAGAGGTGGCGGAACAGGAGCAAGAGCCTGCGCGCAAGTAGCAGCTTTTTTTGAACACAGGCCGGTAGCCACTTTTAACAGCGGAATAATTAGATGGCCAGGGTGCGATTGAGAGGAATTGAGGTTGCTTACGACGACGTTGGCAGCGGCCCACCACTCGTCTTCCTTCACGGCTTTCCTTTCAATCGTTCAATGTGGCAGGAACAAAAGGAAGCGCTTGTTGAACACCACCGGATCATCACTCTCGATCTGCGAGGCCACGGTGAAACTGATGTAGGTCCATCTCCGGCGACGATGGAGGAGATGGCCCTCGACGTTGGTGCTCTATTGGATAGGTTAGACATTGAGCGGGCAACCCTGGCGGGCCTCTCGATGGGTGGGTACGTTGCACTTGCCTTTTGTCGCCGTTTTCCTTTGCGGGTGCGGGCGCTGGTACTCGCCGACACCCGCGCCCAGTCAGACACCGAAGACGGGAAAGCAAACCGCTCAACACAAGCGGCGCAGATTTTGCGAGAAGGCATGGAAGCCATTACTGATAGTCTTCTGCCGAAGCAACTCGCCTCTGAAACTTTAGCGAAACGCCCTGATATAGTAAGGCGCGTTCGCGCAATGATAATTGGGACCAGACCGGAAGGCGCGGCCGCCGCCCTTGAGGGGATGGCCAGGCGGCAGGACCAGAGATCATTTGTTTCACGAATTATCGCCCCCGTACTGATCATCGTCGGCAGCGAGGACACGATCACACCCATTGCCGACGCTGAGTTGCTGCACCGTGAAATAGGTGGCTCGCGTTTGGAGATCATCGAAGCTGCTGCGCATCTATCGAATCTGGAACGACCCGAAGAGTTTAATCGTGCATTAGCTAAGTTCCTCGCAGACCTAGAGCAATAATCCTCTCTAGGAGACACATTGATACCTGGAAAGTTCAGCATTGAGGAACGTGTGCGCTGGGGCGACGTCGATGCCGCTCGGATAATTTTCTACGGCGCTTACATTCGCTTCTTCGAGTTCGCTGAAACGGAACTATTTCGTGCCGTGGGTCTTCCTTACGGCATGGTCTTTGATCAGTTGGATGTGTGGCTGCCTCGAGTGCATCTCGAGTGCGATTTTCATCGGGCTGCCCAACTTGATGACCTGCTCGTCGTTTCAGTCTGGGTCGGGCGGTTTGGCAACAAGTCTATGCGCCTAGATTTCGAGGTACATCGAAAAGGGGAGGACGCGCTAATCGCGGATGCTCATTTCGTGCTGGCGGCCGTGAAGCGCGGAAGTTTCGAAACGGTTCGCATCCCCGAAGAACTCCGCCGCCGGTTGGAGCCCTACGCCAGAAGAGAAAGCGTCTGATGATTATGGGAAATCCTGACAACATCTATGCAGGCGAGGAGTTGGATGAGCGAAGCGTGGACCCTAATCCGATCTGCCTTTTTCAAAGGTGGTTTCAAGATGCTAGCCGCGAAGACTTGCCACTGCCTGATGCAGTAACCCTGGCGACAGCAACCAAAGACGGCAGGCCGTCGGCGCGAATGGTCTTAGTGAAGGAGGTAGATGAGCGGGGCTTTGTCTTTTTCACGAACTACCGCAGTGCAAAGGCCAGGGAGTTAGACGCCAACCCTTTTGCTACGCTTGTCTCTTATTGGCCGCAACTTGAACGCCAGGTACGGATTGAAGGAACAGTGGAGCGAATCTCTGTCGAAGAATCGGATCGGTATTTTCAAACACGTCCGCGCGACAGTCAGATAGGTGCTATTGCCTCACCGCAGAGTGACGTAATTGAAAGCCGGGAACAGTTGGAGAAGAGATTTGCCGAACTCGAGGAGATTTACCGTGGCCGGCGCGTGGAACGGCCAGCGCATTGGGGTGGTTATCGCCTGAAGCCATCGCGAATTGAGTTCTGGAAGGGACGCCCCGGTCGCCTTCACGATCGCCTTCTTTATGAGATTGAGAAAGACGGCACCTGGACCATCAAGCGCCTGGCGCCCTGATTGAGACTCGATCTCACAGTGGTCGTAAGGCATTGAGGGCGAGCTTCTTTTTCAGATCCGTATACGACTGCTGACCAGCCACAAGGTCACCCAGCACCCGTTTAATGCCGCGGTGCCCGCGGGCAAACTCAATCATCCGTTCCGTAAAGGGCGCGCCCCAGAAGTTGCCGTAGAAGCGGCAACGCATCTGCGCGGCTCGCTTGAGTTCGCGGCCAAAGTCTTCACGCCACTGGTGTTCATAACTCTCTGGCGCGCCCGTGAGGTAACATTCTGCAAGCAATTCCGCCGAGCGTAGTGCGTAATAGATGCCTTCGCCCGTTACCGGATCAGCGAAGCCGGCCGCATCTCCCAGAAGCGCCCAGTCAGCTCCGCAGACTTTTCGTGATTCCCATGTCTTGTCTGCTACCCCTGGAATCCGCGCAGCATATCGTTCCGCAACCCGAGCCAATTCCGTTCTCATGCGGATATCTCGTTGCTGGTCCACTTTACGTTTGCGCCACAGATTTGCCTTCGGATCTTCCCGTTGCCGATAGTAGCCGAGCATAAAATCCCATAAAAGGGCCTCCAGAGGTTCGTGCGCAAAAGCATCCTGTGTGGTAGCAATGCCAAAGGAGACGTGATCCAGACGCGGGAAAGCCCAGGCATAACCGGCCCACCCGGGAAGGAAGGCTACAACAGTCGGGGCCTCTTCACCGGGGGGTAAAGGCGCCCTGTAACCAAACGCCACCTCCATCTCCGAGGCAGCGAGCGACCCGGCTAACATCTTGGCGACCACACTATTTGCTCCATCTGCGCCGACCAGGAAATGGCCTGACAATTGCCCCCCACCCGGTATGTGCAAGGTCCAGCCCCTTTCTGTTCGCCTGACGCTTCGCGTCGACACTTTGGCGGCGCAGATCCGGGTGCCGGCTTGCAATGCGCGATCGCGCAAATAAGCATCGAAGGCAATGCGCGAATAGATTGCAAATGGTTCCTCCAGCTCCAGGCGCAGCCGCTTGCCAGAGGGTGAATACAATTCAAGGTCCGTAACAGTGCGTCCTACTGCGTTGAGCAGATGAGGCCAGGCTTTCAACGCTTTTGCAGTCACGCCTCCACCACAGGGTTTTGGCTGACCTTGCGGGCGGCCATCAAACATCATCACGCGCGCGCCCGCGCGCGCCAATCGTTCGGCAGCGAATGAGCCAGCTGGGCCTGCCCCCACAATCAGCACATCAAAGGTCATTGGAAAATCTCTTTAAAGAGACGGTATACGAGTTAACCGCGAAATAATATAATTATGGCACCGGCGATGATAGATATTTTTGGATTGGAATCAGCATGGCAATCGTTGCTGGCCTTGCCATGCTCCCCAAGATTTTGCCGCGTGGGTAGCGCCCGAGTTCAACATTGTAAACGACCCAGTCTCCTTATTTTAACTGGTTAGCTATTAGTACGTGCTAGAATTGGAGTGTTTTCGTAGCGCCCACTGGTATATATCATGCCACAGACTGACGCAGGCCACGCGCGTCAGTCACACCACCCACTCTTTACTCCGGTGGGGAGGAGCTGAGATGAGAAACGAGAGTTGCATAGTTTTCTCTGGCGTTGCTCCTCATCCCCCAATAATGGTGCCTGAAGTTGGGGGTGACTCGATCGCTGAGGTGCGAGACTCGATCGATGCGATGCGGGAGTTTACCAGGCGTTTGATCGCCAGCGGCGCGAAAACCGTCGTTCTTATCTCTCCTCACGCCCCACTAGATGCTCATGCGTTTGTAGCTTACCTGGGCTCGTCTCTTCATGGCGATTTTTCAAACTTCCGTGCACCCGGGACCGGAGTGGAAGCCCCGCTGGACAAGGAGTTGCTTGACAAGATCACCAAAATCGCCGCGGAGCAGGGACTAAACGTAATGGGGCTCGCTGGATACGAGTTGGATCATGGAACAGCAGTACCGCTCTATTTTCTGCAGCGAAACGGGTGGCAGGGCAGCGTAGTAGCCCTTGGCTACAGCTTTCTTTCTAATGACGAGCACTTGCTGTTTGGTGAATGCGTCAGGAAAGCTGCCGACGTAATTGACCGGCCAATTGCGTTCCTAGCCAGCGGTGATTTGAGTCATAGGCTTAAACCTGAAGCGCCGGCAGGCTACAATCCCTCCGCCCATAAGTTCGATCAAGAGATCATCGATGCCCTCAAGTGCAACACGCCAGAACGAATCATTAACCTCGATCAGAACCTTCGCAAACTTGCTGGTGAATGTGGATATCGCTCGTTGCTTGTAGCTCTGGGTATTGCCCGGGAGTTGCCGTACGCTTGCGAAGTACTGAGCTACGAAGCGCCGTTCGGCGTTGGATACCTGGTTGCGCAACTGACAAACAAACACGATACCGAACAGCGCTTCTCGCAAACTGGGGGTTCGGTCGTTGCCAGTAATCTGGATGCCGCTCTCGTTCTACCGGCTCTTGCCCGGGAAGCTGTAGAACGCTTCGTGCTGTCAGGCGAACTGCTGGAACCCAGCATTGCCGAGGATTCGTTGCTGGCTGCACGCGCCGCCTGCTTTGTTTCCATCAAAACTCGCGACGGAGAGTTGCGCGGCTGCATCGGAACTATTCAACCGATCAAAGACATGCTGTTTGAGGAATTGACGACCAATGCAATTAATGCAGCGATACGCGACCCTCGTTTCCGCCCCGTACAAGCCAGTGAATTAGAGGATCTCTTCTATTCCGTCGACATTCTTTCAGAACCGGAACCGGCAAGATTTGAGGACCTCGATCCGGCTACTTATGGAGTGGTCGTGGAAGACGAAGCCGGATTGCATCGAGGCCTGCTATTGCCCGACATTGAGGGAGTCGATTCAGCTGCGCATCAGGTTGAGATTGCTGCTCGTAAGGCAGGCCTTTCGGCAACTGCCCCGCTCAGGCTCTTCCGGTTTCGTGTAGAAAGGTTTCGTGAGCGCCCACCGGACCGCCACTTTGCCAGGGGAGCCCCGGGAGCCAACTAGACATCCAGATTTCTAACATCGAGCGCGTTGTCTTCGATAAACTTACGGCGCGGCTCCACAGCGTCCCCCATTAATACCGTAAAGATTTCATCAGTCTCCACAGCATCGTCGATTCTAACCTGGAGCAACGTACGTTTCTCGGGATTCATGGTGGTCTCCCACAACTGTTCCGGGTTCATTTCCCCCAGACCCTTATACCGCTGGATCGTCAAGTCCTTCTTGGCTGCCGTTAACACTTTATCGAGCAAGGCGTCGCGGGTGGGAATTTCCTCTTTCGCTCCGTTTTGTCCGCTAACAAATGGGGGTGCAAGCCTTTCTTCAAGGCTCATGTAGATTTCAACGGCCTTCTGAAACTCCACAAAGCTGGCGAAGTTCCAATCAATTACAATGTTCAAACCAGAGTTCGTCGTGGTTTGAATCTCCCAGAGGCCATGCTCTTCATCTGGTGAAAGTTCGGCCTGGTAACCGGCCTTCAACAATACGCCTTCCACTACCCGCATCTGCTCGCCATCTTGAAAGATCCTACGGAGAGTAGCGCCTTCCTTGCGCAGCACTCCCTTCTTACCAGCAAATGCTGCCAGCAGCTTTTCCAACAGATCCGAATCTCCACACAACCGGCGCGCGGCGCGCTCAGAGTAACGCTTCAGATCAACCATTCGCTCCAATAAACGGGCCAGCTCCTTTCCTTCTATTTCATGCTTGCCACCGGCCGACTTGACGGTCATATCAGCAGTTGCCATGCGCATCAGATATCGGATCATCGCTCCTTCATCTTTGATGTATTCCTCTTTCTTCCCGCGTTTCACTTTAAACAGCGGCGGCTGCGCGATGAACACATGTCCTCTCTCCACCAGTTCGGCCATCTGCCGATAGAAAAAGGTCAGCAGAAGCGTGCGGATGTGAGACCCGTCCACATCGGCATCTGTCATCAGAATGATCTTGTGATACCTGAGCTTGTTGACGTCAAAATCCTCCTTGCCAATTCCTGTTCCGAGCGCGGTGATGAGCGATTTGATCTCGCTATGGCCCAGCATCTTGTCGAACCGGGCTTTTTCTACGTTCAGAATCTTGCCTTTGAGGGGCAAGATTGCCTGATTCCGCCGGTCCCGGCCTTGTTTGGCCGAACCCCCGGCTGAGTCACCCTCCACAATGTAAATCTCCGATTGCGCCGGATCCCGCTCCTGACAATCAGCGAGTTTGCCGGGAAGCATCGTTGAGCCCAGTGCCCCCTTGCGCACTATCTCTCGCGCCTTGCGCGCTGCTTCGCGGGCCCGCGCCGCATCCAGAGACTTGCCCACAATCCTGCGCGCGACGGTGGGATTCTGTTCCAGGTATTCCGTTAAACGATCATTGAGGAACGACTCAACGGCTCCTTTTACGTCCGAGTTCAGCTTGCCTTTAGTCTGTCCCTCGAACTGGGGCTGAGGAAGTTTGACAGAAATGACTGCGACCAACCCTTCGCGCACGTCATCCCCGGTGAGCGAGCCCTTGAAATTTTTTGCCAGGCCCGAGGATTGCCCGTAGGCGTTGATTGTGCGCGTAAAAGCCGATCGGAAACCGGAAAGGTGGGTGCCGCCATCTACAGTGTTGATATTATTAGCAAACGAATAAACCTTCTCGTCGTAGCCATCGTTGTATTGAATGGCTACCTCAATCGAAAGGATCTCACTCTCCTTTTCAAAATAGATCGGCTTATCGTGCAGCGTCGACTTATTCTTGTTCAGGTGCTTGACGAACTCAGCAATACCGCCCTTGTAGTAGAACTCATGCGAGCGCTCCGGTTCTTCGCGTTCGTCTCTAATGTTGATGCGAATACCCTTGTTAAGAAAGGCTTTCTCTCGCAGCCGTTCTGAGAGCTTGTCGAAGCTGAAGGCAGTGACGTCAAAAATCTGCTGATCGGGCTTGAAAGTAATCTTGGTGCCACGCTTGCGCGTCTTCCCGGTCTGTTTGAGCGGGGCAACAGGGATTCCGCGCACATACTCCTGTTCGTAAGTCTTTCCGTCGCGCCAGATCTCCAGACGCAGAGCCTCGGAAAGGAAATTCACGACCGAAACACCGACACCGTGTAACCCGCCAGAAACCTTATAAGCATTTGAATCAAACTTGCCGCCGGCGTGTAGTTTCGTCATCACGACTTCCGCCGCGGATCGCTTTTCTTTCTTAATCTCGTCAATTGGTATACCACGTCCGTTATCGACGACTGTGACGGAGTTGTCGAGGTGGATGGTCACTTCAACGCTGTCGCAGTATCCGGCGAGCGCCTCATCGATTGAATTATCAACCACCTCATAGACCAGGTGGTGAAGACCTAGCTCTCCCGTTGATCCGATGTACATCGCCGGACGTTTGCGGACCGCGTCACGACCCTCCAGCACGGTGATCGAGGAGGAATCGTAAGACTGCCCCTTTTTGTCTGTCACTGTCGTACCTGTCGTTCCTGCAGTTGCCAAGCCCTTACCTCATTTCTCATCTTTCCACCAAGCAATCTAATCTCCCTCACCCGCCCCTGCAGCCATCACACAGTTACTCGTAAGCGGCTGCTGAGACAACACACTGCCGTTCTGAATCTCGTAAACCCCTGCCCTGGATAGAAAGCTTTCGACCTGATTCCTCTTGGAGGTAGTGATGAAAGTTTGGGTGCGACCGTCAAGGTAATCCAGAAGCTGCGTGATCCTGTTTTCGTCCAACTCTGCATCGACGTCGTCGATGACAAAAATCGGATAATCTCGATGCTCTAAATTATACAACGAAATCGCTGCTAAGTCTAATAATAGCAATGCGCTACGCTGTTGCCCGGAACTGCCAAAAACCCTCATTTCCCGGCCCCTGAAGAGTATCTCCAACTCATCGCGATGGACACCCAAAAGTGAGTGGCCAGCAGCTACTTCAGCTGGCAAGCGCAGACCCAAGCGCTCCGCCAGCACTGCTTCGTAATGATTCAGGTCACCCTTACCATCAAGTGACGAACGGTACCGCAGTTGAACTTCACAAGGCTCGAAGAGTGTGTGTTCGAGTTGCGCGCCCAACAATCCGACGTAATTTATCCGGGCCGAGTGAATTCGTGTCGCCAGGCTTACCAATTGGTCATTCCAGGGGAACAGGAGTTCTGCTACCTCCTCGAGCCGTATTCCACGCTCAGCTGCGTCCTGGAGAATCTTATTCTTCTGTCTTAATACCTTGTTGTAGGAGGTGAGCGTCTGAACATAGGCGGGTTGCAGGGATGATATTCCTCGATCAATGAAGCGGCGTCGCGCTTCCGGCACACCTCTCACCACCTCCAATTCATCCGCGGTAAAGGCAAATACCTGGAGTTGACTCAAATACCGATGGAGTGGTTCCCGCTTTTCATTTACAGAAATCCATTTAGTATTTCCCTGCAGGGTCACCCGCAGATCTCTACGAACGTCGTTCCCGCCGACGACCTGCCCTTTCACAACCGCTAGTTCTCCACCGAATTTGATGGCTTCCTGCAACCGCTGTGTGCGAAAGGACTTGCTGCGCGCCAGAAGATAGATCGCTTCCAGCCAATTAGTCTTTCCCTGACCGTTGCTGCCATGAATTATGTTGAGTCGACGTCCCCAGGTTATCTTACCGGCAAGGTTCCGAAAGTTGTGGGCCTCAATAAAGTCGAGGTACATGACTTGATTCTAACATATGGCCCAACCGAGGAAGACCGTTGGCTGTGGAGGGAAAGGATGAAGTATTCCAGACAAGACTCAAAGGGACGTAGTGCCCTGGAAGTCAAAAGCAATTGCTCAATTTATGATGTCCCGACAAAAGGAAGTTACCAGAACCGCTTAGCTGGCAATGCGCTATTCTCTATCTAATCCTGGTGCGACTTTCACGTCACTCGGTAAAAGAAGATCTGGCGCCGCGGCCCTTCATCAAATGCGCATTGGCATTACGATATATTTGTAATCGTATTCACCTGTGTCGCTGGGACGAAACTGGGCCTGCGAGTTCCCGTCCTTGAACTCGAAAACAACCTTACCGTCGCTGATAACATTGAGGAAATCCTGCAGGTACTGGGCATTGAAGCCTATATCGGATTCTTCACCGCTATAGTCTGTCTGAATCGTCTCATGGGCCTCGCCTTCTTCGGCGTTTTGCGATGTGATTACGAGTTGATTTGGCTCCACGTGAAACCTTATAGCATGCGAGCGCTCGTCAGCCATTAGCGCCACTCGCCGGATGGCAGCATTGAGCGAAGCGCTGTCTAACTCAATCGATTTGTCATTGTTCTTCGGCAGTACCATCTCGTAATTAGGAAACTGCCCGTAAAGCATCCTCGAAATCAGAAGTCTGGGCCCAACTTCAAAATAGAGATGATTCTCGTCCATTCCGAGACTGATCTCTCCTTCGTACCCTGAGGTTAGCTTTGTCAATTCCGCCAGCGTCTTTCGCGGTATCAGTGTATCAACGGCCTCGTTTATTTCGCTGTTTGTCATTCTTTCAACGTAGGCCAGGCGGTGACCGTCAGTGGTAATCATTTTCGCGCCGGCTTTGTCGAGAATGAATTTCGCTCCGGAAAGCGTGTATCTCGATTCTTCCTGAGTGATTGCAAAAATCGTCCGGTCAATGAAAGATTTCAGAATAGCGGCCGCGATTCGGGTCGGCGCCGACTTAAAACTGGGGACCTCAGGAAAAGCATCGCGAGAAATACCCACCATCTTAAACTTTGCACGATCACATTTGACTGTTACCCAGTCGTTCTCTTCCTTGGTAAAACTGACCGGAGCATCGGGTAACAGCCGGGCTATTTCAAACAACTTCCTCGCCTGGACGCAAATCGAACCAGGACTACCAATTTCTTCCGCGTCCATGTCGCATCGTACGGTCACATCGAGATCGGTTCCGATTATGCGAATGGTGCTTTCACCGACTGACTCAATCAGAATATTTGAAAGCACCGGAATAGTGTTCTTCTTTTCTACTACGCCCTGGACAAAACTCAGTTCTTTTTGCAGGTTCTGCTTACTTACTACAAACTGCATATTGACCGGCGCTTTAGCAGTGACTGGCTGACTCATTTTTCTACTTTCACCTCTCGCAATCGATTTCTACTAATTTCCAAAACTCTCTATTTCTTTATAGTAGTAGGAGTAGCGCCTGTTGATTCTGTGGAAATACAGCTAAGTAGTCGCGAGTACCTCATTTGCATCCACACTGCGGCAGTGAAAGTAATGAGGACAATAATTCTGCGTTTGTTAACGACTCAGAGCAGTGATTCATTTCCACTGGTTTCCACAAACCTGTGCTATCACGACTGTGAAAATCTCTTTGCGGCAAGCTTAACTCAATACTGGCTGAAAGGGTAGAAGGCAACCGAGTTTGCGATAGATAAAAAAACAAAAGATCACTTATGCAGGCCTTCAGATATATCGCTGATGATCTTCTGCAGGGTCGAGTCAGTTCGCATAAGCGACTCTATCTTTGCGAAGGAATGGATCACCGTCGTGTGATGCTTGCCGCCAAATGCCCGGCCGATTTCGGGATAACTGTGTCGCGTGAGACGCTTGCACAAGAACATGGCAATTTGACGAGGCAATGAAAACTGACGCGCATTACTCTTAGAGAGCAACTCACCAACGCTAATTCGATACTGTGCGGCAACAGCTTTCTGGATGTGTTGAATCGTAATAACTCCATCGTCCTCCTCGTTTGCGATATTGCGGATGGCATCCTGAGCTAATGCCTTTGAAATCGGTTCGCCTTTCAAAGAAGACATAGCAACCAGGCGAACCAGAGAACCCTCTAGTTCTCTAATGTTGTTTTTTACTCGACTGGCGACAAACAGGGCGACATCGTCGGGGACGGAAGCTCCCACCATCTCTGCCTTACGCTTAAAGATGGCGACCTTTGTCTCCAGATCAGGAGGTTCGATATCCGCAATCAGTCCCCACTCAAAGCGGGAATGGAGGCGTTCTTCGAGAGTCGGAATTTCACGTGGTGGGCAGTCGGAGCTAATTACAATCTGCTTCTGCTGTTCGTAAAGCGAATTGAAAGTATGAAAAAACTCCTCCTGCGTGCGCTCTTTGCCGGCCATAAATTGCACATCGTCTATCAGAAGAACATCAACAGATCGATACTTTTCCCGAAAACCTTGCGTCTTATCGTAACGAATGGCATTGATCAGCTCATTCATAAAGCGTTCGGACGAAAGATAACAGAGTTTCAGGTGAGGGTTTTTGTGCTTGATGGCGTTTCCGCACGCATGCATCAGGTGTGTTTTGCCCAGACCCACACCGCCATACAGGTAAAGCGGGTTATAGGTCTTCCCGGGAGTCTCAGCAACAGCAACCGAAGCCGCATGGGCAAACTGATTACATGAACCGACGACGAAGCTGTCATAAGTGTATTTGGCATTCAGCGAACGTTCAGTGAGGGATCTTGTCGAGGATTCCGGGCCTTGAGTTACTTCCGAGTGGTTGCTGGGAGATACGCCGGACTGTTGATTATGAGATGAAGAATAGGGGTGATCGGCCACAGGCCCGGACGTAGTATTAGATTTCTCTTCAGCGATCGTCCAGCGAACTGAGTAACCGCCGAGACTCACCTCCGACAACGACTGGTCAAGCAGATTTGAATAGTTGATATCGACCCAATCTTTGACCACTTGATTGGGAGCTCGAAGTTGAATGAAGCGGCCCGGTTTGTCAACCGCCTCACATTGGATGGCATCGAACCACGTCTCAAATGTTTCTCCGCTCAGCTTCCTCTTGATTGCATGAAGAATGCCGTCCCAAATACTCCGTTCAACCGCTACACTCATGGAAACCCTCTATCTATTGCCGAGGCCTGCTAATTGAATCTAAAGAGTTGTGCGGATGTCGGGAAAGCGTACACACAACCAGCGGAAGTGACCGTACCGCTGCAGTGCTTAAAAGCGGCGCGGCTGTTAGGTACGAGGCACTTTCGACGGAACAGAACAATTTCCACAGAATTTTCCACAGCCGGTGGAAAAGACCTTCCCATTAGTTAAAGTAACGCTTTAAGCATATATGTTTCAACGACTTACAGGTGGGGCCGCTGCCTGAAGCGGACGGAGACTAACACACGAGAAATGGCTTTATCAAGGGTCGGAGAACCATAAAACAGGAATGATCCCAAGGAGTCCTCGACCAGGTGGGCCCATCCGGGTTAACTCGATAAGGAGAACTGTTTTAGGACATCGTTGCCCTGAGAGAGCCTTTCTTGACATAGGGAAAGGTGGCAGTTAGTCTTACCCTTTTCGTTTAGCGGGAGAAATGGCCTCTATGTCGAAACGCACTTTTCAACCAAACAATAGGCGACGCGCAAAGACGCATGGCTTCAGGGCGCGAATGGCGAGCAAAGCGGGACGGCTGGTACTTAAGAGAAGGCGAGCAAAGGGCCGCAAGCGCCTGACGCCGGCCCACTACTGAAACCGGGACTCTGAGTAGCTCCGGCGATCTATGAGCGAATGTCTTCGACGAAGGAGCGATTTTCAAAAAGTATATCGTAAGGGCAAACGTTACGAGGCGTCGCTGCTTACCGTCTTTGTCTTGCCCAATAGTTATTCTGACCATCGCCTCGGAATAACAGCTTCCAGGAAGGCACTGGGCAAGGCGGTAGACCGGAATCGAGCGAAGCGTTTGGTTCGGGAGGCCTTTCGCTTGAAGGAAGTGGCCTTGCAGGGTCTGCGGCTCAAATATGACTGGGTGCTGAACGCGCGAAGGGAGACGGCGTCGGTGAAGATAGCAGGCGTGCTCACTGAGTTTGAAACCGTCCTGGAAGATGTAGCGAGCCACGAGAACGCAATAGGGGCTCACGGTTAAGTGAAGATAATCCTGATATCAATACTTCGGTTTTACAAGCTGGCTTTATCACCGCTGCTTCCACCTGCCTGTAGATTCGTTCCCTCTTGTTCAGAGTACGCCATCGACGCGATCAGGGGTTATGGCGTTCTGCGGGGCTCAGCTCTGGCCGCTTGGAGGGTGCTGCGCTGCCACCCCTTCAGTGCTGGTGGTTATGATCCCGTCAAGCACAAATAGGTTGCTGCATGGGACCAGTCGACTCAGCCTCGAACGATAGATGCAACAGAAACGTTTAGTACTCGCCTTACTGATTTCTACGGCAATTCTGTTTTTGTGGAGCTACTTTGTTCCGGTAAAGCAGCCGCAAGAGAACCCACCGACTCCAACAGCAGCAACGCCTGCACCGTCAGTTTTACATTCTCCGACGCCCCAGCAGCAGTCGACTTCCGTTACCCAATCAATCCTGCCCGCAACCGAAGCAGCACATCGTACGGTAACCGTCAAGACACCACTCTATGAAGCAAAGCTTGATAGTCGGGGCGCCATTGCGGTTAGCTGGATTATTAAGAAGAACAAGAATAGTGGCAGTAGCATTTATTCAGTCGGTGGTGACACGAAGAATCCACTTCCCCTGGAGCTTATTTCAGCGGCCGGACTGGCGCGACAGCCTCCAGAAGGCCCGCTACTCCTCTCCACGGGAGATAGTGCGGTTGATGGTCTTCTCGCTACCACCAGTTACAGGATTGAAGGAGTTGAGAATCAGGACCAGAACGTTGAACTCACTTTGGGCCCCGACGAGAAGCGACGCATTACCTTCGCTCTTGCCGATCAGCGTAGTGGGCTGATCGTTTCGAAGAGGATTACATTTGACGGCGCGACTTACAGCACAGACGTTGAAGTCACCATGAAAAGGGGTGACGCGGTTGTTCCTCAGGTCAAGCTAAATATCGGCCCTAGCATCGGGGACCAGGGCGTAAAAGCCTATAGCTTCTATTCAGTTGCACCCGAGGCTATTTCCTTTGTGGGCAACAGACTGGAGCGCCACGCGGCGCAATCGATCAACGAGAACAAGAACAGTCCGGATCTGTTGCGCATTGCAGGATTAGTAGACTGGGCGGGTGTTGGCGACACGTATTTCGGAATGGTGGCTATTCCGGCAGTGCCGACCGAGGGTCTCGAATATCGCACAGTCCAATATGATTCACCCAACGGCACAAAGCAGGAAAAGCGATACTTGCTGACGGCTTTGGTTCCGATTATTCCGGACGGCTCTCGCACCATCGTCTATGCGGGTCCGAAGGACCACTACTTATTGACTGCGGAGAGTGGGGCAATCACGAGGGCTACGGGCCGCGTTACCGATCTTGAGCGGTTGATCGATTATGGCTGGTTTAGTTGGCTTTCTCGTCCTCTCGCTGTTCCGATTCTGCGAGCCATTAAATGGCTGCGCGAGCTAACCAACAGTTATGGTATTGCAATAATCTTGTTCACCATCGTGATCTACTCGCTGTTCTTCCCTTTGAAGTGGCGCTCTTCAAAAGCGATGAAGAAAGCTCAGAAACTTGCCCCACGGATGAAAGAGTTGCAGGAAAAGATCAAGGGGATGAAGCAGACGGACCCGCGACTGAAGGAACTGCAAGTGGAACAGCTGAGGTTGATGAAAGAGGGGAACCCCCTTGGAGGATGTCTGCCGCTGTTAATCCAGATGCCTTTTCTCTTCGCACTCTACAGGGCCATCACCATCTCGCTGGATTTTCGGCAGGCGAGCTTTCTCTGGCTTCCAGATCTGTCCGCAGGCGATCCCTATCACATACTCGAAGTCCTCATGGCAGCGACCATGATCATTCTGCAATTGATCACTCCTGCGCCCTCAGCTGACCCCTTGCAAAGAAAGATGATGGCGATTGGGATGCCGCTCTTCATGCTTTACGTTTTGTGGGGCGCGCCATCAGGTTTGTTGGTCTATTGGCTAGTTGGCAATATAGTCGGGTTTACACAACAATTTCTCATTAATCGTTGGACCAGGTCCGAAGATGATCAGGAACCGCCCGAGGCCAAAAATCGACAAGCAACGGCACGAAGAAATATGGCCACGGCGAAGCAGTCCCAGGCTTGACAAGTGGCAATGGTGAGTGGAGTCTTAAGGAAATCATGAATGAAGCTTGCAAGGATGCCGCCAACTTTTTGCAGTCGTTGTTTGATGGCGCCGGATTGAGCCTGAGCGTCGCGGTGAATGAAGACCCCGGGCAATGTGTGTTGGATTTGGATGGCCCAGACGCTGGCTTGCTTCAGGCGGAAGGCGGAGAATTGCTGGAGGCGCTTCAGCATCTCGTTAACCAGGCGCGCGGTCGAATGCTCCCCAAGGGCCAGCGCCTCGTGTGTGACGTTCATAGCTTTCGGGCCACACGGGAAGCGGAGCTCCGGGCGATGGCCAATCACGCCGCGGATCGTGTGCGGTCCACCGGCGTCGACTTCATCTTCGGGCCTATGACTGCCAATGAGCGAAGAATAATTCACCTCACTCTCGCAGATATCACCGATCTCTACACGGAATCCGTGGGAGAAGGAGCGGACCGAAAGCTGCGAGTGGGTTTGAAACGCATGTCCTGAGCAAGACCCTGCCTGCTTCTCTCATCCGGGTCGAGTGCATGAGCACCATTGTCGCATTAGCAACAGCGTTGGGACGCAGCGCCATCGGTGTGGTCCGCCTTAGTGGTCCGGAATCAGTTGCCATCGCCGGGGCACTTATTGGACAGCAGAATTTTTCCCCGCAGGCTGGAAGAGTAATGCTGAAGGGCATTAAAGATCCTGAAACAGGCGGCGTCATCGATCAAGTCCTGCTGGGTTACTTCAAGGGACCACACTCCTTTACTGGTGAGGATGTTGTAGAGTTGAGTTGTCATGGTTCGCCGGTAGTCTTGCGACAGATCATCGATCTTGCACTCGGGCTTAACGCGCGGCTCGCTGGTCCAGGGGAATTCACTTTGCGCGCTTTGGCTAACGGTAAGATAAACCTCAGCCAGGCTGAGGGGATTCGCGATCTGATTGATGCGAAGACAATGGCCGCAGCGCGCAACGCAGTAAGACAGTTGCATGGAGAGTTATCCCAGTGGCTGAAACCCACGAAGGAAATATTGCTGTCAACTATTGTGACACTCGAATCGGCCGTTGAGTTTGTCGAGGACGACTTGCCCGAAGTGAGGATGAAGGAGCTTGGCCAAGAGCTTCAAGACGTCATCCAGAGGTTGGGTCAATTAGCCTCTACATTCCGCAGTGGGGTTTTGTTAAGAAACGGTTTAAGGGTTGCCATCATAGGGCGGCCGAACGTCGGTAAGTCTAGTCTGTTCAATAGGTTACTGAAAGCTGACCGAGCCATCGTCACCGAATTTCCTGGTACGACGCGCGATAGTCTGACAGAGAGCATCGCCATTGAAGGGATGCCAATTTTACTTACTGACACGGCGGGGGTGCATGAGGCGAAGGATGCGGTCGAAAGAATTGGCATAGAGCGTACAAGGCGGGCCATGGCGGACGCAGATCTCCTATTACTGGTTCTGGATGGAGCGACCGAACTCTTGCCGGAAGACGTGCAGATGCTAGCGGATGTGTCAGGCCGCAGACACGTAGTGGCAATCAATAAGGTTGACCTCGTTGGCTTCGACAGTCGTTTCGCGGAGTCGATTGAGAGTTGCGCACCGATTGAGGTCTCGGCGATAACCGGGCACGGCGTCGATAGACTCTGGGCTGCTATACTGGAGCCGTTTGGAACCATCGACTCGGAAGAGGCCACGGTTTTAATAAGTGATGCTCGGCACTACGATCAAGTTTGTAGAGCGAAGACTGAGCTGGAAGCCGCGTGTTCGCTGTTGGAGCAGGGTGCCAGTGAGGAGTTGGTCCTGGTGGGATTGCACAACGCGCTGAGGTTCCTGGGTGAGATAACCGGGGAGACTACTCCAGAGGAAGTCTTGTCGAGAATCTTCGCTACCTTCTGTATTGGAAAATAGTGATGCCATTCGATGAACTCTTTGACGTGGTTGTCATAGGTGGCGGACATGCCGGCTGTGAGGCGGCTTCAGCTTCTGCACGGTTAGGAGCGGAAACGGCGTTGGTAACTTTGAATCTGGACCTGATCGGGCAGATGTCATGCAATCCAGCCATCGGCGGAATCGCAAAGGGGCATCTGGTTCGAGAGATCGACGCGCTGGGCGGGATTATGGGCCGGGTTATCGATCGAACCGGAATTCAGTTTCGTCTGCTAAATCGCTCGCGGGGGCCGGCAGTTCAGTCACCGCGGGCGCAGGCAGACCGCTCGCTCTACCGGCGGGAGATGCGAGCTGTACTCGAGGCTACACCAAATTTGCACTTGCGACAGGGAATGGTCGTCGATCTGGTGGTGCGTGATGATGTGGTCTTCGGAGTGGAGATGCAAGACACTCGGAGGTTGAGGGCCCGGGCGGTAGTAATCGCCACAGGAACGTTCTTGAACGGGTTGGTCCATACGGGACGGCGAAGCTACAGCGCAGGAAGGGCGGGCGAGCCGGCTTCGGTTGATTTGGCTGAAAGCCTCAAGCGGCTTGGTTTCCCTGTGGGAAGATTGAAAACAGGTACGCCACCAAGGCTGGATGGAAGGACAATCGACTGGGAAGCTTTTGTACCGCAACCGCCGGACGAAAGGCCCGTGCCCTTTTCATTCTCGACGGAGTCTATCGAGCAGGAACAGATCAACTGCTTCATTGGATACACGAATGCGAGAATGCACGGCGCAATCAAGGATAATCTTCATGAGTCTCCGCTGTATTCAGGCAAGATAAAGGGAGTGGGTCCGCGCTATTGTCCGTCGATAGAGGACAAGATTGTAAAGTTTGGGGATAAAGAGCGGCACCAACTTTTTCTGGAGCCCGAGGGTCAGGGCACAAATGAGGTGTACCTGAATGGGTTTTCGACATCGCTCCCGGCAGAATTGCAACAGGAATTGGTGAGAATGATCCCGGGCCTGGAGGAGGCCAGAATTATTCGGCCTGGCTACGCGATTGAATACGATTATATCGACCCGCGGACGCTTGGCCCAGATCTGCAAACGGCCCGTGTTGGCGGGTTATTTCACGCCGGGCAGATAAACGGTACTACCGGGTACGAAGAGGCCGCCTGCCAGGGATTTGTTGCCGGAGTCAACGCCGCGCTTTGGGTAAGAGGCCGAGAGAATTTTCGGTTGCGTCGGGAGGAGTCATATATTGGCGTGCTAATTGACGACCTCATATCCCAGGGCGTTGATGAGCCTTATCGAATCTTCACGTCACGTGCTGAATACCGGTTGGCGCTGCGGCATGACAACGCGGACGCACGGCTCTCCGTTTATGGGCGCAATCTGGGGTTGGTGGGAGATCATGAGTGGGAACGATTTCAAGCGAGGCGAGACCGGATAGCAAGGCTGCGGAAGGTCCTGGATGAGCGGCGGCTGAAGCGCTCCGATGCGGCCCACGCTGCCATTAGCGTCCGGCTCGGCCAGGAGCTGGGGGATTCTCTGACATTGGGCCAGTTGGCAAAGCGGCCTGGGGTGACGCCGGAGTTGATCCTGGCACTGCTGCCTGCGGCTGAAAGGACTATGGTAATCGCAGAGGATTTGGAGGCGGCGCTCGCTGACGCTCTGTATGCAGGTTACATCGAGGCCCAGAGGGCGACATTGGAGCGGTTGCAGCAGCACGATAATTTGCGAATTCCGTCCGAGCTGGAGTATCGGCGGCTTAGCGGTCTCTCGCATGAGATGGTGGAGCGATTGGAACGGGCCAGGCCGGCGACATTCGGGCAGGCGCGGAGAATTTCGGGGATGACTAGCGCAGCGTTAGCGACGCTGTTGGTGCATCTGAGTGTAGGGAAGAGGGCAGCGTGAGTTGGGTTTCACGGATCCCCGGGCGCGAAGGGGACACGTGAAACATCGCCCCCTTGGGATCCGAAGACGGATAAAACCATTTGCCGTTAGGGCTCGGTAGAAGTTCATCCCGGGGTGTGTTAGTTTAGGCGCGCGCGCTTGCGCTCGAGCGGATGGCCAAGACAATTGCAGTTGCAAATCAGAAGGGCGGCGTAGGTAAAACAACCACCGCCGTTAATTTGTCGGCCGTACTTGCCAGCGCCGGAATTCCTGTATTACTGCTGGACGCCGATCCCCAGGGTAACGCCACTTCCGGAATCGGCATAGATCGCGGGAGTTTCCGCAAGAGCCTCTATCATTCTCTAGTGCTGGGTGAACCGCTCGAAAGCCTTATTCTCCCGACACAAATTCCCTCCCTTCACCTGCTCCCGGCCAACAAAGAGTTGACTGGCGCTGAAATAGAGATGGTCGATATGGACCAGCGGGAATTCCGCTTGCGAACCGTGCTGGAGTCCATTGAGGAGAGTTACGAGTTCATCATCATAGATTGCCCGCCGTCGCTAGGACTGTTGACCCTTAACGCGCTCACCGCAGCCAAGTCTCTGCTGGTTCCGATCCAATGCGAATATTACGCACTGGAAGGAGTCACAGAGTTATTCGACACATTGGCTCGTATACGGCGGCTCCACAACCCGGCGCTCACCATCCAGGGCTTGCTGCTGACGATGTACGATGAACGGACCAATCTTTCGTCGGCAGTAGCCTCGGACCTACGCGACTTCTACGGTCAACAGGTTTTTGAGACGGTCATACCGCGGAATGTCAAGCTTGCGGAAGCGCCAAGCTACGGAAAGCCGATAATTATCTATGACGTGCACTCAAAGGGGGCTGAGGCCTACTTCCAGCTAGCCAAGGAGATACTTGCCCATGACACGAAAGGCTTTGGGCCGGGGATTGGGCGCGCTGCTGTCAGCGGACAGGACGACTATTGACAGCGACTCGTCACAGGAAATCCCCACGGACCTGATTGACCCGAGCCCGATGCAACCGCGTAGTTATTTTGACGATCGGCGGTTGACGGAGTTGGCCCAGTCGATCGCCGCGAACGGCATCGTACAGCCGTTGCTCGTAAGAAAACGGGGCAGGCGTTTCGAGTTGGTGGCTGGAGAGCGTCGCTGGCGTGCGGCGCAGCAGGCCGGCTTGGAGCGTGTTCCTGTAGTTATAAGGGATGTGCCGGACGATAAGCTGCTGGAGCTAGCGCTGATCGAGAATATCCAACGGGAAGAGTTGAACCCCATAGAGGAAGCGCAAGCCTATCAGAAGTTAATAAGCACTATAGGGCTGACCCAGGAGTCGTTAGGGAGCCGCGTCGGTCGTGACCGCTCGTATATCACCAACTATCTTCGTCTACTGCGGCTTCCGGAAGACATACAGAGGTTGGTGCAAGAGGGACGGTTATCTGCGGGCCACGCGCGGGCGCTGCTGGGGACGGCGGACTTCGACCTTCAGCGACGTGCCGCAAGGAAGGTCATTGAACGGGAACTCTCTGTCAGAGAGACGGAACGGATGATTCGGCAACTGGGTGAGGGTGGGACGCGCCCAACGAAACCGCGGGAGGCAAAGGCAACTGACGCCAACGTGCGGGCCGCTGAGGGAAAGCTCCGACGCCGGCTGGGAACCCGCGTACGCATTGTACAAAGTAAAGGGGTACCTGGCGGCAAGATCGAGATCGAGTTTTACAGCGCGCAGGATCTTGACCGAGTGTTTCGCTTGCTGGCACCCAGGGCCGACGCGGCGGCGGGTTGACTTGTACAATGTACAGCGACCCTCGCAACGCGTCGCCCGGGCGGGGCCTGGGTCGTGCCGCACTAATAGGCCTGGGTGAGCCATAGTACTTAGTACAAGGGGAGCTTGAAAGGGCTCGGCTTGCTTTGAAGAGATCGCCTTGGTACTGGTAGTGTAAGCGAAAAAAAAGCGACTGGAATAGTGGAGAAGGTGGCCGGAGTAACTCGCATGTTCGCACGCCACCGCGTAAGGGCGTTGCTTGACCGCTTTTTTCAGCACGTGCTAGACTGCGAAACTTTTGAGCCGGGGCGTTTTGCGGAAAGTCGCTATGTGTTCGAGCGATACTGGACGACTTAGAAGTGCGGCATGGTACTGCTTGCTTTTGCGGAGAATTCGATTCAACTGGTGCCGGATGGCACTCTCTTCGTTCATATCCTCGTGATTGCGGGGATGATAGCAATACTGAACCTCACGCTATTTAAACCAATCAATCGTATCCTTGAAGAGCGGGAGAAGGAGACGCGCGGCGGCCTGAGGCAGGCGAAGGCCACGATGGCGAGCGTCGCTGAGAGACTCGCCCTGTACGAGCAGAGATTGCGTGAAGCGCGTGCAGAGGGTTATTTGCTGCTGGAGCGGGAGCGGGCCGGCGCGCTCGATGAGAGAGTGGCGAAGGTCGATAAGTTGCGACAGGAAATCAGCGGGTTGTTGAACCGCGAGAAGGATGAAGTGGGGCGGCAGGCCGCGGCTGCACGCGAAACGCTGGCTGGTGAGGCGGGAAGGATAGGCGCGGAAATTAGCTCTCACATTTTGGGCCGTCGCGTTGGGTAAGGTGCTATAGGAAATGACCGGCAGCAGGAAAGTGCATGTTCGTTACGCTGTTAGTTTTTGAAGCACTCGAAGAAGGGGGCATTCCGTGGTGGATGAACTATCCAGGCTTGGAGCTCTGGAAGTTCGTTAATCTCTTCGTGTTCCTTGGCTTCGGGATCTACTTGTTGCGCCGGCCACTGTCGGATGCGCTGCACAATCGGCGCGAGCAGATAAAGAGAGAGTTAATAAAAGCGCGTGAGGAGAGGGACGCGGCGCTGGCGAAACTCGCAGAGGTCGAAGGCCGTCTTGTAAATTTGGCTGCAGCGGTGGACGCGATTAGGGAAAAAGCAAAGGCTGAAGCAGCAGCGGAGCGGCTGCGAATCTTGCGCGCGACTGAGATGGAGATGAGCAAGTTGCGCGAGGACGCGCGACGTGAGATAGAAATTGCCGGCAAGGCTGCCAGGCAGGAATTGCGAGCCTTCGCGGCGGCGGAGAGCGTTCGCATGGCTGAGGAACTGATCCGGCGGGAAATTCGCCCAGAGGACGACACGCGGATGATAAGCGAAAGCGTGGAGGAACTGGGGAGGGTCGCGTCGTGAGCTCAGAGGTTGTGGCGCGGCGATACGCCGGCGCGCTGGCGGACGTGTTACTAGCCAGAGCAGAGACTGCTGCAGTACAAGTTGAGTTGGCGGGCTGGGAAAGAATGATCAACTCAAATCCGCACCTGCAGGAAGTATTTCGTAACCCCACCATTCCATACGAGCAGAAACACAAAGTGCTGTCCGACTTAGTGCAGCGGACGAAGGTGCGACAAACGACGGCGAATTTTTTGCAGCTGCTACTAAAGAACCAGCGATTGACAGAGCTTGGAGAGATTAACATTCGGTTGGCCCAGGTGCTTGATGAACGCGCGGGTGTGCTGGGTGCCGAGGTAATCTCGGCGCGACCCTTGCCGGAAAACGTCGTAAGCTCGTTGAAGAAGAAGCTGCTTGCAGAGACGGGTAAGCAAGTGCGAATGAGTTTTTCAACAGATGAGTCGTTGATCGGGGGGTTGATAACCCGCATTGGGTCGACGGTTTATGACGGCTCCGTAAGGGCGCAGCTGCAGCGTCTGGAAAAAACGTTAGCTGGGAAGCAATGAAGGGATAACGATGGAACCGATTAGAGCGAGCGAAATCAACGAGATCATCCGCAAACAGATCGAGAATTTCGAGGTGGGAGTGACGGTTACTGAGGTGGGCACCGTCATCAAGGTTGGTGATGGGATTGCGGAGATTCACGGCCTGGAAAAAGTGATGGCCGGTGAGTTGCTGGAGTTTCCCCACGAGGTTCGCGGGCTGGCGTTGAATTTGGAGGAGGACAAAGTCGGCGCCGTGCTTTTCGGCGAGTTTCAGAAGATTAAGGAAGGCGATCTGGTAAAGCGCACTGGACGCATCATGCAAGTTCCCGTGGGGGACGCTTTGATTGGCCGCGTAGTTGATGCTCTGGGAAATCCGATCGATGAGCGGGGAGCGATAATTACTGAGCACTACAATCCAATTGAACGAATCGCTCCCGGGGTGGTAGACCGGCAGCCGGTGAAGGAGCCTCTGCAGACGGGTTTGAAAGCCATCGATGCAATGGTGCCGATCGGCAGGGGCCAGCGCGAGTTGATCATTGGCGACAGGCAGACGGGAAAGACGGCGGTTGCGGTCGACACTATCATCAATCAAAAGGGCAAGGGCGTCATATGTATCTATGTGGCGATTGGCCAGAAGGCATCTACGGTGGCTCAGGTCGTAAAGACCCTGGAAGACTTTGGCGCAATGGACTACACGATCGTTGTCAAAGCTACCGCCGCCGATCCGGCAGCGATGCAATTCCTGGCGCCGTACGCGGGAGCGGCGATGGGGGAATATTTCCGCGATGATGGACGCCACGCATTGACCATCTACGATGACTTATCGAAGCAAGCTGCCGCTTACCGTGAGATTTCGTTGCTGCTGCGACGACCGCCCGGGCGCGAAGCATACCCTGGCGATGTTTTTTATCTTCACTCCCGATTACTCGAGCGGGCTGCCAAGTTATCCGACGCCAAAGGAGGCGGTTCGCTGACGAGCTTGCCAATCATCGAAACGCAAGCAGGCGACATTTCCGCATACATACCAACCAATGTCATTTCAATAACTGATGGACAGATCTTTCTGGAGGCAGACCTCTTTAACAGCGGCATTCGTCCGGCGATTAACGTCGGCAACAGCGTTTCGCGCGTAGGGGGTTCGGCGCAGATAAAAGCTATGAAACAGGTCGCGGGAACCCTGCGCATCGATCTAGCCCAGTTCCGAGAGTTGCAAGCATTCGCGCAATTCGGTTCCGACCTGGATAAGGCGACGCAGGCCCAACTCGCTCGCGGGCAACGTCTCGTAGAGATACTAAAGCAGCCTCAGTATCGCCCGATGGATGTGGAGAAACAGGTGCTGGTCATCTGGGCGGCCACTGACGGCTATACAGATGACGTTCCGGTGGAGAACGTTCGTGAGTTTGAAACAGAGCTGTTGGCTTTTGTAGAAAACTCTCACCCCGGGCTGCTGGAGAGTATTCGCGAAAAAAAGAGCTTAACGGATGACATCAAACAAGACCTGCAGCTGGCGCTAAAAGATTTTAAGGACTTGTGGAAGGAGCGAACCTCTACTCCTATTCCGGGCACACCTTCGCTCGTCAAGCCGACCGTTGGCGAAGGGGCTCCCGCCGCGATCTAGAATCTCTTCTCGAATCGAGCTATGCCGAACCTTCTTGATATTCGTCGTCGCATTAAGTCGGTCAAGAACACTCAGCAGATCACGAAGGCCATGAAGATGGTGTCGGCCGCGAAGCTGAAGCGGGCGCAGGATAGAGTCGTGATGGCCCGACCTTTTGCGAACAAGATGATCGAAGTTTTGGGTGAGTTGGCTGGACGCACTGAGGACGATTTCCATCATCCGTTGCTGGACGCACGAGGGGATTCTCGTTACCTGGTTGTTTTGATCAGCGCTGACAAAGGGTTATGCGGGGCGTTCAATACAAATTTGATCAAGGCAGCCCAGGCATTTATTAACGACCATCCAGATAAGCAGATCGAAATCATCGCAGTCGGGCGCAAGGGCAGAGACTTTTTCCGCCGCCGTGGGGTGACTCTGGCGGGCGAGTATGTCGGCCTGACCGGAAAGGGGCGCGTGGAATTCTCCGAAGCCTTGGAGGTCGCCGCGGACGTTATCAAGCGGTTCAGCGAAGACAAGGAGATCGATAAAGCCTTTGTCATTTACAATGAGTTCAAGTCAGTATTGCAGCAGCGAGTAGTAATCGAACAACTGCTCCCTGTCTCTCGCAGCGCTCCAGAGGTGACGGGTACCGCTGCCGTCTTCACAGCTGCCACGTTAATTGATTACATTTATGAGCAACCAGCGGAACAGATTTTGAGTAGGCTCCTGCCGCGCCTAATCCAGACGCAGATTTTTCGCGCGTTGCTGGAATCAGTGGCTTCCGAGCACGGAGCACGCATGACGGCCATGGACTCTGCTTCTAAAAATGCCCATGAGTTGATCGGGTCGCTTACCTTAAACATGAACAGGGTGCGACAGGCCGCGATCACCAACGAGATAATCGAGGTAGTGTCGGGAGCGGCCGCGCTCTGATTTCGTCCTCAGCGGAAAAGGCGATAAGGGGAAGCGAATGGCTTCCCCTTATTAGTTTCTCTTCAACTTTGTTTACTCAAGACGCGAAAGAGCAGCACTCTACCCGGCGACGTTTTTGGCGTTATGGACCAGTGGTGATCTGGATGGGCCTGATCTGGTTTGCTTCCACGACCGAGTTTTCCGCGGCTAATAGTTCCCGGTTCATTCGGCCGATACTACTTTGGCTCTTTCCAAACTTGGGCGAGCCGCGATTGCAGTTGATACATCTGGTTGTCCGCAAAGCAGCACACTTCGGAGAATACGCAGTTCTTGGTTTGCTGACAGCCCGGGCCTTCCATACTTCAACTCGCAAAACTTTGCGAAGCTTCTGGTTTCCCTGCGCATCTATCTTGATTGTTATATATGCATTGATTGATGAATATCATCAAGGCTTCGTAGCCTCTCGCACGTCATCCCTTTACGACAGCGGAATTGATGTCGCAGGTGGTCTCCTGGCCATAATTTGTTTTGCACTCTTCATCAGACGACGAACAGTGGCGTAGACCACCTCCACCAGGAGACACCGAGAACACCCATAGAGCATTTAACAAATGCGAATAACCCCCTTAAACAATGCGGGATCAACAATGTTCTTCCCCGTTGCTATGGTTTTGTGCAATATTCTGTTTGGGGGCGCTTTGAATCGCCAATCCCGAAAGTTGCAGAGGCCCGCGGCCGAAAGCCGGGTTGAGAGGAGGCCGGAGATGGGAATTCTGGACACTATCAGCTCACAATTCGTAGAGGTTATAGAATGGCTTGACGATTCGAATAAGACCTTGCTCTACCGGTTTCCGGTTCGCGGCCAGGAGATTAAAGACGGCGCCAAACTCACAGTGCGCGAATCTCAGGCTGCTGTCTTCGTTTTTCAAGGCCAGATCGCGGACGTCTTCCATCCTGGCCGGACTTCAATGGGCATAATTGGCGATAGCGGACGTTACACGCAATTTCAGGCGGCCGACGCAATGCGCGAAGCGGCACAAAACCCTTCTGGTGGCGCCGGAACAGGCGCTGGTTTGGGCGCCGGATTTGCCCTCGGTAATACTATGGCCGCAACGCTACGGGATGCGGCCACGCGGTCGCAGAACGATTCAATGGCAACCAGTTGCCGCTGTTCGAGTTGTGGCTTGGAGAATGTGGCAAGCGCGAGATTCTGCAACGATTGCGGCGCAAGGTTAGATGGCCAGCCTGAAACCATTTCCTGCCTGAACTGTGGCGTGCCGACGGAGTTGGGTGCCAAGTTCTGCACGGAATGCGGCGCCGCACAGGTGAAGCAGATATGTTCCAAATGCCAGGCTGAGATGGCCGCCGGCGCCAGGTTCTGTAAAGAATGCGGAACGCGGATAGAACAGTTCGGCTAAATCGTCGAAAATCTATTTGCGAATGGTGGGCCTGTCGTCGTTGCCGTCGGCGGGCCTTTCGTCTTTCTGAATAAGGAACCGCATTCTAAGCACTGTGAGGAACGGCGCCGTGACGGTGCTGGGCTGTCGACGCCTTATGTAATTTCCGCGTGGGCAATGTTATTCTTTTACATTCCTGTCAGCACCGAACCCCAACTCTGGAGAATAATCCGGATGTTCAGCCGATTCAGACTGCCACGTCGCGTTGTGATTACAGGTATAGGCTGCATAACTCCCATAGGAATCGGCCGTAACGCATTTTGGGATGCGCTGATTAAGGGTGAGAGCGGTGTGCGCCGGATTGAATCTTTTGATGTTTCCAGTTCCCCGGTAAAGATTGCTGCCGAAGTTCCCAGCTTTGATTGGGAAGCACAACTGCAGCCGAGGGACCGCAGGCATGTTCCCAGAACTGTGCCACTGGCTCTTGCCGCCGCCAGAGAAGCCCTCAACGACGCACACCTTTCAATCCAAGACTTGACCCTGGACGAGCGACGCGCGATTGGCGTAATGCTCGGCACCGGCGGGGGCGGACTGGCATTTACGGAACAGCAGTACGAGTATTGGTACATTGGACCAGCCTACAAGGCAAGTGTCTACACAATTCCGGCATCTACTCATGGCGGGTTATCAAGTGAACTATCAATGGCATTTGGCCTGCGAGGGCTTTCGCACATTGTCTCGACTGGTTGTACAAGTTCCACCGATGCGCTCGCTTATGCCGCTGAGCATATAGCTCTCGGACGTCAGGACGTTATGCTCTCGGGAGGAGTGGACGCGCCGATAGCTCCCGGCATTTTGGCGGCGTTTAATCTCATGACCGTATTGACCAGTGATTGGAATGACGAGCCGAAGCGAGCGTCACGCCCTTTTGCGCGCGATCGCTCCGGAATGGTTTTGGGAGAAGGCGCCTGGATCTATGTGCTGGAGGAATACGAAAGAGCACTGAGAAGAGACGCCAAGGTCTATGCTGAGATACGCGGTTACGGCGCCACTTGTGATGCTTACCATCGAGTGCGCCTGGAGGAGACTGGGACGGAACCCGCGCGAGCGATGAGGCTTGCGCTGGAGGATGCGGGCCGGACCGCTGCGGAGATCGACTATGTGAATCTACACGGCACATCAACCTTACTAAACGATCGCATTGAAACCAGCGCGCTTAAGCTTGCCTTGGATGGCCAGGCTCGGCGCATCCCAATGTCGGCGACCAAATCACAGGTGGGCCACCCGCAGGGCGCGAGTGGGGCAGCGGGCCTGGGTGCGGCGCTTTGTGCCATGCATACGAATATGATTCCGCCAACGATAAATCTGGATGAGCCGGACCCGGCGTGCGATCTTGATTACGTCCCGAACGAGGCGCGAAAAGCAGACGTGCGGGTAGCGCTGTGCAATTGTATTGGGTTTGGTTCAAAGAATAGTGCCCTCGTAGTTGAAAAGCCGTGAATCGTGAATCGGAAGATTGGAGTAAATGGTAAATCGTAAATGTTAAGAGCCTCCAACGAGTTTACGATTCACGATTCACGGTTCACGATTTACCATTCACGATTGACTATTTACCAATCAATGTTTGAGCGTTTTGCAAAACGAAGTGAGCAGCTGGAGCTGATCGACAAAGGCGATTATTCCCCTGAAGAGTATGAAACCTGCATCGTTGAACTCCAGCGTGTTAACGAGTGGCTGGGCGACGCAAGCGCGCTGAAACATTCACTATTGGACCAGGTCGAGCGTCTCGGCTTGGATAGTTTCGCGATGCTCGATGTCGGCGCAGGTTCGGGTGAGCTTCTGCGAGTGACTGCGGCATGGGCCCGGACAAATACTCGTCATGTCCGCCTTGTCGGGGTGGAGTTGAATGCCCGCGCGGCCACGGCAATTCTCGAGCAGTCGAAGCAATTTGCAAGTATCAGGGCCGTCCGCGCTAACGCCCTTCAACTTCCCTTTGCGGATGATGCGTTTGATTATGTAGTATGCTCATTGTTTACACATCACTTCAATGACAGCGACGTATGCCTTGTCCTCCGCGAGATGGCACGTGTGGCCCGGCGCGGCATTCTGGTAATCGATCTTCATCGCCACCCGGTACCTTATTACCTTTTCACTACCATAGGTCACCTGTTTCTCCACAATCGTTTGATCCGAGCTGACGGCGCCTTGTCAATTTTACGCAGCTTCACACCCGATGAGTTACGCGATTTGGCGGAACAGGCCGGGCTCACGAACATCGAAGTGGTACAACATTTCCCCGCTCGAATAGTGCTCAGCGCCGGAAGGCCCCTTCCACAGGAATGCCAGCCTCAACCTTCAGAGCCGCGGCAGTGGAAAGAACAGATCTGAGCTGCATGATAGGAAAGACCGAAGCTTTCGATGTTCTTATCGCGGGTGCTGGACCAGCAGGGACCAGTGCGGCGATTCGCCTGGCAGGATCAGGTGCGCGCGTCCTGCTCGTCGAGCAGAAGAGGTTTCCGCGGCCCAAGTTGTGCGGGGAGTTTATTTCTCCTGAATGCCTGGCCCACTTCAAACAGCTTGGAGTGAGCAAACGCATGAGTGAATCCGGGGCCATTCCTGTTGGCGAGACGGTTTTCTATTCCGCGCGTGGTTATCCTGTCGCGGTGCCGAGCAGGTGGTTTGGGGCAAGTGCGTTGGGGCTGAGCCGCGCCCAGATGGACAATAACCTTCTCCAGCGAGCGAAGGAAGTTGGAGTGACTGTTCTGGAAGAGACTCAAGCTACGGAGGTGTTGTTCGCAGGCAGGCGTGTACGTGGCCTGCGGCTGAAATCCGGCACTGCAACTGCAGACTATCAAGCATGCGTGACTATTGATGCAACCGGACGAACGCGTGCACTGGCGCGCCGTGTTCCGAGCGTCGTTAAAACTACGAAGAGTAGGAGATTGAGACCCCGTCTCCTTGCTTTCAAGGCACACCTGTCCGATGCGTGCGTTCCAAGGCAGACGTGTGAGATCTATTTTTATCCCGGTGGTTATGGCGGGATTAACTGCGTGGGGGAGAATCTTAGTAATCTCTGCTTCATTACTTTGGCCAAGGACGTGCGCCGCTGTGGGTCAGATCCGGAAAAGGTGATTCGCGAAGTGGTTTGCAAGAACTCTCGCGCAGCAAAAACCCTTGCCCTAGCTCGAGTACAAACTGACTGGCTGGGAGTATCCCTTGAAGGGTTCGGGCGCCAAGTGGTCGTTCCTGCGGATGGCATGCTCGTGGCTGGTGATGCAGCCGCGTTCATTGATCCTTTTACCGGAAGCGGGATTTTGATGGCTTTGGAAACCGGGCAACTCGCCGCTGAAACAATCATCGACCACCTCCCCACGCTCAGAAGCAACGGTGACTTCGAGCTGCTTGCCAAACAGTATCGTGTAGCATACACAAGGAGGTTTAGGACACGATTGCGCGTTTGTTCTTTCTTGCGAACGGCCGCGTTCGTTCCGCGATTTGCAGGTGCTGCAATTCTATTCTCCAGCGCCAGTGAACAGCTTCGAAAGCGGCTAGCAACCGCCACCCGCTCAGGACGGTGATCTAAATTGCCCTGAGTGCTATCCAAAACTTCTAATGCTTGATGTTTGTAGTATTTGCAGGCCGAGTCTTTGTTGCGGATTCGCTTGCCACTGTGGAAGCTTTTGGAGTAAAAAGGCTCAGCGTTTCATACGAGCAACACCGGTGCCTTTCTTCCTGGAGGTTGTGGGCTTTGATACGCCAGTCCCCCTACTCCCCGAGCACGCAATGAAATAGGATTTGATTGAGACGGTTCCGCAGGTAGGGTCTGTAAAACTACCAGTCTCGAGGCTTTTCCGATTAGTTATTAATTGTGCGCCTGCTAGCCCTGGCCCCCCCTTCTTTGAGGAGAACATCATGATGTTTGCATCCACGATCCCAGCGCGAATTATTCTGCTCGTGATCGCAGTGCTCTTAACCACAGGTATTGCGTTCGGGCAGGCGCAGTCTGACGCTGCAGACCTTCGCGGATTTGTGCGCGATCAACAAGGGGCGGTGGTAGCAAATGCCACTGTGACAGCACGCAATCCGGCCAACAACCGCTCACAAACCGTCACTACGAATCAGGATGGCTTCTATCAAATACTCAATTTGACCCCCGGTGACTACGACGTAACAGTTGAAGCGCCGAATTTTAGGAAGGTGTCGCTTCCCGCAGTGAAGCTCACAATCGGTCAAAGAGCTGATCTGGATGTGACGCTCGAAGCCGGTGCGATCAGTGAAGTGGTAACGATAACGGGCGCGGCTACAGAGTTGGTTGAAACCTCTAAGACCGCAGTTGCCACTACTGTGGATCAGCAACGCATTGACAATCTTCCCATAAACGAACGCAACTACTTGTCATTTGCGCTGACCACGTCGACCGTCGATCGCGATAATGGTCGGCCCATTGGGCCAGCGCCAACCACAGGCTTGAATTTTGGTGGTCAGCGCGGTCGCTCAAATCTCATTCAAGTCGACGGTGCGGATAATACTGACAATTCCATTAACGCTTCACGTTCGACCGTAAGTCAGGAGGCAGTGCAGGAGTTTCAGGTGATTACAAACTCCTACGCTCCTGAATTTGGCCGGGCGGCAGGCGGCGTAGTTAATGTGGTAACGAAGGGCGGTTCAAATGATTTTCGGGGAAATGTGTTCGGGTTTCTGCGGCATAAGAGTTACCAGGCCCGCAACCCATTTGCGCCCATTGCGAAGCCGGCGTTTACGCGCACACAATACGGATTGACTCTCGGTGGTCCATTTGACAGGAATAGAACATTCTTCTTTTTTGCCTTCGAGCAGCGCCGCCGCAATGAGTCGGGGTTCTTTACTAGCAACGTCCGGCAAGGCTTGACAAGTTCAGTTACTATTCCCCTTCCAGGTCTGGGTGCCACGACCTTCAGCAACCTCACAGCACCACAGGCAACCTTCATCAATACCTTGCTGGCGTCCGGGAATGCGGCCCTGATTGGCGCGGCAACACAATATGCGTTTCTCGCATCCAGCGGTGGCAGCACTGGTCTCACAGGTTCAAACCCGTTACCCAACCCCGGAACTGTGCCGGGTTTGCCTCTGGGTGCGCCCATTGGCTCACGATTTTTCTTAACCGGAGCGCCCGTTCCGATTGGCACTACCAACTCGGCGGGCCAGTTTATTGCCTTTCGCCCATTGCTGAATCTGCAGAGTGTTTTCCCGGTCACTGACAGAACGTCGTTCAGCTCTTTCCGTCTGGACCACCTGATTACCAGCAACAACCAGCTTACCTTTAGGTTTGGCTACAATCCGAGCACCATCACCGGTATTCAGGTTGAATCGCAGAACCAGTCGCTGGGCCAAAACGACTTTTCGCGCACCGGCATCACTAAGATCAAAGACTATTCAGCAGTTGCAACCCTTACCTCGACACTTTCAAACACAATGGTAAACGAGGCGCGTTTTAACTTTGGTGAGCGGCGGGCTACGTTTCGTTCGCAGAATGGAGATGCCGTGGCATTCAACATCGCTGGAACAGCCTTCATTGGTCGAGAACTCTTTTCACCCGTTATTCGCACGGAGACACGTTACGAGTTTACCGACAGTTTGAATCTGATAGCCGGCAATCACACGCTCAAGTTTGGCGGTGACATAGCCTTCATAAGAATTCCTCAAGCTACCTTCGAGCTGAATTTCGCAGGCCTATTTAACTTTGGTGGTCTCTCGGCAAGCACTCTGAACGCTCAGTTGGGAGCCCTGGGAGCTCCCGACTTCACACCTGTCCAACAGTACGGGCTCGGCTTTCCGGCAAACTTCATTCAGGGCTTTGGCGATCCGATCAGCCGCATCCGCAACAGGCCGGTCGCCTGGTTTGCTCAGGATTCCTGGAAAGCGCTGCCGAATCTAACGCTCAACTATGGCGTACGTTACGATTATGAGATTACGCAGCAGATTCCATCTGTCGGATTCCGCGATCCCCTCTCCGGAATAAATCTTTCGCCCGCAGACATCCTGGCCGCGCAAGACGCGCTGAACGTGCAACAGGGATTCCCGCGTGATAAGAACAACTACGCGCCTCGCATCGCCATGGCCTGGGATGTTCGTAATAATGCGAAGACTGTAGTTCGCGCCGCCTATGGAATTTTTTACGATCACCCGCTTCTGGCGGTCGCGTTCAACTCAGATATTGCTGATGCTGTTCAGCAACAACAGGCGATTTTGATTCCGGGAAGTCCAGACCCCAGGTCCCCTTTAAATGCAGTGCAGGTATTTCAGGGTACTGTCACCCCTTGTTCGTTCACGGGAGCTGTGCCAGGTGTTAACTGCACACCCGGAGTGGCATCCACGGCGCAGTATCAATTCGGCCGGCAACGGTTCAACGACCAGACTTTTCCAGGCTTTGGTCCGGTGCTGCCGTTCACGCTGCATGTGAATAAAGACTTCGAGTATGCCTATGCCAATCAGGCAAACTTAACGATAGAGCAGGAATTGACAAAGAACATGACGCTGTCGGCGAGTTATCTGTTCGTCGGCGCACACCACCTGCCACACCCGCTTGACGTGAATGCTCCACGAACAGATCTCCAGATCGCCAACTTTGTGCGCTGGGCGGGGCGCAACCCGTTGAGCACAACTGAAGCGATTGCCTTTTCCATTCCGACGAGTGGCGGGCCTTGTCCATTCGGCGTGCCTCTTCAATGCTTTGTTCAGTCCACGCCTACCGGCAATCCTGTACCTTATGGGACCGCAGGCCAAACTTTTGCAATCATCATTCCGGGCATGATTGCGGCGCCGCTCACGAATCTAGGGAGCAGAATTGTTAATGCCGGCATAGCGAATTTCTTCCGGCCTAACGCACCCAACTATTTTCTCGCGCAGGCACTATCCCGTGGACTTGTTACTCCCACAGTCTTGAATGCCGCCTTGTCTGGATCCTTACGCACAACGGGAGCCATATCACCCTTCGGTTCCGTCAATGCTCAAACTTCTGACGGTAACTCCAACTATAATGCTTTGAATGTCGATCTAAAGAAGCGCTTTTCCAACCACTTCCAGTTTCTGGCATCGTATACCTGGTCCCACTCCATCGACGATTCCTCTGATCTGCAGACATTGCTGCTGCCTCAGGACAATTTCAACTTTCGCGCAGAGCGTGCTGACTCCCTCTTTGATCAGCGGCACCGGTTCGTCTTCAGCTCTGTCATCTCCTCTCCGGCGAGCTGGCGCTCCGGCGACGGCCTTCATCGATTCCTATCGGACTTCACTCTAGCACCAATCTTTGAGATCTCTTCCGGTCGTCCTTTTAATATTCTGAGCAACCAGGATACTAACAACGACCAGTCAAATCAGACGGACCGCCCCAATGTATCCGGAGACGGCACGTTGGTAATTCCGCCCCCGTTTTCAGCTGGGGCACTTGGACGAAATGCGGGGCTGACACACAGGTTTGCGTCACTGGACATGCGGCTAACTCGGTCGATCCGCATTGGTGAACGACTGAGGCTTGATGTTATTGCCGAAGGATTCAATCTCTTTAATCGTTTTAATGAGGCTTCGGCATCGCCTTTCATCGACGACGTAAACGCTTTCAGGCTGCGTGCCAGTAATGGTCGGTACTACAGCCGCCCAACCGCTTCCTTTGATCCCCGGCAGTTCCAGTTTGGATTAAAACTAAACTTCTAACCCCGGACAAAGTTCGCCTATAATCTAAGACGCTGAGCTCAGCCGGCCCCCCGGTCGAGCGTTATTGGACGCCTGTGGGGCGAACTTAATTGTCGCTTTGGGCATCCGAAGCATTGCGGTTTCAAGTGTGTTTTTCCGTTCAAAGGCCCTAGACTTCGAACGCTAACCCCTCTCCCAGGAATAATTTCTATGAACAATTCGTGTCTAAAGCCAGCTCTTTTGATGGCAGCGCTTGCGTTTGTATTAGCGGGAACTGCTAGTGCCCAGTCGAGCCGGCCTCGTCGGGTGAGGCAGCCTCAAAGGCCAGCCGAAGAGCCTCTTTTGCGCCCGCAACCAACAACCAGCTCAACCGCGAAAAGCAACCCAAACGCCCCTTTGCTGGAGGTGCAACCCGTCAGACCGGTGGTGAATACAACCGCGGCGGGAGACACTACGCACGCTTATCAATTGTTGCAACAAAAACAGTTCGCCGCAGCAGCTAAGGAAGCAAGGGACATAGCCGCCCAATTTCCAAATGACGCAGAGGCGTGGAAGATTGCCGGTTTTGCCGAGCTATACCTGAAGCAGTATCCCCAGGCCGCAAACGCTCTGGAGAAGGCTCTCGAGCTTCAGCGGGGAGCGAAACAGGAAGACCCGAAGACAGTCGACGCGCTAGGGCAAGCTTATGTTCTGTCGGAGAAGTTTGATCGTGCGCTGCCGCTACTTGTCACCGCCACAACCCGGCGAGGCGCCCAGCCCGACCCCCTCCTGCTCTATTATCGTGGGCTCGCCGAATATAGATCGGGAAAACCGTTGGATGCAGAGCGAACCTTTAATTCGGTGGTCAAGCTAAATCCAAAGGATGCTCTGCCGCTATTCTATTTGGGTCAGATTGCCCTGGCGAAGAATGATTTAGATGGTGGAATTTCTGCGTTGAATCGCGCGACGGTAAACGATCCACGCCTGGCAGCAGGCTGGACGCTGCTGACTTCAGCTTACCTCAGGCGAGCGGCGTTGAGTGAAGATGCTGCCAAGGCCGAGGCTGATTATTTGAATGCGGTTCGTGCCGGCGAAGGCCTGATTAAAGTGAAGACTGACGTTGAGTCGATTACTATGTTTGGTCAGGCTTTGATTGGCGCGAAACAGTATGCGCGAGCGGCCGCCGCCCTCGAGCGCGCAACAGCTGCGCCAAATGCCTCGGGTGTGACATTCTACCTGCTGGGTGTGGCCCACTCCCGCGCGAACAGTTTTCCTAAAGCTATTGCCGCGCTACAGTCCGCCGTGACAAAGAGCCCGGATGATGTCAACGTCTATCGTGAATTGGGCTACGCTTACGAGGTGACAAAGCAGTACGCAAAGGCGCTCTTCGCCTACGAGAAGGGTTTGAGCCTCGCTCCAGGTGATACGGATTTCAAGGAGGCAGCGGAGCGGATAAGGCCGTTTGCAAAGTAAACGGGAGAAATGAATATGAGATTTATCGGTGTTCTTGTACTCGTGGGAGCGCTAGCGACAGGGATTGCAGCTCAAAGGCCGCGAACTATTGATTCCGGACCAGCCGACGCAAGTAAGGCAGCGCCTCCTCCCGCTCCGCAGACGTTCAAGGCAAAATACGAAGGGGGCGTGTTTGGCTACAACAAGGCGATTGAAGGCACGCTCACCTTTGACGACGTCAACCGCCGGCTGCTGTTTAGGAATAAGCAACAGCGGGAGGTTCTCTTTATTCCGTACGACGCCGTGACGTCAGCATTTGCCGACACACAGAAGCGTCGGCCTGCTGCAGCCACGGTTGCCAGCAGCGTCCCGATTATTTACGCACTGCCCGCGCATTTCATAAAAACGAAAGTTCGCTACCTGACGCTCCAATACAGTGATCCCGATACGCGAGTTTCGGGCGTGACTAGTTTCCGTTTGGACAATAGAGAGCTACTGGCTTCGGTGCTGAGGGCGCTGGCCGAAAAGGCCGGGATGACCACTCGCGGTGAGGTGTACGTTAAAAAGCGTCCAGAGGATGCAGCCGTTAGCCCGTGATCGCTTAAGCACCCGGCGACACCAACCGGATTTCTGGGCGCTATCTTCCTTTTGAATGCTTTGTGGAAACGGTTTTCTTTGAGGGAGTGGAAATTACGTATTCCATTCCCCCGTCGTCTTTTCCGCTGGTGATGGATTCCTGTGTCTCCTGAAGCGCACGCAGCTTTTGAGGTGCAATTAGACGCCATGCCTCATGCAGATGCAGAGCCAATTCTTCCTCGCTGACTCGTTCGAGCTCTATACCTACCCATCCTCGTACACCAACGCAAGGCGGTTTGTAGAATTTATCGGGCGAAGCCTCGATTAGCATTGCCTGAATACCAATTGCCGCAGGAATACAGACTGCAATATGGCCGTCGTTATGATGGTTGTTTGAGAACAGTGCGAACACTTTTTTGCCGACGAAGAACGTTGGTTCGCCATGCGAGAGTTCCTCTGTCGTCCCGGGCAATGCTAGGCAGATACGCCGCACGCACTGCTGTTGTTTTTCTCCAAAGGAAGGATTGCTCCGTTTCACAATACCGCTCTAAAAAGCACAAACTTAGGTATTCGGTTCCAGAAGACGGGCCTCCAAGCTAGACGGCGGCTTGTACTCGCGAAATTTGCGTTTCACCTCTACAGATGGTCCAAAGTTTATCAGCAGGCCATTGTCGATGCCAGTTGCCGCAAGATAATTGACTAATTGAACCTCGTGCTCCTTTGCCAGGGCTCGAATGCCCTTGATCTCGATGATCAGTCGATTATCTATCCAGAGGTCGGCGCGGTACTCTCCGACAATCTGACCATCGTAAGTAACGGCGATCGGCTCCTGTTGTTTGACATCGATACTGAGCTTCTCCAGCTCAATTCTGAGCGAGTTCTCATAGACTTCCTCAAGAAAACCTGGACCGAGTAAGTTGTGAACCTTATAGGCGCAGCCTATGATTATTCGGGTGAGGTCATTGATGCTCATAGTAACCTCCGTGAGATAAGGATTTGTGGATAGTGGGGTAATTCTGTGGAGATGGCTGGTGGGCCTCGAATTTGGTTAGCTCTTTCATACTTACTGCGAGGCACCTCTCGGAAATACCTTTCTACACTGTGCGATCAGCCAAAGAGTGCAATAACAAAAACCTGAGAAAACGATCAAGTCAAACAGAAGGCTTAAAGGCAACCCCCACGCGTTCGGCCACCATACCGATTGTGTGCCCGTAACCTTGTCAATGACAGCTCCGAATAAGGGCCAAGTCCAAAACAGAAGCATAAAGGAAATGTTCATTAGCCGGCCGTTGTTTTGAATGGCTGCGAGGTAGTTGACCGCCCACAACAAGACGATTATCGTCACACCGCCACAGATTGAAACGGATAGACGTTTCCAACGTTTGCCCCAATGCTTATCTCTCACGACGCGAGTAAGTCTCTTAGACTCCAAACGTGGTTAGTAATACCGCTTTGCATTGCTGGGGTACAGCGTATGCTTGAGTGGACGCGAACAAAGTTGTAATAGGCAAAATACAATGCAAGGGCGGCCTTCAGGTTCTCCCACTTCTTTGAAAAGCCGATAGTCAAGCGCGTGAATCTCCGGAGGGCCGTCCTAATGTTCAGGTTTTGTCTTTCAACGTGTGATGTGTAGATGCGGTCAGGATTCGGACTTCCCCACAAGGGGGTTGGTATAGCCTCCTTAATCTTGCTGGGCGAGTAACGATGCTGATCTTCGGCGTCTAATGGTATGCCGTAGATTTTGACAAGCTGTGCATAGCTGCTTCTTACTCCCAGCGACAAAGCTATTGCTGGCTCGTTGGCTTTGAAACCATCCGTCGTGATTTGTACCTTGTTAGTGGTTCCGTCAATTGCCTGGAATATCTTTTCCGTGAACGCTAGGGTATTAACTTCATCTCTCCGGCCAAGATGCCAAGACAGGATTAACTTGCTGTCTCGCTCGAAGCCAACAAAGCAATAGGCGTCTCCCAACTTATCGCTTACCTTGCCCTTGCGAGTTTTGGTTTTTTCCTTCATACCAACATATGTCCAGATTTCATCAAACTGGAGTTCATTAACCTGGACGCGACACATCTTGCGCTCTAAGAGACGTTCACAACGTTCGCCTGCGAGATTGAGTAACGAGCAGACCATATGCTTTTCAACGCCTGTGATTCTCTCGATTGACCGAATGGAATTTCCTTCGACAAGCAATTGGAGGATCATCAGAGCCTTATCTTCGGGAAGGTACATATTGCCGAATAGCTTTTGCAGTTCGGCTTGGAATCTACGCTTGCACTTGTTACATCTGAATCTCTAGTTGCCCTTCCGATCTTTTCCGGCTTTGATAGCCTTAATTTGGCAATTGTGACAGGTCATTTTGAGCCTTGCCTTTCGTCGGCGATTGGCTCAAAATTGGTTTGCTTGGAAGCCAACGTGAGCAATCGCGTTTCGGTTTTCAATGAGGCCCGAACGGTTGGCGCCGTTTTGGGCCTCTGTTATCTTCCGCTTCGTTTCTTCGGACTTCGCGCAAACATAGCACCTGCAAACTTGGGTTGAATTTCCTTTTGCATGGCGGCTTGAACCGCCTGTAGCACAAAATCTTTAAGGCTTAAGCCACTAAGTGCCGCATATGCTTTGGCCTGCCTGACGAAATCTTCTGGCAAGTCTCGAAGGTTGATGGTTTTCTTTTCCATAATGACGCAAATGTATCATATGATACAGATGTTGTCAACGCCAGGTTCGGCTTGTCAACCGTTGTTCTTTCTGGCAACATCAGACCTCCTTAAACGCTAAACGGAGAGCTGTCATGTCCGATCTATCCAAATTATTAGAGAACGTTTCGGGAGAGAGCTGGCTAGCCCTAACCCAAGACGAAAAGAAGATCGTAGGCCGTGGAGAAGACATAGCCGAAGCCATCGAAGAAGCTAAGGAGAACGGCGAGGACGATCCCCTTCTTGTGTGGTCTCCTAAGGCATGGATTCCGGCAGTTTATTCCAGTGTCAAGCATTAGAAGACAATATACGGACTTTCCGTTAAAACCGAACGCAGGGCCGCCCGGAATGATTGTGCAATCAATGCCTGTGCTTTGGGTACGATGTCTTTATCAACATCTATCATTGGTTCGCATTCAGGCTGTGGTTGATTCTGGGTCGCCTTATTGCCTATTCAAGAGCGATATAGCCGATTTCCTCAAGATCGATTTAGCTAACACTCCGCAAGGATCGTTAGGAGGTATCATAGGTGGCCCTACAGAGCCTTTGTACTTTCACAAGATCAAGCTACAGGTGGAAAACAATTGGACTTTTGAAGCATGGGCGGATTTATGAAAAAACTGTCTTGGCCGATAATCTTGGGGCGCACAGGCTTCTTTGATAGATTTCTAGTCACCTTTGATCACTCAAAGACCCCGCATGAGTTTGAAATTACCAAAATCGAACGTCCAAACTAGACAAGCCTTTGTCATAAGCAACCCAGGCTAACGCCACGCTTTTACCCCACTATCGATTTGTGGGGTCTATTGTCGACAGGATTTAGATAGTTTACAAGTTGAACCCAAGGTCGTCATGACTTAGTTTAGAAGATCAGCAAAAGTGGTCGCGTGCCTTTCCATCTTGTAAATTCTGTTAATCCAATCTAAGCGCTGCTTCTGTTCGCGTCTGGATGTCTCGACAGGATTTACATTATTTTACAAGATGAACAAGTTTACTCATTCTGTCGAGTCGAGAGCTGATACAGTTCAGCTCCCGCTGACAGAAATTCCTGCGCCTTCTCTTTCATTCCTACACTTAGCGCAGCCTCTTCAGCAATCTGCTTCTGCGCCGCGTACTCCCGAACGTCTTGCGTGATCTTCATCGAGCAGAAGTGTGGACCGCACATCGAACAGAAGTGTGCCAGCTTGGCCCCTTCCTGCGGCAAGGTTTCATCGTGAAATTCACGTGCTACTGTCGGATCAAGTGAGAGGTTAAACTGGTCCTCCCAGCGAAATTCAAACCGCGCCTTCGATAAAGCATTGTCGCGATACTGCGCTCCCGGATGGCCTTTGGCGAGATCCGCTGCATGCGCGGCAATCTTGTAAGCGATAACGCCGTCTTTGACGTCCTTCTTGTTCGGCAGGCCCAGATGTTCCTTTGGGGTGACATAGCAGAGCATCGCTGTGCCGTACCACCCAATCATTGCCGCGCCAATCGCCGAGGTGATGTGATCGTAACCGGGTGCTATGTCGGTGGCGAGTGGCCCCAATGTATAGAACGGAGCTTCGTGACAGGCTAGTAATTCCCGGTCAACGTTCTCCTTAACCAGATGCATGGGAATATGACCGGGCCCTTCAATCATTACCTGGCAATCATATTCCCAAGCGATCTTCGTCAACTCGCCCAGCGTTTCAAGTTCCGCAAACTGAGCTTCATCGTTCGCGTCGGCAATCGAGCCAGGCCTTAGACCATCGCCAAGCGAAAACGAAATATCGTAGGAGGCCATGATTTCGCAGATTTCACGAAAGTGCGTGTAGAGAAAACTCTCCTCGTGGTGCGCAAGACACCACTTGGCCATGATCGACCCACCGCGACTGACAATGCCTGTCGTGCGCCTCGCTGTCAGAGGGATGTACGGCAAACGCACGCCAGCATGGATCGTGAAGTAGTCGACCCCTTGCTCAGCCTGCTCAATCAGCGTATCCCTAAAGATCGGCCAACTGAGTTCATCAGCTTTACCTCCAACTTTCTCCAATGCCTGATAGATCGGTACGGTGCCGATGGGCACTGGCGAGTTACGGATGATCCAATCACGAGTGGCGTGAATGTTTTTACCCGTGGAAAGGTCCATAACTGTGTCGGAGCCCCAGTTGATGGCCCACCTCATTTTTTCCACCTCTTCATCAATCGAGGAGGCAACAGCGGAGTTGCCAATGTTGGCATTGATCTTCACCAGAAAGTTGCGACCGATAATCATTGGTTCGCTTTCGGCGTGATTAATGTTTGCGGGGATGATGGCGCGGCCACGCGCGACTTCGTCACGCACGAATTCGGGAGTCACATACTTCGGGATGGAGGCGCCAAACGATTGACCCGCGTGTTGATGAAACAAAGAGTCTCGAGAAACATGTGAATCCGTTGTGAGAGAACCAGGTGTCTCTTGCTCCTGCCTGCCGAGGTTTTCCCGAATAGCTACAAATTCCATCTCGGGTGTAATGACGCCCTGACGCGCATAGTGCATCTGAGTCACGCATTGACCGCTCTTTGCGCGCAAGGGAGCGCGCCGCAACGCAGGGAAATCCTCAAGTCGCCCCGTGGCTCTTGTACGCGCTTGATTTGCGGCCGCAAAGGTGAGATAGCCGTCGTCAATGGGACTGACTGCGCGGCCCTGGTACTCCTCAACATCTCCGCGGTCAAGAATCCAATTGCGGCGCAGAGCAGGCAAACCGTTACGCACCTCACACTGCAACGAGGGATCTCCCCACGGGCCGCTCGTATCGTAAACGCGAGTCGGGGGATTTTGTTCGAGCGTTCCCTCAAAGCTGCGGGTCGGATTCTGAATGACTTCGCGGAACGGAACACGCACGCGTCGGCCGCTTACGTAGACACGTCGAGAAGCCGGCGAATGATTCTCTTCTGTTGTCCTGTCAGACTCTGGAGTTTGGATCGGGCTACTCATGACGGCAAAAAACCTCCGGATTCAAAATCAATTTGAAGTGCCTAAACTCAAAGACCGCTCCCCCCATCAAAAAGGTAGGAACGGTCGTGATGGCTGTTTGCTCCCTTCGACGGTGCTAACCGTATCAGGTTCAAGGGGTCTCTGGATATAGAATGCCTGTTTTAGATTTGATTTCCGATTAACCAAAACTAAAGATTAGGATCTGTTAATCGACCCCTCGGCAATTGCGAACGAAATGCTCCAGACTCTCAGCCGCGTCTGCGGCTCCCCCGAAACTGCATAAATGTCAATATAGAGGATATTCTACTCCCTCGGCGTTCTTAATAAGAAACTGCCAGACCGGGTCACCTGAGGGCCTGGTCGAGCGCGGAACGATCGTCCAGCAGGATCCACTCCACGACAGACAACGGTAGACTGCCGTTTTTTAACAGATCATCATGAAACTGGCCCAGGCGGAAATTTGGTCCTTGCTTATCCTTATACTTACCCAATAATCGCATGATCTGCCACTTGCCCGTAATGTAAGTGATCTTCTGGGTGGGATTTGAAGCCGCACCGGCAGCTTCTCCTGTAGCAGCTTCACGGTCGAGGCCGCCAGCCTCCATAAAATAGTTAACCGCCTGATCGAAGGTCCAGCGACCGGTGTGCAAGTTAACGTCCACTCCAATACGGGCCGCCCGATAGCGCGAAAGCCTCAGAATTTGGCCCTGCGCGGCCGAATTCGTTGGATAGAGGCCGGTCCGCATCAGCATCTCTTCCGTGTATAGAGCCCAGCCTTCAATAAAGATGCCATCGCCATTTTGCCGGCGGATCTCGTCCGCCAGATGGTTGGCAATTGAGATCTGAAGAAAGTGGCCGGGGATTCCCTCATGTCCCAGAATCGGCCGCGGGTCTTCAATGGCTGCGCGAATGTAAAAGTTTTTACTTGCTGGATTGTAAGTCGGAATGAAGTAAAAGCCGCTTGGATCCTTATCATAAAGGCCTGGCGCATTCATGAAACCCCCGGGGCTGGTGGGTTTAAAGGCCTCAGGAAGCTGGCGAATCTGAAAGGGGCCAAGATACCCAGGCAGCGTGACGAGCTTATTGGTTCTTAAAAATTCGATCATCTCGGTCTCGCGGCTTTCATATGCCTTTAGGAACGTCTGCTGATCGGGTGGAATGTTCTTGCTACGCGCAGGGTTCGGGTCTGCAAGCGAGGGGTCGGGAAGCATGGATTCCATTGATCGGTAACGTGCCAGCTCAACCTGACCCAACATCTCAACTTGATCCGCATCAATTGGCAGAAGATAGACATTCTTCAAAAGATAGTTGTAGTTTTCTTCCCCCATAGGCTTGAAGGCCACCATTCCCGGAAGCCGTTTTTCCAACCAATCAGCAAAGCCGTGAATCGAGATGAGCGCCGCATCGCGAGCCTTGACCAGTTCGGTCTGCTCTGCGGGCGGGAGGTCTTTGGCCAGGGTCATGAGACTGTCCTGGAAAAGACTATCGATGGAGCGCGCTGACTCTATCGCGAGCTGCGCATAGAGACGCACTGGCTTGCTGAGATTGGTCTTTGCTTGCTCGATCATAAAAGGCATCTGCTTCAACCGGGACGTAGCGGCGAGCGCTCGCTTGCGCGGCGTGTCGTATTCCTTTTTCAAGAGCGAAAAGATGCCGTTACTGCATTCGTTGACATAGGTCTGCGGATCAGTCGCTTCAAAATCCATCACTCGATTGAAAAACTCGATTCCCTCTAGCTGTGAGCGAAACAACAACCAATCGATTCGATCCTCTTTGCTCCAGCTCTCGGTCTGCATTGCGCGCACTTTGCCGAGCACCTCTTTCACCTCGAGGCGGCGAGCGAGCACTGAAGAAAGAGAGTAGTCAGTGAGTCGATCATCCCAGGTGTGCAGTCCGCTGTCGCTCGAAAAGACAGGAAAGTTCTGATTGCGCCACTTGTAATAATCTTCAGCCAAGCGGTGCAGATTGGCGGGCGTCTTGGGCGCTTGTGCGGATATGGAAGGAGACGGTAGATGGATGATCGTAAAAAGGGTTAGAAAGAAAATTGCCAGTTTCATTAATTTTTGCCTCGGAGAAATTTGGAGCAGATCGAAGTGAAGATAGAACAGCCCGCGGGCAAAGAGCAAAGAGCAAAGTGCAAAGGGCAAGGGGCAAAGGGCGAAGTGCTCGGATCATTTTCCATTTTCCATTTGACATTTTTCATCGATTGACAACTAGCATTGGCAACTTGCTGCTCTGCACAGATGTGCCGTCCAGAAGGTTTGCTGCTGTGCCTAGATTTGCTGCTCTGCCTAGATAGCCAATGGCAATTGGTAAATGTCAAATGGAAAATGATCAGAGCACTTCGCCCTTTGCCCCTTGCCCTTTGCTCTTTGCTCTTTGCTCTCTCAAACTACGGGCGTTTCGCTGCAGACCCGAAAGCTTCGCTCGCTTCATCGCACTGTGGCGAAACCTTTCGGCATAAGTTTCAGGACTTAGCTCTAGAATCTCGGCCAGGTTAACGTCAACATTCCCGGGCCGAGGCGCAAACCCGACTTCGTTACTGATTTGGGCAAAGCGATTCCATGGGCAAACGTCCTGACAAATATCGCACCCATAAAACCAGCCATCGAGGTTATGGGCGATCTCAGCGGGAAATTCAGGCGTGCGTAATTCGATCGTCGCATAGGAGATGCATTTATTCGAATCCAACACATACGGCTCGCATATCGCTTCAGTCGGACAGGCCTCAATGCATAATGTGCAGGTGCCACAGTGATCCTCCACCGTGTCACCGTCATATTCAAGTTCAAGGTTTAATAAGAGTTCGCCCAGAAATACCCAGGAACCAAATTCCTTGGTAATAAGGTTAGTATGTTTCCCTATCCAGCCCAGCCCTGCTCGCTCGGCCCAGGCCTTATCCATGATCGGCTGCGTGTCTACACAAACCTTTCCTTCCGCCGCCGGTAAGAGTTGTTTGATCCACAACAGAAGCGACTGCAATTTACTGGTTACAATGAGGTGATAATCATCGCCCCAGGCGTAGCGCGATACCTTCCCGGTTTCAACTCGTTCAGCGTGCTGTTCAGGAGTGTAATAGTTCAGCGCAACAACTACGACAGAGCGGGCAGGTGGAAAAATCTCGCGCGGGTCGCTGCGTCGATCAGGATCTCGTGCGAGCCAGTGCATCTCCCCGTGATAGCCTCGAGCGAGCCACTGGTTTAATTGGCGCCGCTGCTCCGGCAGAGGCTCAGCACGCGCAATGCCCACAAGGTCGAACCCCGCGATACGAGCTCTCTTCTTGATTTCAGCTGAAAGGCTGCCTATCGGTATTGGACCAATAGAATCCTCTCTCGTAAGTAACGGCATCACATACAAGAATAAGGCTCACCGGGCCGCATCGTCTATCTAACGTGCACACCAAAACCAACGGCGCCGCAGATGCGTGTCTGTAGGGGTTAAGAGCGAGTTTTACTGCTCAATCTTTTGCAGAGTGATCGTGGTTAGCGGAGACGTGCCTGCGGTCCGATTATATGAAAGCCAGTATCCTGCTTTCGGGTACCGCACCATCTTGTAGATTGAGCCATCGGGCTTGGCCTCAATATCAGAACCAAAGACTTGTTTCGCCGTGGGGGCGGTAGTAGACATCCCCATAAAGTCTACGGAGATAGTGATTACCTTCCTCGATTTATCATAAAGCACCTGGGCCGTCTCCGAGTCATTAATAACAAAGAAGTCCTGCTCGTCACTCTTATCTTTTGGATCTCCAAGCTTCTTACGCACCTCATCGGCCACCATGCCCAATTGAATACCGCGCACTTCGTGAAAAGCTGGAGCATCCTCTTCGGCGGAAGCAGACGCTGCATTGCGCCGTGCGCCTTGCGCGTTGGCCAGACTCGAAACAGTGAGGAACAGGCAAATTGCGGCCAGCGGAAGGTTCGCGATACCTGCTTGTGGAACTGAGGGAATTTTCTTACGGAGCATATGGGGTTTTCTCCTTTCTAAGAACTGTGGTCGGGTGGCACCAGCCGAAAGTTTGGAGAAGACCGAAATTGTTGACCGTGATCCAGCTGACTGCCAGGGAGGCTTTCGAGCGATCCTGTGCCGTGACAATATCGCCAGCCGATGCTCATGTCAACGATTCGAGCAGCTTGGCTGGTTTCGGGATTGTTACCCGGCCGTTAGTTAGAATTTTAGAAAAATACGACTTCCGGATCAACCCCGGGATCAACTCGGGCTGCTTGACTAATGAGGGCCTTTTGGAATAGAAAGCCTGCGCTACAAACTAAAAAAGGTCCAGGAGTCTGATTATGAAGAAGCTATTTGCAGTACTTGTGTCTGCTTTGGCGGCGGCTGCGTGCGCGGCGCCTACCGAGGTAACCAACACCGCGCCGATGTCCAATGCGAACATGATGGCCGAAACGAAACCAGCAGCAATGATGACTGAAGCAGAAGCATCATCAAAGGAGAGGGCTGTTTGGGATAGCATCAAGAGTAAGAATTATGACGCCTTTGGAAACGCCTTAGACAGCGATTACGTGGAGGCAAGTCTCGATACCTTGTTCGACAAGACAGGCATCATTAGTGCGAGCAAGGATCTCGTAATCACAGATGCCACCTTCTCTGAGTGGCGGCTCCTACCCATTGACAAGGATGCCTTTGTAACCACGTACACAGCGAAAGTTAAGGGAAGCTACAAGGGAGAACCATTTTCTCCTTCACCCATTCGGGCAAGTTCCGCATGGGTAAATCGCGCCGGCAAGTGGCTGTTGATTTACCACCAGGAAACTGAGGCCAAAGCTATGCCTGCGACGCAACCTCCGAAAGCGGATGCCGCAAAGTCGAGTCCCAGTGTCGCCCCGTCCCCACTGACAACTGGCTCGGATCCTGTCGCCAATGAACAAACCATTTGGGCGGCGCTCAAAGCTAAGAATTTCGATGGCTTTGCTTCCCTGCTGGCGCCGGAATCGATAGAAGTAGAACCCGACGGGGTATACGACAAAGCTGGTTCAATCAAGCTTGTCAGCCAATTCGATTTCTCGAAAGTCGCACTGTCAGATTTTAAGCCGGTGAAACTTAATGATGATGCCATGCTGGTGACGTACATCGTTAAGATGCCCGCTCCGAATGCCTCGACGGAACGGCATTCGACAATTTGGGTGGAGCGAAATGGGAAATGGGTTGCCCTGTTCCACCAGGGCACTGTGTTACCCAAAGCAACGGCAAAACCCGCAGCCAGTGCGTCACCGGCCCGATAGTTGCCGCAAAGCTGAACGTTCGGGCGAAGCTGAAACGATTGGTCAGGTCGTAGCCGTCGCGCACACGTGGCGGTTACGACCAAATACCGGGGATTAACGTGGCGCAGGTGGGGCACTGACCATTGCCGCGGATATTCATCTGCCGGATTAGATAGCCGTACCGCTCGACTAGCAAAGTGTCACACGACGGGCAATAAGTATTTTCCCAGGAACCCACTCTGCCAGGTAAGTTCCCCGCATAGATGTAGCGCAACCCTGCTTCCCGCCCTATTTCACAAGCCCGGATCAACTGCTCAGCCGTGGTATTTGTGTTGTCAGTCATGTGATAGTCCTGGTGGAATGCAGTAACATGCCAGGGAATATCGGGCGAGACTGAAACAATAAACTCAGCGGCGCGCCTCAACTCATCTTCCGAATCATTGAAACCGGGGATTATGAGCGTAACGATCTCTTCCCAGAAACCGCGGTCATGGACCATCTTGACCGTTTCGAGAATGTTATCGACGACGCCACCCAATTGGCGATAATTCTTATCGCTCATCGTTTTCAAATCGATCTTATAGCAATCGGTCCATGGTCGGAGGTAGTCAAGCACCTGAGGGGTGGCATTGCCATTGGAGATGAACGCTGTCCTTAAGTCTTCCCGCCGCGCTTTTTGGAAGACTTCCACGGCCCATTCGGCAGTAATCAGGGGTTCGTTGTAGCTACTTCCCACCATAGAAGCACCATAGGCCTTGGCCATGGCCACCACCCGGTCAGATGAGACCAGTTGGGGTCTTGTGCCAGCGGCATCGTCACGAAGCGCCTGGGACGTCAACCAGTTTTGACAATAGGCACAATGCAAATCGCAACCCAACATGCCAAACGTCAAAGTGTCAGAACCCGGCAACACGTGAAAGAAAGGCTTCTTTTCTGTCGGGTCAGAAGCGAGTGCCGCAACGTAGTTAGCAGGTACGCGCAGGTGACCTCCAGCATTGAAACGCACCTTACAAATGCCGCGTTTGCCATCTTTAATGAGGCAGCGATGACCGCAGGCATAACATTTCAACGCATTTCCCGACAGGCGTTCGGCTAACTCCGCCGCGCCTTCCACCGTCAATGCATCAAGCACTGCCGCGAGTGGCGCCGATTTCGTAGTAACTGGCATTCTTCTTGTTGAAACCTCGTAGAATCCTCTCCAGGGAATTATACTCTTTCGATGATTTTTGTCAGTCGGCAGTTGCCGATAAAGGTTCAGTAGTCATGTGTGAGTCATCACATTTCTTGCTTAATTAGTGATCATCGAAGAAATAACCGTTACGGCCTTTCAGCAGCACACGCGGGTAGTGGGTTGTGAGAGCACTCGTCTGGCCGTCTGCATCGATCCTGGTGACGACTCGGAGCGGATTGTGGACGCCATCGAAAAGCACGACTTTGAGTTGCAGGCTATTACGTTAACTCATGCGCACATGGATCACGTAGGAGGTGTAGCCGCTTTGAAGAAATTGCGTCCGCATGCGAAAATAATTCTTCATAAAGCAGACGAGCCTCTTTATCTTCAGCTTCCGGAGCAGCCGGCCTGGATTGGCATTCCACGCTCTCAATGGGCACAATTAGGGTTCGCTTACGAACCACCCCCACGCATTGATGAGTATTGGACAGATCAGCAAATTTACAAGGTTGGACTGCTCGATTTCAGGATCATCCACTGCCCGGGACACACACCGGGCCACATAGTAATGTTTGCCCCGGCGGAAAAGAGAGTGTTTGTTGGAGACGTCTTGTTTGCCGGCTCGGTAGGCAGAACGGATCTGCCTGGAGGCTCAACTACTGCGCTACTGGATTCAATAATGAACAGGTTGCTGCCACTTGGGGATGATGTGGAGGTTTATTCCGGCCATGGGCCAGTCACCACGATTGGTCAGGAGCGTTTGACCAACCCATTTCTGACCGGTGAATACCAACTCGGCAGCGGCAGATTTTGAACGGAGTACTAAGACAACTGGCTAAGCGTGAGAAGGTGGTTTTTGCCGGCGACAGCTATTCTTTATTTGGCCCGCGCAGCCTTTGAGCTTTTAACTCTTCCCACCTCTCTTTTTGCTCCTCATTCAATTGGCTGGGAAGGGTCTCAACAGGGATATTGTATTGCCCGCAGAAATGGCGCCAAAGTACGAAACGCATATCAAATTGGCCCGTTTGATCGGAAATCACATTCTCAAGCGGTGGCCTTGGTTTGTCTGTCTTCGACACGTTTAATCTCTTGTCTTCATAGCTGAACTTACTGGCACAGCTAGTGTACCAACTTTCTTCGCAATAGTTCAGGGGAAACCGAGTTTCACGCGGGCTGCCGCGGCATGCCAGTCCGCAAAAACCCGGCGAACCCCACTTCGCCCTTACTCAGTAGCCTGCTCTATTTCTCGACTATGTCCTTTTTCAGGCTCGTTACAAATGCCATAATCTCATCTTTCTCTTTTTGCGGCACTTTGAATTTATCGAGCGAGCCGACGAGGTGTTTCGCTGCCGCCTCCCAGTCGGCCTCCGTAATAGCAAGGCCCTGGTGTGTGGTTTTCATGTCTCGGCCGGTATAAATGCATGGACCACCAGTGGCGGCGCAGAATTGGTCCAGGATGTGCTGGCGAATTCGCTTTTGGGAATCTGCGCTGTGACCAACAAAGAATTTATTAAAGCGCTGATCACCCACCAGCCTGACAATGAACTCATCAACTACCTTAGCTAGAGCGTCATAGCCCCCGACTCGTTCGTAAAGAGATTTTTCCTTAGCCATGCCCTGGGCCATCACGCAAGTGCTCATGAGCAGTGAAAGAACTACAGATGAAGTAACTGCGCGGGCAATTCGGTTAGCATTTCGCATTAATCATTCTCCTGTTTCGGAAGATGAGAAATCTTTTCTGACAAGTGAAATTTACGTTCACCGAGCGGGATCTGGATTTGTGGCGAGCAGAATTCGAAACATTCATATCCTAACCTGCACTGCTTAGATAAAGCTCTCCCGTGGGCACTCTGACTCCGCTCTCCGGCTCCAACGTGACGGCGAAAACTGCGGCGTCAAATGCAGCAGCAGGCACCTGATCGTTGAGAAATGCCTCTCCGGAAGCCAGTGGCTTAAAGAGCTTTCCTGGTAGAGGTTGTTTACCCACAATGAACCATAATTGATAGGCCTTCCCTGTAGCAGCGGGAGGCAAGCCAGTGGCCAGCAGAATGGCTCGGCCAGTCGGGTCGTAAGCAATTGTCGCGCGCGCGCCGGGAGCAACGTCAGTGCCAGACAGTTGGGCGCGCCGAGACCCAGGGAGGGAAAGAATGGCTATAAGTTCGCGATCGTAACTGATTTGCCGATTCGTATGCTGAATCTGGTTCGAGAGTCGAGCTAACTCCTGCCGGTTACGGCTATTTTCGCGCCACTGGATAAGGAGCGTCAGGCATAGCGCCAGAAAAGCCAGCGAGGCCGCCAATGCTTGCCAGGATGGCCAAGCCTGCAAAACCGTTTTCCGAGCGGGCCGCATGGCAGTGACTTTTGGTCCAGCCTGGTCCATCCGCCTCTCCTTGGCGCCGGCTCTATTGACCTCTTGCAGAATGTGCGAACGAACCTCCGGCGACGGTTCAACCGGTTGAGCGGCGAAGGCCAGCAGGCCCGCCGTTTCTTGCCACTGCACCAACTCTGCACGGCAATCGGTACAGCTTTCGAGGTGGGCCGCCACCGCCCGGAGCTCCCGAGCGTCAAGTGCAGTCAGCGCATATGACGCGAGCATCTCTCTATATTCGCTGTGAGCCGTTGAATTCATGCAAAATTCCTATCCGCTGTGCGACGACCTAAACTTCAGACTCTCGCCAAGTAGTTCTCGCAGCTTGATCATTCCGGAACGCATGCGCGTCTTTACTGTTCCCAAGGGTGCATTCAGCTTTGCGGCGATCTCTGACTGGGTCATTCCATCGAGATATGCCAAAAGCAGGACCTCTCGTTGCTCCTCCGTCAGCTTAGCCAGCGCTCGGTTTACTATCTCCATTTGCTCGGCATGAAGAGTATCAGTGACGGCATCTGAGGTCGTCTCGCGAATGTCTTGCGCCGCTGATACGACCAACCGGTCTCGCGACGCAAGCAGCCTCAAGCGATCAATGGCTCGACTACGCGCGAGCGTAACCAGCCAGGTAAAAGGCCGCCCACGGCGGTCGTCGAAATCGCAAGCGCGCCGCCAAACCTGCAAAAAGAGCTCCTGCAAGACATCTTCCGCTTCGGCGCGGCTATTCAATATACGAGTGAGTAGTCCGAACAGGATTAGGCGATAGCGGTCATACAGCAAAGCCAGGGCCGCTTCATCGCCGGCGGCGACAGCCTTGAGCAATGAGCTATCCGATATTTGAGCTTGTTCGGGGTGCAAGCCTTACCTGTTAGGGACAGGAGTATTAAGAGAGCACTTCCGGGGAGGAATTGAAGCTCTCTAAGCGTAAATTCTGACCAATAGCCTAATCGGTTATGAAAACTTTTGACCCTTAAGCGACGGTAATCTCCGGCGTGAGATATACATCCTGGATGGCATTTAATAATTCCACCCCTTCGCTCATGGGGCGTTGAAAAGCCTTGCGACCGGAAATCAAGCCCATGCCGCCGCCGCGCTTATTGATAACCGCTGTGCGAACGGCCTCTGCCAGGTCGCTTGTACCCTTCGATTCGCCGCCCGAATTGATCAAGCCGCAACGGCCCATATAGCAATTAGCGACTTGATACCGGACCAGATCGACTGGGTTCTCTGTGGTCAGTTTCTCGTAAACCAGTTTGTTGGTTTTTCCATACGACTTGCCCATTGCTTTCTCAACGGAGGTATAGCCGGCATTTCGTTCGGGCAACTTCTGCTTAATGATGTCGGCCTGAATGGTCACGCCGAGGTGATTGGCCTGACTGGTAAGATCCGCCGCTGCGTGCATGTCGCCTTCGGCTGTTTTAAAACTCGGGTTTCGCAAGTAGCACCAGAGTATGCAACCCATGCCGAGTTCGTGTGCATAAGCAAACGATTGACTTATCTCGGTTATCTGACGGGTCGATTCTTCAGAGCCAAAATAGATTGTTGCGCCAACGGCTACCGCGCCGAGATTGTGCGCCTCTTTGACTGTGCCAAACAGTACCTGATCAAATCTATTGGGCAAGGTCAGCAATTCGTTGTGATTGATCTTTACGATAAACGGTATCTTGTGCGCATATTTACGGGCTACCACACCCAAAACTCCAAACGTTGAGGCGACGGCATTGCAACCACCCTCAATGGCCAACCGGACAATGTTCTCAGGATCAAAGTATTGCGGGTTCGGAGCGAATGACGCGCCGGCCGAGTGCTCGATACCCTGGTCTACGGGCAAGATAGACAAATAACCGGTACCCGCCAGCCGCCCATTATCGAAGAGTGATTGAAGCGAACGTAAGACGGAGGCCGGACGATCGGAGTAGGTCCAGACGCGGTCAATGAAGTCAGGCCCAGGCAAGGCCAGCTGGTCTTTAGGGATTGTTTGAGACTGGTGGTCGAGCAACGTCCGGGCGTTTTCGCCGAGAAGCTCTTCAATGCGGCTGAAAGGCGTGCCAGCTCGTTTCAGTTGAGTAGCCATTGTTTTTTCTCCAGAATCGAAAGCGGGTCCGTTTTGCAGCGAGTTAGAACTGGATTATAGCACAGCGCCTTGTCGTAGCCGCGAGCGGCGGATTTTGGTCCCGCGACTAGCGACTTGCTCCTCTTCCTCATTCGTTGGAGGGCAAACCACCAATTCGGCAAACGATTGATTATAAGACGATTATGGTTGCTACAACTTCCTCAGCTTGCCTGTTCTAGCACGCCTACAAATTCTCTTGCAGTAGAATTTGCAAGTAGTCTACAATCCGGGTGCAGAAACCTCGAATGCCGCGACTGCTACGTCGCTTCACCCAAGTCTCAACTCCACGTTTCCGATCTTTCGCAGGGAGACTGATCATGAGAATTAACCCTTTTGTTCTCGTCGTTTGTGTCGGTCTGGTGTGCCTTGGCGCATACCCGCGGGCGATGGCTTTTCCGGGCGACGACTGGTTGCCCATCGACCCTGCCGAGCTGGCCCAAAAAACGCCGGTCGTGGAGAAAGATGCCGATGCCGAGGCTTTGTTCTGGCAAGTCAGAGTCTTGGACGAAGTGGGAGGAGAAACTCCTCGCACAGTCCTCCGCAATTACATCCGCATCAAGGTCTACACTGAGCGTGGTCGTGAATCGCAAAGCAAAATTGATATTCCTTACTTGAACAACTGGAGCATTAAAGACATTGCGGCCCGCACCATCAAGACCGACGGCACCATTATCGAAATTAAGAAGGAAGACATTCTCGAGCGCACCATCGTCAAGGAAAGCGGACTGAAGATAAAAGCGAAATCATTTGCCCTGCGTGGTGTGGAGCCAGGCGCAATAATTGAATATCGTTGGCGTGAGGTCCGCAATGATCAGCTTTCCTTCTACATCCGGCTTCAGCTCCAACGCGATGTGCCAGTCCAGATTGTCAAATACTATATCAAACCGCTTTCTTTGCCGGGATTTCCATTCGGGATGCGTGTGCAGACTTTTCATACTGAGGCCACGCCATTCGTGAAAGAGAAGGACGGCTTCTATAGCAAAACAATGCGGGACGTGCCCGCGTTTCGTGAGGAGGCGCGGATGCCACCTGAAAATTCAGTGCGGCCATGGATGCTGGTTTATTACTCGGAAGACAGGAAGCTGACCGGAGATAGCTTTTGGAAAGACTACGGCAAGCGGCAATATGAAGAGAATAAGTCACGCATGAAGGTAGGCGCAGAAGTAAAAGAGGCCGCCGCCGCTGCCATTGGCGATTCGACCGGACCGGAGGAGAAGCTCGAAAGGCTGTTTGAGTTTTGTCGCTCCAAGATCAAGAACGTTAATGACGACGCCTCCGGTATGACAACTGAGGAGCGGGCAAAACTGAAGGAGAATAAGAGTCCGGCAGACACGCTGAAGCGGGGGATGGGCACAGGCACTGACATCGACATGTTGTTTGCAGCGCTAGCTCAGGCTGCAGGTTTTGAGGCCCGGATCGTAAATCTGGCCGACCGTAGCGATGTCTTTTTTGATCGAGGGTTCGCTGATGACTATTTCATTCACGCCTACGACATCGCGGTGCGCGTAGGGGACGAATGGCGGTTTTACGACCCAGCGAGCACGTATGTTCCGCTGGGAATGTTACGGTGGCAGGAAGAATCCCAGGACGCCTTACTCTCAGATCCCAAGGAACCGATTTGGCTTAGAACTCCTATCTCTCCGCCGGAGAAATCCAAGGAAAAACGCATAGCAAAGCTCCGACTTCTGGAAGACGGCACAATCGAGGGAGACGTGCGAATTGAGTATTACGGACACCTGGCAGTGGAAAGAAAAGAGTGGGATGACGACGATTCTCCAGCGCAGCGCGAAGAGACACTTCGCGATAGCGTGAAGTCGCGCATGAGTACTGCAGAGCTGAGCGAGATCAAGATTGAAAATGTCAACGATGGGCGCAATCCCTTCGTCTATAACTACCACGTCCGAGTGGCCGGATATGCCCAGCGCACGGGAAAACGACTGTTTCTCCAACCGGCGTTTTTCCAGCGTGGGGTGGCCCCTCTCTTCCCGACAAGCGAACGCAAGCATGCGGTATATTTCCACTATCCATGGTCGGAGGAAGATGAAGTAACAATCGACCTGCCGGAAGGTTTTGCCTTAGACAACGCCGAAGCACCCGCCCCTTTCGCCGCCCCGCCAATCAGCGCTTACAAACCAACTCTCAGAGTGACCAAGGACGGTCGCACTCTCAATTACAAGCGCGAGTTCTATTTTGGTGGTGGAGGGAACATTCTTTTTCCGGTTTCCGGCTACAGTCAGCTAAAGCAATTTTTCGATGTGTTGAACAAACAGGATGGCCATACAATTACCTTGCGGCAATCAAGTGTCGCAGCTTCCCAGTAGGTCTTAAGAAACCCGACATGTCCTCGCGGGTAGGAGACACAAAAATGATTACAAAGATCCTCGCCCTCTTCGTTTGCTTATTACTCACTGCAGCCACAGTATCCGCCGCAGGTGATGATGTGCCTGCCTGGCTCACGAAGGCGGCGGGCGCACCCGTACCCACGTACGACAAGGACGTGCCGGCCGTTGTTCTGCGCGATGAGCAGACGGTTACTGTCTCAGATGATGGGAAGATCACTACTTCCACCGCATTTGCTATCCGGATTCTCACCCGCGAGGGACGTGTGTATGCGGAAGCTTCCGAGCTATATCTGACCAAAGCCGGAAAGGTAAAGGAGATGCGCGCGTGGCTGATTCGGTCGAACGGTTTCGTAAAGAAATACGGGAACGACCAGACGGTGGATCACATCTCTGATCCAAACGATGTTTATGACGAATATCGTGTCAGGCTTATCGATGCGTCTGATGACGCTGATGCCGGAACTGTCTTTGGCTATGAATCAACATCCGAAGAACGCCCGTTGTTTGGCCAGGATATTTGGCGTTTTCAGCGCCGTCTGCCGGTACTGATCTCGCGATACAGTCTCGCATTGCCCAACGGCTGGCGTGCTTCAAGCGTGACTTTCAATCATTTCAAGATTGAGCCCCGGGTAACGGGATCCACCTACACTTGGGAATTATCTGAGCTGCCGCCAATCAAGCCTGAGCCGGCTAGTCCGCCCACGAGTAGCCTGGCCCCCTTTGTGGCCGTCAGTTACTTCCCGGCGGATAGTGGTCCTTCGGCAGCAACCGGAGCCTCTTTTGAAAGTTGGCAGCAGGTTTCGCGTTGGGCCAGCGCATTGCATGATGCAGTGGCAAATCCTGAGGAGACTGTAACAGCCAAGGCGCGCGCCTTAACCACCGATACAACGGGCGAACTGGAACAGATCAGAGCAATTGCGCGCTTTGTTCAAAACCTCCAATACATTTCGATCGATATCGGAGTGGGAAAAGGAAACGGTTATAGACCCCATCCTCCCGCACAGGTGCTAGCTAAGCTATATGGTGATTGCAAAGACAAAGCCAACCTGATGCGAGCTATGCTCAAGGCCATCAACATCACTGCTTATCCGGTCGCCATATACAGTGGCGACGCGACGCGCGTGCGTGAAGAGTGGGCGTCACCTGGCTGGTTCAATCACTGCATCATCGCCATTAAAGTCAGCGACCAAACCGTGGCGCCTACCGTGATACAGCACCCAACCCTGGGGCGCCTGATGATCTTTGATGCCACAGACCCAAATACCCCGGTAGGGGATCTGCCTGATGACGAGCAGGGCAGTCTGGCACTGATAATCGCAGGTGATGCAGGCTCCTTGATGCGCATGCCGACAATGCCTCCTGACTCCAGTCAGCTTCAACGGGAAGCAGAGGTGGTGCTTACGCCTCAGGGAGCGATCACCGCCAGCTTAAAGGAGAGATCAACAGGACAGACGGCTGTCAGTGAAAGACGTGCCTTCCGCGCACTTTCAACTCCGGAGTATCGCGGCATGATTGAGCAATGGCTGACGCGCGGCGTCACGGCGCCAAAGCTTTCCAAGGTAGAGCCGAAAGATGATGACAGCGATGGTCGGTTCAGCCTCAACCTTGAGTTTTCGGCGACGGATTATGGTCAAGTCATGCAAGACCGGCTCCTGGTCTTCAAGCCTGCAATTGTATCCCGGCGCGACTCGCTCTTTTTGACAGAGGCAAAGCGAAACCACCCCGTAGTGCTTGAGTCGCGAGCCTTTACAGAAATTGTGCGGGTAAAGCTGCCGTCGGGTTTTGAAGTGGATGAGTTACCCGACGCGCTGAAGCTCGATATGGACTTTGGCTCTTATAAGACGAGCTATGAAGTGAAAGATGGCGAACTGGTTTTCAAACGGGCTTTGGCCCAGCGCGCGAGTACCATTCCGGTTGAGCAATATCAAACTGTACGTAGCTTCTTTGAGAAGATACGCGCTGCCGAGCAGGCCCCCGTTGTGTTGGTGAGAAAGTAAGATCCCGATGAGCTAAGATTGCCCACAGGAAGCGATCTCGCTGCCAAACGCGATCCAGTTCTCGCTTATGCCGCATCCTTGCTCGGAGTGAGTATTGCTGACGAGAAGGCCGGGTCCTTTTTCCCGATTGAATGGCTCCCTAACTAACGTCGATCAACGCTCTGAAGCTATCCGCCAACCGCGCGACGATGCTTGCAGTAGCCACTGAATACTGACGAAAATCAAAGGTGGTCACTGCGGCTACTCCCAGACTTGCCGACGTTAGAAATATCTCATCCGCCTCAGTTAAGTCGGATAACTCGTAAACCCCTTCTACGAGCGGTATGAAGTGTTTGCCAGCGAGTCCCATTACTGCTGCCCGGGTCACGCCAGGCAGCGCTCCAGTACTGAGGGCGGGCGTATACAGTGTGCCATTCTTCACCCAGAAGATGTTGGCCATTATTGCTGAGACGACTTCGCCGCGTTCATTCAGCGTCACGGCTTCGTCAAATTCTCTTTCCTCCGCTTCTTCCAGAGCGAGCACGCGCTCTAAGTAATTAAGACTGTTGATTCCCGTCAAAGGCGACCAGGTGTTGGTACGGAAAGGAGAGACCGCCAGCGTCAGGCCGCGGGCAGGAATAACCCGCCGTTCGTTAGACATTATCAGGAGATCACTCTTTTTAGTCCCTTTCGATTTCCTTCCCTCGTTTTCACTGCGGGCCAGCAGAATTACTCTGGCGCAGCCCTCATCAACGTCATTGACAGCAATCACTTTTTGCAGGGCCTCGCCAACGTTATGTTCACTGTAGGCCGTACAATCGATCTTCAAATGCTCAGCATCGTCTTGCAGTTGCTGCCAGTGCTTCGGCCACAGAAATGGCGCTCGCCGGTAAATAGCTACAGTCGTAAAAGCGCCGCGGCCATAAAGCATCGCGTAGGACGGGGGCGCGACACGGGCCTTAGTCGCCTCGACCATCACGTTGTTGAGATAGATGATGGGATGCACTGCTGCTCCCGTTAGGCGAGGATCATTCCATTCCGGCGGCCATTGCTTCCGCGCGAAGTTTCCGTGGTAAGGCACTACGCCAAACATCTTCGAGTTTGGCGACCAGGGTATCGACCGCAGACGCTCCATTTACCTTGATCTTCAATCGCTCACCACGCGTTCGACCGATGATTGTGAACGGGCAGTTCCGTCGGCGAGCAATCCCCTTTAAGTTCTCGGCAACGCTCGAGGCAAAACTGATCACTATTCGTGACGGCGTTTCACTGAAGAGCAAACTACGAACAGCAAGTGGTCCTTCGAGTTCCACTTCCGCGCCTATGGCCCCGTGGTTCAGAGACGAAAAACAACTCTCAGCCAGCGTGACGGCGAGCCCGCCATCGGAACAATCGTGGGCGGATTGCAGCAAACCTGCTTCCGCCGCCTCCAAACAAACATTTTGAACTGCGCGCTCTCGCTCGAGATCTACGGGTGGCACGCGGCCTCTCGAAATCAGCTCCTCAGTCGTAAACCCTTCCACTCTCGCAGCATATTCGCTCAGCGACAGATCGTCCCCTGTCTCACCGAGCAATGCAATCACATCGTTCTCATTCTTGAATCCCGCCTGTACCACACGGCGCACATCTTCCACCAGCCCGACCATGCCTATCACCGGTGTGGGCAGAATTCCCCGACCCTCGGTTTCATTGTAGAAAGAGACATTGCCTGAAACTACCGGAGTACTGAA
>Ga0209751_10000105_pt1 | contig 82042 bp, 80 predicted proteins | sample RifCSP13_1_FD_184019 | JGI IMG/M metagenome (GOLD analysis project Ga0209751, IMG submission 184019) | Soil microbial communities from Rifle, Colorado - Rifle CSP2_sed 13_1 (SPAdes) (version 2) | ecosystem: Environmental > Terrestrial > Deep subsurface > Rock core/Sediment | place: Rifle...
GACCCTTACGATGCAGCAACGGCCCCATCAGCATGATGGCCAGCCGGTTACGTCCGCCGAGTTCCTGACTGATGCTGTCCGCGGTTAGGTGCGGCGCGGCGACCTCCAGGCCGTGTGCGGACGTGGCGGTGAATTTCGCCCCAACTGCCTCGCACATTTCTTGCGTGATGGTTCGGTCGCCAATGTCGGGGACATTTGCAAACCGGCTAGGCTGATCGCTGAGCAGAGAGGCCACCAGCAATTTGGTAATGGAGTTCTTCGCGCCACTAACCGTGGCTTCCCCGCGCAAGGGAACCCCGCCCTCGATGGTCCAGGTGCTCATTTCAGTTATTTTGGCCTTTGATCGGCTTGGGAGGATAGCCCTGGGTTCCGGGTCCATACTGGTAGACCGCTGCCCAGGCCCGGTAATGAGTGTCGATGTGATCTTCGTAAAGCAACGCGCCGTCGCGGTACACCCACCGAGTAATGCTCACATCGGCGCCATCGGCTGAGTAATCTACCTGTTTCACTTCACCTTTGGCAAACTCGGGATTTTCCTCGTACACAGGATCAGGCGCTTTAACAATATTTTGTGCGCCGGTGGTATCCCAATCTACCGTGCGCCCGTCCAACGTTGAATAGAACTTCCAGGTTAAGGTGCGCGCTGCCTCATTGAAATAGGTTTCCATTAGCAACCAGTATGGGGTGTCATTTTGAAATTTGAAATCTACCACTGGAGCATAGACCGTTGCATCCAGACCGACTAAATTGGTGCGCGTGTTTCCCGACGCATCCATCTCGTAGTAACCTACGCGATACGCATGCGGCCAGCGCTCGATGATTGGGAACCCCCCGAAAAATACCGCGCGGAAAAGAGTGGTGCTCACCTGGCATACTCCCCCGCCGACTCCCTTGATGGTTCGGTCCCCAAAGATTATCAACGCCTCCGCAAATCCAGATTCAAGGCTGATATCACCGATGTTGTCTGCCATGGAGAAGATCGCGTTCGGTGGCACCAGCAGCCCATGAAACCGCTCTGCCGCTGTGGCAATGTTCTGCATGCGCGGCGGGCTGGACCCGTAGAAATAGGTGGTTTCGTTGCTGACTATTTCCGTGATGCCGAGTTGGTCCGCAGTTACGTTATCCCCGATTTCTGGGTTGGTGTAATCGTATTGAAGATCAATCTGGTGTGCGCCTTGTGCGATCTGCTGATTGATGATATCGATGCTCGCCTGCAAATTAAGTTTGCGTCCGACGACGGCAGGTTTGTAGATCTCCAATTGCCGGGTCTCGTCGTTGAAGATAAAACGTGCATTCTTTGGGTCGGCGGCTACCTCTGGCGCCAGGCTAGCCAAGTATGCGCCCAACAGTTGAGAATTTAAGCCAATTTGGTAATGGGCGTCGGAATCCGATTCCACGCGTTCCACACTCAGCATTCCGGCCAAAGTTTCCGGCTCGATCGACCAGGGCCCTGGATTATTTTCGTAATTGCCGCCCGCGGTGATCACCAGGGGCTGGCTTAACAGGTTTTGCGCGATGGTGGCCTGGGCGCTGGCATCCAGGATTCGCGGCGGCTGTTCGACCACCGCCAACGGGACATCGACATCTTGCATGAGCAGCAATTGCGAAGCCAGCCAGGTGGCAGTCTTTTCAGTATCCAGGGTAGAGCCAACTTGACCAGGCGAAACTTGGACGTTCAACCCAGTGACCGTGAGCACGGCTTCGACAGTGGGCCGGTTTAATTCGGAGGCTATCTTTTCAAGGGCGGCTTGTGTCTCAAGCCCATTGAAAATCAAGCGCGGCGCCAAATTGACACCCTCTTGCGTTGACTGAATCTTTTCGGCGATATTTTCCCAGGGCCACAGGCTTCGCCCGAAAGTGTAGGCCGCGTTGGCAGAGGCCTCAGCGTCAACATGCAGGCCAAGCTCAGCCGGTGTGAAATTCCAACTTCTGTCCCCGTACCTCAAGGTCACCGCCCCTGTCAGTGGGTAGTTAAGCTCTTGGCTAAGTAGTATCACTGCTTCACTACGGCTCACCTCGCTTAGATCCACGCTGGCCATCCTTACGCCGGGCATGATTCGCCCAAGGTATAGCATCTGGAATCCCAATGAAAAGGTCAAACTAACAGCCAGCGTCAAAGCAAGCGCCGAGGCCAAAACGGTGCCAATTTTGACAAGGAATGTTGGCGGGTTTAAATCGATTGGGGATTGGGATACCGGCTGGGAAACCATCGCAGAGATTATAGCGGGTCAGTGTTATTTGAGCTGGCTTATCACCGTGACACCAGGAAGCAGCGTTTATCTACGTCCATCCGGGGTAATCCTTGCCCCGTACTAATACATCAGGCCCATCGTTATTGGAGTTGATGCCTACGAAAACGCGAAAAAAACCCAAGCGCTGGTCCGCGCAGGTCACCAAAACCAGTCACGCCTTGGCTCTCGAAGAAGGCGTATTTACTTGGAAAGATCCCAAACGAATTGCACGGTCCCTCTCTCGATCAGCGGAGAGGAGCAAAGCACGCAAAGCGGGTTCGTTTCAATCTGCCATGTCCATGTTGAACTTCTACATCAATCGTGCGGGAACGAATTTACCCGAGGACCGTAAAAAATTGCTGAACCAGGCCAAGCAGGAATTGCGGAAAATTTACAAGCGGGGTAGCTGAAAGCTAACTGCTGAAGGCTGATCGCTGATCAGTCCGCCCACGGGTGCGTGCAGCTCAACGGAAATCCTTGTTGCATCCAAGAATCCCAGCGGGTGATGAGTTCGAAGGGTGAGGTTGACGAGCGGACATGGCCGGGGATCAGCGCAAGGAATTGATCCAATCCCTGGTTGCCGATGATTGTTGGAAGGCTCTGGCAAAGGGCGTTTAGGGCTTGCACCTGTTCGTAGAGCGCTCGCTGCGGTTCGACCCATGGCTCCGAAATTGTTTGTAAGGGTTGGGTTGCCAGGGATTGCAAAACACTTAGCGCTGCCAGATCGAGCCAGAAGACTTCGTCCCACCAGGCACCCTGTGCGCGAAGCGGGGGCAGGAAGCTGGGGTCATCGAAATCGGAATGAGGGAGGTAGAAAGCCATGTGTGGCTTGGTGTACTCTTCACTGGTGTCCGCCAAGGGCGCTGGATAAATCGGCACCCAGTTGATGTTGCTGTCACCCTGGCTGCGAACCGCCAGCCAAATGCCTTCGAGTACAGGGTTTTCTGCGCCGAGATCATCGACTAGGACAATTAGCGTGTTCTGCTGAGTGTTTTTTGCTGCGGGCGCGGCTATGGCCTCGCCAAGACTGCCCACGAACAAACCTGTTACCAAGCCAAAGGCCAGGAAACTAAGGAAGAGCAAACGAGGAGAAAGGGTCATGTTAGATCCAAAATGCAATCACGATTCCCAAAAACAGGCCCAGTACCCAGCCAGATGAAGCAATGATCCACGTTTTGGCAAAAAAATGGAAGATTGGCCGCGTTACAACGAATTTATGGATTTTCTGCAAAGTGTGGCTGAATGGCCGAGCGCCGGACAGTACGTGCACACCGACTCGCCAAAAACTCAGTTCAATCCACGCTCCAATACGCGCAACCATGTTCTTTCCTCTTTTACACGTACACTTGTCTGACTCGTTACTACCTCGACGTAGTCACCTTCAAGACGCGGCCCTCGTCGTTGGCTACCACCCGAACCGTCCGACTGAAAGTAGGGCCACCACCCTGCGATACCCGGCCCTTGAACGTAATCAAGTAAGTCGGCGAGTCTCCAGGGCTCTTCGCCCCGGCTTGCGCTTTCACACTCGGCGCCTCGCCGGCTACTTCTGGAAACTGGCGGTAAATTTGCTGTGTAATTCCCGTTATGGTTTTTGCATCCATATTGCCTCCGATATTTAGCCTCGGCTACTTGTTTACCTGTGCCACTCGGGCGCGCTTGCGCATGAAAGCAGGCACATCTAAATCGTTCAAAATATCCACGGGCACAGCCTCGCGGCTCTCTTCGATTAAGTCGGGCACAGGTTCTTGAGCGGTTGGCGCAGTCCCTGCGCCCCTGCTCCCCTGCATCTCCTTTTCCCTGCTCAAGTTTCGCGCCTTCGCACCCAATCCTGTCACCACCAGGATCACCTGCGCACGGTCTTGCATGCGTTCGTCATGGGTGACGCCCATCACTACGTCGACGTCCTCACCGGTCATGGTGCGAATGTGTCCAATGGCTTCTCCGACCTCGTACAGGCTGAGATCATCTCCGCCGCTGAAGTTGGCAATCACTCCAGACGCGTCCTCGAGCGATATTGATTCAAGCAAGGGATGTTTGAGCGCCTGCTGGATTGCGTGGAACGTCTTCTCTTCACCCTGTCCGTGGCCAATAGCCATGAAGGCTCCCCCGCCACTTTTCATCATGTTGCGCACATGCGCAAAATCAACATTGATCAATCCCGGCTGTGTGACCAATTCGGCAATGCCCTGCACAGCCTGCCGGAGCACGTCGTCCGCCAGTCGGAACGCTACGTCCAGCGGCAGATTCTGCGGGGCCACAACCAACAATCGGTCATTAGGTATGGCAATCAACGTGTCGGTGTGCTGCTGCAATCGCGCCAAACCCTCGCGAGCGTTCTTCTGGCGGCGCCCCATCTCGAAGCTAAATGGCATGGTCACGATTGCGATGGTGACGGCGCCCAGCAAACGGGCCACTTCGCCGGCTACGGCGATCGCGCCGGTGCCGGTTCCACCGCCCATTCCCGCGGTGAGGAAGACCATATCTGCACCGCGCAAGGCGGCTTCCAATTCGCCGCGGCTTTCTTTGGCGGCGCGGTAACCGATCTCGTAATCACCACCGGCGCCTAGTCCGCGGGTGAGCTGCGGTCCCAATTGGATCTTCGTGGGCGCGGAATTCGTTTGCAGAACCTGGTAATCGGTGTTGGCGCTGATAAATTCCACGCCTTGCAGACCGAGTTCGATCATGCGGTCGACAGCGTTGCCGCCACCTCCGCCCAGACCGAGCACCTTGATCACAGGTCCGCGCAGATTTTGTTCCAATGTTGCCTGGTTGGGTCTGGTGTCTTCCATCGTGATGCTCCTTAGGCCGCGCTTTCTATTGGCAGCAGATCGACCTGGCAGCCGGCTTGGATCAAATTGCGAATCAATTCGTCTGAGAAGGCCTCCAACCCTCCTGCCAGCGTCACGCGCGCCGCTTTTGCAGCTTCCTGCGCCGAAATACCCATAGTGGCTTTGTTCTCCAGCACAAAGGTGCGGATCAAATCCATGGGCCAATCCGCGGAATCGGGAAGCAGCAAATAATGGGGGATTGGGCGCCGGCCGTTGGTTTCTACAGGGGGTGAAACAGGAAGGTTTGAATCCACATCTTCATTTTCCTCTACGGCCGTCTTGGAAAAGGACGCTCCCTTCTTCCAGGCCATCCATTCATCGGCGAATCTGGTCGGCTTGCCATTGATCCTATACCAAGCCATGGGTTCTTCAGGGGTTTCCGGCATGGCTGACAATAACCAGAAATTGCAGGCCAGTACGTTGGCCGGAACGGTGTTGTTGTTATTCGGATCCGGGCTGCGTTTGAGGGTTTCAGCCATCCTGATGGCGCGTTTCCCTTGCTGTGCATCCAGTAGTTTGACTTTTTCGCGCTGGACGCCAGCCGCGATCAGGATGATCGGCAATTCCTTCCCTAGCACCGCGCGGCTAATGGCGTTATACCAATCAAAGATGCGGAAGCCGCGCTGGTCCTGACTGTTTTCCGGCGTGTGGTAGGGCATGGAAGCCGGCCAATTCTCTGGACCTCCTGCGCCCCAGGTCATGGATTTATCCCCGGTCCACGCATAGGCGCCCAAGACCAGACTTTCGCGCAAAGTTCCTTCGCCGCTTTCGGCTAGTGCTTCAAGCGCGGCGCGCAAGAACGCGGTGTCCCAGAAATCGCCGCCGGGCTCTAATGCAGGAAATACAGGAGTCAAGCCGGATTCGATAGCGGCGTTAGCCAACGGCAGGTAGATGTCGAGGAAACGCGTCACCAATCCGCGCTGAGTCCAGCCATTGAGCGGCCATTGGCTGCGAAGATTTGGCCGGTCGAAGAACACCACATATTGGACCCCCCAACTCGCATAAGACTGAAGCAAAGGGCGGATTTCATCGACGCTGGGCGGCTCGATCAATGAAGCATTGAAGTGGATTATAGGATTTATCTCTGAGCCAATCAGGGCATCAATGAATTCTTGAGGAATGGCGCGATCGATGGGAGCAGGCAGTGTGACCCAATGGGTCCCCAGGTTTTGCAGAATGGGCAGCCATCGCTCTAGGTCGGCGTGGTTGTAATGCTTGGTGTCGGGAAAATAATGCATGCCAATGCGCTTTTGGGGATCAGGGTCCAAATGCGCGCTCAAAACAGCTTCCGAGATTTCCCCACCTTGTTCAAGGCCGGCGGCGAGCCGATTGAATTCGTTGTCGTAGTATTCGCGAATGGCTTCGGTCTGCATAAATGGCTCCTATCTCAACGAATTGTCAGGTGCAAGACCTATGCCAACTTCTGTTACCTGTCATAAAAGTTCGAATCTCGCATTTGCCCTTCCTTTGCCTGTGGTAAAACGGGCTCGATGATCTTGGTTACCGGAGGCGCTGGCTTCATTGGCCAGCGCCTCATCCGTCGGCTGGTCGATGAAGGGCGGGAAATCCGCACGCTAATAAGACCCTCGGCGCGCACCCCCAGGCTGCCGCAAGGAGTGCCCGTGGAGGCCGCTATCAGCAGCCTGGCGGATGCCCGCGGTCTGCGAGCAGCACTGGTTGGCGTCGATACCGTATTCCATCTAGCCGGGGTCAATTGGTTCGATCCGGCCGCCAATGTACACGCCACCGAGGCGGACGGAACGCGCAATCTGTTAGAAGAGGCAAAGGATGCTGGAGTGAAAAGGCTGGTCTACCTCAGCCACCTGGATGCAGATCGTGCTTCGGCTTTCCCATTACTAAAAGCCAGAGGCATCGCCGAGGAATTTACCCGCCAAAGCCTAATTCCGTTCACCATCCTGCGTTCAGCCATCGCCTTTGGCCCAGGCGACCATTTCACGACGGTCATAGCCAAACTGATGGCTTTCATCCCGCGTGTTTTTCCTATTCCCAGCGACGGCGAAATGCTATTGCAACCAATTTGGGTCGAAGACCTGGTGACCTGCCTGGCGTGGTGCCTAGATGACAAGGACACCTACGGCCAGACTATCGAGGTGGGGGGGCCTGAGCATCTCACCTTTCGGCAAATTGCGGAGGGAGTACGGCTGAAGGCGGGTTTAGATCGGCAGCTATTATCGTTTCGCCCGTCTTATTTGCGTATCCTGCGCAGTTTGCTGCGTGTGTTCGCGCCCCGGCTGCCGGTTTCCACGCTGTGGCTAGACTACCTGGCCGCAGATCGGATTTGCGGTCTGGATACCATGGCGCGCGTGTTTCATCTGATGCCGGCGCGGTTTTCGCAAAAGATCGAATACCTCGGCGGCGTCGATTGGAAAGGTGCGGTGAAAGAGCAGATGGCTAGGAAATAAATCCACCTGATTTTATAGCTTTGAGATTGCTTCGTCAGGACTTCTAATCCCAATTCGGGGTAGCGGAAGATGTGTCAGTAACTTTCAAATTCCTCAGGCAGTTAAGTGGCGGGGCATGACTCGCTCTTATATACTCACGCCAGTTTTTTAGCTGACTGATGAAAACTTACGATATTTCGCTGACGGTCTTTCCCGGCATGACAGTGTGGCCGGATGATCCTCAGGTTGTGCTTGAGCGTATATCCAAGCTCGAGGAGGGGAGGAATAGCAACGGCTCCCGAATGGCGATGAGTGTTCACACCGGCACCCATGTCGATGCCCCATACCATTTCCTCAAAGATGGCTCAACCGTCGAAAAAATGCCTCTGAAGGTCTTGATCGGGCGAGCCTACGTCGTCCATTTATCAGATGATGTTGATCTCATTACCCCCAAAGAGCTCGAGGATGCCGAGATTCCACCGCGCACGCGTCGCGTATTGATCCGGACGCGCAATTCCAAGATTTGGCAAAAGGACCTGAGGACTTTCCACAAAGATTACGTTGGCATATCTGGAGAAGGCGCAGAGTATCTGGTGAAGCGCGGTGTGAAATTAATCGGCGTGGATTATTTGTCCGTTGCGCCCTTTAAAAACACCAGGCCAACCCATTTGGCGCTGTTGAACGCCGGAGTAGTGATTGTGGAAGGGTTGAACTTATCGCAGGTTTCCCACGGACGTTATAACTTGATCTGCTTGCCACTTAAGCTTGAGGGTAGTGATGGCGCTCCGGCCCGGGCCGTGTTGATTGGAGTCTGATTCCACTTTACCGCTGGTCAAAATTAGGACCGCAGATCTGGCCGATGCGGAGGGGATTGCCAGGGTCCACGTGGACAGTTGGCGATCGACATATCAGGGAATACTTCCTGCAAATTTCTTGAGTTTATTATCATATGAGCGCAGGACTGCGCAGTGGAAGGAGGCAATCGGCCAGGTCGCTGAGACAAACTGGGTTTTTGTCGCCGAGTCAAGGGGATCACAAATTGTGGGATTTCTTTCCTGTGGTCCAATACGAGAAGAACTGGCGAATTATGCGGCCGAGATATTTGCCATTTATTTATTGAAGGAATGGCAAGGAATTGGGATCGGGCGCAGAATATTTGAAAGAGCATTTAAGGAGTTGAAAACCGAGGGATACAAGTCCGTAATGCTCTGGGTACTTAAGAGCAACCCGGCCCGCAAGTTTTATGAAAGGATGGGCGGCGAACTTATTGGGGAGAAGCAAATTGAAATTGGAGGCGTGCGCTTGATTGAGATCGCATATGGCTGGTCCGCGCTTTAGGAAATCTTGCGAGAGTTTTTGGCTTTACTCTCTTGCCTAATTTAACCTTACTAAAGCTGGGTTACAAGCGCTTCACTTTCTTAAATAAATTCCGATCAAATCCCTCGAGATTTCCCGGTCCCAGCCTGCCCGCAGCGGCAACCGCGGCCGCCACGTCGGCGCGCAGCTGCGCCACGTCGATGCCGCGGCATTGATCTGGCCAGGGGCGCAACCATTTCTTGCAGCGCTCGAACATTTTGGCCATGCCAATGAAATTGTTGCGCTCGATCTGCAAATAAACGATGCCGACTTGCAGAATGCCTTGATACAGGTGGCGGACTGGATTCGTTTCGTCTCGCCAAGCAGCTTCCAGGGCTTCGTGGGCCTTCCAATAATGCCCACTATCGAAGAGCTCTACACCTTTGACTGCCATAGGATGTAGCTCTCCCTGGCAAGCCGAAGGTATTTGTTCGGGCGTGACGAAGACTTCGTCGGGGTCGCGGACAGCCATAGATTCAGTATACCTGCGGAGGCAGCACGGGTAGCTGGAAGGTGGTATGCGGAAGTCCTCCTGGGTACTAATATGGATGCCCGCGCGAGATGACAAATGAAAGCGAAATAACGGGCGCGAAGCGCACGCTATTTCTCAATAATGGTTATTCGATAAAGATCTCCACATGGTCGCCGTCCTGCTCATCGATGACGTCGATCACCTTGCCGGTCATGCCGCTGCTAATTGCTTCCCTGATGTATTCCTCGTCCACTTCTGGAACGTATTTCGCGGCGATCCCAAGACCCGCGCTTACCAGTGAGAGAGGAAGGTTCACGCTGACCTTGGCGCGTCCTGTGAACGTATCCGTGACACGGATGCGCACATAGCGGTTGTCATCAACGCTAACAGGGGCGCGGCCGGATTGTCGACCCGCGCCGCGGTTGAGCGCCTCAAGCAATTTGGCGCCATCTTCGGGGGTGATCTTGCCATCCTGGATCATTTGCAGGATTTTCAAGCGTTCTTCAGAGCTGGCCATGATTCCTCCGCGCTTCAGCCGAGAGTGATGTCGACGATGTCTTCGTCGTCATTGTCTTGTTTGGATTGGATCTGGATGTGCTCGCCTTTTCTGCGGCTTTCCTGCAAGGCGTTGAGCAATTTGTCTACGTCCTGCTCATCCAGCCCGGGGATATGTCTGCCGACCGTGCGCAAGACAACGCCGGCCATGCCGACCGGAACCGGGACATCCAGAATCACGTCTGTATCACCGCCACGGCGGCGCCTGTTGATCCATAGATTCGCCCAGGGACCGCGGCGGGCAGCCACTCCTAAAACCATGAGGAGCACCCCAATTGCGAGCGGCAGCCAGGCGCATAAAAAGCCGATACCGAATGAGCCATCGCGAACATCACTGCTCATCCACAGGCCTGCCAGGAATGTAAGTACGGCCCCAGACGCAATGAGTGTAAACCACCAGCCCCAGGTGCGCGCGGGGTCGAAGCGTTCTTCCCGGACCTCAACACGTTCGGTTTCAGGCGCGAGATTCGTAGATTCGCCTGCCTTCTCGAAGTCCTGCGTGCGCGCTTCTCTATCCCCATTTCCTCGTTCGAGCAGCTGAGCAGCTTCCTGAGTGCTGATTTCGCCGCGCTCCAATCTGCTTAAGATATCCATAGCCGTCTCGCCGGAATCCCCGCCGCCTTTGCCCAGATCAGCCTCCTTTGTGGAGAGAAGCCTGGCGGCTTCATCGGGGGTGATCTCGCCTTTTTCTAAGCGATCCAAAATCGACATCCTCTCGGACTGGCTAGGCATTTCCTTCTCCTTCTTTCGAATCGGTGGACCCAGAAGGTTGTTCCGGTGGGGCTTTGGCTTCTCGCACAACAGGCTTGCGGCCATCCAACGTATTCAAGAGCATCTCCGCCTCTGCCACGGTAATTTTCTTTTCTTGGACCATCTGCAGGATGAGGGCGCGCTCCTGTGCCGAGACGGGCTCCGCCGGTTTGAAAGTCGAGGTCACGGTATAGCGCCCGGCTTTGCCGCGTATGTTGCGTTCGAGGCGTCGTTGAGCCTTTTCAACGCGGCGCTGTGCAATGTGGGCAGCGCGACCGCCGGAGTTCCGCAGCCGGTCGCCTAGGGCGGTGAGCTGCTCATTAAGGGCTTCGATTTGGCCTTCCATTTGAGCGCCAACTTGCTCGCTGATTTCATCAGCCAGGCCGGCGATGTCATCGACGAAGTCAAGGTCGACGCCAAATGAGAATTCTTCGCTGCGTTCGCGGCAGCGGAAATCGATGTGGCCGCCAGCCGATAGGGCAAGGCGTGCGCCGCCTTTGCCAAGCCTGAACTCATATTCATCCGTATTGCGAGTCTGCTTTTCGCTCTCCGTGTAGATATGCATTCGCTTTGATTCGCTGGTTAGGCGCACCTGGGCATTCCCAGGCGGATCGATGTGGCAAAATAGATTGCCGCCAGCCCTGACCTCGTAGTTCCCACCCGTTTGCAACTCCAGACGCAGTTCTGCATTACCGCCGGTTTCGGCGATCACATTGCCTTCGGCGTCACGCAGGCTGAGATTAGAGCCGATTTCTTTTAGATTTAGATTGCCTTCAACGTCGCGCAGGCTAGCGTTGCCGGAGACTTCTTCCACGGTGAGGTCTCCTTCAACGCCGCGAACATTCAGGTTTCCGGCCACCTCTGTGATCGTCGTTCGGCCAACATTCTTCATACTGAGGTTGCCGGCAACCTCGACGATCTTGATGTCGCCTTCGACGGCCACGATATCAGCATTGCTGCTAATCTCTTCGATCTCCAGAATGCTTTCGCTCGGCACGCGCAGGTGGCAATCGCTATCGGCGCTCAACTTAAGCCGGTCGCTTTCGAAGGAGTAATCGAGGTCTTCTTGGTCCTCGATTTCTATACGAATGCTAGCTTCGTCCCAGGCCTTGATTTGCAGCGAGCCTGCGACTTCCTCTACGAAGATTTTCGGGGAGTTGCTGCTAGTTAAATCGATCCTTGCCATTTTCAGCCGCCTTCCGTTTGTTGAATGAGGTGCAAAGCCTCTTCGTAATTGATCTTTCCGGCATCCAGGTCGTCCAGGATGCGTTTGCGTTCTTCGTCGCTAAGCCCAGCGAACTCATCCTCGCCAGGTTCGTAACCCAGAGCTCTGATGATCTCCATCAGCCGGTTGCGAATGGTGGGGTAGGAAAGCTCAAGATCGGCTTCCATACGCGTGATCTTGCCCTCGTTTTTGATGAAGAGTTCGACAAATGCCAGTTGTTCGTCATTGAGCTGGCTGAAAGTTGAATTCTCAAAGCGACCCTCCAGCCTGGTGTCGCATTCGCGACAGGCCAGGCTGGTGACGATGAGGTCGCCCCCGCAGACGGGGCAAGAGGTGGGAGAACGATGCATACTGGCTCCGGGCAGTTTAGCGGTTTCCCCAAACCGCGGTTAGCTTGGTGCTCCCGTTCGCTTCGCTCAGGGCATGCTTACGGCGAGGCATGATCCAAGCACCCAGGCTAATGAGAGCTTTGCCTGCGTTTTCGCGAACCTTGTGGCTGATACCGGGTTCTTTGGGCAGGCCGTAATAGTCGGCTGATTGGCGATACTCGCGCCAGAAATCCTGATTGCGGGTATCCGAATAAGGAAAGTAGTTTGGATTCATGGCATTCTCCTTGCTTTCTCTAAACCTTAACCTTGATTTTCATGAATGTTATTTGCGCTTACAGCCGAAATTATATACCAAATATTGATATTGTCAAGCATCAAATTTAGATAATTCAAGATTAAGCTTGAATTTATCAATAAACCCTCACTTCAGGGCAAAAAGATGTTGCTCGGCAAGGATGAGTGGGGGTTCGATACCCTTTGACTGCTTCGTGAACATAATAGTTACCATCGACGGGAGGGATGGGCGGCATGATTACGGGAAGAAAGCTAAACCGACCCACAGATGAACCCTCCGAATCTCTATATCAGGGTTTTTGTGATGCAGGTCAAAATTGATGAAAAATCAAGGGGTTTGCGATGGCATTACTGTAACGGTGACCTGTTTCCCCTCGTGCTGAACCAGCAATTCAGCGTTCTCGGCGTCATAGGGCTTGCGCACGACTCCCAGGGCCATCGGACCCAGCCGCGGTGAAATCGCCGAAGAAGTTATTTGGCCGACAGCTTTACTGTCAGCCAAGACGGTGGAGCCGGTCTCCAAAGGTTTTTCGGCGTGAAGACGAACCAAGCGACGAACGACTTTGTCGTAGGTTACCTGGCGCGCCAGGACTTCCTGACCCGTGTAACAGCCCTTGGTCGTAGAAATAAGGCGATCTAGGCCCAGCTCAAAGGGCGTAGCCCCGGCAGCGAATTCCGGGCCGCCAGCGTGGCCAGATTCGATGCGCAGTATCTCGCGTGTGCCAGATGAGAGCGTAGGGATATCAGATAATCGGGCGGCGACGTGGGCTGAGTGTGAGGCGGGGATTATCAGCAAAAAACGTGGGTTGGCACCGAAACCGAGCTGGCCCAGGGCGCGGATGCGCGCGCCTTGCCATTCAGCATCCAATACCTTGTCCAGATCAGGTGCAGTCGGAAAATCGAATCTTGCCAATAGTACGGGAGCCTTGGGCCCATGGATTTCGAATTGCAGCCACTTCGTACTTTGGTCTTGGACTGCGACCTTATCATTGAAGAATATGCGTTTTTGAAAATACGCTGCCAATCCAGGTCCATGGCCAGGCTGGGTCAGTATGGCTATGGAGTCACCGAGATCCAGCAGAGTGAAGAATTCGAGGATGCGGCCATTTGGCGAGGTAAGCAGATCGGGGAGAGCACGGGTCGTGGTCAATAGATCGATATCGTTGGTGGTTTGGCGCTGGACATATTCGCGGCGGGTTTCTCCGGAAAGTAACAGGTAACCTGCATCCGGAATTGAATAACAGGCAACCGCTTGTGTCGCCACCGAATAGTCCTTAGGCACAGTTTGTTCCGTCATATCCATGAATGAAAAATTCTAGCATGCCAGCAAACGTAGCCGACTTGTATAATCAACCAGATTAGGGTTTTATGGTAAAAAATTGATATCGAACAGCGTCTATCCATTGATAAGGAAAAAATGGAAACGAAACCAAAAAAACAGCAATCTCCTAAAGAAACCACGCAGGTGAAAAATCTGGTTCTTGGGTCTGGACCGGCTGGGCTCAGCGCGGCCCTTTACACGGCGCGGGCGCAACTTGAACCGGTGGTGTTGGCAGGCGGCGAGTACGGCGGGCAGGTTTCGCTGACCCATATCGTCGAGAATTACCCCGGCTTCCCCGAGGGGGTGGGTGGCCCTGAGCTGACCGAACTCTTCAAAAAGCAGGCCGAGCGTTTTGGAGCACGGGTTGTTTTCGATACAGCCACGGGGGTCGATTTAACCAAGCGCCCCTTCCGAGTCACTACCTACGAAAAGGAATATCTTGCCGATACTTTGATCATTGCCACCGGCGCCACCCCGAGACATTTGGAGATCCCCGGCGAGAATGAATTCACCGGGCGCGGCGTCTCCTACTGCGGCACTTGTGACGGTTTCTTCTTCAAAGACAAGGAAGTCGTTGTGGTAGGTGGCGGTGACAGCGCGCTGGAGGAGGGCGCCTTCCTGACGCGATTTGCCACCAAGGTCACCGTTGTGCATCGACGTGATGAAATGCGCGCCAGTTTGATCCTTCAGGAGAGGGCAAAAGAGAACCCTAAGATTAGATTCATCTGGGACACAGTATTGAACCGCATTCAAGGAAACGGCGCGGTTTCTGAAGTGGAATTGGAAAATCTAAAGTCCGGCAAGAAAGAGCCCTTCAAGACCGATGGCGTCTTCATTTTTATTGGCCATTCGCCGAATACGCAATTGTTCAAGGGGCAACTGGATATGGATGCGGCCGGTTACCTTATCGCCAACATGCACATGGAGACTTCGGTTCCGGGAGTCTTTACTGCAGGTGAGGTGGCCGACCCACATTTTCGTCAAGTAGTTACTTCGGCGGGCATGGGCGCGGCAGCCGGGATCCAGGCGACCAGGTTTTTGGAAAGCAACGAATAACGGTCATTGAAATGAAGCACCTGCATAACAGTGCAGGTGCTTTTGATTCTTAAGTATAATTTTGATGAATACTGACAAATGACCCGCCAAAATACAGGTCATTTGCAACTGCGAATCCGCCTCACTGTGGGCGTCTAATAGTGATAACTTACACGAATAATCCCCCATGGAGAAATGATGGCTCGTAAAATTTCTATTATCGGCGCCGGGATGACTGGTGCAACCACGGCCCATTGGCTGGCTGAGCGGGAAGTTGCTGATCTGGTGCTGGTGGACGTTGTTGAGGGCATGCCGCAGGGTAAAAGCCTCGACTTACTGGAAGCTATGCCCATTATCGGAAAAGATGTCCGTGTGACGGGCAGCAATGATTACGCCGCTACCGAGGGTTCCGATATCGTAGTTATCACCGCCGGCTTACCGCGCAAACCGGGCATGAGCCGCGAAGATTTGCTGAATACCAACGCCGATATCGTCAAGAAAGCCACTGAGGGGACCCTTAAGGTATCACCGGATGCAATCTACATCATCCTTACCAATCCGCTCGACACTATGTGTTATGTGACCATGAAGGTGGGCGGGTTGCCCCGCGAACGCGTCATCGGACAGGCTGGGATCCTGGATTCAGCTCGAATGCGCGCTTTCGTAGCCATGGAACTCGGCGTGAGCGTGGAAAATGTGGCCTGCTATGTATTGGGCGGACACGGAGACAGCATGGTGCCGCTGACGCGACATTCGAACGTGGCCGGCGTTCCGCTGAACGAGATTTTGCCGGCCGATAAACTTGCCGCCATTGTAGACCGCACCCGCAAGGGGGGTGGGGAGATTGTGGCACTGCTCAAGCAGGGCAGCGCGTATTATGCACCCTCGGCGGCCATAGCGCAGATGGCAGAATCTATCCTTAAAAATAAGAATCTCATTATTCCTTGCTCGATTTATTTGCAGGGAGAGTATGGATTGAAGGATATTTTCTTCGGTGTGCCAGCCCAGCTTGGAAACCATGGGTTGGTGAAAGTGATCGAATATACGCTCAACAGCGAAGAGAAAGCAATGGTCGAAAAATCAGCGGTGGAAGTGAAGGAGAGCATTTCCGCGCTAAAAATCGAGCCCTTACCTATGGAAGCATAAAGGAGGAACAATGGCTAAAGAAGCAGCAGCAGTCAGTGGAAATGGCAAGGAGGCGGTGAAATCCACCGATTCCTTGACCATTGTCGATAATCGCACCGGAAAAAAATATGAGGTGCCAATTTGGGAAGGCACCATCAAAGCGATGGAACTGCGCAAGATCAAAACCGGTGCAGAAGATTTCGGCATCATGTCATATGATCCGGCTTTCCTGAACACCGCCAGCACCAAAAGCGAGATCACTTTGGTAGACGGCGAGCGCGGCATCCTGCGATATCGGGGCTATCCCATCGAGCAGCTGGCAGAAACCTGTACCTATCTCGAGGTGGCGTACTTAATTCTGTACGGCGAGTTGCCGAACAAGGATCAGCTCGAGCAATGGACCTTTGACATTACTCACCACACCATCCTGCACGAAAACATTCGCCACTTCATGCAGAACTTCCGCTACGACGCGCACCCGATGGGTATGTTCATCGCCACGGTCGCTGCGTTGTCTACCTTCTATCCCGAAGCCAGCAAGATAGGCGATGAGGCCAACCGCACCATCCAGATGCAGCGGTTGATCGCCAAAGTGCCAACCATCGCGGCCTTCTCGTATCGCCACACTCGCGGGCTGCCCTTCATCTATCCGGACAACGATCTGAGCTATCCGGGTAATTTCCTCAGTATGATGTTCAAGTTTACCGAACCCAAGTATGAACCCAGTCCTGTGCTTGAGCATGCCCTGGATGTGCTTTTCATCCTGCATGCCGACCACGAACAGAACTGCAGCACCAATGCCATGCGCGCCATCGGTTCCAGCAAAGTGGACCCGTACTCTGCGATGGCCGGCGCTGCCGCGGCGCTATACGGCCCGCTGCATGGCGGGGCCAATGAAGCGGTGCTCAAGATGCTGGCCGAGATCGGCGATGTTAAAAACATTCCAGCCTTCATCGAAAAGGTGAAAAAGGGCGAAGGCAAGTTGATGGGCTTTGGCCACCGGGTCTATAAGAATTACGATCCGCGCGCTCGCATTATCAAACAGGTTGCCGAGGACGTCTTCAAGGTGACAGGGCGTAACCCGCTACTCGACATTGCCCTGGAACTTGAGGGGATCGCGTTGAAAGATGAGTACTTCATCTCGCGCAAGCTGTACCCGAATGTCGACTTCTACTCGGGCATCATCTACCAGGCCATGGGCCTGCCGGTTGCCATGTTCCCGGTGATGTTCGCTATCCCGCGCACCGTGGGCTGGCTGACTCAGTGGCAGGAAATGCTCCGGGACGAAGAGCAGAAGATCGCCCGTCCGCGCCAGGTCTACCTGGGCAAAGGCGAACGCCAATTTGTGCCCATGACGAAGCGGAAGTAGGCATAAACAAGTAGACAAGGAAACAAGTAGACAAGCAGAGGGCCTCCGAATTTCGGAGGCCCTTTACTAGCAAAACCTTGCGAAGATTGGAGTTATTATGGCGTTTGCGTAGCGCCCCCGCTGGTTCCCGACCAGATGAACACGCGGGTCTCACTGGCTGGTCCACCTGTAACGTACACGGGCAACCCTTCCGCATCTACGCCGATCTGCGCCACGGTGACCACCGACCAGCGAAATACGTGGGGACGTCCATCAGTAGGACGAAACGATGTAGGCACGATAAAGCTGGTGTCTTTCACCTCGTCGGTAATGTGGCGATTCTGACCGCCCGTAATATCGACGACGGTGACTTGATAATATTCATTGTTGCGCAGCGTACCCACCGAAGCCCATTGCAAACTGATCGTATCGTTGGACGAGTCGAAGGGCTCGCCGTCAGCAGGTAACAGAAGTTGGGCAGGCGGGTAAGGTGGAGCAAGCGTCGGCGTTACCGTGGCCCCTCCAACGAAGGTTTGCAGGCAGAAAGGAATGGTAATGTGTTGGCCTACGAACACGACATCGGTGGTGAGGCGGTTCCATTCGATGATCGCATCCATAGGCACGCCGCGGCTGATGGCGATTAGACTCAACGTGTCACCCTCTTGAACAACGTAATCTTCAGTTTCGCAGGCGGCTATGGTGGCTTCAGCTTCTCCGAGCGTGGCGGTGGCTACAGGTGTGGCGGTGAATGTCGGCTGCGGGATAACCAGGATTTGATTTTGGAAAATGTCACAGTTGGCGTTTAGCGAGTTCGCAAGGATGATATCCTGCGGTTTGATGTCAAAGGCAAAGGCTATGCGACCGCAGTCATCTCCTACCTGGACGGTATAGGCCAAAGGAGTATATGTAACCTGTGGGGTCGAGGTCTGTGTAGGAGTCTCGGGGGTTGGAGAAAGCGTTGTGGTTGGGGTCGCCGACGCGCTGGGAATTGGAGTAGGTTGGGCCACGCGTCCCGTTCCTGCCAGGGCTACGTAAGTGAGCGAGCCCCCAACAATGAGGAATAGCGCCAATAATCCGACAGCGATCGGGATGCTTAAGCGTACTTCCGGTATGCCTCCGGAGCTTGCAGAGGTGAAAGACCCGGCCGCTTTCCTGCCGCCACCCGTGAATTGATGGCCGCAAACCAAACAACGAGGGGCGCTTTCGCTTACTCGAGTGCCACAGGATGGACAGACTTTTGTGGGGGTTGAACGGGGTTTGTCCGTTGACATAAAATCGTGGCATTATACCGTTTAGTTTTTAAGTTTTGTAGTCGTGTAGTTTGATAGTTGTTTAGTCAATAACCTTCGTCTTGGATTAAACTTGCCTAACAAGCTAACTAATCAGCCCATAGCAACCAACCTCATGTCGTATAGTCTTTACCTGCACATCCCGTTCTGTACCCATCGCTGTGGGTATTGCGATTTCAATACGTATGCGGGACTAGAATCACTGATGCCTGCCTATGTCGAGGCGTTGCTCGCCGAGATTTATAGCTCGTCCTCGTCAGTAGGCGAGCGGTTGCCGGTGCACACGATCTTCTTTGGCGGTGGAACGCCATCGCTGTTGTACGTCGACGATGTGGAAAAGATATTAAACGCATTGCGTGTTGCGTATCGCGTAAGTGAAGATGCGGAGATTACATTAGAAGCGAACCCCGGAACTCTGAGCGCGGAAAAGCTCGTAGGTTTGAGAAAAGTTGGCGTCAACCGGCTCAGTTTTGGTGTGCAATCAGCCAGCCCGGAGGAATTGCGTTTACTGGAGCGCCAGCACGATTTCCGGGATGTGATCCAGGCGGTGAAGTGGGCGCGAGTGGCCAGGTTCGATATCCTCAATCTGGATTGGATTTATGGTTTGCCGGGTCAAAGCTTGGAGAGTTGGCGGAAAAACATCGAGTTGGCCGTTAAGCTGAATCCGGAACACCTGTCGCTTTATTCGCTGAGCATCGAGCACGGCACTCCTTTCAAGGAAATGTCCAGTCGAGGGCTGCTACCCTTGATAGACTCCGATTTGGCTGCCGATATGTATGACTGGGCGAGCGACCGGTTGGAAGCAGCTGGCTATCAGCAATACGAAATCTCCAATTGGGCCAAAACTGACTCGGATGGAAAGCTACTGACCTGTCGTCACAATCTGCAATATTGGCGAAGCCTGCCGTACCTGGGCCTGGGCGCCGGCGCCCATGGCTTTGCGGGAGGCCTTCGAACGGTCAATGTTTTGGCGCCGGCCGTCTATATGAGGCGATTGAAGGCGGGCGGTGACTTTGAGTTTCCACGAACCCCCGCAACTGCAAGCATGGAGGAGATAGAGCCACGGCGCTTGATGGGGGAACATATGATGATGGGTTTGCGACTGGTCCGCGAGGGGGTTGCCAGGCTGGCCTTTGCTGAGAAATTTGGCAGAGATTTGGGCAACGTTTACGGCCCGCAGATTGAACGGTTACACAGCCTAGGTTTGCTTGAATCCGTAAGCGGAAACCAGAACGCGATCAGGCTTACAAAGAAAGGGCGGCTGCTGGGAAATCAGGTTTTCATCGAATTTATATAAAACTGGTACACAAGTAAACAGGTAAACAAGTAAACACGGGTATGCAACGCCCCGAGGCAGAATAACCTGATTGACATGCACGTGAGGCACGAGTAAGCTGGATTTGGGCCTACGGCTTGGGCAGCCGCAAGCGATCCAGAAACTCAGCTCCGAACGGAATATGCGCTTCTCTCGTTTTCCCATACGAGGTGCAAAAATGGCTAACAGGGTTCGTTTGGATGCGCCCAAGTTCCCATCACGCGAAGACAAGATGTATTCACTGGGGCGCGAGGATCCGTATCAATCCCGCAAGAAGATGCCGGATCCTGCGCGCTGCCCAGTTTGCGGGGCCATTTTCACCAAGGGCCGTTGGACCTGGAAAGGCGCGAACAAGGGTGTGCATGAGGAGCTGTGTCCGGCCGATCAACGCATCAAAGACAGAGTTCCCGCTGGTGTGGTGAATATCAAAGGCGCCTTTTTCGAAGCCCATGCTGACGAGATCATCAACCTGATTAAGAATCAGGAGAAATTAGAAAAGGAGCGGCACCCACTGGAGCGATTGATGGCGATCAAACGTCCGGGCAGGAGCCTGCGCATCGAAACCACTGGTATGCATATGGCACGACGATTAGGTGATGCTCTCGAAGCTGCTTATCAAGGTAATCTGGATATCGAATATTTGAAGGGGCAGTATAAGGTGAGAGTGACGTGGGAGAGGTGAGCTGAGCAAAGGAGATGAGGTGCAGGGGCACAGTTCACGCTGCAGCTACTTTATTTCACCCGAATTGGGCTTGCTGTCCATAGGGTAGCTGCGCCCAAATGGCTATACTTCGCGGCGGCCCAGTTCATCGGCGAACTCGATAAGCGCTGCGCCGGCCTCAGTCCGCGGCTTGGCGATCGCCAATGCCTGCAGAGATTCCTCGGTCAGGCGGGCGGCTTCGCGACTGGTGAACTCTCGGGCGCCTTCTGTTTCCAGCAGCGCGGCGAATTCCTTTACGCGCTCCGGTTGAATGCCGCCGTTCGTCCAGCGCCTGGCAAATTCCTTTTTTTGCTGCAGCGCGTAAAGAACGGGCAAAGACTTTTTTCCGCTGAGCAGATCACTGTGAGCGGATTTGCCCATCTCGTTCGAGTCCCCCCAAATGCCAAGCAAGTCATCGTGCACCTGATAGGCTAAGCCGAGTTTTTCGCCAAAGGTCAAATAGGATTTGAGTTTTCGCCCAGCGGCTCCCGCGATCAGTGCGCCCAGTTGCGTACAAGCGCGGATCAGCATGGCAGTCTTGCCCCAGATCATAGGCCAATAGGAAACCAGACTCAAATCTTCGATGCCTTCGTAGCTCAGGTCAAGATACTGTCCCTGTGTAAGATGCAAACTGGTGTGCGGAAGCAGATTGGCCGCGGACACGTAAATTGATCGTGAAGTTGTTTTCTGTAGTCCCTCAAGGCTCATGTGAGCTAACGAAAACATGGCATCGCCGGCATTGATGGCTTGGGCGATGCCGTGAAGAGCCCATAGGGTGGGACGGCCGCGGCGCTGCTTGCTTTGATCTTGAATATCGTCGTGAATTAGCGAAAAATTGTGCAGCAACTCCACTGCGGCCGCGGCAGGCAAGGCCTTCTTCCAATCGCCGCCTGCCGCCGCGCAAGTGAGAAGCAGCAGCGTGGGACGAATGCGTTTTCCGGTTGCTCGCGGTCCGGCGCCCTCGCCTTGCCAGCCCAGGTGGTAGGCAAGCATGCCATAAAGCGCCTCGTGCCCAATGCTCCTGGCAGGCGCCATGGCATCTTTGAGGGCCTGCTCGATGTCGGGCAAAAGCTCGCGGCGATATTGGGCGAGCGACATGATGTGATTATATATCGCGCAGGGGAGCCGCCAGCGGTGAGACCGTTGGTTTGGTGCTGGGAGAGTGATTAGTAAATGGTAACCAGTAATTAGCGGCTGGGATTCAGATTGGTTATTAGTTATTCGTTATTGGTGATGAGAAAAATAGACCTTGCTAACTTCGTAGGATCAGTGTAACGCTCTGAAGGGCGGCGATATTCGCTGCGCCAGTGGCGAACATGCAGATGCGCAGTTCGCGTGAGACTTCTTCGATCATTTGCACGACGGCTTGGGTCGACTCATTGGCTGCTTTGAGGTACGGGCCGGCCATGCCGCCGAGTTCCGCCCCGAGAGCAATGCACTTGGCGATATCGACTCCGGAGCGCAGGCCACCGGAGGCGAAGATACGGGCGTTGCGCAACGCCTCCCGTATCTGGATGATTGATTCTGATGTGGTAATGCCCCAGTCGCCGAAAGAGGCGGCCAGTCGTGCCTGGCTTTCCGTTTTGGCGCGGTGCATCTCGACCTGGGTCCAGGAGGTGCCGCCGGCACCCGCAACGTCGATGGCCTGAACACCGGCATGTACAAGTTGTTTGGCGACCTCGGCGGAAATTCCCCAGCCGACCTCTTTCACCACCACTGGAACAGGAAGCTGCTTGCACATAATTTCTATCTTTTTCAACAAGCCACTAAAGTTGATATCGCCTTCGGGTTGCACGGCTTCTTGAAGTGCATTCAGGTGCAGCACCAGCGCGTCGGCCTCGGCCATCGCCACCGCTCTCTGCAAGTGAGCCAGGCCATAACCGTAATTCAATTGCACCGCACCTACGTTGGCGAACAGCAGGATATCGGGGGCGACGTTGCGCACTTTGAAGCTGGCCTCCAGCTTGTCATCTTCGAGCGCAGCGCGTTGTGAACCCAGCCCCATGGCAATGCCGGTCTCCTGGGCGGCTTCGGCCAGCCGTTGGTTGAGTTCGGTGGCCTCGCGGCTGCCGCCAGTCATGGACGAAATTAGCAGAGGGGAGTTGAGTTTTTTACGGAAGATCTCTACGCTGAGATCGATTTCTTCCAAATTGAGTTCTGGCAGCGCGTTGTGTAGAAAAAAATAGCGTTCCAGCCCGGTGGTGAGCCTGGAACTTACGTCTTCTTCGAGATTAATGCGAATATGATCGGATTTTCGCTGGCTGGTTTGGCTGGTTTTGGATTTTGGCATTCGATGTCCCTTGGGGAGGAGTGTACCAGTGGCTGAATCGAGTGTCAATTAATGGCTGCGGCACTTCGATCAGCTCAACAATGAATGTCGTTATTGCAAATTCCGCTCATTACATGGATGCAAAAGGCAGTTTTTATCTCGGCCTCACCACGGTTATAAGGAAACAGAGAGAAGCCTTTAGCGTAGCCGGAGAAATCGCCCAACTCACAGAGAGGAAAAAGCCGTAACTTTACCCACCTAGTGGTGTTCCTGTGCTTGAGTTGGATTACCACGATTCAACGCGTGTCTAGGTTAGCCCTTGGACGGAAGGTAGCTGCGCTCACAAAACAGGGCTCGCACGCAATATAGGTCGGTCAATCCCCCGACACTAACTTGACAGCGTCAGGTCGGCAGGTAGAATTGCCAAGTTTTTCATCATTGATTGGAGGCCGTAATGGCAGATACGTTTGAACAAGTAAAAGGTACCATCGTCGAACTGCTCGGCGTGGATGCAGGAAAAGTAACCCGCGAAGCTCGCTTCCGCGAGGACCTGGAAGCCGACTCGTTGGATATTGTAGAACTCATTATGGCCTTGGAAGATAAGATGGGCATCGAGATCTCCGATGAGGATGCCCAGAGCATCACGACAGTGGGGCAAGCTGTAGATTACATCGACGGCCAGGACAAAAAATAGCTCTGATTCTCTTGCAAAAAGGTGCAGTGAGAACTGCGCCTTTTGTATTTAAGTACACCAGTTGATAAGCAGATAAGGACACAAGTAGACAAGGCCTCTGTTTACCTTGTATCCTTATTTACTTTTTCAGAAATTCCGGGATCTGTTCCGGGTGGTCGGCTACCTGGACGCCGGCTTGCCTTAGTGCTTCGATTTTATCCGCCGCGGAACCTTCGCCGCCTTCGACGATGGCGCCGGCATGTCCCATGCGTTTGCCCGGGGGAGCGCTGCGGCCGGCAATGAAACTCACCACAGGCTTGGTCATGTTTTGATTGATAAACTCAGCGGCTTTCTCTTCATCGGTGCCGCCGATCTCGCCGATCATCACGACCTTATCGGTCAATGGGTCTTCCTCGAACATCTTGAGCACGTCGATGAAATTTAAACCCTTAACAGGGTCGCCTCCTATACCCACACAGGTACTGGCTCCCAGGCCAACTAGCTTGAGGGCGTAAAGCACTTCGTAAGTCAGCGTCCCCGAGCGCGAAACCACGCCGATGTTCCCTGAGATGGCATTGTCACCGGGGATGAAGCCGATTTTGGTTTCGCCAGGCGTCAGCAGCCCCGGGCAGTTGGGTCCAATGAGCTGTACTCCTTTGATATCCAAATAAGCGCGAACGCGCATCATGTCTTGAATTGGGATGCCTTCGGTCAGGCACACGATGAGCTGGATACCGGCATCGGCGGCCTCCAGCATGGCATCCGGCGCCCCGGACTGAGGCACGATGATCATGCTGCAATCCGCGCCGGTGGCTTCCACGGCCACCTTAACCGAATCGAATACTGGCACTTTTTCATCCAACACCCACTCGCCACCCTTGCCCGGGCGTACGCCGCCGACCACCTGCGTGCCGTATTCAAGCATGCGCTGGGAATGGAATGAACCCTCGCGGCCAGTGATACCCTGCACCACAACGCGTGTGTTTTTACCTGCGAGAATTGCCATCTTAGTTGATTCCTTTTGCGGCGGCCACTGCTTTTTTCGCGGCTTCAGCCAGGGTTTCTGCCGTGATCATGTTGGCCTCAGCCAGCAATGCGCGGCCTTCTTCAGCATTGGTCCCCACCAGTCGGATAACCATTGGCACCTTTGGCTTCACCTGTTCCATGGCTTCCAAGATGCCGCGGGCGACTTCGTCTCCTCGAGTGATGCCGCCAAAGATGTTGAAAAGCACAGCCTTGACATTTTTATCTTGCAAGATGATGCGCAACGCGGCAGCCACCTTTTCGGCATCAGCGCCTCCACCGATATCCAGAAAGTTTGCTGGCTTGCCGCCGAACAGCTTGATGATATCCATGGTGGCCATTGCCAGTCCGGCGCCGTTCACCATGCAGCCAATCTCGCCATCCAGTTTGATATAGGTAAGTCCGTGCTTGCGGGCTTCGGTTTCGGCAGGTGCCTCGGCGTCCAAGTCGCGCAACTCGGCCAGCTGTTCGTGCCTGTAAAGCGCGTTGTCGTCAATGATCATCTTGCCGTCCAGGGCGATCAGCTCGCCGCTTACGGTGATGACGAGCGGATTGATCTCGGCCAGGGTGGCGTCGTTATCGCGATAGGCTTCCCACAGCCCTTTGCAGATTTCGCGGAAGGCAGGCCAATATTTTCGGTCGATTTCAATCCCGATAGCCAGATCGCGGATGTTGTAATCCTGAAATCCCAGCAACGGGTTTACGTGGGCGCGAATGATCTTCTGCGGTGTGGTTCGCGCCACCTCTTCGATGTCGATGCCTCCGGCAGCAGAAGCGATGATGACAGGTTGCCGTGCAGCGCGGTCATTAGTGATACCCAGGTAGATCTCGCTGGCGATGTCAATAGCGGGATCCACCAGCACTTTGCGCACCGGGAGTCCTTTGATCTCCATGCCCAGGATCGATTTGGCAAGAGTTTCGGCTTCTTTGGCGTTTTGGGCAAGCTTGACACCGCCTGCCTTGCCGCGGCCACCCACCAGCACCTGCGATTTAATGACAACGCGGCCACCCAATTGCTTTGCGATTTTGCCTGCTTCTTTCGGGGTAGCCGCTACTTTGCCCTGTGGCACGGGGACGCCATACCGGGCGAAGATTTGCTTGGATATGTATTCGTGTAATTTCACGTCGGGGAGGACTCCTTGGTAGGAGGGTCGAAAAGCGCGGGCATTATAACACCCGGCTTTTTTTGCACTTTAGTATTTGCTAGAGAGAACTAGATATCTTTTCGGAGTTGAGGGCTTAGCTGATGTATGATTGATTTGGCTAAACCCTCGACTCCAAGCGCGCAGAGGTGACACATGGCCTACGATGAAGTTTTAGTTCAAAGGGTGAAAGAGCAACTTAAGGGCAAGAAGGGCATCGTCGAAAAGAAGATGTTCGGCGGAGTGGCCTTTTTGATGAATGGAAACATGGCCGTTGGCGTGAACAAAGATGATCTCATTGTGCGTGTGAACGCAAACCAACATGATCAATTGCTAAAAAAGATGTCTGTTCGCACTTTCGACCTTTCAAGGGGCCGACCAATGAAAGGCTGGTTGCTAATTGCTCCAATGGGAGTTAAGGCTGACAAAGATTTACGTAACTGGTTGCAGCTAGGAATAAATTACGCGAGATCTCTGCCCGCAAAGTAAGCCTTGTCGTTTTATCCCAAACCAGACCTTAAACATGTCGTGAGAAGCCGGTTGCTAACCTTAAATAATGCGGGGTAATTGACTGGGGTCTTGGTTCGGAGTAAGCTGGTTTTGAGCCCATTGCAAGCTCGATCAAGCTTCGCCGTAAAAGTGGGTACTTGAAAGGGGTTTGCTAAAGCACGGCGAAGGAGAAAGCATGAAAATCAATCAGGTTTTCCAGCAATTGGCCGAAAAGATGTTAACGGCTGAACAATTGGCGCGTAAGGCAATAGCCCAGCCTGCCTTTTTGCCCATGCTTGTCGATGGACTAGATCAATCAAGGGCAGATGTGAAATACGGTTGTGGCAAGGCGTTGCGGATCGTCGTCGACGAGGAGCCGGAATTGCTTTATTCGTATTTCGATGTATTTGCCTCAATGCTGGACAGTCGCAACAAGATCATTCGTTGGGAAGCGATCTATCTAATCGCGGGTTTGGCGCCGGTTGATGGAGACGACAAGATCTCTGAGATTTGGCCCGCATATTTCCGGCCCGTTGAAGGGCCAGAAATGATTACAGCCGCTAATGTCGTCAATGGGGCAGCGCGTATTGCGCTTGCCCGCCGCGATCTGGTCGAAGACGTTATCCGCGAGATTTTACGCGTGTATAAAGGTAAATATGAAACCGAGGAGTGCTATCGCGTGGTCGCCGGAGCGACTCTTAAAGCTTTCGAAAAGCTATATAAGCTGGCTCCAGACAAAGAGCCGCTCATCCGGTTTGCCGAGCTTCACGCAAGAAGCTCCAGAATTCCGACCCGTAATGCAGCCAGGCGGTTATTGGAGAAGCACGCTCGGCTGAACGCGGTAACAGCTTAATGGAGCCGCCAACATGCGGTGAAAAAACAGCTGTTTGAAATACAATAGGGATCCTGGATGCTGATTCGCTAGACAAGCCATGACAGGATCGATAATTCATTTCCCCGCCAACACACATCATTTGCAAGGATATTTAGCAGTTCCTGAAGAGGAGGGTCGTTTTCCTGCTGTTGTCGCCATCCAGGAATGGTGGGGGCTCGTGGGCCACATCAAAGATGTTGCCGATCGCTTCGCCGCCGAAGGCTTTGTGACCCTGGCCCCCGATTTGTACCATGGTCAGACAGCCGCTGAGCCAAACGAAGCGCGCAAGCTGGCCATGGCGCTCGATCGCGGCCGAGGCATTGAAGAAATAGCCGCCGCGGTGCGCCATCTTCGCTCGCTCGAAAACAGTTCTGGCAAAGTGGGCATTGTCGGCTGGTGCATGGGCGGGGGGTTGGCGCTTTCGGCTGCTACTAACGGTGCTGAAGCGGATGCGATCGTTTGCTTCTATGGGCGCCCGTTGGACGCACGAGATACCGCCAAACTGAAGGTGCCTGTTCTTGGTTTGTACGGCGATAAGGATGCAGGCAACCCGCTGAGCATAGTGCAGGATTTCGAAAAAGAGCTGGAAAAGCACGGAATCACTCATCACATTCACGTGTATGCCGGGGCAGAGCACGCGTTTTTCAACGATGAACGTCCCGCGTTTCATCCAGAAGCCGCTGTGGATGCGTGGGATCGCACCCTGGCCTGGTTCAGGCAATACTTGAAATAGAGTATGGCGGGGCAGAAACAAAGCCTGGGTCGTTGGGGAGAAGACCGCGCGGCCGAATACCTCGAATCTAAGGGCTATGAGATCCTGGGGCGAAATTTGCGCACGGATTATGGGGAGATCGATCTGTTAGCGCGCCAAGAAATGGTGATCGTTTTTGTTGAGGTGAAGACGCGCAATACCAACCATTATGGCCACCCGGAAGAATCAATCACACCTGCAAAACAACAACATATGGCTGATGCGGCGGAGAGCTATTTGCAGAATCACCCTGAATTGAACGCCGATTGGCGCGTAGATGTCGTTTCCATTCTAAGGCGCAGAAACCAGCCTGCGGAAATCCTGCATATAGAAAATGCCCTCGCAGAATAAACCACTGGTTGCCATTGTTGGCCCAACGGCCGTGGGAAAAACCGAGATCGCCATTCAGGTTGCACAACGGGTGGAGGGCGAAGTTATTTCAGCCGATTCACGTTTGCTCTATCGCGGCATGGATATCGGCACGGCCAAGCCGAGCGCCGCAGATCGCGCCCGAGTGCCTCACCATCTCATCGATGTCGCGGAGCCGGATGAAATTTGGGGTTTGGGGCTTTTCCAAGAAGCCGCGCGAGAGGCCATCACAGACATCCATTCACGGGGTAGGCTTCCGATCCTAGTTGGCGGAACGGGGCAATATCTGCGCGCCATCATGGAGGGTTGGGCGCCGCCGAAGCTGGCTGCTCGACCTAAACTGCGCGCCGTGCTCCAGGATTGGGCCGAGGAGATCGGCAAGGATGGACTGCACACTAGGCTGCGGCGACTGGATGCCGAAGCTGCCCATGGCATCGACCCGCGCAACGTACGGCGCACGATCCGCGCGCTGGAGGTGATCTTTTCGACTGGGAGGAAATTCTCCGAGGCGCGCGGGCGTATCGTTTCCTCTTATCGCGTTCTTCAAGTTGGGCTCACGCGCCCGCGCGCACAACTATATCAGCGCATCGATGATCGCATCGCGGCGATGTTGGATTCAGGATGGCTGGACGAAGTCAGAGCACTGAGGGCAAAAGGATATTCATTAGAGCTGTCCAGCCTGTCGGCAATTGGTTATCAACAACTTGCAGCGCATCTGGGAGGAAAGATCACATTGGATGAAGCGGTTGCGCAGATCAAGCATGCCACGCGCATATTTGTGCGCAGGCAGGCGAACTGGTTCAAGCACAAAGATCCAAACATCCATTGGTTTGAAGCCGGGGGTGTGGAGACGGTTTCGGAAATTGAGAACCTAATCAATCAATTTATTGAAAAAACCAGATTAAGTAGCCAATAACTTCCTCCCGCCACTAGGGCCGAAACTGGGAAGGTGAGCAACCAAGCGGCAAGCATTTCGCGAGCCACCTGCCAGCGCACACCTTTGAGCCGCTGCGCTGCGCCTGCACCCATGATGCTAGAGCTCATTACCTGGGTCAGGCTCACCGGGCCTCCAAGAAAGGCCGCGCCCCACATGACGCCCAGCCCGCCGAGCTGCGCGGCAAAGCCATGCACGGGTCGCACCTTCATAATACGGCCGCCCAGGGTACGGATCACCCGCCATCCACCGAATGCCGTTCCCAGCGCCATCCCCGTCGCCGAGGTAACCAGCACCCAGGTGGGCACGCTGAACTCGTTCAATTCACCTGCGGCGATCAGGCCCAGCACCAGGATGCCCATGGTTTTTTGTGCATCGTTGGAGCCGTGACCAAGGGCAAGACCAAATGACGTTAGCAATTGGAGTCGCTGAAACGTTCGATTGAGGCGCGGTGTTGCCCAGCGCGCCAAAAGAAAGATAACGCGGGTGACCAGGTAACCTACGATCAAACCTAGTGGCGGTGAAACCAACAAGGCAATTGCGATTTTCCCCAGGCCAGGCAGCTGGATGGCTGCCGGTCCGCTGGCAGCCCACGCGGCGCCAACCAGGCCGCCCATCAGTGCATGAGATGACGAAGCGGGAATGCCCAGGTACCACGTGACCACTCGCCAAAGCAATGCACCTGTTAACGCAGAAATGAGCATCTCAATATTAACGCTGGCTGGGTCGAACAAATCGGCGCCCAGGCTGCGCGCCACCGCCACGCCGAACAGGAATGGTCCAATGAACTCGCCGAGCGCGGTCAGCAGCAGCGCAGCCCGCGGCTGTAGAGCGCGAGAAGAGATCACCGTAGCAACAATGTTGGCCGAATCATTGAGACCATTTAGGAAAACGAAGATAAACGCAAGGATGAAAAAGAGAGTCAACATGTACTATGAACCCGCAGGCGGCCAGTGTACCATTACCTAAGTGAAGGCTCTGTTGACAAAAGATTGGTAGTGAAATGCTGCTATAATTCCGGTCCCTTATACGGAACTACGCTTTGGGCTGCCTTACCAGAAAGCTGTTGTAGATGCTTCGCATCTGATGCTCCGCATCTCATGCTTCGCATCTGTGATGCGAGACAGCAAGGCAGCAAAGCCTTCCACTCCGTGGCTTTCTAGAGCCGAGGGCTGCCGAAAGGTGGCGGGTTCGCCCGATAACGCGAAAGCAAAGGTTACGTTTTGGTTACGTAACGAATGCAGGTGGCACCACGGGCGCCCCTCGTCCTGCAAGACGTGGGGCGTTTTGCTTTGGAGGAAACATGATCGACATTGAACTGATCCGTGAAGAGCCCGACCGGGTTAAAGCGTCTATGGTCAAGCGCAACATGGACCCAACCTTGGTTGACAAGACTCGCAGCTTGGATTCCCGGCGCCGCGAACTCCTGGTGGAGGTCGAGACGCTTAAGGCCGAGCGAAACAAGGCATCCAAGGAGATCGGGGCCAGCAAAGACAAAACTGCCCGCGAGGAAAAAATCTCTGCGATGCGCACCGTCGGTGACAAAATAAATGCTTTGGATAAGGAACTCGCCGAGGTCGACGGGAATTTCAACGAACTGATGGCCGCTTTGCCTAACCTCGTCGAAGACAAGGTTCCTGCGGGCGGCGAAGAGGCCAATGCGGTTGCGCGGGAGTGGGGCGATAGACCCAGCTTCGATTTCGAGCCCAAGGCGCACTGGGACCTGGGACCCGAGCTAGGCATCATTAACTTCGACCAGGGAGTGGCGCTCACGGGATCGCGCTTCTATGTGCTCAGCGGGGCAGGCGCCCGATTGCAGCGCGCCATCATCTCCTGGATGCTGGATCTCCACATTCGCCAGGGTTACACCGAAAAGTACACTCCCTTTATGGTGCGCTCGGAAGCGCTGTATGGTGCCGGGCAGTTGCCGCGTTTCGCCGACAACCTCTACAAGGATCATGAAGAAGACCTATATATGATCCCTACGGCCGAAGTGCCGCTCACCGGCTTGCACATGAATGAGATTCTTGACGAAGATGATCTACCGAGGTGTTACACAGCCTATTCTCCCTGTTTCCGTCGCGAAAAGATGAGCGCCGGCCGCGACGTGCGCGGCATCAAGCGCGGCCACCAGTTCGACAAAGTCGAGATGTACAAATTCTGTGCCCCGGAAGATTCCGTTACTGAGTTCGAGCAGATGATCGCCGATGCCGAAGCCACCGCGCAGGGCCTGGGCTTGCCTTATCGTGTGATCCTCAAAGGCGCCGGCGATACTAGCGAGGCCGCTCATATCAGCTACGACATCGAAGCCTGGGCGGCGGGTTGCGGTGAATGGCTGGAGGTTTCGTCGATCTCGCGCGTTGGCGAATATCAAGCGCGCCGCGCCGGCATCCGTTACCGCCCCAAAGGCGGCAAAGGCACGCGTTTCGTGCACACTATCAACGGATCGGGCCTAGCTCTGCCGCGGGTCATGATCGCCATCTTGGAGAACAACCAGCGCGCTGATGGCACGGTGGTAGTGCCGAAAGTGTTAGCGCCGTGGATGGGCGGGATCGATGTGATCGAGTCGCAGAAATGAACCGTGCAATATTGCGGCTTCCGTTTCGCTGACCTGTCATGCTGAGCAGCCAAGAGCTATGCTCTTGGCGTTGCGAAGCATCCGCCCGAACCACTATGTGCGATCGTGCTGGTCTAGAGGAAATTGAGATGGGGAATCCTTCGCCTACGCTTTTGGCAAAGCCATAAGCTGCTCAGGATGACAAAGAATGTGATGCATTGATCAAACGATGACTGATTTCATATCAACTCTCCTCACCGAGTTCGCCACGGCGGCGCTACTTCTAGTCATGCTGATCGGCTTGTTCGGTATGATCATTCCGATTTTCCCGGGCGGTGTGATCATCTGGCTCGCGGCGTTGATATACGGAATAGTATTTGGCATCTCCGGTTGGGGCTGGGTGTTCTTCATCTTGATCACGCTATTGATGATCGCCGGTATCGTTTCTGATGATTTGCTTATGGCGACCAGCGCCCGCCGGCACGGCGCTAACTGGGGCAGCCTGGCTCTTGCCTATCTTGGTGGCATCGCGGGCACCATTCTGCTGCCGCCCTTTGGCGGATTGCTTGGCGCCCCGCTCGTCCTATACATTTCCGAATACGGCCGCAAGCGCAGCCGCAGCCAGGCCTGGCAGATCACACGTGCCATGCTGGTAGGCTGGGGCTGGTCCTTTGTGGCTCGTTTCTTTCTGGGTTTGATAATGATCGCCACATGGTTAATTTGGGCCTCGACAAATACCGGTTTGTAGAAATCTGGGTTAGCTGCCTTTTTCTCCTGCTGGCAACATCCTGCGCGCCAGCCTACGGTTCCTACAATCCCGTGCAGACTGCGATGGCAGAGACCTTGGCTGCGCGGCCGCTCAGCAGCCCGACCCCAGAGCAAACCCCTACGATTGACCCCGACGCGCCGCCCTCCGGCAAGATTGTTTACGTTTGCCAGATCAGCAAACGGGTAAACCGCAACCAAATTTGCCTAATTAATGCAGACGGAACCGGGCAACGCGTGCTGACTCCTGGCGGTAGCTACGATGACTTCTTTCCCTCGATTACGCCGGATGGCAACGGAATACTCTTCTCGTCAAGCAGGACAAGCCGTTATCAGATCTACGAATTCAACCTGATCACGCAGCAAGTAAGGCAGCTGACCTACCTGACCGACGACAGTCCCTTTGCACCTGAAGCGTCCCCAGATAATTCGCATATTGTCTTCTATGCCAGTCGGGATGGCGAGGAATATCCTGAAAGCCACAACTTATGGATTGCGGAGCGGGACGGAAGCAATCCGGTGCAGATCACCGATCGCCCGGGAGGCGCCTGGGACCCCGTTTGGTCTCCGGATGGCACCCAGATTTTGTTCGCCTCCCAGGTCAGTGGAATCCCGCAATTATTTATCATAGACGCAGATGGAACCGACGCCCGCCAAGTGACCCACCTCGTGGGGATCCGTGGCCGCAATGACTGGTCGCTCGATGGCGTTACCCTCTCGACCTATATCGGCAGCGCCTGGGACCGTGACATTTACGCGTTCGACCTTAACGGAGAAAATGTCCGCCAACTCACCGATGGGTTCGGCAACCTAGCGCCCAGCTTCTCACCCGATGGGCAGTGGATTACTTTCATGTCCTACCGCGATCACCCGCGGCAAGACCTGGGCTGCGAGATCTATATTATGCGCATCGACGGCAGCGATGTCCGCCGCCTGACCGACAACGACATTTGCGACTGGCAGCCGCGCTGGGGGCCATAGAATTAGTTTTGGTAGTAAGGCGAGATAGTTCGGTAGATGCAATTGAGGTTTGTACGGAAAGGTTTGGATACTTAATATGCCCTCTCAGCCTTCAACTTTGGAAAATCCCTTCGTTTTTACCGAACTTTGTGGAAAATTTGGGGAGAGCCTTCCAGGTCAAGGGTTAATGCGTCACCATCTCTGGTGAAATCTACATCGGTGCTTTGTTGCACGCCCAATACGGAAATAGTCATTCTGATCGTATTGCTGTCCACAATTTCATAAGTTCCTTCAACAGGAACTCCCGCCACAGTCACAGTAAATGTCCCATCATTTCTGAAATCATAGGCGATCAGCGTCAGGCTTTCATCGGCGCCTTCCCATTTACCGACTATGGTTGAGCTTCCCGAGCAACCAGACATCACCAAGCCAAGCAATAATAAAGCGACTAAGCCTGTGCCTTTATGCATTTCTCACCTCAATTGTCTGAGACGAACTTTTGGTTTTAGCTAAATAAGGGTCTTTTCAAACTCGTAGGCCGCGTCCAGAAATTCCAGCACACGTTGCTCGCCGTCTGCTTTTTCAGCCACTTCGGGGTAGGGCAGCAGCGCGCCCTGCCAAATGGCAGTGTGCCACACGGCTCCGTCCGGGAGCTGGTTATGCGTGATGGCTTCTTCGAATGGGAAGGGAGTGGAGTATACGTAAGGGCTGGGTTGTCCCGGGTCATCGGGGGAGAACCCAAAAGTGATCTGGCTGCGGAATTCGCCTTCCATGGTTTTCACTTGCTGGTTGCCTAATAAAACGAAAGCCAAGTCAAAATCGTGCGGCCAAAATTGGATCGGATCTTTTTCTCCCGGTAACCCATTGCGAAATTGCTGCAACAATCGGCCCATGTGGGTGAGAGCGGTAAAGTAGCGTTCGGCCGCGTCCAGGGCGTAGCTGCGAGGCTCGTCGCTTTCATATTTCGTCTTATCCACCTTGCCGTGAACGCCCAGTTTTGCCAACTTCCCAAGAAGTTCCTCGCCAAGTTGGTTGGCGCTCCAACCTTCGCTCATCCTGAACTGCTGCACCGAGCCGTCATTACTGCTTAGCAGAATGTAATGGTTAAGCAAATCCAGGCTTAGTGAGAAATTCTTTTTTGGATCGTCGGGATGAGGAATAGGTGTGGTGGTCACTCCTGCGGTATAGAGCCGAAGGCTTACATGTTGCCAGCGGGGTTGTTCTGGCGCAAAGGCGCCGCGAATCGCGCCGAGCACCTTGCTGTAAGCGTGGAGCGTTTCGCGCGTTTCCCGCCAATTTGCTAATTTCGGAAAGGGAAATTTGTGGAGCATGCTAATAGTATACAAGTAAACGAGTATACAAGTGCGCAAGTACACAAGGCCTTATCTCCTTGTTTCCCGGTGTACTTGTGTATTGATTGTTACAGTACAATTCCACCATCATCTCGTTAGGTATTAGGAACGCAATGCTGCCATCGAAGGAATTGGAACAACGAGCCATCAATACGCTGCGCTTCCTTTCGGCCGACGCAGTGCAAAAAGCCGAATCCGGGCACCCAGGTCTGCCGATGGGCGCAGCGCCTGTGGGATACACCCTGTGGACGCGCCACCTGCGCCACAATCCTCATAATCCCCAATGGGTAAATCGTGATCGCTTCGTGCTTTCGGGCGGCCATGGATCTATGCTGCTCTATTCTCTGCTGCACCTCACAGGCTACGATCTTTCACTTGACGAAATCAAGCGTTTCCGCCAATGGGAGAGTAAAACACCAGGGCATCCCGAATATTGGATCGCTCCCGGAGTGGAAACCAGCACTGGTCCCTTGGGTCAAGGCTTCGCCAATGCGGTGGGCATGGCAGTCGCAGGGGCTCACCTGACCAGCCGGTTCAATCGTCCGGGCCACGAAGTCTTCGATTACTTTATCTACGCGATCGTTACCGATGGAGACTTGATGGAAGGCATCACCTCTGAAGCGGCATCGCTGGCGGGTCACTTGAAACTCGGCAAGATCATTTTCCTCTATGATGACAATAATATTTCCATCGATGGCAGCACGGATTTGACTTTCACTGAGAATGTCGGGGCGCGCTTCGAAGCCTACGGCTGGCATGTACAGCACGTTGCCGATGGCAACGATGTCGAAGGCATTGACGCCGCCATCCAGGCGGCCAAAGCGGACCCGCGTCCTTCCCTGATCCGCGTGAAAAGCATTATTGGCTATGGCTTGCCCGAGCGCGCCGGGACCGAGAAGGCGCACGGCGAGCCGCCCGGCGTCGAAGAATTGAATGGCGCCAAAAAGAATCTGGGTTGGCCGCTGGAGCCCTGGTTCCTGATTCCAGGCGATGTTTTGGAATGTTATCGCGAAGCAATCGATCGCGGCGAACAGTGGGAGAAAGAATGGCAAGCCAGGCAGGCCGCGTACCGGCAGGCACATTCGCAACTCGCCGATGAACTCCAACGCGTGCTGGGTGGCGCGCTGCCCGACGGCTGGGACGCCGACTTGCCTGTTTTCCCCACCGACGCTAAAGGCATGGCAACCCGTGTCTCCTCGGGTAAAGTTCTGAACGCCATCGCCGAAAAGCTGCCCGATCTCATCGGCGGCTCTGCCGACTTGCACCCATCCACGAAGACCTTCATCGACTCGGCGCCCGATTTCCAAGCCACAACCCCCGAAGGGCGCAGCATTCATTTCGGGGTTCGCGAGCATGCAATGGGCGGTATTGTCAACGGCATGAATCTGACGCCTGGAACGATTGCCTTCGGCGCAACCTTCTTAATCTTTTCGGATTACATGCGCCCTTCCGTGCGCCTTTCTGCACTTTCCCCTTATCCCAGCATTTGGGTCTACACGCATGACTCCATCGGCCTTGGCGAAGATGGACCCACACACCAACCGGTCGAACATCTGGCGTCGCTGCGGGCTATGCCCAACATGGTACTCATCCGTCCGGCGGATGCCAACGAAGCCCGCGAGGCTTGGATCGCCGCTATCCGTCGTCGTAACGGTCCTACCTGCCTGGCCCTCACGCGCCAGAACGTGCCAACATTGGATCGCAAGGAATTTGCGTCTGCTAAGGGATTGCACAAGGGCGCGTATGTTTTAGCTGATCTCGGAAAGCAATCGCCTGAAATTATCCTGATGGCAACCGGCTCCGAAGTTCAATTGATCGTAGAAGCAGGTCAACGTCTTGCCAAGGCGGGTTACAGCGTGCGACTGGTCTCTTTTCCATCATGGGAATTATTCGAGAAACAAACGAATCGTTATCGGGATGAAGTCCTGCCCCCGAAAATCAAGTTGCGCCTGGCAGTGGAGGCCGGCGTTGCCCAGGGTTGGCATCGCTGGGTGGGCGAGCGCGGGGCGATCATTTCGCTGGAGCGTTACGGCGCTTCGGCGCCGGGTAATGTGGCGCTGGAAAAGCTGCGCTTCACTGTGGACCATGTGCTCAAGCAGGCGCGGGCGTTGCTGCGTGAAAATAGGAAATAGCTTGTTCGTTGATATTGCTTCTCTTCTGTCATTTCGAGGAGGCCGCATCGCACCTTTTTAAGGTGCGGGCTGACGAGAAATTCCTATGGTGCCGGGAAAAAAATCACCTCGGCGGGAGACAAATCATCTCTCGTCTACCATTTCATTGGATTTCGCTGCGCGCGCCATCTTTAGCGACAACCTGCCCGTCCTGCGCACTATACCCGATAAATCCGTCAACCTCATCTACATCGACCCCCCATTCAACACCGGCAAAAAGCAATCGCGCACCCGATTGCGCACCGTTCGCAGTGAAGACGGCGACCGCACGGGCTTCAAGGGCCAGCGCTACAAAACCACCGTCCTTGGGTCTCGCACATTCGGCGATCAATTCGATGATTATCTTGCGTTCTTAGAGCCTCGCCTGCTGGAAGCTCATCGCGTTTTGGCCGCCGACGGCAGCTTCTATTTCCATGTCGACTACCGCGAAGTTCATTACTGTAAGGTTCTGCTCGATGAGATCTTTGGTCGCGGGAAGTTTCTGAACGAGATCATCTGGGCCTACGATTACGGCGGCCGCGCCAAAGATCGCTGGCCAGCTAAACACGACAATATTTTGTATTATGTGAAAGATAACAAGCGCTACGTCTTTAACGTTGACGACATCGAGCGTATCCCTTATATGGCCCCTGCCTTGGTCGGTGAAGAGAAGGCTGCCCGGGGCAAACTGCCCACAGATACCTGGTGGCATACGATCGTCAGCCCAACGGGCAAGGAGAAGACTGGCTATCCGACGCAGAAGCCGCTGGGCATCTTGCGCCGCATCATCACTGCCTCTTCAAATCCTGGGGATCTGGTGCTCGATTTTTTCGCGGGCAGCGGGACTACTGGTGTTGCAGCTATGGAATTAGGAAGGCGATTTTTGTTGATCGATAACAACAGAGAGGCCATCGATATAATGAAAGAGCGATTTCAGGGGAAAGATGTGGAATTTGTGAGCGTCTTATCACAGTAAGGAGTCCCCATGACCACCAATCCTCAAAAACTCTACGAACTAGGCCAGTCCCTCTGGTATGACAATATCGAACGCACCCTGCTGAACAACGGGGAACTCGAGGCGATGATTCAGCGCGGCGATATCTATGGCGTCACTTCGAATCCCACCATCTTCAACAACGCCATCGCCAAGTCCAAGGATTACGACGAGCAGATAGTGGAGCTGGCGCGGGCTGGTCGCAGCACAGCTGAGATCTATGACGAGTTGACCATCCGCGATATCCAGGCGGCCTGCGATCTGTTCCGACCACTGTACGACAGCACCCGCGGTGGCAACGGCTACGTGAGCATCGAAGTGCACCCCGACCTGGCGAACGACACTGAGGAAACCAACAAGGAAGTCCAGCGACTTTGGAGTTTGGTGGACCGCCCCAATTTGATGGTCAAGATTCCGGGCACCGCGGCGGGAATCCCCGCTATTCGGCACTCGATATCTACGGGTGCAAATATCAACATCACTCTTCTTTTTTCCCGCGCCCGTTACGCCGAGGTCATTGAAGCTTATCTCGCCGGTCTTGAACGACGCGTGGAGAACAACCTGCCCATCGCGCATCAGGCCTCCGTGGCTTCCTTCTTCGTGTCGCGCATCGACACCAAGGTCGATGGCTGGCTGGACGAGATTGGAAAGAAGGGTGGGGCGGAACGCAAGAAGGCTGAATCTCTAAAAGGCAAAGTTGCCGTCGCCAATGCCAAATTGGCCTACCAACTTTTCCAGGAGCAATTCGCCGCTCCTCGCTTCGAAGCGCTGAGGAAGAAGGGCGCCCGATTGCAGCGTCCGCTGTGGGCATCGACCAGTACCAAGAATCCTGCATACTCCGATTTGCTTTACGTCGATAACTTGATCGGCGCGAACACCGTGAACACGGTTCCTCAGCAAACGCTCGACGCGGTGAAGGAACATGGCAAACCCACATTGACCGTGCAAGAAGGCTTGGATGAAGCCCGCGCCGTTTTGACCGATTTGGAATCTCTTGGTCTTTCTTTGGATCAAGCCACCACGGAGGTGGAAGCGGAGGGCGTGGAAGCCTTTAGCAAATCCATCCATGCCCTATTCCAGACGATCGAGGAACGCTCGAAGAATCTAGTCGCCTCTTAACCAGCCTGCTAACGAGGCGCAACGTCCTGCGCCTCGCTGTGTTTAAGCGCCTAGATGCCCAATGGAAAGTAATTCCACGAATTCCCAGGGAATCGAATACAGCGTCAATGGCGACGGTATAGCTACGCTTACCGTCGACCGTCCTGAAGTTCGCAATGCTCTCGACTGGAAAGCCATGGATGCGTTCTCCGCAGCCATGGAAGCCGCTTACCATTCTCAGGATCTGCGAGCCCTGATTATCACCGGCGGTGGAGACACCTTTGTTTCCGGTGGTGACCTGAAAGCCCTCTCCAATTACACAAAGGAACGCCATGGCCTGCGACTGGCCGTGATCATGGGCAAAGCGTTGGAGCGACTGCGCGCTTTGCCTTGCCCGACCATCGCGGCCATCAACGGTCCCGCCCGCGGTGGAGGCGCGGAGATCGCCTCTGCCTGTGACCAGCGGGTCATGGCCGAAGGCGCGGATATCGGCTTCGTGCATGCCCGGCTGGGCATCACCACCGCCTGGGGCGGGGCACGCTACTTGCTACAGCTTGTTGGTTACCCAATGGCGCTGGAACTGCTGGCTACCGGCCGCGTGCTGAACGCACAAGAAGCAAAAGAAATTGGTTTAGTAGATCATGTGACCGCACCTGGGGACGCTTTGCGCACGGCCCTGGATTTGGCACGCGTCATGGCACAGCACCCCATCCAGGCGGTGCGCGCTGCCAAGCGGCTACTCCACTTTGCGCTGATTAGCCCGCTGGTCGCCAAACATGCCGAGCGCCGCCTTTTCGCCGGGCTGTGGGATTCCGATTTCAGGCGCCAGGCTGTCGCCCGGTTCTTGAATCGTAAGAAGTAATGATTTGGGCACACAAGTAAACAAGTAGACATGGTACATAAGGCTGCCATGTCTGCTTGTATACTTGTGTACTTGTTAACCCAGATAGTCCATACTTGGGTGCCTCACCAAAAGGAGTCTCCATGCAAGTAGCAATCCTGGGTCTTGGACGCATGGGGGGAAACATGGCGCGACGCCTGCGCCAAGCTGGGCATGAGGTTGTCGGGTGGAACCGATCCACGGACATCACCCAGCAGATCTCCAAAGAGGTTGGTCTGGTTGTGGCGAAACAAGTAGAGGATGTAGTTAAGTTGCTGGAAACTCCTCGCGCAGTCTGGCTTATGCTTCCGGCAGGGGACGTGACCGAAAATATTCTCGGCGAACTAATCGGATTGCTCTCGAAAGGCGACATCGTCGTCGAGGGTGGCAATTCCAATTTCCGCGACACCATGCGGCGCGCCGAGATGCTGGGCGCCAAAGGCATCCACATGCTGGATGCCGGTGTTAGCGGTGGCATTTGGGGATTAAAGGAGGGATATTCACTAATGCTCGGTGGCGATGAGGAGATCGTCGAACGTTTGCGGCCTATATTTGAAAGCCTGGCGCCTGCGCCAGCTAAAGGGTGGGGGCGAGTGGGACCCAGCGGCGCCGGCCATTTCGTCAAGATGGTGCACAATGGCATTGAGTATGGCATGATGCAATCGTTCGCCGAAGGGTTCGAAATCATGCAAGCGCGCGAAGATTTTGCTCTAGACTTGCATCGAGTTGCCAAAATCTGGCAACACGGCTCTGTGGTGCGATCCTGGCTGCTCGATCTGGCAGAACGCGCCTTGAAGGATGATCCTAAACTGAGCCAGATCGCCGATTATGTCGAAGATTCCGGCGAAGGCCGCTGGACAGTGTTCGAGGCTATCAACGAGAACGTGCCCGCACCGGTCATCACGCTGGCACTATTGCAGCGCCTGGCCAGCCGGCAGGAATCCAGTTTCGCCGCCAAAATGCTGGCGGCGCTGCGCAATCAATTTGGCGGCCACGCGTTGAAGAAACCGGGCTCATGAATGCGACGGGCGACATCGCACTGGTGATATTCGGGGTCACTGGAGACCTGGCACACCGCAAGTTGGTTCCCGCCTTATACCAACTTGAACTCGACAAGCAACTGCCCAAAAACCTTCACATCATTGGCTTCGCGCGCCGGGACTGGAGTGATGAAAAGCTCCGATCTGAAATGGGTGCTGCCGTGCGCGAATTCGCGCGCACACAGCCTGTTGATGAGCAAGCACTGGACCGTGTGCTCAAGCACATGCGCTATCTGGCCAGTAACTTCACAGACGACTCAGGTTACCGTGAATTAGCAAAGCAACTGGAAGAGTTGGGCGCCAAAAATCGACTTTTCTATCTTGCCACTCCGCCGGATGCTTACACGCGGATCATCTCAAGTTTGGGTAAGGCGAGATTGGGGAAATCTGCTGACGGCTGGACGCGCATCGTGGTGGAAAAACCTTACGGCCGCGATCTGGAATCAGCCAAACAACTGGAAGATGAAATTCACCAGGTCTTTGATGAAGATCAGATCTACCGCATAGACCATTACCTGGGCAAGGAAACTGTCCAGAATATCCTCGTATTCCGCTTCGCCAATGGTGTCTTCGAGCCGCTGTGGAACCGCCGCTATGTTGAATGTGTGCAGATCACAGTTGCCGAGACTATCGGCGTTGATGGTCGCACGGAATACTTCGATGGCGCTGGCGTGATCCGGGATATGCTGCAGAACCACATCTTGCAGCTGCTCACCCTTACTGCCATGGAGGCGCCGGTGGCCTTTACCGCCGACGCGGTGCGCGATGAAAAGGTTAAGGTACTGCATTCACTGCATCCGCTGCGAGGGGATGATGCAATCCGCAATACCCTGCGTGCCCAGTATTCGGCAGGCATTCAAAACAGCCGCAAGATCGATGCTTATCTGGATCATGAGGGTGTCGCCAGGAACTCAACCACCGAGACATTGCTGGCGATGCGAATTCATATCGATAATTGGCGCTGGGCAGGCGTACCCTTCTTCATTCGTTCAGGCAAACATTTAGCGAAGCGAATGACCGAGATCGCTGTGCAATACAAGCAGACGCCGTTGGCCTTGTTCGGTGCCCGCAACCTGGCGGGTGACGCGCCTAACCGGCTGGTGATCAGCATCCAGCCCTACGAGGGGATCACTCTGACGTTCGGCGCCAAGGCGCCGGGACCCGAGAATACGATTGAATCGGTGAAAATGGATTTCTCTTACGCGGAGACCTTCGGCGCCAGCACCCCCGAGGCTTACGAGCGTCTGCTGATGGACTGTCTTAACGGAGACGCCACTTTGTTTACCCGCAGCGATGAGGTGCTGGCCGCCTGGACCTTCGTCGACGATGTACTGAAAGCCTGGTCACAACACCCGGTCAAGAAATTGCCGCAGTACAAACCGGGCACCTGGGGCCCGCAAGAGATTGACCAATTTATGCACGAACATGGAAGTGCATGGCGCGAGCACTAAATAGATGTTCGATGCAATTCTTGCCTGTGTGGGAAAAGGTTTCCATTGAATCACAATTGATTGCCGGTGAATAACCCAAGCCAAAAGGACAATCTAAAAAAACAGATAGAAGCCTGTCCGCCTTTTTATCTCCCAAACGGTGCGCTTAGTGCCGCCTTAGCAAGCACATGGCCTTCCATCGCGGAAAGTAAATCGTCTTTCATTGCCTCCGAATCTAGATCCAGAATAGTATCCAGCGCATATAGCGTGAAGACGTAAGTGTGCGTGCTGCCCTCGGGCGGGCAAGGGCCGCCGTAGCCCAGCCGCCCCCAGCTATTCGTTCCCTGTATGGTGCCGCCATCAAGTTTCGCGGAGGGCGCGATTTTGGCTGGCAGGCTGCGTGCATCCGTCGGAATATTAAATATCACCCAGTGAACGAAACCCCGCGAGCTGGCGTCCGGATCATTGAGGATCAGGGCGAAGGCTTGTGTACCATCCGGTGGTTCGGTCCAATTCAATTTCGGCGATTGATTTGCACCTGTGCAAGCAAAATCGGGTGGGATCACACCACCATCTTCAAACGATGGACTTGTCAATTCAAATGCCATTGGAACCTCTGAGGGAACCAACGAGACCATAGCGGTGGGCGTCACACTGGATCCAGCGTCAAAGATTTGACTTGTGTCGGTTGCCTGCGATTTGGCCGAGCAGGCTACCAACAGCAAAATGAAGGGCCCTGCGCATAGCCATAAACCTCTCATCATCCTTTATCCCTCATCCTTCATCCTTGCATCTTGTATCCGCACTTCGGGCACCTGGGCTCATCTCTGAATACCAGATAGCCACAGCGCGGGCAGGTTTTTGGCTGCACCTCGCCCAGCGGTGCGCCGCATGCCTGACAGTTACCTTGGCCAACCTTGTTGGCCACACCACAATAGGCGCATGTCAATCGCTGTAGACGTTCCGAAAGCTGCTGGCTGGCGCCGGCTTCTGCCGCCAGTTTGTCGACCACGGTCCACACCTGATCTTCAAGCGTCAGGTGCTCGATGTCGTGCGCAATGTCGTCGATACGGCCCAGCAAGTTCCATGGATTGAGCAGCCCCAGCAGGGCGCTGGCGCCCAGGCTGCCCGCCAATCCAAAGATCCCCTGATCCCCAACCGTGACCTCCAGCCGATCTCCACCCTGCCGCAGGCTGACACCCAGGTGGGTATTTCCTCCTGAGGGATAACCTGGTCGTGTGCTGATTTGCACCACGGCTTGGTCACCGTCAATTGTGACGTCGCTTCTCAATGCGCCGCGGTCGAAGAAGGCACCGAGCGCGGCCGCAATCTGCTCAAGATTTAAATCGCCGTGATAAATTCTGCTTTTCATCGTCGTCTAATTTTGGACTCATTATAATCACCGGAGCTACTTAACCATGTCAAAACTCATTCTTCGCTCATCGGTGTTCGTCCTTGTTTCAATTGCTGGTCTTATCTTGCTGGCAAGGGGCGCTGTTGTTTCGGCGCACGCGCAGCAGCCTACCGTTGCTATTGCCACCGTCACCGGCACACCAATAGGCCCGTATATAGTGGTCAATGCAGACCAGGATCCAGGTGCCAATGTGCGAAGTGGGCCAGGTACCGAATACCCAATTGTAGGGTTACTCGTTACAGGGGAGCAAGCCTCGGTCAAAGGCATTTCCGTTGGAGGTCTCTGGTATCAAATCGTATACCCCGGTGTTGAGGGCGGATTGGCCTGGGTCTACGCGCCACTTGTAACGCCCAATGATGTCATTGGCCTGCCCATTGTCGAGCCACCTCCAACCCCAACTCCCCGCGTGACGCCCACGATCGACCCGACGTTGGCGGCGCAATTCGTCCTCGAGATCCCGGCAACTCGGTTGCCCACCTTCACTCCTGTCGAACCGCTCGATATCCCCGAGTTCGAGCAGCAAGGCACCGGTCGTGTAGGAGGAATCCCTGTTGGAATGTTCATTACCGCTGTGGGACTGATGGGTTTGTTTGGCGCTGCGGTGTCCTATTTGCGAGAGCGCTAACCTTTTTTGGTATTCGCCACTGTGAGGAGATCCAATGAAATCATCCAAAAAGGTGCCCGAAACTGTAGGCGAATACATTCGTAAATATCCCGCGGCAGTAAGAAAAAAATTGAGTGGACTGCGCAAAACGATTAAGGAAGAAGCGCCCCAAGCAGAAGAAACCATCAAATATGGCATGCCAACCTATGTACTTAATGGCAATTTGATCTATTTCGCCGCCGCAAAGAATCACATCGCTGTCTATCCGGTACCTGTGGCAACCCCCGCGTTGAAAGCGCAAATGGAACCCTATCGCGCCCATAAAAGCACGCTCCGGTTCCCATTAGATAAACCTCTGCCTTTGTCTCTTATTCGCAAGATCGTCAAAGCTCGCGTGAAACAAAACCTCGGGTGAAAGCAAAAGCTCCCGAAATGCAAAAAACCTCCGTTGTCGGAGGTTTTGTTGTGTACTGTGTACTTTTTTATAGACTACTTCTTAGCAGTTACATCCATCCCCATGCGCATGTTGAGGAGCATCTTGACCATCGGTGCGGAAGGAGTGCCCGCAGCCACAGGAGGAGGTTGCATTGGGGTTGTCGATCTTGAAGCCGCTGGCCATCACATCGTTCACGTAATCAATGTTGGCGCCGCGCAGATAACCCATGGACACTTCGTCGACAACTAGGCGCACGCCGTGCTGTTCGAATGTCGCATCCGATTCGCGAGGAGAACCTTCAAGCGCCATTCCATATTGGAAACCTGAACAGCCACCGCCGCTGACGAACACGCGCAAGGCGTGTCCTTCCAGTTGGCGGTCTTTGAGCAATCCGCGCACCGCATCCGCGGCCGCGGGTGTAAGGGTAATCTCGTCTGCAATGACTTGGGGCTGTGGTTTGGTCTGTACTTCTACAAGGGCCATTAAAAATGTCCTTTCTTATTAGCAGTTAAACGCCTTAGGCGAATACTTTTCAATTTTATCAAATAAATTCGCTATGTCAAATCACCACGAGATGCAATAAACAAAAGACCTGGTGTCTCACGGAGTTCTAATCGAAGGGGCCAACAACCTTTTCAACCTCATCGAGGATCTCTCCTGATTTAACCAGATCCTTCATCCTGTTGTGGTCAGGGTATAGCGGCCGGTCGACGGTTAGGTGCTCGACATACTTGCGGATCACTTCGCGCGCCTTCTGTGTGCCGCCGCCGGGCGTGAACTCGCGGAAGTCTAGAGCCTGCGCCGCGGCCATGAACTCGATGCCGAGCACGCCATATGCGTTGTCCAGGATCTGGTCATTTTTGAGGGCAGTGTTCATACCCATTGAGACGAAGTCCTCCTGGTCTGCAGCAGCGGGAATGGACTGGATGCTTGCAGGCGCGGAGAGGATGCGCTGTTCGACGATGAGGTGATCGGCCGTATATTGGCTCAGCATCAGCCCGGAATAAAAGCCGGGTTCGTGTGCCAGGAAATCGGGCAAGCCTTGTGAGAGCGCCCGGTTGGTCAGGCGGTTAAGGCGGCGCTCGGAAAGCACGCAAACCATGGTGATAGCTGCACCAGCCATATCCATGGGCAGCGAGACAGGCGTGCCCTGGAAGTTGGCGCCAGTCAGGGTCAGCTTAAGTTCTGGGACAAAGATCGGGTTGTCGCCCACGCCATTGAGCTCGATCTCGACCTGCGAACGGGCGTACTCCAGCGCGTCGCGGGCTGCTCCGATCACTTGTGGTGTGGAACGCATCGAATAAGCGTCCTGGACCTTGGTTTTCATTTTTCCGGTTGCCAGGTCTGAGCCTTCGATGATCTTCAGGATATTGCGTGCGGTGGAGATGGCGCCTTTAAAGCCGCGCAGCTCATGTAGGCGCGAATTATAGGGTTTGAGGTTTGCCAACAAGGCTTCAAGGGACATTGCTGCTGCCACTTCTGCCTGATGCAACCAGCGAAACATTTCATAGAGGTGGATGGCGCTCATTGCGGTGAGCACGTTGGAGCCGTTGATTGCTGCCAGACCGTCGCGAGCCTGTAAACCCGGGACGGCGATACCAGCGCGCTCCAATGCGACGTGACCCGAAAGCCGCTCACCGTCATAGAAGGCTTCACCTTCGCCCATGAGGAGCAGAGCGGCCTGTGCCATGGGTGCCAAGTCGCCTGAGGCGCCGACCGAGCCTTTGGTGCATACGACTGGCGTCACGCCGCGGTTTAACATCTCGACCATAGTCAGTGTGATCTCGGGTCGGCAGCCAGAGTTGCCGTGAGCGTGGACATTAATACGTCCGGCCAGTGCGGCGCGGACGTACTCGATTGGCAGCGGTTCACCGATCCCGGCTGAATGGTTGTAAATCAGATACTTCTGGAATTCCTTGACCTGCTCGTCGCTGAGCAGGACTTCCGAGAACTCGCCGATGCCCGTGTTGGTCCCATACATGATCTCTTTTGCCGCTAGTTTTTCTTCGACCATGGCCCGGCAGATGCGTATGCACTCGAGCGATTCAGGGGCTAACTCAACTTTTTCTCCATGGGCGATAGCGACGAGCTTTTCGATGGTGAGAGAGGACCCATCGAGACGGATTGTCATGTGCACACTCCTGGGAGAATTAGCGTTAGGGTAGGGGCGTTTTGCAAAACGCCCAGGGCGGCTTGCAAGCCGCCCCTACGTCGGGCGATTGGTTTGTCCGACAGAAGGATTATACGCCTATCATTTTTCAAAAGGCGTGGGCCCTGTCAGACCTGCGTGGCTGCACGTGGCTGTCAAAATTCGACGGATCAGCCTCTTTGTTTCATTGCTCGCTGCATCTCGCGTTCGGCATCGCGTTTAGCCATGTCCTGGCGCTTGTCCCACTTCTTCTTGCCTTTTGCCACGGCGATCTCGATCTTGGCGCGGCCTTCCTTCAAATAGATCTGCAACGGCACGATCGTGTTGCCTTTGCGCTGCGTCTCATCCCACAGCTCATCGATCTCTTTCTTGTGCAGCAGCAGTTTGCGTTCGCGCGTCGGGTTGTGTCCTTCGCGGCTGGCGGGGTCATAGGCAGCGATATGAGCGTTCGTTAGCCAGGCTTCGCGCCCATCGGTGCGCACGTAAGCTTCTTTAAGACTCACCTGCCCGGCGCGGATCGACTTGATCTCTGAGCCCTGGAGCACCAGGCCTGCTTCGTACTTTTCCAGTATGAAGTAATCGTGGGTGGCTTTGCGATTGCGGGCAACCGCTTTCTCGCTTGGCTGCTGTTTGGCGCTCATGGGGCAGCGATTCTAGCACGACCTCAATCGTCATTGCGAGGAGGCGTTTTTGAGCCGCTGAGCGGCGAAAGCCGACGTGGCAATCCCGAACAATCTACATTGATTCGAATTTGAAAACCGACGTTAATAAGCCTGGTTTTACGACAAAGATGACATGCAACTGTGATATTGATCGGGTTTGTTTCGTCCGCTTGCGCCGCTTTGCCTCGCAATGCTTCCTCGCAATGACGGCAAAAAAGCTATCTGGACACTGCCAACTTCACAACTTTGCCCTTGGAATCCATGGTGATGCGTGCATATTGGGGATGCTCGAATTCACCACTGGGCACTTTCTTGCTGAGGGTCACCAGACTGCGAGTTGGCGCCAGCCCTAATGCCTTGCGGTGGACATGGGGCAGCGTGCAATTGTGGCCCTGGCATTCCACATGCTCGTGGCTATAGATGGCTTTGCTTTCCTGCATCCCCGGCAGATATTCAGCCACCACGGACTTCACCGTGGCCAGCGTTTCCGCCGGAAGGTCTTGCATCGGCATATCGTGGCCTTCGGCGCGATCGCAAATAGCATTCACCTGAGGTGAACCGGCTTCCGGGCGTAAGATGCGCTTGGGAATCTGCCCGCCAGATACTACCTGTGCGAGAGGGTCCCCATAAAGTACGAAGGAGATTAGCGTCTTCTGATCCTCGCCATCCAGGTAACCCTGGCGGCGGTGCATAGTTTGCGCCATGGCGATCTTGGCCCGGCGCAAAGCTTCCCCGGCTGGATTGCCTTCATTGAGTAGTTTCCAGAAAATCTGGCCCAGCAAGTCGGCTGCGATCAAAGGAGTGGTAACGGAGCCGTAAGACGTGACCGTTGACCCCACCACCGCCTTGCTTCCAGAATCCAGGAACTTAAGCGCCAGGGCATTATCGAAGGTCTTGCCGAAGATGTGCGCCCCGAAACAGGCTTCGGTGTATACGATCTGCGGAGCGCGCCCGCTGTTCACTATGTCCGCCGGGCGAAGGGCAACCGGGTAATCGGGGCCGTTCGCGGTTTGCTGCGGATCACGCTGACCATACCATTCGGCCGTTTCAGCCAACCCGTGCAAATTGAAATAGGCCAATTGCTGCGACTTGCTGGCTTCCTTTGGAAGGTGACCGCTGCCAATTGGTGGTGAAATGCTCAGGCTACGCGGATCGCCGATAGCGCGGTAGACAGAATGCGAGGCGCGGCGCCAGACCTCCGCGCTGTAGCCGAAGCTGCTGCGTTTCGGTTTCCACAGACCGATGAAGGCCAACATGCGTTCGATGGCGCTGCCGACAGAATCAACCGGATTGCCTTTGTTGCTGCGGCTGGCTGCGATTTTGGTCAAGGCTTTGACCAGAGAGGCGGGATCCGATCCTTCACTGTTGGGTAGGCGGCCCAGTGGCCAGGTGGGCACGAAATAATTCTCGTCGATGCTGGCATAAGGATTGTCCGAAGGTACATCCTTATCTTCGTCATCGACTGGATTGGGCAGGTGATGGAATGGAATAGTCTGCGGCCCGCCAACGATCAGAACCGCGCCGATCATTTCGCCTTTCTTGCGGAGCGCTTCGTCGAGGTCGGCAAGCAAATGCTTGATCGCCCAGGGATCATCGGTCTTCACAGGCTGAAGACCGAACTTATTCAGCGACTCTGAGTCATCGACATAGACTAGCAGGCTATCCCAATGGGCGTTTGCAGCGGTGGCATTCATGACCGCGCGCAGCGCCGAATCTACGCTGGTAGATCCATCCTCTCCATATTGCTTCACGAGCGCAGTGCGCGAGCTCAAGATTACATAGACAGGGAAGCGGCCATCGGCGCGGAGGCGCAGGTCCTCGGTGTTGGTGCCCACATCCTCGAGTTCAATAGGCGTTTCCGGCTCGATAGCCTTAGGGCCGTCGGGTTTGTCTTCGGCCGGATACTCGACACCCAATTCGTCCACGTAGTTATCTTGGCTGGCTTTCTTTGGTGGAACATGTTGAATCTTCGGCCGCTTTAGCTTGGGCAAATCGATTTTCACTTCAGGCACAACCCCAAGCTTGGTCTGCACGGTCACTTTCTCTTCATCTTTTTTCTGGTTATCTCCTCCTGTCCCACCACCCGTTGGGTTCTTGCTAGCTGAACCGGCAACCTTAGATGCAGACGTCTTGACCCCTTGCTCGCCAGTACCCAGGTGATTCCAACCCAGCGCGGCGGTCACCGCCGCTGGGATGGGTGTTTCCACGATGTGGCTGAGTTCCCTTGGCCATAGCGCGGTGAAGCGGTGCGCCTCGCCCCACAGCCGGCGGGCTGCCTGGCCGCTGACATCCTCGGCCACGCAATCATGCAAAACATCCACCGCCTCGGCTTCCTGGCCGGCTTCCATTCGTTGGGCTGCGTCCATCAGCCGGATCTGCAAACATAGCGGCCACTGATCGCGATAAAGTTCGATCAAGTTGTGAATTGCGTGCCAGCTGAATCCTTGAGCCTGCGCGATTTGAACGTGGTATATCGCTGGCAGGGGGGAGGGTGGATCGCTAATCAAGGCGCCCTGAATTTCCGATTCGGCCTTTTGGAGATCGCCCTGCTTCAGGGAAATATGAGCTCGCAACAGGTTCTGCCCCCAAACCTGGATATCAGAGACCTCGACATTTTTCTGCAGGCAGGCGGCCGCTGTCCAGGCTTGTTCGGCCACCTCAGGCTTCAGGCGCCGCGCCACACTGATCAGTAATTTCTGCGCTTCCAGATATTCGGGATCCAACTCAACCAGGCGCATCAAAATCTTCAACGACTTGTCTGCTTTGGATTCCTTCAACAGGGCATCGGCGCGGGTGAGTTCGACCGGCAGATCGTAAGGGTAGGCATTCAGCCAATCTTCAGCGAGCTGGCGCACGAAGCGCGGTTCCCCGGCTTGCAGCGCTACCTGAAGCAGCGTGAGTACACCAGCGCGGTTGACTGCTTTGCCTGCGTTGATAGTCTTTTTTAGCTGGTCGTTCATTTTGATAGCTCCTGCACGCGAAGATCGGTTTGATCGCCAGTGCGGAAAGCAGCGCTTTCCTTAACTTCAGCCGGATGGTGCACAAAGTTCATTGCAATCACGGCCGCCAACTGTCGCTGGATTTGTCGGTCTTTGGGCGCCAAATTTGCGGCTTTGCGTAACTCAACTTCGGCGGCGCTGTAATCCTTGACTTCTTTCCACAATAGCGCGAGCTCGAAGTGCGGAGTGGCGTCGTTAGGCGACAGAGCTGCAGCCTGCCGGAACGCCTGCACAGCTTGCTTGTGTTGGCGCCGGGCGACGAATACCCGGGCTCTCTCTATGTGGTTGCCCGCTGAATGAGGCGCCAGTTTGGCGGCCTGCTCCAGATGATGCAAGGATTGGTCCAAGTTGCCGGATAGCCTAAGCAGCTTTCCAAGCTGCCTGTGAACATTTGCCAATTGCTCTGGCGACAAAGATTCGTTGCCCACTTTGATGGCCTGCTGAGCCGCTTGGATTGCCTCGGCGATCTCGCCGGTGGCGGCAAAGGCTTCAGAGAGAGCGAAGAAAACCTCGGGGCGGTCGGAGTAGCGTTGGCCGAGCTTTGCCAGCGCGTCCATCCCGCGACCGTCGGGCTGCAGTTGAGCGCGGCGGATTAATATTGGAACTTCGTCCTCGGCTGTTTCCCGCGCTCGATCCAGTACCGCGATGGCGTTTCCCGTTTCGCCAAGGGACTGCAGGGATTCGGCGAATAAACGTAATGCCGATGAATCCTTGGGAGAAATCTTCAACGCCTGCTGAACAATTTCCTTTGCATTTCTTGGTTCTCCAGACTCCATGGCCAGTTCGGCTTGCAAATGCAAGGCAGCCAGATCTTGTGGAGCCAACTTTTGCGCTTGTGCAGCAAATGATTTTGCTTGCTTGATATCGCCTGCAGCGCGATAAGCAGAAGCCAGCGCCATTGAAAAAGCGGCATTCTTTGGCTCAAGTTTGGTGGCTTGTTGCAGGCTCAGAATCCCCTCGTCGAGCGCATGGGCGGATATCAGGACTGACCCCAGTGCAAAATGATGTTTCCCTTTATCAGGCTCGAGTTGAACCGCTTTGGAGAAATGGCTCTTGGCTTCCATCAGATTGCCCAGCGCCTGCTGGATTTCGCCTGCGACGGTTTGCCAATTAACCTGATCGGGCCAGAGCGCCAGGGCGCGGTGGATAAATGGTAAGGAGGTAACCAGTTCGCCAGCCTGGCTGCCAATGCGGCCGGCCAATGCCTGAACAGGGGCGGAATTCAACAACACGGCTGCTGCCTGTCTAATATATTCAAGTGCGGCCGGAACATCCTCTTCAAGGTAGGCGATGGCTTTTTCGACTAAAACTTCAGGAGTATTCGCGAATGCTTGTGAGCGTTGTTCAGCCGCCGGCAATTCTCCTGTCCGGCGCGCGGCGTGCAGCAAGGCAGCAGCTTCAGCCGCTGTCGATGGATACGTTGGAGCCAGGGCGGTCAGATCGGGCTTGCCTCCAAACCGCAGCTCGGCGCGGATTTGCCAGCTTGTGATCTTGGACTGCGTGGCCGAATCGGCTGCAGCAGACGCGGCGGTGGCAAACGCCTTTTTACATGCATGGCGCGCTTCTTTGGAGAATACTATGCTCTCAGGTTTTATTTTTGCCTGGCTGGCTTCGCAGATTTGCTGCCATTCAGCCCGCAACAGCAGCGCCCGACCATGGCTGAACTGCGCCAGGATCTGCCCGGGGAACGCGTTTGCCAACTCTTCATACAAGGAGATGGCGGTTTGCCAATCGTCCAGTTTTTCTGCGGCTATGGCGATTCCATAAGTTGTGAATATGTCAATGGCTTGCGGCTCGCGGGCCCGAATAGCCTGCTGCAGAAGTTGCGCCGCCTGGTTGCGGTCTCTGCGACAGGATGCCAACTGCGATTGTATGGCCAGCAGGCGTGGACGAGATTCGTCCGTCACGCCGGCCAGCATTTTGGCCGCTTCGATCTCGAAGCCTTCATTCAACGCCAATTCCGCCTGCAGGCAGGCGAGCTCAAGGCTGGGGGTTGACGTTTGGCTGGCTTTGCGGAAAAACCCGCGGGCCAGGTCGGGTTGCAGACAGAGCACAGCCAATTCTGCAGCAATATGCAGATTGTCGGGGTGACTGGTGTCGAGATCGAAGGCCTTGCTCGCTGCGCCCAATGCGGATGACCAATCGTTCTGCTCCCGTAGGATTTTGGCTTTGAGGGCCATGAGTTGAATATCATTGGGCCGAACTTGAAGCGAAGCCTCGATGGCTTCCAACGCAGCCTGCGGTCTGCCAAGTTTCAAGAGAACGTTGGCTTTTTGCTCGAAGAGTTGGATCTTATGTGGCGACAGGCGAATGGCTTGATCAATTATTTCAAGCGCCTGCGACCACTTTTCATCCTGCAAATAAGCCTGGATAAAATTTTGCAGCAGGCCCGCGTCAGGAGGAGCGAGATCAAGGGCGCGCTTGAAATACGCAATGCTCTTTTGCGCAGCACCTAGATCCAGCAGCAACCTTCCTGCCTTTGCAAAGGCTTCTCCATCGTTATGCTCGTTGAGCCGCGAGAGTGTCTTCTGGGCGGCCTCGGCAGAATCCCCGGACCACTGTAGTTTTGCCAGACTCAATATTAGTTTCGGACTTGAATTTTCAGTCAGAGCGGCTTTGCTCAGGCTTTGGCAAGCCTGCGCGCCTTTGCCCAGGCTGTGCATCAAGTCCGCGTACCAAACCACCGTGTCTTCGTCCTGTGCGTTTCCCAGGTAGATCTTCTGAGCAATTTGAGCGGCTTCCTCCGTACGGCCTGCCTGCTGGTAACAGAGGCAGAGCTGGCGTTGAATCTCGAGGTCGCCTGAACCTTCTTTTTCCAGCGTTTCCAAGGTGGTGATAGCAGCTACGGGCTTGCCCAATGCCGCCTGGGACCGAGCCTTACCAAGGGCCAATTGCTTGCTCCAAATCTTTTCTTTCCCCAATGGAGATTTCAGCGAAGCATCAAATAGATGGATTGCTTCGGAATGCTTGCCCTGTTTGGCTTTCGCTTCAGCCATAAGTGCTTTGGCTTCGGCCGGCGCGTTATTGCCGTTCAATATGATCTCGAGGGTTTGCTCAGCATCGGAAGCCAGGTCATTCACTGCCAGCTGGGCATGGGCGATATCCATGAGTAGGTCGATGTTTTCCGGGTTAGCCTGCAAGGCTTGTTTGAGCGCGATCAACGCGCGTTTTGGTTCGTTTACCTCGAGTAATAATTTTCCCAATTGAGCCGCGATGTGGAAATTGTTGGGAAAGGATTGATGCCCAGCCTCTAAGGTGCTTAAGGCGGAATCGCGGTAGCCGAGTTGCATTTGCAGTAACCCGGTTTTAAGAGCAATGGATTGCGCGGCGCCGCTGTCCGATTGTTCATTGGCTAATCTGGCCGCGGTTGTGAAAGCCGACAAGGCTTCTTGATTCTGCTCCAGCGCCAGGTAACTATCGCCAATTAGCTGCTGCATCCTTGCCGTTGGCGGCCCGAATTGCTGGGCCGCGACCAGCGTTGCCAACGCTTGCTCAGGTTCTTTCCCGGCTAATTGCAGTTCGGCCAGTCGCAACCAGGCTTTTGTTTGCGCTGGCACCAATTCCGTCGCCCGGCGCAAATGAGTCATTGCGCTGCCTTCGTCGCCTTGAGCAGCGAGCGCATAGCCGATAAGGGCGTGCGCCGCCCCGCAGGCGGGCTGCAGCATAAGAGCATATTGGCAAGCCTTGAGGGCTTCGTCGAAATGGTTGCTGTGCAGTGCGGATTCGGCGAACGAAAGCCAGTCTTCAACGGTTGGCTCCACTTCGTTGTCGAGCATGGCTTTCCATTCGTGGAAAGCCTCTTCATATTGCTGATTGTGCGCCAGTGCGTGAGCCAGATTGCGGCGGACCTCACTTCTATTTGGCGCCAATGCCGCGGCCAGATGTGCTTGTCCCAAAGCTTCAGCGGGCCTTCCGTTTGCCTGAAACAATGCCCCCAATTGAAGAGCTATTTCGGCGTCGTTGGGCTGAGTCAACGCGGCGTCTTCCGCGGCTTTTAGGGCTTTATCGGGTAATTGCAACTGCAAAAATAATGCGGAGAGATCGCTAAGGATCTCGGCTTTGCGATTCTCTTCAGCCTCCGGTCTCTCGGAGACTGATTTCAGCGCCGCCAGAGCCATCTCTTTTGCTTCTTCGATGTTTTCAGATTTCAGGGCAACCTTGGCCGCGGCGAGCAAGGATGCTGGTCGTTTTGACTTGGAGCTCGCTTTTCTTGGACCAACACTATTTTGCAGATGAGCGATTGTCTCAGCATCCAAGTCGCTCGATTCGGCGAGCTTGTCGGCCAGGTCAGCCTCCAATTGCCGCGCGGCGTCCAATGCCGAGCGCAACATTGCATCCGCTTGATTCGATTCTCCGCTGATCTGATGTATTTCGGCTTCTATCAACAGGCGCTCGATTTCGGTTAGTTGATCGCCTTCTGCAATGTCCTCCTCCTGCAAATTTCCCAAAGCATGCTTAGCTGCATGTTGTGCGAGTTGCGGATTGATTTTGGCGACCGTTCGCAACAGCGAAAGGAAATGAGGAAGCGGAAATTCACGAACGAGTTCCAACAAATGGGCAGATTGCACATCAGGCGGTAACGGGTTTGTGACCAGGGCGTGGACTCCGAGTTGGTGAAATTGGTCGCTTTGCGTTGCGGAAATCAAATGCGTCAATAACTCCTGCGGGTTTGGCAACTGACCCAATAAACATGAGATCGGCAACCGCCAGAATTCAGGAGGCGCGATGCTGAGGTCTTCAGTGAGCTGGTCCCAGCCGTTTAGCAACCGGCGGCGCTCGCGAAGCGCTAATGCCAGCAATGCCGCTTGAGCAAGATCGGGAGAGGGGTGATCATCCCCCCCGGTGGGTTCGTTCACCAGTTTTTCCAAGGTCGCGGCAGCCTGGTAGCGCAGCTTTTCAGGTACCGGCTGCATGGGCGCGGCGCGCAATGATTTGAACTGCTGAGTTTGGCCGAGACGCAGCAATCCCAGAAAAGCGGGCGACCAACGATCTCGTTCAGCCCCTGCGGCGTCGAGCGCCTGCTCGGCGAAGTCCGCCTCTTGTAGTTCAGTCCATACTTGCGGCTCAGAGCGCAGAGCCGCCACTACCGCAGGCCAGTCGGCTTGTGGTAGACGAGACTTGAGTCGCGCGATGAATGAAGTCATGCAAGGACCTCGATGTAGGGGATTGCTTCGTCAGGCGCTAGCGCCTTCCTCGCAGCTGCGGAAGGCAGAGCCTTCCTGCTTACGGCGTCCAGTTAGCTTGCAGGACGATCCAGTAGGCGGCGGCCATCATGCCCAGGCCCAGGGCGGTGACGAAGATGCCGACTCCCGCTGCCGTTTTCACCAACTGGGAAACGGTGTCCAGCAGGGCAGATGCGTTGCCCACAAGACCGGACATTTCCTCAGCGATGCCTTTTTGCACCATCTTGGCAGCATTGGTGCTGATCGCCTTGATGTCCTTGTTCATCGTGCGGGTCACCAGGACGAACAGCCCCATGGTGAGCGTGCACATGCCCAAAAAGAACAGTGCAGCAGCCATCAGCAACAGAGTGTCAGTTTGGTTTATCTGGTACATGTCTACCTCCAAAACAGTGATGAAACCCAAGGTGCAAGATACGTGCCGCTTTCTCTGGGCAAGAAAATCAAATCGTTACCGTTGACGAAGCTCCGTAACCCGCGTTACAATCGATTTGCGTCAAACGTCTCCATGTGGAGACGTTTTTAGCGCCAAGAAATGGCCGCGAAAGACTTGAAAAGATCCAGTGCCGAAAGCGTCCAAGCGGACGTCCTTTCCATGCACCAGAGCGCTGCCCAGAATCTGGAGAGCAACGAAGCGCATATGGACATGAGCGCCGCGGGCTATCTTGAGGCCGAACATGTTGAAAGCAGACTCAGCGCGCTAGGCAATGTTCAATCTAAAAGTCTGGATGCTGAACTGAGTTTGGTTGGAATAGTTTCAGGAGTGCAAGCCAACCTGCGTGACGGGGCTGCGGGCGTGGTGTTTAGCGATGCAGCCGTCGTAGAGAATGCCACCGCCGGTGTCGTGGTTGCCCGCGAAGTGCATGGGACGACAATACGCACGGGAATTTTGCTGGCGGGCAAAGTGGAAGGCAAGGTGGAAGCATTGCTTGACACGGTTGGTGCCATCGGCGCGGGTCTGGCGGCAGGCGTGGGCATCGGATTGATGCTCTCTATTGCCAGGATGCTGCGCAGGCGATAAGATTAGTTTTCTGAATCCACAGGGATGAAGGCCAGGGCAGCTTCGCTGCCCGCAGTTGCGAGGAAGAGCGTAGCTCTGACGAAGCAATCACCGCCCTAATGGAGAAACGAAAAAGCTTTTGAATCCACGGGATGAAGGTAACTTGCTCCAGCAAGCAAATGTTTCAACCATTTGCTTTACTGAGCTTGTGAGAGGCATCCCAAAAGGAAGGTTTCGATGGAACGTGTAACACTGAGCGCGGCCCGTCGAGCGCTGACGGGCAAGCAGGTGAGCCAGCTGCGCAGACAGGGCAAATTGCCGGCTGTGTTGTATGGCCGGTCACTGAAAGAGCCCATTCCGGTTTCCCTGGACCGCATCGAGGCTTCGAAAGCGCTGCGCAAGAGCAGTTATTCGAGCCTGATAACGGTCAATCTGGACGGCGAGGACCACAACACGCTGATCCGCGATTTCCAGATCGATAAGTTAAAAGGCGAATTGACCCACGTCGATTTCCTGGTCGTCTCGCTTACCGAGAAGGTACGCGCAGAGGTTCGCATCATCGTGGAAGGCAAAGCGCCGGTGATCGCCAACCTGGGGGGTCTACTGGTGACTGGTCTCGAGCACGTCGAGGTGGAAAGTTTGCCCCAGGATCTGCCCGAACACTTTGCTGTCGATGTTTCCAGTTTGGAGAGCTTTGGTGACGCGGTGTTTGTTCGCGACCTGATCGTCCCCGAGAACGTGAAGATCCTAACGGATCTAGATGAACTGCTGGTCGTGGCTGCTGCCCCGGTCACCGAAGTGGTCGAGGAAGCTCCGGCTGTGGGCGTAGCTGTTGAAGGCGAGGCTGTGCCCGCCGAAGGCGCCGCCCCTGCCGAAGGTGCAGCTCCAGCCGAAGGTGCGCACCCGGCTGCCGGTGCACCGGCTGCGGCACCCGCTGCTGCAGCTCCTGAGGAGAAGGTCGACAAAGAGAAAAAGGCAAGAGAAAAGAGTGGAAGAGGCAGATAGTCGTACGGGATAAAACAGCCCGCCGATCCGGCGGGCTGTTTTCAACGTTAGGCAAGTTCGAGCGCTTCGAGAAAATTTAAAGTAATCCGTGCCGTCACGCCCCAGAGCAATTCTTTTTCGTATTGCTTAAAGTACACTACTTTGACCGTCTGACCATTGGGGGCAACGCGCTCGCGCTGTTCCCAATTTGAGGGATCGGCCAACCAGGAAAGGGGGATTGTAAAGATGCGTTGCACCTCGCGCGGATCCGGGTGCAAATCTGTGGGCCAGGGGATTACACCAACCACGGGCGTTACCCGGTAATTGCTGATGGTAATAAAGTCTTCGAGGAGCCCAAGCAAACGAACTCCCGTTGTGTCCAGTGCGATCTCTTCGCGCGCTTCTCGCAACGCGGCTTCTTGCGGGCTGGTCTCGCCGGGATCCAGGCGGCCGCCGGGGAAAGCCACCTGCGCGCTATGCATATCACCTTCTACGCGCGCTCTCAGAATGTAAAGGAGTTGCCATTCCTCACCCTGTCGCAGCAAGGGAATGAGCACCGCCGCTGGTTTTGGCTCCGCATCGCTGGCAATCTCGCGCAACGGAGTGACGTAAGGATCGGCGACGCGTTTGGCAAGCAATTCGCTGATGCGGTCTTCAGTTAAGTAATTATTCGCGAGAATGTTCACCTGCTTCTGTGCTCCGGAATTCTAAATGTTAAACCAGATACCGCAGTAGCCAGGGTAGGGGGAGAGGTTACCTCGCAATGTGATGAGGCGGGGTGACCGCCCCTACCGATGTTGTGAATGAACTATGCGAATGTGGTCTTAAGGGGTCATTCTTCATTACGTGGCAACACTACGCTGCCGCAGTATTGGCATTCGGCTGCCTGGCCGCCACGCGCGTTCACGGCTTCCAGGCTCATTGCGGCTCCGCAATACGGGCATTTCTCTGGAAGTTTTGTGGTGCGCTCCACGTCGGAGCTTTCCGGTGCGCGGTCTCTCAGCCACTGGCGAATGGTCGCCGCGTCTTCCAGGCGGCCGCCCATTTCCAGTACTTCGGCGTAGCGAGTTCCCTCGTGCGTTAATTCAGATCGACGTTCTTGGGCGGCAAGCAATTCCAACCCGGTGGTCGCCTGTTGGATGGATTGCTCAAAGGATTCACCCAGCAAAAATGCGTGGGCAGCCTGCATAAAAAGCATGGGCGCTGGATATACGATGCCAATATCCTGTGCCCGGTTGGCGATGTCCACAAAGATCTCGGCGGCGTTCAAATGGTCTCCAACGGCCATCAAGTGGTTGGCGCGGCGCAACTCACGCTGGACGCGCGGGTTCAGCGCGCGGCCTGGCAGCAGCGGCCCGCGCGGCCGCCAGGGCCGCTCCCAGGGAGCGCGACGCGTGTATTTGAATCTGCGGAATGGTCGTTTCATGTTCTATTCCAACCGCTTAGGGCGGGCTCTTCGCAAGGTTACTTAACATGCGCGCAAAAATAAGGAATCCAGTGTGCGCAGTCATTGTATCTACCGGGCGTAAACGCTCCGCAACCGGTTTGTAATAGCGATGCAAAATCTCCGACACTTCTACGAGGCCAAAGTTGTTGCGATTTAGCGCTGAAAGCAGCAGGCTGACTTGATTCGTCGTCGGCAAAATCGCCCCGAAGAAGCCGCCGGGCTGCAACGCAGCGCGCGCTTGGGGCAGATAGACTTCGGGGTTCGGGAGATCAAGGAAAACGGCCTGAAGCTCCGCCTCGTCAAATCCCTGCTCGACATCGCGCGTTTTCAACGTGACCCGGTCGGCAAAACCGAAGTGTTCTAGGTTCCTTCGAGCAAGATCCTGAATCTCCGGCCGGCGCTCATAGCTAAAAACAGGGCCGCCGGGTCCGACGGCGTGCGCTAGCGCCACCGTCAGCGCTCCGGAGCCGGTGCCAGCTTCCAGTACCTGGCTGCCAGGGCCAACACCAAGACTGAGCAGGATGTAGCCCATATCCTTTGGGTAGATGACTTGTGTGGTGCGTTGGATGTCGCGTAGCAAATCGTCAAGCGCCGGTTGGAGCAGGGTGAACGTTTTGCCAAGGTGGGTGCTGATGTCGGTCCCCCATTCCGTGCCAATGATTTGATCGTGGGGAATCATGCCGTGCATGGTTTCGACTCGATCTCCGTGTTTGAGCAGTAGGTCATGCGATTGCCGCGCGGACCCAGTAGTTGGGCGAGGTCACCTGCCTGGGCGCGGCTGGTGCTCATCTCGGCTGGATGATAAGCAACCAGTGGCCGCCAAACAGAGCGCCAAGGCTGCACAGGATTCCAAATCCCAGGAATAACGGGCCCACACGGAACAATTCCCAGCCAAGATCGGCGGCAATCCAGTGGCCAACCCAGAAGCCCAGCCAGGCTAACAGCATGTAAAGCAGTAGGCGGCCGAATCCGCCACCGCGCCAAAGGTGAAACGCGGCCCCCAAGAAGGTGGCGATTGTGGCCCCGAGTACGAATGAAGGAAGAGTCATTATTCGGTAACGATTATTTGCAGCGTGGCAGCAATAATACTGCCGAATCAATCGGCTAAATCCTCGAATCCGCGCCTTATTCGGAGTCGAGGATTTAGCCGGTAAGCCATCCAAGAAGGCCACTTAGTTGTCTACGAAAGCTTGCAGTTTGTCGCGTTGCATTACTTGTGATGAGGAGCTAGAAGAGGAAATCAGACCGCCCCCGAGGACTTCTCCGTTTAGGTAGAACACCGCGGCCTGCCCAGGCGTGATATCGCGCACCGGTTGCGCAAATTCCACGCGAGCGCAGCCATCTGGCAGCGGGGCCACTCGCGCCGGCGCCTGATTTGCGCTGTAACGGATCTTGACATCGGCATTGAATGGCTTACGCGGCGCCGCGCCGGCCAACCAGCTCACTCTTTCGGCAACCAGCTGGCGGCTGCCGAGCTCGTGAGCGAAACCCACGATCAGGGCGTTGCGCGTTTGATCTTTGCCGAGAACATAGAGCGGTTCGCTCGCCGCAATACCCAGACCCTTACGTTGGCCGATCGTGTAGTTCACTAATCCAGTGTGATTCCCAAGGTGGTTGCCTGCTCGATCCAGAATGGGACCCGCTTCGGCCAATTGAGGCTGGTGGCGCCGCAAGAATTCACGATAATCCTGACCGGCAAGGAAGCAAAGATCTTGACTCTCTTTTGAAGTTGCCGCTGGCAGCTTCAGATCCGCTGCGATCTGGCGGACTTCCGCTTTGGTCAGATCGCCCAAAGGAAACAATGCATGCTGCAATTTGTTCTGGTCCAACACATGCAGAACGTATGATTGATCTTTGCGTGTGTCCGCGGCTTCAAATAAGCGCACGGGTTTGCCCGGCTCGCGAAGGAGTCGCACGTAATGACCCGTGGCCATGTAATCGGCACCCAGAGCCAGTGCACGCTCGAGGAGGAATTCCCAGCGTATTTGCCGATTGCAGGCCAAGCAGGGATTCGGGGTCTGGCCGCCGGCGTAACCATCCAGGAAGTATTGCACGACGATATTGCGGAAGCTTTCCTGGGCGTTGACCACATAGAATGGAATACCCAACTGCCCAGCCACGCGGCGCGCAACACTCATCGCCGCTGGTGTGCAGCAGCGGTTGCTGGCCTCGCGGCCGGGTTCGGACCAGAGGCGCAGCATCATGCCGATCACTTCGTAACCGTGCTGCTGCAACAACGCGGCGGCTACCGAGCTGTCGACGCCGCCGCTCATGGCGACCACTACCTTCCTCATGCAGTCTCCAAGCTGCGCGCTTTCTCCACGAGTTGGGGAAGGGCAGCAAGGAAAGCGTCCACATCTTCATCTGTGGTTTGGACGCCCAGTGTCACGCGCAACGAACCCAGCGCCCACTCTGGCGTGAGGCCAAGAGCCAACAGCACTTCGCTGGGTTCTGGATCGCCCGTCTTGCATGCTGAACCCGAGGAGCAGGCAAAGCCAGCGTCGTCGAGCAGCATGAGCAAGGCGTTCCCGTCGACGCCTTTGAACACAAAGCTGGCGTGGTTAGCCAGCCGATGTTCTGGGTGACCTGTTAATCGTGAATCGGGAATGGAAGCGAGGACGCGCTCGACGATCCTGTCGCGCACCTTGCTAAGACGCGCCGTTCGCTGATTAAGTTCGCTTTGAGCAAGCTCGAAAGCCTTAGCCATGCCGACGATATAAGCAACGTTGGGTGTGCCGGCGCGGCGCCCAGACTCGTGCCCGCCGCCAGTTTGCGTAGTAATTACCGACGTGCCGCCACGAACATAAAGCACACCGACCCCCTTTGGCCCGTAGAATTTATGCGCGCCGATCGATAGCAAGTCAATGCCCAATTTCTGTGCATCAAGCTGCAAATAGGCGCCCGATTGCACCGCGTCGCTGTGCAAAAGCACACCACGTTCGCGGCAAATTGCGGCGATCTGGCTGATGGGATTGATGGTGCCGATCTCGTTGTTTCCCAGAATAATTGAGACCAGCGCGGTTTCCGGCCGCAGACGGCTGGCAACCTCGTTGGGACGCCCCATACCGAATTCGTCGACGGGCAGATGCTCCACCTCAAATCCGAATTTCTCAGCCAGCTGGGCAGCAGTCTTGGCGATGGCGTCATGTTCGACGGGGCTGATCAAAATGTGAGACGCACCTCTCTGTTCGCGGGCTGCCAGGGCAGCGCCGCGCAGTGCCAGGTTGTCGCTTTCCGTCCCGCCCGAGGTGAAAATAATCTCGTCGGGTGAAGCGTTCAGAAACTCGGCCATGCGCTGGCGGGCGTCCTCGAGCGCGGCTTCGGCGCGCTGGCCAAAGCCATGCACAGAAGACGGATTGCCGAAGTCTTCGCTGAAGTAGGGGAGCATAGATTCAAGGACGCGCGAGTCCAGCGGAGTGGTGGCCGCGTAATCAAGGTAAACTCGCTTTGGCGAAGTCATCGGGGCGATTATATCGGACGCATCGGCTGACCAAAAAATCGTGCTATACTGAACTCAGACACACGAAACAGATTCCCCGCCGCTCGTTCGTTCCTCTCAGAGCAAGCGCCGCGGCTTGAGACGGGTTTTCATCAGAAGTTCCGAGCGTCGTGTGTTGGCGCGCGCTGTTCCCGCAAGGTTGTCCTCGGACAGCAATTGACCCTTAGCAGAATCAAGATCAATTGAGTGCCGCAAAGCGGTAGAAGGAGGCTATAAGCCACTTCGTCTTTGTGTCGCGTTTTTCTTCGGCCGGCAGGCGAGCAAATGAAAATTGCAATTATCCATTACTCGGCTCCTCCAACCGTTGGCGGCGTGGAAAGCGTCATAGCTCACCACGCCAGGTTGATGGCTTCCGCGGGACATGAAGTTCGCATCCTCGCGGGAACCGGCGAGGTATTTGATCGCCGAATTCAGTTCCAAACGGAACCTTTGATTGCCTCGCGGCATACAGCCATCCTGGACGCCAAAGCGGAACTCGATAAAGGGAATGTGCCTGCTGAGTTTGCTCATCTAGTTCGCGAGATCAAAGCCAGGCTTGCCTCCGCATTGCATCATTTAGACCTGGTGTTTGCCCATAACGTGTGCTCTTTGCACAAAAATCTTGCTCTTACGGCTGCGTTACGCGAATTATCTGGGAGCCCAGGATTTCCGCGATTAATTCTTTGGCATCACGATCTGGCCTGGACCAGTGAGCGATATCAAGGAGAGCTGCATCCAGGGTACCCATGGGAGCTATTGCGTACGGCTTGGCCGGGCGTCAAGCCAATCACGATCTCCGAAATGCGCAGGCGTGAGCTTGCCGAGTTGCAGCGTATTCCGCCGGATCAAATCGAGGTCATTCCGAACGGATTGGATGTAGCCGCAATGCTCAAACTCGGTTCTGTTGCCCGGGAGCTGGTCGAGCGCCTGGATTTATTTAAGGCGGCACCACTGCTTTTGCTGCCAGTGCGCATAACCAAACGCAAGAACATCGAACTTGCCATGCGCACAATTCCCTTCCTCCGCAAGAAATTCCCGCATAGCAAGCTGTTGATCACTGGGCCGTTAGGTGCACACAATCCTGCAAATGTCGATTATTTTGAAGAACTGAAAAGCCTTCGAAAGACCTTAGACCTTAATACATCTGTCATTTTCCTGGCCGAACAAGTGGAAGGTTTTTTGCCCGATGAGATAATCTTCGATCTGTATCGAGCAGCGGACGCCTTATTCCTGCCGAGCTTCGAAGAAGGTTTTGGTATCCCTGTCCTTGAGGCCGGTTTGGCTGGCATCCCAATTTTCTGCTCAGATATTCCGGCCTTGAAAGCATTGGGCGGAAACGAGGCCCACTATTTCAAACTGACCGCAGACCCAGAGCGGATAGCGAACTTGATCTCAGAGGCATTAATCGCAGACAACACTTACCGACTTCGCACCCGCGTGCGGCAAACCTACACATGGCCGGCCATCTATACGGCGAAGATCGCCCCTCTGATCGAGGGGGTGTGATGGCGTTTGAGCGCAAATTCGATTTGTTTAGGCGTGTTCTGGTTCCCGTGGTTGATGGGTTTAACCCTGCACCGGCGCTGACGGCAGCAAATTTGATTGCTGCCGAAGAAGATTTGGTGATCGTTGGCCTGGTTCCTGTGGCGATCACCGAATCCTTGAGTGTTGGCGCCACACGTGCGCAAGAGTTACGTAAGTCATTGCGGGGTTTTGCTAAAGCTGCTCGACGAAAACCACGTGTTACGCATTATCCCTGGCGTGAATTGAAAGACATAATCAATGAGGAAGAACCGGATCTCCTGGTCCTTGAGTGGCCCTCTGCGGCTCACTCTTTTGAGGTTCCAGTCGAAGAAATCTTGAAAGCGCCGCCTTGTGATATTTGCCTGTTCCGTCAGCCGATAACAGCCACCCCGGAAAGTGTGCTGGTTTCCATTCGAGGCGGGCCATTCTCCGAGTTGGCGCTGCGCATTGGCCTGGAAATGTCTTCTTCAACCGGCGCCCGCCTAAGCTCCCTGCACATGCGCCCATCACACCCCGAGGCTTCCTCCAGGCCAAAACGCGACACGCGAAAGCAGGATGCCGCATTCCGAGGAATTGGCACTGTGCTTGCCAACCTGCCAGAAATCAAGCAACATCACCTCAAGACCAAAGATCCAGCCGAAACGATCCTGCGGTTTGCCGAAAAAGCTCAGTTGGTGATCCTGGGCGCCTCTGCCCAGTATTCAGGTGGGGATATCCCATTTGGCGAAACCGCGGGCAAAATTTTACAGGAATGCAAATGCGGGGTCATGATCGTCAAAACAAAGCGGCCTATGCAGGACGACATCGAATTGGAGGTATCGGGACAAAAAGCGATTTCAGTCTTGGTGGACAAATGGTTTGCGGAAAATACGTTCCACGCTGATGAATTCCAGGAACTGGATCGACTCGTTGAGTTGAAGCAGCGACAAAAACTAAGCATTAGTGTGGCCATGCCGGCGTTGAACGAAGCAAAAACGGTCGGCAGGGTGATCCGGGTAATTAAGGAAAACCTCATGGACAATACTGGATTGGTGGATGAGGTCGTTTTGATCGACTCCGGTTCTACCGACCAGACACGAGAAATAGCCGCCAGGCTGGGAGTCCCGGTGCATATCCACCAGGAAATCCTTCCGCATTACGGAGTCAGGCATGGTAAAGGGGAGGCGCTATGGAAGAGTCTCTATGTGACGAAAGGCGACATCCTCCTTTGGATCGACACGGATATTGTGAACATCAATCCGCGATTTGTTTACGGATTGATCGGCCCGCTCCTCATCCAACCCGAGTTGCAATTTGTAAAAGGCTTCTATCGACGCCCGATGCGTGTGGGTAACAGGACTCAGGCGGGTGGGGGAGGCCGAGTTACCGAATTAACGGCTCGCCCACTGTTGAATTTATTTTTCCCCGAATTGTCCGGTGTGGTTCAACCCCTTTCGGGCGAATATGGGGGGCGCCGAACCGCGCTCGAGACGCTCCCCTTCTTTTCAGGTTACGGCGTCGAAACGGGCCTATTGATCGACTTTTTCGAAAAGTACGGCTTATCCGCGATCGGCCAGGTGGATCTGTTGGAGCGCATTCATCATAACCAACCGCTTGAAGCTCTGAGCCTAATGTCGTTTGCCATCATCCAGGTAGTGATTAGTAAACTTGAAAAGCGCTATGGTCGCGAAATCCTTGAAGATGTCAACAAGACGATGAAACTGATCCGTTATAGTGATGAACATTTCTTCCTTGACGTGGAAGAAATCAGTGAACAGGAGCGCCCCCCAATGGCTAGCCTGGCAGAGTATGTGGACATCCACCCAAGTCCAGAGGTCGCCCTAGAAGCACAGCGAAGCTAATTTACTGGTTGCCGGTACCCTGTTATAATTACTTTGTACTAATTATCACATTTACAAGGCGCGTCGCCTCAAGGAGCGCATGGCAGCCCAAATTCACTTCGGGACGGATGGTTGGCGGGGAGAGATTGCCAGGGATTACACATTTGAATCCGTACAGCGAGCTACCCAGGGATTTGCAACCTACATAAAGGATAAAAAGAAAGCCGATGCTGGCATTGTCGTTGGCTACGACAAGCGTTTCCATTCGGAGAATTTCGCCGCCGCCGCAGCCGAAGTGCTGGCTGGCAACGGCATCCGGGCTTTCTTGACCCAAGCGGCCACGCCAACGCCTGTCATCGCCTATGCGGTTCTGACAAAGCAGGCGGCGGGCGCCGTCAATATAACCGCATCTCACAATCCGCCTACTGACAATGGCTTCAAGGTGCGCGACCACCATGGTGGCGCTATTGATCCCCAGGGCCTCAAGCAAATTGAAGCTGCGATCCCTGATTCAGTCGATAAGGTTAAGCGCTTATCTTTCAGGGAAGCCGAAGATAAAAAGTTGGTCGAGTTCTTCGATGCGGCGCCAAAGTATGTCGATCACCTGCATGACCTCATTGATCTTCAACCTTTGAAGGCTGCGGGGCTCACTGTGATGGTGGATGCTATGTGGGGCAATGGGGCGGGCTGGTTTCCGAAGCTGTTGGCCGGGGGCAAGACGCGCGTGCTGGAAATCCACAACTATCGCAACCCCATCTTCCCTGAAATGGAACGCCCAGAGCCGATCAGGCCCAATGTGGACGCTGGTTTGCGAGCTACGGTGGTGAACAAAGCAGACGCTTTATTGATCACCGATGGCGATGCAGACCGCATGGGCTTGGGTTCCGAGAAAGGGGAGTTCGTCGATCAACTACGCGTCTACGGTTTGTTGGCCTATTATTTGCTTGAGGTTCGCGGCCAGCGCGGTCCGATTGTGAAGACGCTTTCCACCACCACGATGCTCAACAAACTTGGTAAGGTCTACGATGTGCCGGTTTACGAAACGGGCGTCGGTTTCAAATATGTAGCCCCCAAAATGTTGGAGACTGACGCCATCATCGGTGGCGAGGAGTCCGGCGGATACGCATTTCGCGGCAACGTGCCCGAGCGCGATGGCATCCTTGCGGGGCTTTATATCCTTGATCTGATGGTGAAGACAGGTAAAAAGCCGACCGAGCTCATCGATTGGCTATTCGCGAAAGTTGGCGCTCATTATTATGACCGCATCGATAGCCTATTCAGCGGCGACCGCAAGGCGCGCGAACAAAGGATCCTGGATACCAAGCCGAAGACAATCGGCGGTTTGAAAGTCACCAATTTGGTTACCGTTGATGGCTTCAAATTCGAACTGGAAGACGGCGGCTGGTTGCTGATCCGCTTCTCGGGTACTGAGCCGAAGATGCGCGTATACACCGAAACGACACACAAAGACAAGGTCCAAGCCATTTTGCAGGATGGCTTGAAGATCGCAGGGCTTTCGAATGCGTGATGCTCATCGATACGCATTGCCATTTGGATTATGAGGACTTTGACTCCGATCGGACCCAAGTTATTTCTCGAGCCGTAGATTCGGAAGTGAGCATAATGGTTAATCCAAGCACCGATTTGGAAAGCAGCGAGGCGGTCGTAAAGTTGGTCGCGGAGCACAAGGAGCTGTTTGCTGCCGTTGGCGTCCATCCAAATTTCAGCGACGACTGGAACTCAGAAAATCGGGCGAAGCTAAAATCGTTTGCGCCACACAAAAAAGTAGTTGCCATCGGCGAGATCGGTCTGGATTATTATTGGAACAAGTCGCCCAAAGATGTCCAGCGAAAGGTTTTTCGGGACCAACTGGATCTGGCCGCGGAGTTTGAGTTGCCTGTGATCGTCCATAACCGCGAATCGAGTGACGACGTGATGAGTCTCCTCTTGGATTGGCACGAATCTTTGCCCGCCAATTCCCAGTTGATTGACAGACCTGGGGTTCTTCATTCGTTTTCGGGTGACGGGGCTATGGCGGAAAAGGCCATTGCAGCAAAGTTTTTCATTGGATTTACAGGGCCGTTGACCTTTAAAAATGCAAAGTCTCTGCAAGAAATCGCCAGTGAAATGCCTCTCGAGAACATCCTCGTGGAAACTGATAGCCCTTTCCTAACGCCACATCCGCACCGCGGCCAACGCAACGAGCCAGCCAGGGTAAAGCTGGTGGCAGAAAAACTGGCTGAACTTAAAGACTTGACCCTCGACGAGGTGGCCGCGGCCACGACAAGGAATGCCCACCGCTTATTCCGCTTTGGAGAGCGTCAATGACCACTCTGGCTTTTCACGCCCAGGTGCAAGACCTGCTGCCCGAAGTCGAAGCTCGGATGCGTGGCCAGACAAATGGCTACCATCCCGCCTTGAAGAAGGCCCTGGACCAATTGTTGGATTCCGGCGGCAAGCGGGTGCGACCCACGGTGGTGCTGCTTGTTTGTGGCATGCTGGGTGTTGACAGAGAGGAAAGCCTGAACCTAGCCGCTGCTGTGGAATTGCTGCACACTGCGACCCTGGTGCACGATGACCTCATTGATGGCTCGACTTTGCGGCGCGGCAGTCCGACTTTAAATTCGACGTGGAATGCTCCAGCCACCATCCTGGCTGGCGATTTCCTCTTTTCGCAAGCCGCCTCCCTGGGCGCCCAGGTCGAATCTCCGGTGGTCATGCGCATGTTTGCCAGCACTTTGTCGACGATCGTGAACGGCGAAATTGACCAGATTTTCGAACGCAACTCTGTGACTCACCGCGAAGACTACAATCAGCGCATCTATGCCAAAACGGCTACTATGTTTGAGATGGCTGCCCGTGCGCCGGCGCACCTGGTCGGCAAGGAGGATCAATATGATGAACCTCTCCGCCTCTATGGTTATTCAGTCGGTATGGCATTCCAGATTGTGGACGACATCCTTGACTTTTCCTCAGACTCCAAAACCCTGGGCAAGCCGGTGGCTTCGGACTTGCGTATCGGTTTGCTCACCTTGCCCGCTATCTATTATTTAGAAAGTCACCCGAGTGATGAGCGACTCAAGCAGTTCCAATCCGGAGTAACGTTGGACGCCCCGCTAATGGAAGCTCTTGTGGAGGATATCCGAAAATCAGGGGCGGTGGAAAAAGCGCGGGAAGAAGCCCACCAGCAAGTACAAAATGCGTTGAGTGCGCTGGACCGATTGCCGGCCGGCCCCGAGCGCGAGGCGCTGGCGGACCTTGCCGGTTACGTGGTCGAACGCTTGCATTGATTTGGGATTCAAGTAAACTTGGTTCTGAAGATCGCCACATATAAACAATATTGATTTGCAAGGAGCAAGCATGGATTTGAAAAAAGAATTGGATTTGCGCATTCAACCCTGGGCGCTGTTGCGACACCCATTTTACCAAGCCTGGGAATCTGGGACTTTGCCGGTTGATGCGCTACAGACCTACGCGCGGGAATATGGCGCGTTTATCGGCAAACTTCCTTCTGGATGGAGTCTGTTGCTAGACGACGGTACCGCCCAGGAAGAACGCGAGCATGCCGCTCTCTGGAATGAGTTTGCTGCAGGTCTTGAAACCAACGTGGGCGACCCTGAATTGCCTGCCGTCACGGCTTTGGTCACCAAGGCCAACAAGCTGTTTTCTCGACTTGAGACGGCTCTGGGTGCACTTTATGCCTTTGAGATCCAGCAGCCCGAAACGGCAAAAAGCAAATTGGACGGGCTACGCAAGCACTACAACCTGCCAAAGCTAACAGAAGCTTATTTTGAAGTTCACTCAGCCAACCATCATGAGGCGGCCAAGCTGCTTTCGCAGATTGCCATGCTGCATCCCGGTGACTGCGATTCTGCATTGACCGCTTGCGCGCAGATGAGCGAAGCCCTGTGGAACGCGTTGACTGACATTTACAATAAGCATTGCCAAAATAGTAATTAAGCAACCAGTTTCACTCTCCATCTTACGAGCCGCCTGAATTTTGGCGGCTCGTTTTCATGGCAATCCACATGACTTAAAACGCGGATTTTGGGACATTTGCCCCTGCTTTTAGGTCTGGCTGCACCCCATAATTTGGCTAAAGGTTCATTGGCTAGAGACAACATGGTACAGGAAGAACGCGTAAAGGATTGGATGTCTGCGAAGGTGTTCACCATCTCCCCGGAGCAGACTCTGCCCGACGCCCATGAAATTATGAAAAAACGCAAGATCCGCCGCCTGCCTGTGGTTGAGGACGGCGTCTTGGTGGGCGTCATTACTCTGGGAGATTTGCGCGAGGCAGGCCCCTCGGATGCTACTTCTTTGAGCGTGTTCGAGATGAACTACCTGCTTGCCCGCCTCAAAGTCGGCGAGATCATGACCAAGGACCCGCTTACCGTGACGCCACAGACGGGACTTACCGAAGCCGCCAAGCTAATGCTCCACCACAAGATTGGTGGCCTTCCGGTGGTGGAGGGCAAGACCGTAGTTGGCATCATCACCGAGTCCGATATCTTCCGCGCTTACGTTCGCCTGGCAGAAGCGGGGATAGCAACTGCAGCCCATTTGTAATTCGAACTCACCCTAATATCTAGAGTTATGAGGCGGCTGGGCCGCTTTTTCTGGTAGCTGATTCGTCATAGTAAAATCATGAGACATTGATACCGGAGGAAGATATGTCAAAGCACCCGATTGTTCACATTGAAATTCCCAGCAAAGACCGGAAGAAGAATAGTAAGTTTTACCGGGACATATTCAGCTGGCAGCTCACCGAATATGAGGATATGAATTACACGCTGTTTGACCCGGAGGAAGGCACTGGCGGCGGATTCCCACCCGTTGACGGGAATCTGAACAAAACCGATCGTGTAATCGTGTACTTCCGCAGCGACGATATCGATGCTGACCTGAAGAAGATCGAATCGCTTGGCGGCAAAAAAGTGATGGGCAAGACCGAGATCCCCGGACAAGGTTGGTTTGGCGTTTTCACCGATCCCGAAGGAAATACGATGGCGCTATATACAGGGGCTGGTCAGTCCTGAACCCCAACGGGCCTTTTGAAATTGCTGGAAAGAAATAGGCGCCTCGAGGCGCCTATTTCTTAAATCTTTCCCAGTTCACAATTTCATCCAAATCCTTGCGTCCGCCGCGTAACGGGCGGAAATGCAACCCTTGGCTTTTTGCCGGATAGCCGAAAGAGAGTGCCATCAGCACATGCCATTCGTCCGGAATCCCCAAAAGTTCGTAAGCCTTCTCGGGTTTGTGCAGGGTCGCCAGGCAAGAAGCGATGCCCAGTTCCCAGGCGGCCAATTGCATGTAGGCAGCAGCCTGGCCGGCATCGAACAACGCACCATAGAATTTCTCAGGCGGCGGCGTGAGGATCAAGACGCCTATGGCGGCGCCAGCCAGATGGCCCGCGAACATACCCATCTTGGCAACCTTCTTGAGTGTTTCGCGATCCCGAATGGCTATAAAGCGCCAGGCCTGGCGATTCTTGGAGGACTGCGCGCGGCGGCCTGCATTCAGGATGGCGCGCATCTCTTCTTCCGATAATGGTTCATTGCGGAAATCGCGCACTGCACGTTTGGTTCGAATGGCTTCGGATACATTCATGGTTGCTCCTTCACCCACAGATGAACCCCGATAAACATGGATGAATCTATATCATCTGTGTTTATCTGTGGTTGGTTTGAATTGCGGCAATACCACCTTGGCCAGCGCTTCCAGGCCATCCATATCATCTTGGTCCAGCCATTGCAGCATCACACGCTGGCAACCAGCTTCTGCTAGCGCGTTTAGCTGCTCGGCGATCTGGTTTCCGTCGCCGACCAGCTTACCGTCGGCAAGTAGCTGATCCCGGCTCCGTCCGTACAACCCCATTTTCGCTTGGAGTTCGCGCGGATTTCGCCCGAAGGCGACACCGACCATGGCTGTTCTCCGAATCTCGACTGGTATTCGGCCTTCCGCGGCTACATATTCGTCAAGCCGCTGTGTGCGGTCGCGGAAGCGCGCCGGCGTCTGGCTGGTGCCATTCCATTCGTTAGCGTATTTAGCGGCAAGCTGCAGGGTACGACGACGTCCATTGCCACCAATGACAAGGGGCGGTCCTCCGGGCTGCTTCGGCCGCGGCAGCAGGATTGCCTCGTTGAGCTGGTAGAACTTCCCTGAAAAGGTAAAGGGTTTGTCGCTCTTCAGCAGCTTGCTGACGACTTCCAAGCCTTCCGCGAATCGCTGCATTCGACCTTTCACATCCAGCAGTTCCAGACCGAACATTTCGTGTTCGCGCCGGTTCCATCCGGCGCCAAGTCCCAGGCGGAGCCGCCCACCGGAGAGATCGTCCACCGCTGCAGCCGTGCGAGCGGTAATGCTCGGATGGCGAAAGGAGAAAGGGGTCACCAGCGGTCCGAATTCGATGCGCTTGGTGTGAGTTGCGAGGTAAGTTAGCGATACCCATAGCTCCAGCGAATCCAACTCGGGCGGCGAAGGATTGGTGTAATGATCGGAACGATAGAGCCCCGCGAAGCCGAGATCTTCAGCGGTTTGGGCGATGCGCTTCCAACGATCCCAGTTCAGGCCGTCCTGGCCTTCGATCATTAATGCTAAGTCCATTGCGTCTCTATATCTTCCAGATCTGCTTAGCCTTGTTCAGCACGGGAATCCATCTGTCGGTTTCCGGCTGCGGCGCCGGTCCTATGGCGTCTGTAATGTCCAGGTCTGTTAGCGCTTGGACTAATGCCAGGCTACAGGCTGCGGCGGCTTCCAGATCGTATCCGCCTTCAAGGAAAACACCGATGCGGCCATAGCAATTTTCGTCTGCCCAGGTCTTCAGTGTTTTCACAGCTACGCCGTATCCGCGCGCGCTCACTAGCAGATTCGCCAATGGATCGCGCCAGTGTGAATCGAATCCAAAGCTAACCAGGATCATTTCGGGCCTAAACCCTTCCAACAGGGCAGGAACTATTTCGCCGTAAGCAACCCGGAAGGCCTGATCTCCCGAGAAAGGAGGTAATGGCAAATTGACCTTGGTTCCCTCGGCTTTTCCGTTTCCGCGTTCATTGAGATGGCCGGTGCCTGGGTATAGGGGCGATTGATGCGTGGAAATAAATAATACGTCACCTCTTTCCCAGAAGATGTCCTGAGTCCCATTGCCATGATGCACGTCCATGTCAACGATAGCCAGTCTCCTGGCGTTCTCGGTGTGAATAAGGCTCTCGACAGCTATGGCGATATTGTTGAGCAAGCAGAAACCCATTGCCTGATCTCGAGTGGCATGGTGACCCGGCGGCCTCGTTAGCGCAAGGCCAACCTTGGCTTCTCGCCGCCACACTGCTCTCGCCAGGGCGCTGGCTCCACCGGCGGCGTTCAACGCCAGCTGCCAGCTTGCCTTGGTTACATAAGTGTCCAGATCGTAGTCCTGACCCCTTTCGCTGTGGCTGCGAACGCTGTCGACCAGTTCATGAGAATGGATGGCATACATAACGACATCCGCTATCTTTTCGGGCTCCACCTGAGTCCCTGTCTGCCATAAACCAGCCTCGGTCAATGCTTGCCGGATTACTTCTACGCGCTCAGGACGTTCAGCATGTCCCCAACGAACGTGGGCTTCATGGCCTTGGGGATAAAAGTATGCGATGGGATGCACGAAAGCCGGCTACTTCGATATCGTTGGTTCCACCGGCTCGATGCACTCGGCAACGTCGTTGCGTGCATTGCTGACCACGGTCGATACTTGGTAATAGGTCATCTTCTCCGGTGGATAGGGTTTGAGCAACGGCAACAATTCGGGTGATGTTACTTCCTCTGGTGTCAGCCACTTGGGATAATCTTCTTCGTGCAAGATAACGCCCATGCGGTGATGGATTTGGGCGACCAATTCATTCGGCTCACAGGTGATGAAGCAGCAAGTTTTGACTTCAGAGCCGTCGAGCGCAGTCCAACTGTCCCACAGCCCCGCAAACATGAAGGGTTGCTGCGATGTCATGTGGATCCAGTAGGGGACCTTCTCTTTCTTTCTCGGTATCTTCACCCATTCGTAGTATCCGTCCGCCAGGACCAGGCAGCGCTTGCGCTTGAAAGGGGAACGAAAGGCAGGCTTGCGCTCGATGCCCTCAGAGCGCGCATTCAGCAGGAAGCTGGTCATCTTGACCTTGTTGGAGAACGAAGGGATCAGCCCCCAATTGAGGAAGTCTATTTGGTTTTTGCCATCATTGAGCACAACCGCGATGGGCTGCGTTGGCGCAATGTTGTAACGCGGTCGCAGCTCTTCGGGCACTTTCAGCCATGGAAATGCAGCTTGAAGTTCTGCAGCGTCCTTCGTGAGAGTCAGGCGACCGGGCATAAGCGGATTTTATTCAGGTTCCATGTTCCGCGGCTTGCCGTCGATCATGCGCCATGAGACGAGCGCGCTGGCGGCACTTAGGCCGGCGCAGATCAACATGAGCACTCTGAACGCGTCTACAAAGGCCACATCGAAGATATTGTTCACGGCAGCCTGTTGAGATGCATTGAGCGAGTCCGGCGCCCTCGCATTGGCCAGTTTTACCGTTTCCGCGCCAATTTGCTGGATTGCTAATGGAGGCAAATCCAACGGCCGAATACGCCGATCCACGGCCGCACTAAAAGATTGTAGCGCAACCACACCCAACAGCGAAACGAATAACACGTTTGCGGTGCTGATAAGCGCATTGTTGACTCCTGACGCCGTTCCGGACAAGCGCATGGGAGCGGAGCTCATGACTGTGGTCGAAAGGGGGGCAAAAACGATTGTCAGGCCAATCGCCATAATTATCACGGCTGGGAAAATCGTGAGCCAGTAAGAACCGCCGATTCCGATTTGCGTGATGTACAAGAACGCAGCAGTGACGATCAGCGGTCCAATGATAAGCGGTAGTTTGGCGCCATATTTTGCCACCAGTCCGCCGGCCCAACCGGAGAAGATTCCCAGTATCACGCTGATGGGGAAAAGAGAAGCTCCCGCTTCCAACGGTGAATATCCTTGGATTTGAATTAAATTGAAAGGCATGAAGAAAAGGGTGACTGCGAATGCGCCGTAGAGCAATAGCGTGATTAGATTCGCACCACTGAAATTCTGTGACTGAAATAGGGACAAAGGCATTATGGGGTTAGGGACATGGCTTTGGCTGTAAACAAAGCCGATCAAACTGAGGATGCCAACCGCGATACTCGTGAGGACGATGGGACTTCCTATGCCATAGTTCGACGATTCGATCAGCCCGAAAGTAATCCCGCCTAAACCTAAGGTCGCCAGACCGGCTCCCATCCAGTCAAGTTTTTCCCCAGCTTCATCATCGCGGCTTTCGGGAACACGCCAAAAAAGTATCGCCAGAGTAGCGAAGCCAATGGGCACATTGATGTAGAAAGCCCAACGCCAGGAGAATGCGCCGATCAGCCAGCCGCCGAGCAACGGTCCGATGGCTGCCGCTAACGCCAAGGCTCCAGACCATGCGCCGATAGCTTTGCCGCGCTTGTTTTCATCAAATGAGGCGGTAATTATCGCCAGGCTGCTGGGCGCTAACAGAGCGCCTCCCAGAGCCTGCAAGGCACGAAATGCAATCAGTTGATCAGCCGTGACGGCTAACCCGCAGAGCGCCGACGCCACCACGAAGACGCTCAGGCCGATGACAAAAACACGCCGCCTTCCAAAGCGATCCCCTAGCGACCCGCCGACCAGGATCAATGCTGCTTGCAACAAAACGTAGGCTTCCACAATCCATTGCGCCTGGACGACGGTCGCACCCAACTCTTGCTGCAGTACCGGCAAGGCAACATAGACCACCGTGCTATCAACCGACGACATGCTTGACCCCAGGATCGCGGCAAGCAAAACCCAGGTTCCGATATTTAGCTTTTTAAGCAAAATGTGGGTCTCCTAACATTTAAGAACCGGGCAATTTTAATCCCGTATCTCAGAGTTCGCTTCCAATTCCCGCCTGATGCTATCTATCAGAATTTACGCTGGCTTTGCCTCTAATTTGCCCTGTGCTTCCATTCGGATATTTTCCCTGCGAGCCAGCACGGCTAGCGGGACTGCCAACGAATTGATTACTCCGCCTAAAATGAAAGATTGCATGTAACCCCAAAGGTCAGCTGATCGGCCAAGAATAGGCTGAATGACTACGCCGCCGGCGGAGCCCATTAGTGAATCGAATGAAAGCACGGTGGCGCGCTGCTTGGATGGGATTAGTGTGTTCAGGTAGGATTGTCGAATTGGCATAATGCAGGAAAACAGCAGCCCCCAAACGCTGACGATGCCAATAGCCAACCAGAAATTGGCGGCAATGCCGAGGAGCAAGAGACCTGTGACGCCAAGAATTTCGCCCCAAAGTAATGCGGAAGTCCGAAGCTGGAATAATCTTCGAATCATCGGGGCGGCCAGGCCCCCTGCGATTTGCGTAAGGGCGAATATCGCCGCCATCAAACCACCGATGCTGTAAGCGGTTGGATCACCATAGAGGGAGAGCAGATGAGGCTGCATGGCGTAAAACACATAAAAGCCAACGCCCGAAGCAAAGGGGGCGCCGAGCATGACCCAGCGAATGGCAGGTTTACGAAGCCCTAAGTCCACTGATGTACCGAAAAGCTTGCGGACATCCGCTCCCAGGTTGACACTTTTTTCCGGGGTGAAACCCCAATCACGCATGAAGAAAACGGCGATTCCGAAATTAACGAGAAGGAAAGCGGCGCGCAAAATATAGGGTACGCCCAAATCTGAGAATTGTGCGATAAAACCGCCCGCCACGGAGCCTGCCAGCATGGCGATGCCAGAGGTCGCCTGACCTTTGGCGAATACAGATTCCATTTGGCCTCTGTATTCCGAGTACGCCATCGCATCCACCAACCAGGCCTCGGTGGCGCCTGAAAAGAATGTGTATCCCAATCCCAACAGGATCGACGAAATCGCCCAGACCCAGAACGGGGCATGTGCCATCCACGCCCCCAGGTAGAGCAGGGTGGACCCGGCCAGCGTCAGCGTGCCAAGTATGTATGACGTTCGTCGCCCGCGGATATCGGCCACAATTCCGGTTGGCACTTCAAAGATCACCTGCCCGATTGTGAAGAACGCGTTGGCCAGAAAGGCCTCTGCGTTGTTGAGCCCTGCGTCGAGTAGAAAGAGCGTGTTGATGCCCCAGATAAAGGAAGTAGCAAGCGTATTAAAAAGCGTGAGGACAAGATATACGTTTTGAACAAAGCCTGGCTTGGGTTTCATTGGCGAAGGTCCTTGTGGCGAAAAAGCCTATTCTAACCGGGAAATGCGCGCGGCACACCCATGGCGGGGTCTGGAATATCCACTAACCGGTACTGGAAGGCGGGCAATTTTCCATCCACGAGCACGTAGGGTGCAGCCCGCCTGGAAACGACGCCCAATTTCTTCAGATCGTCGAAAGACATCAGTTTATGGTGCCGCCGTGCTCGCAAAATGCTATCTGCACCCTTGGGTCCGATCCCCGGCACCATCATCAACTGCTCGCGGCTCGCCTTGTTGAGTTCAATCGGAGTGTGCAGCAGTGTCTGTTCAGCCCAAGCCGTCTTAGGGTCCTTGTTGAGCGGCAGGTGCCCATCTTGCCTGAACGGCAAATCTTCCATACTCCAGCCATAATCGCGCAAAAGGAACGAAGCTTGATATAGGCGGTGCTCGCGCCAGGGATTTTCAGCAGGATGATTTTCGAGCGGCGTATCTTCGATTGGCACGAACGCAGAGAAATATGTGCGCTTTAGCTTGAGTTGTTTGTATAAATACTCCGATGTTGATAACAATTCGAGGTCGCTTTCACCCGACGCGCCGACAACAAATTGGGTACTCGTCGACGCCCAGCGTCCATTCCAGGTGCGCGGCGCCTCCATTTGGCGGATCTCCTCCGCCCATTCGAGCGGCGCCAGCAATTCCTCGGCAAATTTCTTCATTGGCGCCAACGCCGGCAGGCGGCCAGGGTTGGCTGCCTCGAGGTTCACTGAGACGCGATCCGCCAATTGCATGGATCTTCGTACTTGGTCTTTCTCTGCGCCGGGCATGATCTTGAGATGCATGTAACCGCGATAATTGAATTTCTTTCGCAGGATGTCCGCGGTGTCGATCAACTTATCTTGCGTCGTTACTCCGCCCTTGAGAATTCCGGAACTCAAAAACAAACCTTCCACCGCACCGGATTCGTAGACTGCGATGAAGGTCTTGGCCATCTCCTCCGGCTTGAAAGTCTCGCGACGCATTTTGCGCCCGGCACGAAAGGGACAGTAGTGACAATTGCGTTCGCAGGCGGTGGTGAGCATGGTCTTGAGCACCTTCATCTTTTTGCCACCGGGCAAAGCGACTTCGGTGATAGGGACGGGAGGCAGCGACTTGCCGCGAATCACTGGTTGGCATTCTTTTTCGCTTTCCGCCTCGAGAACCATATCTTTTGAAAGTGTTCCAAGTTTGGCGAATTGGTCCACGATCAGATAGTAGAACATTAATTCTATAATTGCAAGGGTGTCAAGCGTTTCTCATTTATTGAATCCCTTTAGGCTTGCTGACTTATAATCTTTCGGATGAGTGCAAAATTTATAAAGGTCGTACGGAAAGAGGCTGTTGCCATCCTAACTCTGGATCGACCTGGAAAACTAAACGCGTTGAGCCCTGAACTATTAGCAGAATTGGCTAATGATCTCGAAGTCCTGAATGCTGACTCCGAAGTGCGTGTGCTGATACTAACTGGCGGACCGAAGGTCTTCGCGGCTGGCGCGGACATCGAGTCCATGTCGAAAGCATCGCCCATCGATATTTACCTACGCAAGACGCGCGAACTCTGGCAGCGCATTTGGTCGCTGGATAAGCCGCTGATCGCCGCAGTCAACGGCGTAGCCTTTGGCGGGGGGTGCGAACTGGCGATGTCCTGCGACTTGATCGTAGCAGGCGAATCCGCACAATTTGGGCAGCCGGAGATCAAGCTGGGCATCATGCCCGGGGCGGGTGGCACTCAGCGCTGGGCGCAGGCCGTGGGGCCTTATCGCGCAATGGAGGTGGTGTTAACCGGTGAACCAATCAGTGCGCAAGATGCGCTCAGCGTTGGCCTGGTTAATTGCGTGGTTGCTGATGACAAAGTTTTAGACGAAGCCACTCAGCTTGCGCAAATAATCAGCGAACGACCACCAATTGCTGTCCGGCTGGCAAGGCAAGCCTTACGTTTCGGGGTGGAGCGCACCCTTCTTGAAGGTTTGGAGGTCGAACGACACCATTATCTGATGTTGTATGACACTGAAGACCAAAAAGAAGGCATGTCAGCTTTCCTGGAAAAGCGCAAGCCAACGTTCAAAGGCCTTTGATGCGCATAGCCACATCCTTGCATTAGCCCTAGTTCATGACAAGTAAATCTCTACCAATAATCGGAGTTGTAGGCGCGGGCACCATGGGCTCCGGTATCGCGTTGGTAGCTCTGTATGCTGGTTGCGAGGTGTACCTGCAGGATGCTTTTCCACAGGCACTGGAAAAAGCATCTGCTTACATCAAAGGATTTCTCGAAAAGAAAGATCAATCCGATCGATACAAGAAGCTGCATCTGGTGAACTCTCTGGATGATATTTCTCCTGCAGGCGTGGTTATTGAGGCTGCGTTGGAGCAAATGGATCTAAAGACCGAAATCTTCCGCAAGTTGGATGCCGTATGCCCTCCACCTGCGGTCCTGACCACCAATACCAGCACGCTATCTGTAACCGCCATTGCAGCCTCTACTCAGCATCCCGAACGCGTTGCAGGCATGCACTTCTTCAACCCGGCACCGGTCTTACCACTGGTGGAGGTGGTGCGCGGTGCCCGCACTAGCCAGGAAACTATCGACAGACTTACGGAGTTAGCTCAAGCCTTCGACAAGACACCGGTAGTCACTGGCGATACTCCCGGCTTCATCGTCAATCGTGTAGCGCGGCCATTTTATGGTGAAGCGTTGAGAATTTTAGGTGAAGGGAATTCTTCCCATGAAATGATCGACCAGATTGTGGAAAGTGGGGGTGGTTTTAAAATGGGTCCATTCAAACTTATGGACCTGATTGGCATAGATATTAACACCGCCGCCATGCGTTCCATGTATGAGCAAACGTATGGCGAGCCACGTTATCGCCCACACTGGCTACAAGTTCAAAAGCTAGCTGAAGGAGCTTTAGGCAAAAAGGTTGGCAAGGGTTTCTATGATTATGAAAATGGTGAAATAAAAGATACTAGGAAATGGATATCTGAAGTGGCTCTACAGGTTGGTGGAGGGAGTGGCAGAATCCTAGTTTCGGAAGGTAGTTGGGCACCTGGGTTATCGGAGTTATGTACTGAAGCAGGATATGTAGTGGATTCAATTCCGGTTCGCGATGAGAACCCTGTAGCGTGTTTTGTGGTGGCAGGTAGGCATGAGGACGCCGCAAGATTAATTAGTTGGTACGATCAGAACCTAGATTCTAGTATCCCGATAATCGCTCAGTGCGCTGACATCACAATATCTGAGATGAAAGACTGGGTTAATCATCCACAGAGACTTATTGGGTTTGACGGTTTATTTTTTGGTACTGGGTCGATAGTTACATTGGTAAATCCGACAATTCCTGCTGAAAAGTTTCTCGAAATTGAGGATATGTTTATGAAACTAGGGCGCCAACCGATTTATATCAATGATGGACCTGCGTTAGTACTTCCGCGAATTATTTGCCAAATCATAAATGAGGCAATTTTTTTACGGCAGGATGAATTAGGCTTGCTGGCAAACCGAATAAATACGTATGAAGTTTCAAAGTATTCGGATTTTGCCTCAGCCACAGATGAAATTGATATTGCTATGCGGTTAGGAACGAATTACCCTAAGGGTCCAATGGAATGGGCAGTTTCGATTGGTTATAGAAAAGTCTTAGGCGTTCTCGATCACCTTTACAACGAATTTCGTGAGGATCGATATAGGGCTTCGAGTTTGCTTAGAGAGTGGGCAAGGCAAGAGGCGCGTTCTAATAGGAAATAGATGAATTTGTCAGCTAACTCTCTAGTACAAAATCGAACTGCCCATGGATTCCGCTCGCCGCGGGCAACATCGTCATCAGCAGGCGTTCATCAAAAATTCCGTCAGTTGCGTTAGTGGGTTCATCGGGGAAGTAGAGTTGCGTGGTGAGCACTGGTCCATTTGGCCGTTGCAACTTGACGTGGAAATGGCGTGTGCGGCCTGGATAGAGGCCAGGCATGATAGTCTCCAGCGTGTAGCGTCCCTGCTCGTCCGCAAACTGGTGTCCACGAAGCTTGAAGCCCACGTTGTCATAGTTGCCCTCTGCGTCGGCGTGCCAGAAGTCTAGCAGCACTCCCGCAATCGGCTGGCAATTGGTGTCCACGACCCGACCACCAACGATCATGTAGACACCCTGCATCCCTTCTTCGAGCAGCGAACTTCGTTCTGGCGAACTGGGCGAGTAAAACGGCCCCTCGGTCTGCTCGGGAGTGGGATCGTCGTCGTCGCCACAGGCGGGGGTCGGCGCTAGCGTTTGCGTTGGGGCAGTTCCCATGCCAACCAAAGGCTGCGAGGTCTCAGTTGTACGTGGAGTTTCCACGCCGAGAGCGCGGGCGCACGCAGCCAGAACGGCAGAGACGGGAACAAGAACCACAGTCTTCAGGAAGTCACGACGAGAATAGGACATGTCTTTTTATACGATTAATGTGTGAAAACTGACTGAGAATAACCGCAGATGAACACGGGTGAGTTCCCTGAAAAACAAATGATCCACCACGTAGGCATCCCTCGTCGCCGCTTATGCGGCTCCTCGGGATAGGCTCAGGCACGGAGAAATGTAAAGGTAAATCTCCATGCTTCCATGTCATGGTGGTTTGGTTTTGCTTTTTCAGTCAAGCCACGAACAAACACTGATGTACCGACAAAAGATTGTAGGGGACTAAGCCAAGGATCGCGCGCATGCGATCTGCCTGCGCTGCATTAAAAAGATGATCCCGGCAACGAGAAGCACGCTCAGCGCGAACCAGTTGATGATCGCCCAGCCTGCGGAGCTCAGCACGGC
>Ga0209751_10000106_pt1 | contig 81419 bp, 92 predicted proteins | sample RifCSP13_1_FD_184019 | JGI IMG/M metagenome (GOLD analysis project Ga0209751, IMG submission 184019) | Soil microbial communities from Rifle, Colorado - Rifle CSP2_sed 13_1 (SPAdes) (version 2) | ecosystem: Environmental > Terrestrial > Deep subsurface > Rock core/Sediment | place: Rifle...
CCTCCTCGCCCATCCTCTCAGCCCCCCCGGCTCGCCGCGCGCTCCCGAATCACACTCTCGACGAAGAACTCGCCGGCCCGGTACGACGACCGGACAAGGGGCCCGGCGGCGACGTACACGAAGCCCATCGCCTCCCCCGCCTCCCGGTACTCGTCGAACGTCTCCGGCGCGACGTACTCCGAGACGGGCAGATGCCAGGCGCTCGGCCGCAGGTACTGGCCGAGGGTGAGGATGTCGACCCCGTTCTCCCGGAGGTCCGCCATCGCGCGGAGGACCTCCTCCCGCGTCTCCCCGAGGCCGAGCATGATCGAGGATTTCGTGAAGAGCCCCGAGCGCATCGTCTTCGCGGCGCGGAGGACGGACAGGCTCTGGTCGTACCCCGCGCGGGGGTCCCGGGCGAGGGGCTGGAGCCGCCGGACGGTCTCGAGGTTGTGGTCGAGGACGTCGGGTCCCGCGTCGACGACGGTCCGGACTGCGTCGAGGTCGCCCCGGAAGTCGGGGATGAGGGCCTCCACGAGGATTCCGGTGTCCCTCGCCTTGATCTCCCGGATCGTCCGGGCGAAGTGGTCCGCGCCGCCGTCGGGCAGGTCGTCGCGGTCCACGGACGTCAGGACCACGTAGGAGAGGCCGAACTCTTCGATCGCGACGGCGACCTTCCGCGGCTCCTCCGAGTCCACGACGCCTCGCGGGTTCCCCGAGGCCACGGCACAGAATCGGCAACCGCGCGTGCACACGTCCCCGAGGAGCATGATCGTCGCGGTGCCCCCGCCCCAGCACTCCGCGACGTTCGGGCAGTGGGCCTCCTCGCAGACCGTGTGGAGGTCCAGGCCCCTCAAGAGGGACTTGAGGTGGACGTACGCCTCCCCCGCAGGCGGGCGTACACGGATCCACTCGGGCTTCCGTTCCGTGAGCATCGGCGCGGGACCGATTGCGCACTCCGCTTATGTACCTATTTCCGAGCCCGCCGATCATCCGTCCCGTTCTTGCCGGAGGTCCCGTAGACCTCAGGACTCGGGCGGCGTCGGAGGGCTCGCGGGCCGCGGACCGCCTGGGGACGCCCGCCGGGCTTTCCAGCGCTCATAAAACATGCCCAGGAGCCCGCCCCCTGCGGCGCCGATGGCGATGGAGATGAGCAGGCCCAGCCCTGGATGGAGGGTGAAGGGCGGAGGGTCCGTCACGGCGATCACGAGGTCGTACGTCACGTTCTGGGTGCTCGTCGTCCAGATGAGCACCGAAAACGCGGTCCCGTCCGCTGCGCCGACGGGGAACGAGTTCGAGTACTTCGCGACGCAGTCCTCCTCCGAGTAGTCCACGTAGTACAGGGAGTCCAGGTTCGCGTCGTGCCCGCGGATGAGGAGGAGGGAGGCGCAGCCTCCCGCCGTCGTGACGTTCATCCAGTACGAGATCCGCTGCCCGTCCCTCGCCCCAAGCTCGTAGGCGTTCCACAACAGGTCGATGCGCGTCGTGTGGGTGATCCGATAGGGATTCTCACTGACCGCGTACGTCGTCGCGGACACGACGGAGGACACGAGGACCAGTGCAAGGACGATGGCGACGGGGAGCGACGCGCGAGCGGCCATCGTGGCAACCCTCCGGTTCGGTCCCATATGGAGGGAGTCGTAGATAAAACTCCCGCCGAATCCATCAGCCGAACCGGAACTCGACCCCGTGGGACCCGCGCGGGTAGCTCCAGCGGATCGCGTCCTTCCCCAGATGCTTGCAGACGACCGCGCAGGCCCCCATCTCGATGCACCCCTCCACGTTGTACACGAGCTCCCCCTTCTCGAGCCGGTACACCTTCGCGGGGCACACGTAGAGACATGGCTTGCTCTCGCACGTGCGGCAGATCGCCGTGTCGACCGTGATGAAGGGCTCCTCGTCGAACTCGAACTTGTCGAGGCCCACGCGGTCCTCCACGGAGACGGCCTTCGACGGGTCGAGCTTCGCGGGCTCCGGCATCCTGGCTCGGCGCCGACAAACCGGGACGGGTACTAAACCGTTGGGAATGGACCCGGGTCGTGCGCCTCGGGTCGACGTTATCAGAGCTAGGATTCATGGAGATACGTTCTATATACGGGCCTCCCACCTCGGGGCCGCCACCGCACGACGGCGCGTCCGCACGTGTGGCCTGAGCCCATGTCCGACGAACGTTCCCGGCCCCGGCCTGTCCCCCAGGACTGGGACCTCTCCGCCCTCTCCCCCGAGGAGGTCCGCGAGATCTACCTCCGGTTCATGGATATCGACCCCAAGGGCGGGGTGATTCGCCTCCTCGGCCACCGCTACGGCTTCCTCCGGCCCGAGGTCCTCGTGAACATCCAGAAGCAGCTCGAGCAGACCGTGGGCGCGAGCACGAAGGGCTTCCTGTACCTTGCGGGGGAGCGGAGTGCGGAGGCGGACCAGGGTCTCTCTGGCAAACTCCTCGAGGGCCTGGATGCGAAGCGCCTCAGCGTGGAGGCGTTCCGCCGCCTCGCGGACGCCCTCGCGATCATCGGGTACGGCCGCTTCGAGCTCGTCGCGTCCGACCTCGGGTCCGGGGAGTACGCGTTCACGCTCCGGAACAGCCCGATTGCGGAGGCGTATGGCGCCTCGAAGAAGCCCGTGTGCCACCTCCTCGCTGGTTTCCTCGGCGGGGTCTCTCGTCGCCTCCTCGACCGCGACTTCCTTTGCGAGGAAACCGCGTGCCGCGCGCAGGGACTCGAGGTCTGCCGCTTCGAACTGCGCCCCGCGCCCCGCCCCTAGGACTCCTTGCACAAGGGTTTTTACCCCTCCCGCCTTCCCGCCGTGGGACAAGGTACGATGGTGGAGCGTTTCGACGCGATCGTCGTCGGCGCCGGACCCGCCGGCTCCGCGGCGGCCCTCACGCTCGCCCGGAAGGGTTTCTCGACGCTCCTCGTGGAGAGGGGCCGTGCCCCTGGCGTGAAGAACATGTTCGGAGGGCGGGTCTACGCCTGGCCCCTCGCGGAGGTCCTCCCCGACTGGGCGAGGGACTGCCCCCGGGAGCGCGTCGTCACGAAGGAGGGGATCGCGTTCCTCACGGAGGACGCGTCCCTCGGCCTCACATTCGACAGCCCCCGGCTCGGGGAGGGCCGCGGGGCGAGCTTCACCGCGATCCGGGCGAAGTTCGACGCGTGGCTCGCGAAGAAGGCGGAGGACGCGGGGGCCATGTTCATCACGGGGATCCGCGTGGACGACCTGTGGCGGGAGTCGGGCCGCGTCCGCGGCGTCCACGTCGAACCGGGCGACCGCGTCGCAGCGGACCTCGTCGTGATCGCGGAGGGCGCGACCTCGAGCCTCGTGCGGAAGGCAGGGCTCAAGGCCGACGTCGAGCCGCGGGAGGTCTCCGTGGGCGTGAAGGAGACGATCGAGCTGTCCGCGGAGACGATTGAGGAGCGCTTCAGCCTCGGGACGGGCGAGGGGGCCGCCTACGTCTATGCAGGGCACGCCTCCCTCGGCCTCCGGGGCGGAGGGTTCCTGTACACGAACCAGACGTCCGTCTCCCTCGGCCTCGTCGTGTCCTCGGAAGACCTCGCGACGCGCAAGGTCGAGGTCCACGAGGTCCAGACGAAGTTCCGCATGCATCCGTCGATCCAGCGGCTCCTGAAGGGCGGGAAGATCGTGGAGTACAGCGCCCACCTCGTGCCCGAGCTCGGGGCGAACATGCTCCCCCGCCTCATGGCGGACGGCGTCCTCGTCGTCGGGGACGCGGCAGGATTCCTCATCAACAACGGGTACACGTTCCGCGGGGTGGACCTCGCGATCGCCTCCGGAGTCGCCGCGGGGGAGGCCGCGGAGGCGGCCCGAGCCGCCGGCGGGATGAGCGGAGCGAACCTCCGGGCGTACGAAGCGGCTCTACGGCGGAGGAACGTCCTCACGGACCTCGAGACCTTCCGGAAGGCCCCCCTCTACCTGAAGAACCCCCGCCTCTTCGACGTGTACCCGCGCCTCCTGATCGAGCTCGCCCAACGCGTGTACGAGGTCGACGGGAGCGGGAAAGGACGGATCCTCGACGCGGTCCTCGGGGAGTCGAAGGTCGAGGGCCTCTCGAAGCTCACGATGCTCCGGGACCTCCTCAGGGGAGCGCGGTCCATGTGACGGGCCCCGGGGCGACGGCCGCGCGGGTGGGCCTCCGGACCATCGTCTGCATCAAGCAGGTCCCGAAGGCCCAGGAGCTCTCGGTGGACCCCGTGACGAAGACCCTCAAGCGGGTCGGCGTGCCGAGCGAGATCAACCCGCCGGACCAGAACGCCCTCGAGGCGGCCCTCCGACTCCGCGAGGTCCACGGGGGCGAGGTCCTCGTCCTCTCCATGGGCCCGACGTCCTTCGACGAGAGCCTCGAGCGGGCCATCGCGATGGGTGCGGACCGCGCGTACCTCGTGTCCGACCGGGCCCTCGGCGGGTCCGACACGGTCCCCACGGCGAACACCCTGAGCGCGGCGATCCACAAGATCGGGGACTTCGATCTCGTCCTGTGCGGGGAGGAGACGACGGACTCCTCGACGGGCCACGTCGGCCCGGGGATCGCGGGCCACCTCGGCATCCCGCAGATCACGTACTGCTCCGAGATCGAGGTGGCCGACGGCAGGGTGCGCGGCACCCGGATGATCGAGGACGGGGCGGAGACGTGGGAGTGCGCCCTCCCCGCCCTCGTCACAATCGACTTCGGCTGCAACCGGCCGAGGGCTCCGACCCTGACGGGGAAGATCCGGGTGAAGCGGGGCGGGCTCGTCACCCACTGGTCCGCGGCGGATCTCGGACTCGAGCCGTCGAGGATCGGGCTCCGCGGGTCCCCGACGATCGTCGCGAAGGTCGAGACGGTCCAGCTCCCGGACCGCAAGGGTCGGATCTTCCACGAGGAGCCCGCCGTCGCCGTCGCCCTCCTCCTCGACGCCCTTCGGAACGACGGGGTGGTCCGTGCATGACGTCCGCCGTGCCGGAAGGCCACGAGGGCGTCTGGGTGTTCGTCGAGGCCCGACGGGGCACCCTGCGGGACGTGAGCGTCCAGCTCATTGGGGAGGCCCGCCGGATTGCGGACCGGAAGGGGACCGTCCTCAGCGGGGTCCTCCCGGGCTGGGGCGTCGAGGGCCTCGCGCAGCAGGCGATCGAGTACGGGCTCGACCGGGTGTACCTCGTCGAGGATCCCCGCCTGGAGACGTACACGTCCCGGCCCTACACGAAGGTCATGGCGACCCTGATCCGGAAGCACCGCCCCGAGATCGTCCTCTTCGGGGCCTCGAAGAACGGGAGGGACCTCGGAGGCCGGCTCCACGCGGTCATCGACACGGGCCTCGCCGCGGACTGCGTCCGTTTCGACGTGACCCCGGAGGGGTACCTCGACATGATCCGGCCGGCCTTCGGGGGACGCAGCCTGGCCCACATTCACTGCGAGAAGCATCGCCCCCAGATGGCGAGCGCCCGCCAGAACGTCTTCCGGCCGCCGCTCCGCGACCCCCGCCGGACGGGGGAGGTCGTCCAGGAGGACGTGGAGATTACGGACACCGACGTCGACACGCGCGTCGTGAAGTTCGTCGAGACGCCGAAGCACGACGTGAGCAAGATCGACGACGCGCGGATCCTCGTCGCGGGCGGGGCGGGCCTCGGTGACCCGAAGAACTTCGTCCTCCTCGAGGACCTCGCCCGCGTCCTCGGCGGCGAGGTCGCCGCCTCTCGGAAGCCCGTGGACGCGGGCTGGATGCCCAAGGCGGTGCAGGTCGGCCAGACGGGGAAGACGGTCCGGCCGGTCCTGTATGTGGCCGTGGGCATCAGCGGGGCCGTCCAGCACCTCGCGGGGATGCAGGAGTCCGGGAGGATCGTCGCGATCAACAGCGACCCCAAGGCCGCGATCTTCGAGATCGCGGACTACGGAATCGTCGGGGACCTGTTCCAGGTCGTGCCGGAACTCATCCGCCGCCTCCGGGCGGCCCGCGGGGCGGAGGCGCCCGCGGAGCTCCCGGCAGCAGCTCCTTGACATCGACCCGGCGCAGGGTGAGCCCGAAGACGGACTGGAAGTGGACGATCACGGACGCCTTGACGTCCTCCAGGTCCACGGGGTGTTCGAGGACCTCCGCCATGGACGTCATGATGTCTCCCGCGTGGCCGCACGGGCGGATCCTCCGGAAAGCCGCGAGGTCCGTCGTCACGTTCTGGGCGAATCCGTGGAACGAGACGCCGCGGTGGACGGCGAGCCCGATCGACGCGAGCTTGCGTCCTCGGACCCAGACCCCTCGCTCGGACGCCTTCCGGCCCGCCTCGATCCCGAAGTCCGCGGACGTCCGGATGAGGACCTCCTCGAGCTCCGTCACGAGGCGCTTGACCTGGAGGCGGTCCGGGAGCCGGAGGATCGGGTACCCGACGAGCTGGCCGGGGCCGTGGTACGTCGCCTCCCCGCCCCGTTCGACCTCAACGACCTCGAGCCCTGGTTCGAGGATGTCGGCCGGGGTTCCGCGGCGGCCGAGGGTGATCACGGGCTCGTGCTCGACGAGGATGAGTCCGTCCCGGATCCGGTCCTCCGCCCGGCGGTCCACGAGGGCGTGCTGGAGTGCCCACACCTCCCGGTACGGCCGGCGGCCGAGGTCGAGGAGCCATCCCTCCGGCATCACGACGATCTCGCGGTCCCGTCCCGTCGTCATCTCGAGCATCCGCGCGTCCCCCGCTCACCGGTTCAGCACATGGATCGCCTGCCCGAGGGCGGCCTCCGCCCCCTCGAGAATCCCCTCGGGGAGAGTCGGGTGCGGGTGGGTCGTCAGGGCGACGTCCTCCACGGTGGCCCCCATCTCGATCGCGAGGGCGAGTTCGCTGATCAGGTCGCTCGCCCGCGGCCCGATGATCTGCGCGCCCAGGAGGAGTTTCGAGTCCGCGTCCATGACGATCTTCACGAAGCCCTCGGACTCGCCCTCCGTGAGGGCCCGACCGATCGCCGCGAAGGGGACCTTCCCGATCCGTACCCGGTGCCCCGAGGCGGTCGCCTGGACCTCGAACCTCCCGACCGTCGCAATCTCCGGGTCCGTGAAGATCGCGGAGGGCAGGGCCCCGTGGTCCACCTCCGTGGGACGGCCCGCCGAGGCCTCCGCGGCGACGAGCCCCTCCCGGGTCGCCTTGTGCGCGAGGAACGGTGGCCCGACGACGTCCCCCACGGCGAAGACGTCGGGGTTCGAGGTCCGCATCTGGCGGTCCACGAGGATCTGCCCCTTCGCGTCCGCCTTCACGCCGGCCCGGTCGAGGCCCAGGCCGGCCGTGTTCGCCCGGCGTCCGACCGTCACGAGGACGACATCCGCGAGGACCTCGAGGGATCCCTCCGGCGTTTCGACGTCGACGACGGCCCGGCCGTCCGCCTCCCGCCATGCCTTCGCCTGGGACTTCACGTGGGACTCGATCCCAAGGCGTTTGAGGGACCTCCCGAGGACCCGGACGACCTCGGGGTCCATCCCCGGGAGGAGCTGCTCGAGGATCTCCACGACGACGACCTTCGTGCCGAGCTTCGCGTAGAACGTGCCAATCTCGAGCCCCGACACCCCGCCCCCGATGACGAGCATCGTCCCCGGGATCCGCGGGAGCTCGAGGGCCTCCTTCGTGCTGAGGATCCGCGTGCCATCGAAGCGGAACGCGGGGAGGTCCGAGGGCCGCCCGCCCGTCGCGAGGATCGCCCTGTCAAAGGAGACCTCCTCCCGCGTGCCGTCCCCGGTCCGGACCTCGAGGGCCTTGGGCCCGACGAAGGACGCCTCCCCGGACACGACCTCGACCCCGTTCCCCTTGAGGAGCTGCCCGACCCCGCCCACGAGGCGGTCAACGACGGACGCCTTCCAGGCCTGGAGGCGGCCCATGTCGACGGCCACGGGCCCCGTCAGCACGCCCCACTCCCCCGCCCGCCGGATCGAGGCGACGAGGTTCCCCGTGTGGATGAGGGCCTTGCTCGGGATGCAGCCGTAGTTGAGGCACTCCCCGCCGAGCTTGTGCCGCTCGACGAGGAGGACCCTCTTCCCGAGCTGGGCCGCGCGGATCGCCGCGGGGTACCCTCCGGGGCCCCCGCCCACCACGACGACGTCCGCGTGGCGCGCCATGGGCGGACGGAAGGGGCGTCGCTCCCTTATCCCTTTCCGTGCGAGCCCGCGGGATCCGTCACGGGGGTGGAGGCGGCGCGGGCGGTCCCGACGTCGGCCGCCGGCGGCGGCGCAGGAGGAGGGCCGCGACGAGGATTCCGGCCGCGACGATGACGAGGATTCCCCAGTACGGCGACTTCAGGAAGAGGTCCGCCACGGGATCCCCCGCAGCCGCGGGCTGGATCGCGTACTGGTCCTTCGTCGTCCCGATGTGGGACCGGGCCTCCGCGGGGCTCACGTTCCGGAGCTCGAACACGGGGTCCGCCGTCCCTCCCGACGGCACGACGAGGGCGTACCCCACGACCATCCCGTCGTCAGGGCTGTAGTACGTCGCGACGTAGGGGGCGGACCCGGGCGGGAGGTACGGGTCCATCGGCAGCGGGGCGCTCGCGATCTCGTAGACCGTGTGGAACTGCCCGTCCGCGAGGGTCATCTGCCTCTCCGATGCCACATAGCAGGAGGAGACAGGCGTCGACACATCATGGATCGTGCCGTCGGCCAGGTACTCCACGCCTCCCACGAGGACCGTGATCTGGGCGAGGTCGACCGGGAACCCGTCGAGGCCCGTGACGATGACCCCGGCGGTCCCGGAGAGAGCCTCGTGGATCGCCTCGAAGAGGTCCGCCTCATCCTCGGGATCGAGGCCTGTGACGTCGATCGTCCCGGCGACCGTCCCGCCGAAGGTCGCGGTCGCGTTCGCGCACCACGCGTCCCCGTCCTCGAGGGGGAAGTCGAACCGGTCGAGGGCGGGCGCGAAGACGGACCGGACCTGCGCGTCGACGTCCGCGGTCGCGCGGAGGTTCAGGGTCTCGTAGGCGACCGTCTGCTCGCACGTCGTGTCGTTCATCTCGATCCTCGGGAGGCCCGTCGCGACGAAGGTCACGAGGGACTCGACGGACGCGTTCGTCGTGGACTCTCGGAGGGCGAGGTCCGAGGCGTTGTGGAGGGCCACCTCGGAGTCGACCTCCAGGTAGCGGACGTCGAGGTCCACGGTGATCCTCCGGCTCGACGTCGGGACACCGGGGTACATGCACAACCCCCAGTACGGGTCACGCGTCCCCGTGTACGTCCCGGGGTCCGGGAGGGCGTCGATCGTCGCGTCGAGGGCGAAGTGGAAGTCGAGGCCCACGACGACGTCCGTCGTGATCTCGACGGTCGGATCCGCCGCGCCGGTGACCTCGGAGACGCCCCACACGTCGAGGCTCCCCGTGGCGCTCAGGGCCGCGATCGTGAGGTTGTCCGTCATCGCGTCCTGCTCGCGGATCATGTCGAGGTACGGCTCCAGGAGGACACCGAGATCCAGCTCCGTCCCATAGCCCGCGGAGTCGCCGACCTCGAGGGCGGGGACCGGGGCCTGGGAAGCCGCGGGCGGGGCGAGAGCCGCCGCGAGGACGAAGAGACTCACGAGACACGGGACGAAGATCGGGCGGACGATGGGATGCATGGGACCCTCCACCGGGGGAGCCACGGCCCGTGCGCGATAAAAGGCTTGTGTTAGGGTTCCCCCTACATGCATGGTCCTCCTCGGGGGGCTGCGCGCGTCCATCCCGGATCGGGCTCACTCGAGCCCGACGAAGAGGGTCGCGGGGTGCTCGAGGTAGCTCCGGACGGATTGAACGAAGGCCGCCCCTACGTGCCCGTCGATGGCCCGGTGGTCGAAGGAACAGGAGAGGTACATCATGTCCCGGACGACGATCTGGTCGTCCCGGACGACCGGGCGCTTCTCGATCCGGTGGATCCCGAGGATCGCGACCTCGGGCCAGTTGATGATCGGGGTCGCCAGGATCCCGCCCTCCTTCCCGAGGGACGTGATCGTGAACGTGGAGCCCTGGACGTCTTGGAGGGAGAGCTCCTTCTCCCGCGCGGCCGTCGCGAGGCGGTCGATCTCCTTCGCGAGTCCCCAGACGTCCCTCCGGTCCGCGTCACGCACGACGGTGACCGTGAGGCCCTCCTCCGTCGCGGTCGCGATCCCCACATGGTAGTACCGCTTCACGACGATCTCCCCCCGCGCATCGTCGACGCTCGCGTTCAGGGTCGGGAACTCCCGGAAGGCCGCGAGGACCGCCTTCACGATGAACGGGAGGAACGTGAGGCGCACGCCCTTCCGTTCCGCCTGCTCCTTGAGGTGGTCCCGGAGGTGAACGAGCTGGGTCATGTCGACTTCGTCGACGTACGTGAAGTGGGCCGCCGTGGCCTTCGACTTCGCCATCTTCTCGTGGATCCGCTTGCGGAGGCCGTGGATGGGGAGCCGTTCCTCGACGCCGGGAGAGGCGGCGGTCGCGACGGCCTTTGGGGCCACTGCCCCCACGGGGCCGGGCCCGGAGCCCTTCGCCCCTCGGACATCGTCCTCCGTCACCCGGCCCCCCGGACCGGTCCCTCGGAGTCCCGCGAGGTCGACCCCGAGCTCCTTCGCGAGTCGCCGGACGGACGGGGCCGCGGGGACAGGGCCGCCGGGGGCGCGGGGCGCGGGCGGCGCGGGGGGAGCCGGCGCGGCCCAGGGCGGCGGCGGCTTCGTGGCGGGCGCGGGCGGGGGCGGCGCCGCCTCGCCGGACTCCCCGAGGACGAGGAGCACGGATCCGACCTTGACGACCTCCCCCTCCTTCGCGCGGAGTTCGAGGACGGTCCCCGTCACGGGCGACGGGATCTGGACCGTGACCTTGTCCGTCATGACCTCGACCATGGGGTCGTCCTCCTTGATCGGGTCGCCGGGCTTCACGAACCACTTGACGACCTCCCCCTCGTGGACCCCTTCGCCGATGTCGGGGAGCTTGAACTCGCGGACCATCGCCTCGCCTCGTCCGGCCCGGGCTCCCAAGCCTTCGTCTCGGTATAACGGTTTGCCACGCCCCGCCCCTTCGCTCGGGCGCAGCACCCCCTCTCCCGGGTCCCGACAACAAGCGTTTTATGGTCTTCGACCCATGTCTCTCGCGGGAGGAGTTGGGCTGTGGAGGAGTGGCACAGACCGGTGGGCGTGATTTGTGCACGACGGCCTGGCTCCCTCGGCGACCGGGAGTTTGTTCGCCTACGGCCTGGCGGCTTTGGCGGCACCCTCTCCCCGGCGCCCGAGGACCGGGGTCGGTAGAGTCCCGGCCTGCTCCTCCTTTCCTCGGGACGACGGACAGGTGAGCGTGCGGTGAGACCCCTCGGGATCACGATCCTCGGGATCCTCGTCGTCCTCGCCGCCGTCATCATCACGGTGATCGGGGTCATGGGGATCCTCGTCGGGCTCGCGTTCCTCGTCCCCGGGGCCCCCGCCCCCGCGGGCCCCCTCCTCCTCGGGGGCCTGACGTACTTCGTGATCGGCCTCGTCCTCGGGATCTCGGGGACGGGCCTCCTCCGCCTTCGGCCGTGGGCCTGGTGGCTCGCCCTCCTCGCGGCGGTCGGCTATCTCGCGTACGTCGCGTACGGAGTCTACGAGGACACGAAGCCCCCGGGTCCCGGCCTCACCCTGACGTCCGCGGTCACCCTCGGGGTCGTCGGGGTGATCCTCGCGTACCTCGTGAGCGTGCACCGCTCCTTCCGGCGGCCTCCCGCGGTGCGCTGAAGGACCCTCGTGGCGGCCTAGAAGGCCATGACCCGTTCGATCCCCGCGAGCACGCGGTCCGCGTTCGGCAGGTAGACGTCCTCGAGGGCGTAGGGGAACGGGGTGTCGAATCCCGTGACCCGGACGATGGGGCCATGGAGGAACTCGATCGCCTTCTCCGCGATCGTCGCGCTGATCTCCCCGCCGAAGCCGCCCGTCCGGGGCGCCTCGTGGACGACGACGACGCGCCCCGTCTTCTTCGCCGACTCGAGGATGGCGGGTTCGTCGAGCGGGACAAGGGTCCGCAGGTCGAGGACCTCCGCGTCGATCCCCTTCGGGGCCGCCCGCTCCGCAGCCTCGAGGCAGACGTTGACCATGTACCCGTACGCGATCAGGGAGACGTCGGTCCCCTCCCGCCTCGTCTTCGCGGACCCGAGGGGGACCGTGTGCTCCCCCTCCGGGACCTCCTCCCGGAAGGCCCGGTACAGCTTCTTCGGCTCGAGGAAGAGGACGGGGTCCGGGTCGCGGATCGAGGACGTCAGGAGCCCTTTCGCGTCCGCGGGGGTCGAGGGCACGACGACCTTGAGCCCCGCCGTGTGGCAGAAGTACGCCTCTGAGGACTGGGAATGATAGTGCCCCCCACGGATTCCGCCGCCGAAGGGCGTGCGGATCGTCATGGGGACGGAGTACTGGCCCCCGCTCCGGTAGCGGAGCTTCGCGGCCTCCGAGACGAGCTGGTCGAAGGCGGGGTAGATGAAGTCCATGAACTGGATCTCGGGGACAGGTCGTAAGCCGTAGAGGGCCATCCCGATCGCGGCCCCGATGATCCCGTTCTCCGCGAGGGGCGTGTCGAACACGCGGTCGGGGAACTCGTCGAGGAGGCCCTCCGTGCATCGGAACACGCCGCCGTTCCGGCCGACGTCCTCCCCGAGGACGACGACCCGGTCGTCCCGGCGCATCTCCTCCCGGAGGGCGTTGTTCACGGCCTGGACCATCGTCATCGCGGGCATCGCGTCACGACTCCGTTGCGTAGTACTCCGCGTAGGGGTCTCCCGGGGCCGCGTGCCCGGGGAGCCGCTCCTGGAGGTCGGGATCGTCCTTGAACGGCCGCAGGTCGGGGTCCTCGTCCAGGCGGTCCGCATAGTCCGCCTGGAGCTCCACGGCCCGGAGGAAGTGCTCGATTGCCTTCGCGCGGTCTCCCATGCGCGCCGCGATTCGGGCGAGGTTGTAGTGGGCGCTCGCGCGGGAGGGCTCGAGGCGGACCGCCCGCTCGTACGCCTCCGCGGCCGCGGGGAGGTCCCCCGCGTTGAGGAGATCAAACCCGAGGCTGTTCCAGCCCTGCGGGTTCTCCGGGAAGGCGTCGCACACGAGTCGGTCCACGCGGGCGGCCTCCTCGTACTTCCCGTCGGAGCCGAGGCAGGCGGCCGCGAGGGCCGCCGCGTCCACGTCGACGTCCCCCTTCCTCTGGAGGAGGGGCCGCAGGAGGGCCAGGGCCTCCTTCGTCTGCCCCTGCTTGAAGAGCTCGTGGGCCCGCCGGACCGCGGAACCTGTGGACGGCGCGCTCGGCGGCGCGTCTCCGGGTCGCTTCGGCGTCGGCTCACCTCCTCCCGAGGGCGCGGGCGAGCTGCTCTTCGAGGTGGGGCGGCATGGCCTCGTACACGTCCGTGAACATCGTGTCGATCGCCGGCCTCGGCGCAGCCTCCGCCTCCGCGACCGCGCGGGTGATCGCGTCCCCGATCTCCCGCTCGAGGCCCGCCTCGCGTCCCGCGTCCCAGCCCGTCGTCGCCTCGAGGTGCCGCCGGAAGAGGACGAGGGGATCCCGGGCGCGCCAGACCGCGGCCTCCGCTTCGTCCCGGTACCGCGAGGGGTCGTCGCTCGAGCTATGGGGCCCCAGGCGGTACGTGAGGGCCTCGACCATCGTGGGCCCGCCCCCGCTACGCGCGCGCGCCGCGGCCTCCCGGACGGCGCCGTACACCGCGAGGGCGTCCATCCCATCGACTCGAACCCCGTCGAAGCCGTAGGCCTGGGCCTTCTCCGCGAGGGTCGCGGACGCCGTCTGCCGGCCCACGGGCAGGGAGATCGCCCACTGGTTGTTGTTGCAGAGGAACACGCAGGGCACGCGGAACACGCCCGCGAAGTTCATCCCCGTGTGGAAGTCCTGGGTGCTCGTGGCCCCGTCCCCGAAGTACACGAGGACCGCGTCGCCGGATCCGCGGATCCGCATGCCCCATGCGATGCCGACGGCATGGGGGATCTGCGTCCCCACGGGGGACGAGATGGACAGGTAGTTCCCCTTCCGGTAGACGTAGTGGCAGGGCATCTGCCGTCCGTGGAGCGGGTCGTCCGCATTCCCGAGGAACTGGCAGATCATGTCCTTCAGGGGCATCCCGCGGACGAGGGCGGCTCCGGGCTCCCGGTACTGGGGGACGATCCAATCCCCGGGCGCCATCGCCATCGCGGCCCCGACGATCGCGGCCTCCTGTCCGATCGACGGACCGTAGAAGCCGATCCGCCCCTGGCGCTGGAGGCCGAGCATCCGCTCGTCGAGGATCCGCTCCGTCATCATGCCCCCGTACAGGGCGAGGCGTTCCGCCTCCGAGAGCTTCGGATTGACGGCGGGATCCGCGGACCCGTCGTCCCGGATGACTCGAAGAGGCTCGGCCATGGCCCTGTGGCGTCCTTCGGAGGCGCCCCGCCCGAAAGAATCCTGGGGGCCGGCTTAAGGCTATCGTCCTCCCTCACGTTCATAACGCCGCGCAACTTCCCGCGCCCGTGGACTCCCCGCTCCGGGGCCGCACGAGCGGATACCTCGCGATCGTCGTCGCGGCGATTCTGTTCGGTGCGTGGCCGAGCGCCGCGGACTTCGTCCTCGATGACGTCCACCCGATCACTCTCACGATCCTCATCCAGGGGATCCCCGGGCTCCTCATGGTCCCGTGGCTCCGGCGCTTCCGCGTCTCCCGGAGGGACGCGGTCCTCCTCCTCGGCACGGCCGTCGCGGGAGGGGCCCTCGCGCCCGCTTCCTACTTCTTCGGCCTCGAGCGCACGACGCCCGCGAACGCGGTCCTCCTCTCGAACACGGAGGCCTTCTTCACGATGATCTTCGCGTTCGTCCTCCTCAAGGAACGGATGAACCCGCGGGGCTACCCCGCCTTCGGGGGGATTGCCGCCGGGGCGTTCGTCGTGACGACGGACCTCCGCCTCGGCGACGTCTCGTTCCTCCCCCACCTCGTCGGGAACCTCCTCCTCGTCGTGAGCGCGGTCTTCTGGGCCCTCAACAACGTCGGGAGCACGGTCCTCCTCCGGCGCCTGCGAATCCTCCCCCTCCTCTCCCTCCAGTTCCTCCTCGGCTCGGGCCTCCTCGTGCCCTTCGCCCTCGCGGCCCGCGGCCCCTTCGCCGTCGGCCCGGAGGACGCGCCCTTCCTCTTGCTCCTCGCGGTCGGCGGAATCGGTGTGTTCGCGGTCCTCTTCTTCCACGCGTTCAGGACAATCGGGGCCATGCGGAGCGGCGCCGTCCTCTCGACCTCGGCCCTGTGGGGCGTCCTCCTCGCGTACTTCCTCTTCCCCGGGGAAACCCTGAGCCCGACGCAGCTCGCGGGCGGGGCCGTCATGCTCGGCTCCCTCATCGCCCTCTATTTCCTCGGGGAGCGAGGGGCGCCCACGTCGGCCCCGGTCGAAACGTTGAAGGCCGCCCCGTCGGATGGGCCGAGGCCACCGTGACGCCGGACGCGCCGCCCGACACCCCGTACGCGCGCCTCTCGGGCCTCGCGAGGACCCTCGCCGCGAACCGGAGGCGCCTCGAGAAGCGGGCCCTCCTTGCCGCTTTCCTGTGCTCCCTCCGGAAGGACGAGGTCGCCCCTGCGGTCCACCTGATCGTCGGCCGGATCTTCGCGGAGGCCGACGGCCGGACCCTGAAGGTCGGCTGGGCGACCCTCAAACGGGCCCTCTCCGACGTCCGCCAGACGACCCTCGGGGCGGAGCCCCTCACGGTCCTCGAGGTGGCCCGCGCCTTCGCCCAGATCGCCGCGACGGAAGGCCCCGAGTCCGTGAAGGTCCGGCGCCGGATCCTCGACTCCCTCCTGGGCCGCGGGACGGCGGACGAGCGCGAGATCCTCCTCCGGACGATCTTCGGGGAGATGCGGATTGGGGTCAACGAGGGCGTCATGCTCGATGGGATCGCGGACGCAGCCCAGGTCGACCCCGAGGCCGTTCGGACGGCCCAGATGTTCTTGGGGGACCTCGGCACCGTCGCGGAGGTCGCCCTGTTCGAAGGGGCCGAAGGGCTCGCCAGGCACAGAATCCGACTCCTCGCCCCCGTGAAGCCCATGCTCGCGGAGCTCGCGAAAACCCCGGAGGAGATCCTCGAAGAGCACGGCGGCGTGACGGCCGTCGAGGTGAAGTTCGACGGGGCCCGGATCCAGATCCACCGGGACGGCGACCGCGTCCGGATCTTCAGCCGCCGGCTCAGCGACGTGACCGCGGGCCTGCCCGAGGTCGTCGAGTTCGCGCGCGCCCTCCCCACGCCCCGGTTCATCCTCGAGGGGGAGGCCGTCGCCGTGGACGCCGAGGGTAGGCCCCTCCCGTTCCAAGACCTCATGCGCCGGTTCCGGAGGGTCCACGGGATCGAGGCGGCCCGCGAGGCGATCCCCCTCAGGCTGTACCTCTTCGACCTCCTGTACCTGGGCGACGCGTCCCTCGTCGACGCGCCGTACGAGCAGAGGTGGACCCTCCTCGAGGGGCTCGTCCCCCGGGAGGTCCTCGCGACCCGGCGCATTGCGCACACGAAAGGGGAGATCGAGTCCGGGCTCGCGGAAGCCCTCGCGGCCGGACACGAGGGGATTATGGCGAAGGCCCTCGCGTCGCCCTACACGGTGGGCACGCGGCGGAAGCGCTGGTTCAAGCTGAAGCCCGCGGACCTCCTCGACGTCGCGATCGTCGCGGCGGAGTGGGGAAGCGGCCGGCGGGAGGGATGGCTCTCGAACTACTGGCTCGCGGTGCGGGACGCGAAGACGGGGGGGTTCCAGATGATCGGGAAGACGTTCAAGGGCCTCACGGACGCGGAGTTCGCCTCGATGACGGAGCGCCTGCGGTCCCTCGCCGTCTCCGAGGAGCGCTGGGGATTCCACGTCCGACCCGAGGTCGTCGTCGAGGTCGCGTACAACGAGATCCAGAGAAGCCCCCACTACCCGAGCGGGTTCGCCCTGCGGTTCGCGCGGATTGTCCGGATCCGGGACGACAAGGGCCCCTCGGACGTCGACTCGTACGCGCGTCTCAAGGACCTGTACGCGAGGCAGTTCGAGCGGAAGGGGCGAGGGCCGGGCGTTCGGCGGTGAGCCTCGCCCCGGAGGGACCGCGAGGGCCGTCACCCCGACCCGCGGGATCTGGTCACCTCGTCTCCGTGTCCTTGTCGGGCCGGGAGGCCCGGGCCGCCTCCGCCCCGGCCGCGAGGTAGATCCCCCCGAGGGCCAGGGCCGCTCCGACCCCGATCGCCAGGCCCGGGACTTGGTCCAGGAGCACCCAGGCGAGGAGGCTCGACCCGATCGGCTCCCCGACGAGGGAGAGGCTCACGACGGGGGCCGGGACCCACCGGAGGGACCAGTTGTACAGGGTGTGTCCTCCGATCTGCGGGATCAGGGCGAGGGCGAGGAACAGGACGAGCTCCCGTCCCGCATCCCCCGCGGGGGCCAGGCTCGACCCGAGGACGAGGGCGTAGACGAGGAGGACCGCCGTCGCGGTCGCGTACACGACGAACGCGTACCCGACGAGGGAGACCCGTTGCCGCAAACTCCGGCCGAACAGGAAGTAGAGGCCCGCCATGACGCCCCCGAGGAACGCGAGGACGTCCCCGCCCAAGGTCGCCCCGGAGACCCCGTAGTCGGTGAGGGCGATCACGACGACACCGGAGAAGCCGAGGACGATGCCCGCCGCGGTCCGCGCGGAGAGGCGCTCCCGCAGGACGAAGTGGGAGAGAAGGCCCACGAGGAGGGGATGGGACGTCACGAGGACGACGGAGCTCGCGACGGTGACGCCCTGGACCTTGAGGGACGTGATCCAGAGGGCGAAGTGGGTCGCGAGGATGGCGCCGACGAGGGCCATGAGCCCCGCGTCCCGCCTCGTGACCCCGCGGAACGCGGCCCCCCGCCGCCAGGCCGCGAAAGGCGCGAGGACCGCCGTCGCGAGGGCGAGCCGCCAGAGCGCGATCGTCACGGGCGGGCTCTCGCTCCACGTGATGAAGATTGCGGCCGTGGACACGGAGGCAACCGCGACCGCGATCCCGGCGTACGGGCTCGCCCGCATCCGGCGGGGGAGTGCGTCCCCCTCTATCTAACGTCTCTGCCCCGGCGGGCGGACGTCACGGGCCCGGAGGCGGGGGTCCCTGGGGCGGCCCCGGCGGACCCTGCGGGGGATACGCGGGCGGGTAGCCTTGCGGATATCCCGGCTGCGGGTATGGCCCGGTCCCGGGCGGCATCATCATCGGACGCCGCCGGCGCCGCGACGCGAGGACGGCCACGACGACCAGGAGGACGACCAGGGCGATGGCCCCGACCCCGATGAGGAACAACCCGAGCGAGCCCGCCTGGTACTTGAAGGAGACGAGGTCCAGCCGGCCCTGGAGGACGTCGGAGTTGTCGTACGAGTCCACGCGGATGATGGCGCCCGCGGCCTCCGAGTAGTAGGAGATCTCGTACCCTCCGAACTGGTCGACCTGGATCCCCGCAGCGCGGAACGTCCCGGCCGGGGTCACGATGTCGCCTTCCTGCACGACGGCCGCGTCGTAGCTGACCGCTGTCGACGAAGTCCCGAAGACCGTCGTCGTGGTCTGGGTCGTCGTCTTCGACCACGAGGCGCCGAAGCTGAGGGGGAAGACCGCCTGGGACATGGGCGGGTCGTACGTCACCGTCGTCTCGCCGAAGAACGAGGAGTGCTCCTTCGCGATCCCGAGGTCGGCCTCCTGGATCCACTGCTCCGTCGTGATCGTGAAGGACGACCCCCCGCTCGCCGCGGTCGTCGTCACGTTGACCTGCCAGACGGAGTAGGTGCCGCCGGTGAACGTCAGGGTCGTCCGCGCGATGACCGTGTACTGGACCGTGACGGTCGTGCTTCCCTCCGTGCCACGGAGGGTCCAATAGTCGCCGCTCGTCCACGACGGTTTGTTCTGGACTGCGCGCGCCGTGCCCGCAGCGCCGAGGGCGAACGCGGCGAGGAGGGCCAGGACGAGGGCGGCCGTGAGGAGTCTGTGGGCGTGTCTCACGTGAACCAACTCCCCCGGTCGATGCGGCACCCCGGATATGAAACTGGCGACCCGATTCTCTTTCACGAAGTCCTTTTGACGCCCTCCTCCTTATCCTCGGCTGCGGGGCGATGGCGATGGACATCGGCGACGTGCGGAGGATCGCGGTGATCGGGGCGGGCACGATGGGCGCAGGGATCGCCCAGACCTGCGCGGCGGCGGGGTTCGAGGTGTCCATGCGGGACGTCGAGGCGCGGTTCGTCGAAGGGGGCCTCCGGCGGATCCGGGAGCCCCTCGAGGCCCGCGTCTCGAAGGGCAAGATGGCCCGGGAGGACGTCGACGCGGTCTTCCGACGGATCCGCGGGACCGTGGACCTCGCGGAGGCCCTCGACGGGGCCCAGGTCGTCATCGAGGCGATCCTCGAGAAGATGGACCTCAAGCGGGCCCTGTACGCGGAGATGGACCGCCTCGGCCCGCCCGAGGTCGTCTTCGCGTCGAACACGTCTTCCCTGAGCATCACGGAGATGGCGAACGCGACGTCCCGGGCGGACCGGGTGATCGGGATGCATTTCTTCAATCCGGCGCCGGTCATGAAGCTCGTCGAGATCATCCGCGGGTCCGAGACGAGCGACGCGACGGTCCGCCTCGCCCGGGACTTGTGCGCCCGACTCGGGAAGGAGCCCGTCGAGGTCAAGGAGTCCCCGGGCTTCGTCGTGAACCGGCTCCTCGTCCCCATGCTCAACGAGGCGTTCAACCTCCTCCAGGAGGGGGCCGCGCGCGCGGAGGACATCGACAAGGCGATGAAGCTCGGCACGAACATGCCCATGGGGCCCTTCGAGCTCGGGGACTACACGGGCCTCGACGTCGCCCTCGACGTGATGGAGGTCCTCCACCGGGAGACGGGCGACCCGAGGTTCCGGCCCTCCCCCCTCCTGCGGAAGTACGTCCGGGCGGGCCGCCTGGGCCGGAAGACGGGCCGCGGCGTGTACGAGTACGGCCCGGAGTGACGCCCTCCCGGAGCCGAACCTTCATCGGTCGGCTCCCGTTACCCGGGCCGAGGCGAACCCATGCCCGGCTTCGTCCGCGTCACGATGGAGGAGCGGATCGCGATCGTCACGGTGGACCGGCCCCAGGTCCTGAACGCCCTCAACGCGGAGGTCGTCCGCGAGCTCACGATGACGTTCGAGCATCTCGCGGGCGCGCGGGACGTCGGTGCGATCGTCCTCACGGGGGCGGGCGAGAAGGCCTTCGTCGCGGGGGCCGACATCAGGGAGATGGCCTCCCTGACGGGACCCGAGATGCAGCGCTTCTCCGACCTCGGCCGGAAGCTCGGGGACGCGATCGCGGGCTGCCCGAAGCCGGTCATCGCCGCGGTCAACGGCTTCGCCCTCGGGGGCGGCTGCGAGCTCGCGATGGCGTGCGACATCCGGATCGCGTCGGACCGGGCGAGGATCGGGCAGCCGGAGATCAACATCGGGATTATCGCGGGGTTCGGCGGCACGCAACGTCTTCCGCGGCTCGTGGGCCCGGGCCGGGCGGCGGAGATCCTCCTCACGGGGGACCTTGTCGACGCGTCGAGCGCGGAGCGAATCGGCCTCGTGGACCGCGTCGTGCCCCACGACCGACTGCTCGAGGAGGCGAAGGCCCTCGCGTCCCGGATCGCATCGAAGGGCGCGATGGCCGTCGCCCTCACGAAGGCCTGCCTCCGCGCGGCCCAGGAGATGCCCCTCTCCGCGGGGCTGTCCTACGAGACGGCGGCCTTCGGGATCGTCGGGGGCACGGAGGACAGGGCGGAGGGGATGCGCGCGTTCCTCGAGAAGCGGCCGCCCGCCTGGAAGGGCGTCTGATCAGTACGACTCGAACTCCTCTTGGAGGTCGATGACGACCTGTTCGAGGACCTCCTCGAACGAGGAGCTCCGGTACTCCCGCATGCCGCCGAGCTCGCTCTGGATCCGCGCGATGAAGCTGTTCGAGCTCTTCAGGAACTCGACGTTGACCAAGGATTCCTCCATGGATGTCCCTCGCGTGGCGGCGGCGAGCGGATTGGCGTAACAGGGGTCCCTATTTAAGAGTTGCCCGCATCGTGCCCCGCGCACGAACGTCGCGTCCATCTCGGGGCCGTCCCGCGTGTCCTCCGGGAACCTTTATCTAGGACCCCCTCCTTGGCGAGCGTCCGCCCCATTGGATATCGGAGTGAAAAGCTTGGGCAACATCCGGCCGACGTACATCAAGCGGGTCGCGATCGCGCTCGTCGAGACCCACCCGAACGAGTTCACGGACGACTTCGAGCACAACAAGAAGAAGGTCTCCGAGCTCTCCGACGTCCGCAGCGTGATGATGCGGAACCGGATCGCCGGCTACGTCACCCGCTACCGACAGCGGCGGGAAGCCTGACCCGGCAAGCCTTTTCTCTTGCGGGGCCGGAGTCCCCGCGGGCGCATCGAAGCGGACGCCCATGGCCTACGCGGTCGAGACACGCGAACTCACCCGGGTCTTCGCCGGGAAGCGGAAGCTGTTCCGCCGAGCGAAGGCGCCGTCCGAGGAGGCGGACGAGGGCACAGGGCCCGTGACGGCCCTCGACCACGTGACGACCCAGATCCGCGAGGGGGAGCTGTTCGGCCTCCTGGGCCCGAACGGGGCGGGGAAGACGACCCTCATCAAGATCCTCGCGACCCTCCTCCTCCCGACCTCGGGCCAGGCCTTCGTCGCGGGCCACGATGTCGCGAAGGATGTCTTCCCGATCCGCCAGCGGATCAACATGGTCTCCGGCGGGGAGACGTCGGGGTACGGGCTCCTCACCGCGCGGGAGAACGTCTGGATGTTCTCCCAGTTCTACGGGGTCCCGAGCCAGGTCGCGAAGGACCGGATTGACAGGCTCATGCAGACGTTCGGGTTATGGGACAAGCGGAACGCGAAGGTCCGCATGCTGTCCACGGGCCAGCGGCAGAAGATGAACATGGTCCGGGGCTTCGTCACGGACCCCGACATCCTGTTCCTCGACGAGCCCACCCTCGGGCTCGACGTGAACGCCGCGCGGATCATCCGGGACTACGTGAAGACGTGGGTCCGCGGCCAGACGGGCAAGACGGTCCTCCTCACGACCCATTACATGATGGAAGCCGACGAGATGTGCGACCGGATCGCGATCATCGACCAGGGGCGGATCCTGGCCTGCGACACCCCCGCGAACCTCAAGCGGATGATCCGGCTCGACACGACGTTCCGCCTCGAGGTCGACGCCTTGCGCGAGACGACGTCCTTCGGCTCCATCCACGGGGTCAAGAACTTCTCCCTGAAGGACGACATTGCGAAGAACCGCACGAACCTCACGTTCATCCTCGAGGACGAGGCCCCCGTCGCGGAGATCCTGAGCCGGATCACGGGCCAGGGGTCCAAGGTCCACTCCCTCCAGAAGTCGGAGCCGACCCTGGAGGACGTGTTCATCAGCATGGTCGGGAGGGGGTTCGAGTGACGGGCGCGACGGTCCACCGCACGGACCTCCGGTACCGGCTCGGGCTCAACCTCCGGGCCGTCGTCGGGAGGGCCTACCCCCGGGTCATCGGTGCGAACCGGGAGCCCTCGTGGATCTTCTTCGAGGCCTTCCTCCCCCTCCTCGGGATCGCCGCGTACGTGTTCATCTACCAGGCGTTCGGGGCCCGCGCCCTCGAGGACGCCTCGGACCCTGCCGCAGTCGCTGCGATCCTCGCGAACACGAACGCCCTCGTCGCCTCCGTCGTCCTCGGCGGCACGATGGTCTCCTTCTGGCTCAACGTCCTGTGGTCCATGGCGAGCCAGCTCTACTGGGAGAAGGAGATCGGGAACCTCCAGCTCTACATGATGGCCCCGATGAACCGGATGGCCCTCCTGGGCGGGATGGCCGTGGGCGGGATGCTCATGACCTCCACGCGGGCCGTCGCGACCCTCGTCTCCGGGGTCGTCATCTTCGGCGTCGTGTTCCAGGTCGCGGATCCCCTCTTGCTGTTCGCCGTGTTCTTCGTCACCCTGATCGCCCTGTACGGGATGGGGATGATGTTCGCGTCCCTGTACCTCCTCTGGGGGCGGGAGGCATGGCACCTGTCCGCCCTCATGGAGGAACCGATCTTCTTCGCGAGCGGGTTCTACTTCCCCCTCGGGGGCCTCGCGCGGATCCCGGGCTGGGGCTCCGCCGTCGCGTTCGCGGGGACGATCATCCCCGCGGGCCTCGGGCTCGACGCGCTCCGCCAGCTGACCCTGGGCGCCACGGCCTTCGGGGGAACCCTGTGGCTCTTCACCCCGCAGGTCGAGCTCGCGATCCTCGCGATCCTGGCCGTCGTCTTCTTGGTCCTCGCAAGGTACGCCCTCGCGTACCTAGAGATGCTCGCGAAGCGAGAGGGGAAGCTGACCTCACGGCATCAGTGAGCACGCACTGGAGGACCTTCAAGATCGCCGCCTGGCTCGGCTGGGAGATGGACTCGAACTGGACGGAGCCCTGGCTCTTCGTCGTCTACTCGATCGTGAAGCCCGTGGCGGGGGCCTTCATCCTCGTCCTCATGTACTTCGTCTTCTGGTTCCTCCAGGGGCAGGACCAGGCCGCCTTCGACTACATGTACGTCGGGAACGCGTTCTTCATCTTCGTCGCCTCGACCCTCTTCGGCACGTTCCAGGTCATCCAGTCGGACCGGGAGTGGTACCAGACGATCCGGTACGTGTACATCTCCCCGATCTCCTACTACACGTACATCCTCGGTCGGGCCGCCTCGAAGGTCGTCGTGGCCACGTTCGCAGTCCTCGTCACCCTCGCCTTCGGGACCCTGTTCCTCGGCGTGCACCTGGACTTCGCGCTCTCCGAGGTCCCCATGTTCCTCGCGAGCCTCGCCCTCGGGATCGCGGTCCTCCTCGCGATCGGGATCTGCCTCGGCGGGATCTCGTTCCTCACGGCGAAGCACGTCCACGGCCTCGCGGAAGGGATCCCGGGGATCTTCTACGTGTTCTGCGCGGTCCTCTACCCCCTCTCCGTCCTCCCGGGGTGGGCCCAGACGATCGGCCGGGGGATCCCCCTCACGTACTGGTTCGACATTACCCGCCGGATCCTCAGCCCGACGACGGGGATCGACACGACCCTGGAGGGCTACACGGACATGGGAATCCTCGGCCTCCTCCTCGTGTCGACCCTCGTGTTCTTCGGCCTCAGCGTCGTCATCTTCCGGACCGGGGAGTACTTCGCCCGGAAGGCGGGGAAGATCGACATGACGACCTCCTACTGAGGCCCGTCGTCACGGGGCCTTCCGGCGCCGCGCCGACCGCTCCCGGAGGAAGGGCATCCGCTGGACGGCTCCACACCCCATGCACGTCACGACGAGTCTCCCTCGGCCCACGCGAACCCGCGCGTTCGCGGACGGGAGGAGGTACGCCCCACACGCCTTGCAGAATCTCCGCTTGAACTCCGCCGGCATCCGGACGTTGTACCGCGTCCCGATCCGGCGGGCGAGTTCGACGTAGCGACGCGCGCGCGCGGGCCGCTTCCCGAGGGCTTCCTCTTCGGCGAGGCCGAAGAGGATCGAGATCCGCTCGAGGGCGATCCTCCGCTCCTGCCCGCGGTGGCGGCGCTTGGGCACGGCCGCGGGACGGGCGGGGGGCGATAAAACCCTTGGCCGAGTTTCCTGGCAATCCTCGCGACCGCCCAATCTTTAACTAGGGACGCGTCTTGCACGCCGCGATCCCATGAAAGACCGGGTGAAGCGCATCTTCCGGAACGTCGGGGACGGGCCCGACCTCATCGTCCTCCTGAACTCCGTCGAACCCCACATCGACCTCTCCTTCTTCTACGCGACGGGCCTCACGGACGGCCTCTTCGAGGGCTGCGCGGCATGGCTGAACCCCGACGGCGGGTGCGACATCACGACGACGGCCCTCGAGGAGGAGGCGGCGAAGAAGAGCGGCGCCCCCCTGCACGTCTTCCAGAACCGGGACGAGTCCGGGGCCGTGATGCGCAAGCTCCTCCGCGGCCACCGGAAGATCGGCGTGAACGCGGCGGAGCTGACCCACGCGGCCTTCTCCCGCCTGCGCACCCTCGCCCCGAAGAGCGCACGGTTCGTCGACGTCTCCGAGGCGGTCATGAAGACGCGGCTCGTGAAGGACGCCCGGGAGGTCGAGCTCCTCCAGAAGGCCTGCGACATCGCCTCCCGCTCCTTCGAGGACCTCCTCCCCTTCATCCGGCCCGGGGTCCGGGAGGCGGAGGTCGCCGCGGAGCTCGCGTACATCATGCAGAAGCGCGGGGCTGCGGGTCCCTCCTTCCGCACGATCGTCGGATCGGGCCCGAACGGCGCGGAGCCCCACTACACGGCGGGTGCCCGTGAGATCCAGCGGGGGGACCTCGTCGTCCTCGACTTCGGGGCGCTGTACCAGATGTACTGCTCCGACGTCACGAGGACCGTCGTCGTGGGGAGGGCGACGGACCGGCAGCGGGCGATGTACGAAACGGTCGCGGAAGCCCAGGCGCGCGCCCTCGCGAAGATGCGGCCCGGATCCTCCGGGAAGGCCGTCGACGCGGCCGCGCGCTCCTACATCGACTCCACGGAGTTCAAGGGCCGATTCATCCATGGCCTCGGGCACTCGATCGGCCTCGCGGTCCACGACGGCGGCTCCCTGAACCCCGCGAGCCGGATCACCCTCCGGCCGAACATGGTCTTCACGGACGAGCCCGGCGTGTACCTCCCCGGGTTCGGTGGGGTCCGGATTGAGGACGACGTCCTCGTCGCGAGGGGCGGCCCGAGATACATGAGCACGGCGCCCAGGGAGCTCCTCGAGCTCTGAGCCCCCTCATCCGCCCCGCGCGCGGAACTCGTCCGCGAGGATGCTCATCCGGACCACGTTCACGAACCGCCCGTCCTTGTAGACGTCCTGGCGCTGGATCCCCTCCCGCTGGAAGCCGCACTTCTCGTACGAGCGGATCGCGCGGTGGTTGTACTCGATGACGTCGAGGGCGACCTTGTTCATCCCGAGGTCCTCGAACGCGTACCGCAGGCCGAGCCGGACCGCCTCCGTGCCGAAGCCGCGGGACCAGAACATCGTCTCCCCGATCACGATCCCGAGGTCCGCCTTCCGGTGAACGCGGTCCACGCGATGGAGCCCCAGGTTTCCGACGTGGCGTCCTTCGACCTCGATCGCGAAGATCTGCTCGTCGGGCTTCCTCTCGTAGTCCCGGAACCATCGCTCCTCCTCCGCGAGGGTCACGGGGGACCCGCGGCCGAGGAAGTGGATGACCTGGGGGTCGCTGTACCATTTCACGATCTTCCGGAGGTCCCCCGCGGCGAGGGGCCGCAGGGCCACGCGGGCCCCCTGGAGGATCCGCCGGGTCTCGATCACGCGCGCGGAGAGGGCGTCGGCGTATAGAATCCTGTCGCGGTCAGAGGTGCAGGAGGATTGTCTCTGCGACCTCGGCCCCGTCGTCGTCCCTCACGAGGAGCCGGAGCCGGAAGGTGCCCGGGCCCTCGTAGCCGTGGCTCGCCCCGGCGAGGACCTCGAAGGGCGACGTGCCCCCGAAGGGCCCGCGGCCGTCGGGACTGTTTCCGTCGTTGTAGAAGGCCTTCGACTCCGACGTCCCGTCCCCGAAGTCCCAGGTCACGAAGAGGTCGTCGCTCCCCGCGTCCCGGAGGACGCCCTCGAGCCGGATGCCCGCCCGAGAGACGATGGGGGACAGGTCCCGGACGTCCCACGTCCAGGTCGCCGGCCGGACCCCGTTGAAGTTGTGCCCGAGGCGGACCTCCTCGCCGTCGGGGAGGAGGATCACGAGCCAAGCGGGGTTGTCCCCGTTCGGACGGCCATTGACCGGGTCGTCGAAGGGTGTGTAGGAGATCGTCGCCTCCACCTGCGCGGACAGGTCAACGTCGAAGGTCCCGAGGTCCAGGGCCTGGTCCGCGGGGCTCCCCGGATGCCGCAGGAGCCGCCCTGTCCCGAGGACCTCGCCGTCGACGGTGAGGGTCAGGCCGACGTCGTGCCACTTCTCGCCCGCGAGGAGGAGGTGGAAGCCGGCCCGGGCGAAGGCCCGCAACCCGAGGATCTCGGGGGCCGCGTTCGACACGACGAGGTCCGCGGACGCCACGGAGGACGTCTCCCCGTCCGCGACCTCGACCCGCACGCTCCCGGCCGCGTCGTCCGTGTACCGCACCGGGAGCTCGGGGTCGGGCGACCAGTCCGTGTCGAACCCCCCGTCCCCGTCGAGGTCCCAGCGGAACCGCAAGGGGTCTCCATCGGGGTCCGAGGAGGCTGCCGCGGTCAGGAGGACGGTCTCCCCCTCGACCGTCTCGTAGGGTCCGCCCGCATGCGCCGCGGGGGGCGCGTTCGTCGACACGACGTCCACGACGACGGGCGCGGAGTGGGCGTCCGGGGTTCCGTCCCCGTCCCGATCCGACCGCGCCCTCGGCAGGTCCACGCGGCCCGCGGTCAAGTCCGGCGACACGAGCACGTACGACAGGACGAAAGTCTCGTACTCCGTCGGATAGAGCGGGTTCTCCATGGAGGACTCGATCGCCGCGGGGAGGTCCACGATCCATCGCAGGGTCCTCGATCCGTCCCCGTGCTCCACGATCGCGTCCGGCACGACAGAGTAGCTCCCCTCCTCCACGTCCCACCCGGCAGGGACGTCGTCCTCGATGAGGCCTCCCGTCACGTTGACGTCGGCCAGGATGTCGTCGTCGTACGTGAACAAGGCGAGGTTCGTCGCCCGCAGGTCCACGCGGATCCGCTGCCCCGGCCCTGTGTCGACCGTCGTCCAGAGGGGCTCCTTCCCCACGACGGGGGAGGGCCGGGTCCGCAGGGCGTCCCACAGGTCCGCCTGCGTGCTCGCCCCAGGCCCTCCGTAGTAGGGGTCCGCGAGGACCTCGCGGAGGGCGAAGGGCAGGGTCTCTCCGCCCAGGCGGAACGGGACGTCGGCCTGGGTGAACTGAAACTCCTCCAGGCACCACCACGTGGGCTCGGGGAGGAACCCGCGGACGACCTCCTCCCCGTAGAAGTACATGAGGGCGCCGCCCGCGGGGATCGTCGCGACGGTCAGGACCGCGTCCTGGGTCGTCACGACGTCACCGGGCCCGGGCGGCTCGGATGGGTGCGGACTCATGAGCACCGCCTCCTCCTCCACGACAACGGGCCGCTCCGCCGCGTTGTCCACGCGGAGTCCCACAGGCAGGGTCACCGTGTCCTCTCCCCTTTGATACGTCCAGCTTTCCATGGTGACGCTCACGAGTCCGCGGGCATAGGCTTCCCAGAGGCGGATCCCCTCCTCCGGAGGTGCCTCGTGGGGCGTCCCGGAAAGGGCCAGGGAGGCCGCCGCGAGGGCGCCGGCGAGGACCAGCACCACGACTCGAGACGCGGACAGCTCGCTCATCCCGGCCCCTTTCGGACGACGAACGGAAGATATGCCACCGGGCCGCCTTAAACGCGCCGACGTGATTCTCAGATGTTTCGCGGGGTGATTTTCAGCGCTGATATTTTTGCCCGTCCTCCCTACGGACGCGTCCGACGGGCGTCCGTTGCCCGTCGATGGGTTGAAGGCGCGCGGGACGTTCTCGCGGCCCGTGCTCGCGTACGATCCGCGGTTCATCGAGCACGTCTCCTCGCCCCTCCATGTCGAGCGCCCCCAACGGCTCGAGGCGATCGTCGCCCGCCTCGTGGCCGAGGGGCTCTTCACGGACGTCCTCGCGCCCACCCCGGCCGCGCTCCCGGAGGTCCGTCGGGTCCACCGCGCGACGTTCCTCGAGTTCTTCCGGGACCTCAAGGAGGGCTTCCTGGACCCCGAGACCGCGGTGCACCCGGAGACGTTCGACATCGCCCTCCTCGCGGCGGGGGCGACCCTCCAGACGACCCGGGCCGTCGTGGACCGCGGCTCGCCCGCCGTGGCCCTCGTCCGGCCGCCGGGCCACCACGCGGGCCCCGACTACGGCGGGGGCTTCTGCTACCTGAACAACGTCGCCGTCGCGGCCGCGGACCAGGTCGCCCAGGGCCGCCGGGTCGCGATCCTCGACTACGACGCCCACCACGGGAACGGGACGAGCGAGATCTTCGCGGACGAGGCCTCCGTCCTGTACGTCTCCACGCACCAGTACGGGATCTACCCCGGGACGGGGGCCGCGGAGGACGTCGGGATGGGGGAGGGCCGCGGGTTCAACGTGAACATCCCCTTCACCGCGGGATGCGGGGACGCGTCCTTCCATGCCGCGTACGACGAGATCATCGAGCCCATCGTCCGCGCGTACCGCCCCGACGTGATCCTCGTGAGCCTCGGGGTCGACGCGCACTACCGGGACCCCCTCACGTCCCTCGCCCTCTCGTCCGCGGGCTACGTCGATCTGCTCGCCCGGACCGCGCGTCTCGCGAAGGACGTGTGCGGGCGCCGGCTCGTCGTCGCCCTCGAGGGCGGGTACCACCTCCCGGCCCTCGCGGAGGTCGTCGCGGGCACGGTCGCCCGTCTCCGTGGGAGCCGGATCGACCTCGAGCTCACCCAGGCAATCGACCTGGAGGGGAAGGGGCGGCCCGCGATCGAGGCGACCCGGCGGGCCCACGAGGCGTTCTGGAACCTACGATGAGTGGTGGCGCTTCTTCTCCGTGATCTTGCGCTCCTTCTCCTTCACGATCCGCCGGTAGAGGCCCTCGAGGAGGCCCGTGAGGGCGGCCTGGAGGTCCCAGTCGAAGTGGCTCGCGTAGTACATCCGGCGCGCGGTCGCGAAGCGGCACCGGAGGGAGTACTTCCACCGGTCCCCCTCGGGGCTGTACTTCTGGACGTGGAGGGACAGGGTCTTCGGGGTCACGAGCTCGGAGACCTTCCGCATCTCCTTCTGGACCGTCGCGTAGATCTGGTCGTACACGTCGGACGGCTCGTCCTCGAGCCCGCCGATCTCCACGAAGAGCTGCTCCCGCTCCTGGAGGCCCGCGAGGAAGTGCATGAGGTCCGCCTTCGTGAGGATCCCCACGGGCTCGTCCCGCTCCACGATGACGACGGAGGACACATCGTGCCGGAGCATGAGGTCCGCCGCGCGCGCGACGTCGCCGTCGGGCCCAAGGGTGATCCCGGGGGCACGCATGACGCTGTGGACCTGGATCGTCACCTTCTCCTCCTTCCCCGCGCGGTCCCCGAGCTGCTCCCGGACCTTCGGCTTCGCGAACAGCTCCGCGACGTCCTTGAGGCCGAGGACCCCCTTCAGGTGCCGGTGCCGGTCCACGACGGGGATCGAGCGTTCCCCGAGGGATTGCATGAGCTTGACCGCGTGGTCCACCGCGTCGTCCTCCGCGACGCACTGGGGGTTCGGGGTCATGAGGTCCGCGACCCGGAGCCCCTCCAACGCGTCCGACTCCGCGAGGGCGCGGAGGAGGTCCGTCCGGGAGAGGATGCCGACGAGCTGCTTCTTCGCGACGACGGGGAGGGTCCGGACCCCCGAGGAGATCATGAGCTCCGCGGCCGTGGGGAGGAGGGTCTCCGGGCCGATCGAAGGGCCCGGGACCGTGACCGTCGTCACCTTCGCGCTCGGGGGGAGCGCCTTGCGCCGGATGAGCTCCCGCATCGTGACGGTCCCCAGGATCTGCTTCCCTTTGAGGACGGGGATTTCGTGGATGTCCCGGGTCTTCATCTTGCCCAGGACGTCGCCGAGGGTGTCGTCGGGCGCGGCCGTGACGACGTCGCGCGCCATGAAGCCGGAGACGGTGAGGTCCTGGACCTTAAGCCGCTTCATGGACGGGCCCCGCGCGGGAAGGAGTGGGCCATAGAGGGCGCGTCTATAAGAAGCTTCTTTGCGCGCGAACCCGTTCGCGGGAAGGATGCGCGTCCGGGCCCGCGTTCGCTTCCACGGCCGCGTCCAGGGCGTCTACTTCCGGGCGCACTGCCGGGAGAAGGCGAAGGAGCTCGGGCTTGATGGGTTCGTCCGGAACCTGCCCGATGGGACGGTCGAGGCCGTGCTCGAGGGCGACCGGGATTCCGTCGTCGCGTGCATCGAGTGGAACCGCACGTCCCAGCCCCTCGCCCGGGTGACGGCCGTCGACACGGAGTGGACGGCCGCGACGGGCGCGTTCCAAGGTTTCGAGATCCGTGCCTGAGGCTCTCGGAGGCCCTCGTCGAGGGACGCGGCGTTCACTCGACCCGGATCCGGTACGTCCGCTCGGGCATCTCCTTGTGAATGACCCAGGCCTGGTCCTCGGTCAGGACCCCCCGTTCGATCCAGGCCTTCGTCTTACGGGGGACCGTCGCCGGGCCGAGGACGGCCCCCGGACGGCGGGGGTCGTCGATGTAGTCCGTCTCGAGCATGAATCGCGGGCCCCCCTTGAGGGCCTCGACGAGGAGCTCCTCCTTCGCGAGGATCGACGGGACGAGGCCCCGGTTGTCCTCGGGCCGGGTGAGGGGTGTCGAGTGGTGCTTGACGACGCGGTTCTTGTCGAGGCCGGCCCTCTCGGCCATCGCCGCGAACTCCGCGAACGTCTCCGGGGTCGGATCCTCCGTGTGGAGGATCACGGCGCACCCAAGGCGCTTCGCCGCGGCCATCGTGTACTCCATGACCTCGTTGCACGCCCGCTGGAGCTCCGGACCGACGGGGAAGTGGGGCCGCCCCGTCTCCCCGATTGCGACAGCCTTCCCCTGGGCCACGTAGCGCGCGGCGAGGTCGATCCCCTGCTTCATCGCGGCGACGGCCCCCTCGAGGCCGACGACCTCCTTGAGGTGCATGCACTCCACGGGATAGGGCGCGAGGGCGACGAAGACTTGGAGGGACGTCGCCGACCGCACGGCGTCGGCCATCGCGAGGGTCTTCCGGTACGCGCGGTCGTAGTCCGAGCCGTGGCCGATGGGGATCTCGTCGTAGGGCGTGTGGGTCAGCATGATTGCCGTCCCGCCCGCTTTCTCGAAGAGCTTGGCGGCCTCGACCCCCTTGTACTCGGCGCGGAGGTGGATGTGATTGTCGAAGACCGGGAGCCGCCTGGCCATTCCACGCCGCCCTCGTTGCGGGACACGCCCGGGCGCCGAATAAGTCCTTCGCTCTTACCGTGCGAGGAGGCAACGGCGGGCGGGCACCGACGGGCCTAGCGGAGGAGTCCCGCGGCCCGGAGCTCCTGGGTGATCTTCTCCACGGCCTGTTCCACGTCGGAGGGCTTCCGGGCCCCCGTGCACACGAGCTTCCCGCTCCCGAAGAGGAGGACGACGACCTTCGGCTCGTCGATCCGGTACACGAGCCCGGGGAACTGCTCCGGTTCGTACTCGACCTTCTCGAGGCCGAGGGAGATCGCGATCGCGTTGAGGTTGATCTCCGTGCCCAGGTCCGACGAGGCGACGATGTTCTGGACCTCGATCTCGGGGTTCTTCTTGAGCGGGATCCCGGCGGCCTCGATCTGCTTCGCGACCATGTCGATCGCCGTCTTCACGTGCTCGAGGCTCTTCGCGCCCGTGCAGACGACCTTCCCGCTTCGGAACAAGAGCGTCGCGGTCTTCGGCTCCTTGAGCCGGTAGATGAGCCCGGGGAACTGCTCCGGCTCGTACTCCGCCCCGCCGAGGGCGAGGGCGATGGCCTGGAGGTCCAGCTCCTCCCCGAGGGAGGTCGATGCGACGACGTTCTCGATCTTGATCTTCGCCAGGGTAACACCTCCGATGTCCGGAGGGACGGCGCAGCCCCCCAAGGCATTCGGCGGATGTGGCATTTAAATAGTCCTTTATAAAGATTGGCGCGGTCCGACCCCCGTTCCGTGAATGCACGGAGGGAATCGACCCTCACGCGGACCGGGAGGCCGCAGACTCCCGCGCCCGTACGAGAGAGAGCAGGACCCCGTTCACGGGGACCTCGAGCCCCCTTCGTTCCGCCGCCGCAACGATGGCCCCCGTGATCGCGTCGATTTCCGTCCTCCGTCCCGCCTCGAGATCCTGGAGCATGCTCGACCGGTTCGATGCCGTCCGCCGGGCGACGAGGAGGGTCCGGTGGAGGATCTCCCCGGGGTCGATCCTCGCCCCCTCCGCCCGGGCCACGGAGGCCGCCTCGCGGCAGACAACCTCGACGGCCTCCCGGAGCCGACGGTCCCGCACGAGTCGCCCGTTCGGGACCCCGGCGAGGGCCGAGACCGGGTTGATCGACGCGTTCAGGACGACCTTCGCCCACAGCTCCGTACGCACGTCGCTCGTGAGGCGGGCGGGGATGCCGACGTCGTCGAAGACGTCCCTAAGCCGGACGAGGTCCGCCTCATCGACGCCCTTCCACGGGCCGATGACGGTGTCGCCGACCCCCGCGTGCCGGATCTCCCCGGGCCCGAGGAACGTGACCCCGTGGGACGTCGTGCCCGCGACGACGCGCTCCGCGGAACGTGCGATCGTGTCCGCGTTGTCGAGGCCGTTCTGCAGCGTGACGAAGAGGGCCGACCTCGCGAAGGGGCGCAGGTGCACCATCGCGGATTCCGTGTCGTACGCCTTCGTCGAGAGGAGCACGACGTCGGGCTTCGCGCCTCGCGGGACCTTCGTCGCCGCCTCGGGCCGCACGAGCCGGATTGTCTTCCCCGTGATTCGCAGGCCGTGCTCGGAGACGGCGCGCACGTGGTCCGCGCGGCCGATGAGAAGCACCTCGTGCCGGGAGGAGAGGAGGCCGCCGAAGAAGCTGCCCATGGCCCCCGCCCCGAAGACCACGATGTGCACGGACGGGGCATCTTCAAGGTCGACTAAAACGGTTTTCACTCGCGCTGTGGCATCTGTAGAATTTTATAAAATTGTGGAAATGAGCGGTTGCGACGCGGTGAGCGCGCATTCGCTACTTTTATTACACCAATTTTCTATATCCCCTCATAGGGAGGAAAGCAGTGGCGAAGAAGAAGAAGGGCAAGAAGAAGAAGCGATGAGCCCGATCGCTTGCGGTGGGCCCGCGTCCGCGGGCCTACGTCATGAACCCCCTTTCCCGTTTTTCACGTCCTTCCTTTTCTTCGCGAGCAGGTCCGCGATCCGCAAAGGCTCCGGATGTCGGTCCCGCGTGGTCTCGCGCACGATCCGGAGCGCGGCGTCCAGGGAGAGCCCGTGGCCCACGGACACGTACAGCGGACGGGAACCCCGGGGCGGTCTCCATGCGTATCCCCGCACGACTCCGTCGATCTCGAGAGGGATCGCGCCGTCCCGCCGTCTCCGCCCCGGGGCGGGCCGTCCCCGGAGGGGGTGCTTCGCGACGCCGATCGTCGGGAGGCCGAGGCGGAGCCCCGCAAGACATGCGATACCGAACAGCGCGGGATGGAGCCGACCGTGGCCGTCGATCAGAAGGACGTCAGGGCGCGTGCGGAGCCGGGAGAAAGCCTCCTCAATCGGAGGCAGCTCCCGATACGCGAGGTACGTCGGGATGTAGGGGAACTCGACCGCCACGTCCGCGACAGCCGTCTCGCGAGGCTCGAGGCTCTCCGCGTCGCACACGACCGCGGCCACATGGGCGTGCTCCCCGACGTATGCCGCGTCGACGCCCCCCACGGTCTCGAGAGCCCCCGGGTCGCCTTCCTCGACGATGTCGCGGGACAGACGCTCTTGGTCTCCGCGAAAGCGCCGGAGGAGTCCGATGTCCGGGAGCGCCTCCTCAAACCTGGAAGCGTCCGCGCGGTCCCCGGGAGGGGGGACGCCGTCGGTCCGGAGGGGACCGTGCGCGGAACGGAGGACGGGCCGGCCGTCGGCGCGCACGACCCGATGGGCTCCCGGGACCTCCGGATGGGCGAGGACCCAGGTCGCCACCGCCCTCGCGGCACTGACGTCCCCGAGGGCTCGCGCGATCGTCCCGCACGTCGCCACGCGTCCGGATGGGACGGATCCGAGGCAACGCCGGATCGCACCCTCGAAGACGGGCTCCACGGGACCCGCATGGGCCGCCTCCCGCAAAACCTTTCTAGGCCGCGTCCTATCGGCGGCGGCCCGATGTCCCTCCTTCTCCGGGGCGGCCTCCTCGTCACCCAGGATCCCGCCCGCCGTGTGGTCCCCGGCGACGTCCTCGTCGAGGAGGGCCGGATCGCCGCCGTCGGGCACGTGGAGGCGACTGCGGACGAGACCCTCGACTGCTCCGGCTGCGCCGTCCTCCCGGGATTCATCAACACGCACCACCACGTCGCGAACACGCTCCTGCGAGGCGTGGCGGACGACGTCCCCCTCGAAGAGATGCTCGAGAAGGCATTCGCCATCGACGCGAAGCTCACCCGACGCGACGTCCAGGTCGGCGCCCTCCTAGGCTGCATCGAGATGATCCGTTCCGGGACGACGTCCTTCCACGATCTCTTCTACTGGGAGGATGAGGTCGCGCGCGCCGTCCGGGAGTCCGGGATGCGGGGGTTCCTTTCGTGGGTGACCCTCGACGCGGCGTTCACGACGCAGCGGGGGGACCCCGTGAAGAACGCGGAGCAGTTCGTCGGGAAGCACCGGGGGGATCCGCGCGTCGTCCCCTCCGTCGGCGTACAGGGCGTCTACGTCGCGTCCGAGGAGACGTACGCAGCCGCGGCGGACGTCGCCACACGCCTCGGCGTCCGGCTCCACACCCATCTGTCGGAGACCCGGCCGGAAGTGTACCGCCACCTCGAGAAGACGGGCCTCCGCCCCGTGGAGTGGCTCGAGAAGATCGGCTTCCTGTCCGAGCGCCTCACGGCCGCCCACGGCGTCTGGCTCACCCTGCGGGAGGTGCGGACCCTCGCGCGGCACGGGGTGAGCGTGGCCCACTGCCCGGTCTCGAACATGAAGCTCGCGTCGGGCGGCGTCGCGCCCGTCCCCGAGATGCTCCAGGAGGGCGTCGTCGTCTCCCTCGGGACGGATTCCCCGATCTCGAACAACGGGATGGACATGTTCTCCGACATGAAGGTCGCCGCGCTGCTCCACAAGGCGACCCGTTGGGACGCGAGGGTCGTCCCCGCGCAGGCCGCCCTGGACATGGCGACGATCCGCGCGGCGGAGGCCTTGGGCGTCGCCCGGGACCTTGGGTCGATCGAGGTCGGAAAGCGGGCGGACCTCGCAGTCGTGTCGCTCCGCGGGGCTCACACTACGCCTTTTTATCCCGCGAACCTCATCAGTCACCTCGTCTACAGCTGCCGAGGGAGCGATGTGCGGACCACGATCGTCGACGGGCAGGTCCTCATGGCGGAGGGCGTCCTCCGGACCGTCGACGAGGCCGAGATCGTCGGCCGGGCCCAGGAGACGGCCCGGGAGCTTTTCGAGGCGTGAGCCGTGATCTGCGGGGTCGATGAGGCGGGGCGGGGTCCGGTCCTCGGGCCCCTCGTCGTCGCGGGCGTCGCCGTGGAGTCGGACGCTGCCCTCCGTCAGCTCCAGGTCCGGGACTCCAAGAAGCTCAGTCCCGCCCGGAGGGAGGCCCTCGCCCCCGAGATCGAGGGTGTCGCGAAGTCCGTCGTCCTCGTGATCCCCGCGGAGGACATCGACCTCATGCGGGCTGAGATGAGCTTGAACGATTTCGAGGCGAAGCTGTTTGCGTCGATCATCGAGCAACTCCGGCCCGACACGGCGTACGTGGACGCGGTCGACGTGGACGAGATCGATTTCAAGAAGGCAATCCTCCACGAGCTCACGACCCCTGTGGAGATTGTGTCCCAGCACAACGCAGACGAGCTCTTCCCCGTCGTGAGCGCGGCGTCGATCCTCGCGAAGGTCCGCCGCGACCGGGAGGTCCGGACCATCGAGGCGGAGATCGGCCGCCCCGTCGGGTCCGGCTATCCCTCGGATCCCGTGACGATCGCGTTCCTCGAGGGATGGATCCGGGAGAAAGGCGTCCTCCCGCCTCACACCCGCGCGTCCTGGGACACCGCCCGCCGCCTCCTGTCCGAGGCCCGCGTGAGGAAGCTCGACTCTTTCGGCGGGGGGACCCGATGAGAGACCTCCTCGAGGCCCTCATCGCGAAGTTCAACGCGAAGGTCGCGTCGGACCACGCCCTCCAGGAGGAGATCGAGGACCTCACGAAGACGGTCCTCATCGACCTCAAGGACGGGACCCGGTACCACTTCACCCTCAAGGACCGCCGCGTCGAGGGTCTCCTCGACGGGGGCGTCGAAGGGGCCGACATCACGATCCTGACGGATCGGGAGACCCTACGCGCGCTCATCCTCCGGGAGATGGGGCCGTTCAAGGCGTACGCCCTCGGGAAGCTCAAGCTCCGCGGGAACCTCGAGGACCTGGCGCGTTTCCGGAAGTTCTTCTGAGGCCGCGATAGGTTTATGCCTCTGCGTCGAATGCCACCGCTGCCGCCTCCCGGCGCGCGTGGTCCACGCAGCGGGGTGGGGTAGCCAGGATATCCCGTCGGGCTCATAGCCCGGGACGACCAGGTCCCCGGAGAGAGACCCGGAGATCGATGGTTCAAAGGCGACGGAGGATGCGCCTCCGCCGCGGGAAATCCATCCCCCGCTATCCGCCCGCGGCCGGGGGGCGGTCCCCTTCGGGAGCCGCGGACCGCACATCCGCGCCTGATTCTCACGTCGCAACGTTTATCGTCGTCGTCCCTCGTCGCGCGGCGAACCCCTCATGGGCGAACGCGTGAGCACGGGCGTCGAAGGACTCGACGCCATGGTGCGGGGCGGGCTCCTCCCCGGCCGGCCGTACGTCTTCTCGGGCCCCACGGGAAGCGGGAAGACGATCCTGGCGACCCACTTCCTCCTCGAAGGCCTCAAGCTCGGGGAACCCTGCCTCATGGTCACCCTCGACGAGCCGCCCTCCGAGCTGAAGGCGAACATGGGCCTCTTCGGCTGGAACCTGGACCGGCTCAAGATCCTCGACGCGACCCCGGATGTCCGGGCCCACAAGCGCCAGCGATCCGTGATCGACGTCGGCACGGCCCTCGACGTCCGCGATATGGAGGACGTGAACGGCCTCCGCCAGTCGTCCCAGATCCGCGCCCTCGAAGTCACCGTCCACAGCGTTCAGAAGATGATCAAGCAGGAGTTCGCCCAGCGCCTCGAGCGGACGACGGAGCGGTACAAGCGGATCGTCATCGACTCCCTCACGGCCCTCAAGATGTTCTCCATGCAAGGGGAGGACAGCCGGATCCTGATCCAGTCCTTCCTCCGGTTCCTCTCCGAGCTCGAGGCGACCTCCGTGATCATCTCCGAGCGCCTCGACCGCTCGACGATCGAGACGGAGTTCTTCCTGAGCCGGGGGGAGATTCGCCTCCACAAGTGGCTCGACGGGAACGTGATTCGCCGCGCGATCTCCGTCGAGAAGTTCCGCGGTTCGAGCTTCGACGACAAGATCCGCCCCGTCACGATCGGGAACGCGGGGCTCGTCGTGTTCTCGAACGCCCAGGCGTCCTTCCGAGGCGGGCCGTCCGCCCTCCGGGTCGGCGAGTCCTTCCTCGAGTCCCGGATCATTGAGGAGGTCTCGAACCTGCTCGACGCGGTCCTTCGGCAGGTCGACGAGGCCCACCGCCGACAGATCAACGTGAAGGACATCGAGGTCGCCGTGTCCCGGGCCATGGTCCACTTCCAGCGGAGGCACTACCAGAAGGCCCTCAAGCACGCCCTCGCCTGCGACTCCCAGCTCAAGCAGCTCCTCGGCGAGGCGCCGCCGCCCCCGCCCCCGTCCGCGCCGCCGAAGCCGCCGGGGGTGCGTGCGTGAGCGGGACCGTGAAGATCCGCACGGGGATTGCGGGCCTCGACAAGATGCTCCATGGCGGGCTCGTGGCCGGGCGGCCTTACATCGTCTCGGGCCCGCCCGGGGCCGGGAAGACAGTCCTGTCCATGCAATTCCTCCGGGAGGGCTTGGAGGGAGGCGAACGCTGCCTCTTCGTAGCCCTCGAGGAGCCCCCGAACGAGCTCAAGGTCAACATGCGCCCTTTCCGGTGGAACCTCGACGACCTCGAGGTGCTCGATGCGAACTCGGACATCCGCCGGTTCGAGCCCACGCCGATCCTCGAGATCTCCACGGAGACGGAGCCGGTCAAGATGCGGGCCGTCGAGGAGCGGATCCGGAAGACCCCGGACTTCGAGAGCCACGAGGTCACCGTCCACTCCCTCCTCCAGCTCCTCAAGAAGCTCTTCGTGAAGCGGAAATACCACAGGGTCGTGATCGACTCGATGACGGCCCTCCGGTACTTCTGCATGCGGGAGTTCGAGGAGACCCTGACGACCCAGTCCTTCATGCGATTCCTCACGGAGGCTGGGGTGACGTCCCTCCTGACCCTCGAGCTGCCGGAGGAGGGAGACGTCCCCGCCGAGGCGTTCCTCGCGCGGGGCGAGTTCCGCCTCCACAAGCTCCGGGACGAGACGGGGATCAAACGGTTCGTGTCGATTGAGAAGTACAAGGGGTCGAGCCACGAGGAGTTCGTGTTCCCGTTCGAGATCACGAACTCCGGGGTCGGGGTCCACGTCGGCGCGACCGTGCCCCCCCAGGGGCTCTGACGTCCGCTCCGGCGGCGTCCCGGCGGCAGATGCGGGCTTGAGGAAGCGTCAGACGAATGTATGACTACTTTTAAATACCCTCAGCCCGATTCGCCCGGCGTCAGAGTCCATCGGGATGGGATGGTTCGATGAAGTCGATTCTCAACGAGGCCTTGGCCCGGCACCAGGAAGAAGTGAAGGAACAGGAGAAGCGAGAGGCGCAGGCGAAGGCCGAGCCGAAGAAGACGGACGACGACGCGGAAATCGAGAAGATCGTCGACTCGATCAACGTGTCGATCAAGATCGTCGGTTGCGGGGGCGGCGGATCCAACACGATCAACCGGTGCAGCGAGGCCGGGATCTCGGGCGCCCAGATGGCCGCGATCAACACGGACGCCAAGCACCTCCTCTCCGTCCACGCGCCGAAGAAGATCCTCATCGGGAAGCGCCTGACGAAGGGCCTCGGCGCGGGGGCCCTCCCCGAGGTCGGGGAGCAGGCGGCCCACGAGAACGAGGAAGAGATTCGGGACTTCATCCGCGGGGCCCACGTCGTGTTCATCACGGCGGGCATGGGCGGCGGCACGGGCACGGGGTCCGCCCAGTACGTGGCCCGGGTCGCGAAGGACGAGGGCGCCCTCACGATGGGCGTCGTGACGATGCCCTTCAAGTCCGAAGGGAAGATCCGCATGGAGAACGCGGAGGCGGGCCTCGACAAGCTCCGCAAGTTCTGCGACACGACGATCGTGATCTACAACGACAAGCTCCTCGAGCTCGTACCCCGGCTGCCGATCAACGCTGCGTTCAAAGTCGCGGACGAGATCCTCATGCAATCCATCAAGGGCATGACGGAGATCATCACGAAGCCGGGCCTCGTGAACCTCGACTACGCGGACCTCATGACGATCATGAAGGGCGGCGGGGTCGCGATGATCGGGATCGGCGAAAGCGAGGAAGAGCGGGACCGCGTGGAGTACGCGATTAACGAGGCCCTCGAGTCCCCCCTCCTCGGCGAAGTGGACCTCACCCACGCGCGAGGAGCCCTCGTGCGCGTCGTCGGCGGACCCGATCTCACGGTGTCCGAGGCGGAGCGCGCGGCGGAGATCGTCGGCCAGAAGATCAACCCCATGTCGCGGATCATCTGGGGCTGCTCCGTGGACGACGACCTCGCGAACACGATCCGCGTCCTCCTCGTGATCACGGGCGTGAAGTCCAAGTCCATCATGGGCAAGGACATCTACACGGGCCCCGTGGCGACGTCGAGCGACGTCGACGAAGTACGCTGAACCTCCTCCTCTTTTTCCCCAACCTTCTTTTCCCTTCATTCCCTACCGGGCGAGCGTGAGCACCCGCCGGCCGCGGTACCGTTACATCGCGTTCCGCGTGGAAGGCCCTCGAGCCTTCTCCCCGGACGAGGTCCTCGAGGCCCTCCGCGGACTCCCGGCACGGCCCCATCTCGTGGGCTTCAACGGTCGGCTCGGGCTCGCCCGGTGCATCCATGTGCGGAAGGACGAGACGATCGCCGCGTTGCGGTCCATCGAGCGCGTCGCGGGGGAATCCGTCCGTACGGTAACCCTCGGGACATCGGGGACGATCCGGAGGGCGACGTCGAAGTATCTCGACGACCGCGCGACCCAGTCTGCGCGCGCGTCCCGGAAAGAACCCTTATAAGCGACCGCCTTATTAGGCGGCGAAGAGGCGTCTTATGCAGCCGGGTCAAATGGCCTACGACCGAGCAATCACCGTCTTCAGTCCCGACGGCCGCCTGTTCCAGGTCGAATACGCGCGGGTTGCGGTCACCCGCGGGAACACGACGGCCGGCCTGAAGTTCAAGAACGGGATCGTGCTGATGGCGGACAAGAAGATCGGGTCGAGGCTTGTCGAGACCTCCTCCATCGAGAAGATCTTCCAGATCGACGATCACATCGGCGCCGCGACGTCGGGCCTCGTGGCCGACGCTCGGGTCCTCGTGGACTACGCCCGCCTCGTCGCCCAGATCAACAAGGTGACGTACAGCGAGCGGATCGGGGTGGACCTCCTCGTCAAGCGGATCTGCGACTACAAGCAGAACTACACCCAGTACGGCGGCGTCCGCCCCTTCGGCACAGCCCTCCTCGTGGCCGGCGTGGACGATCTGGGGACCCACCTGTTCGAGACGGACCCGAGCGGGGCCCTTGTGTCGTACAAGGCGGGCAGCATCGGCGCGGGCCGGAACGCGGTCATGGAGCTCTTCGAGGAGAAGTACAAGGACGGGATCGCAAAGGACGATGCCGTCATCCTGGGCCTCGAGGCCCTCCAGAAGGCGTCCGAGGGGGAGAAGCTCGACGCCCGGGCCATCGAGGTCGGGGTCGTCGTCGAGGGCGAGAAGTTCCGCCGCCTGTCGGAGGCCGAGGTCTCCGAGTACCTCTCCCGGATCCCCGCGGCCGCCTAAGGGGAGCCCATGCCGAAGGAGCTTCGCTCCGACCGACGGGATGACGTCTTCTCCGAGTATGTGATCGCGCGGATCGAGAAGTCCGGCGAGCGGTTCGAGGTCATCGTAAAGCCGGATGCGGTCCAGGCCCTCCGCGACGGGAAGGAGGTCGACCTCCTCCGCGAGCTCGCGATCGACCAGGTGTTCCGGGACGCCCACAAAGGCTCCAAAGCCTCCGAGGAGAAGATGGCCGAGTTCTTCGGCACGACGGAACCCCTCGCCGTCGCGAAGCAGGTCATCCTGAAGGGCGAGATCCAGCTCACGACGGAGCAGCGCCGCCAGATGCTCGAGGCGAAGCGCAGGCAGATCATCCAGTACATCGCGGCGAACGCGATCAACCCCCAGACGGGCGCGCCCCACCCTCCCCAACGGATCGAGATCGCGATGGAGGAGGCGAAGGTCCATGTGGACCCGTTCAAGGGGGTCGAGGAGCAGGTGAAGGACGTCCTCAGCGCCCTGCGCCCCCTCATCCCGATCCGATTCGAGAAAGTCCGCATCGCCGTGAAGCTGAGCGCGGAGGACAGCGCGAAGTGCTACGGCGACCTCAAGGCGTTCGGGACAATCCTCCGGGAGGAGTGGCAGTCTACGGGGGCGTGGATTGGGGTCGTGGAGATGCCCGCAGGGATGCAGACGGAGTTCCTCGAGAAGCTCAACGCGAAGACGAAGGGGAACGTGGAGACGCGCATCCTGAAGCAGGACCAGCGTCTCTGACCCGGGCGAGGGGCGGGCGACCCAAAACGATAAGTAGCCGGGACCGTTTCGACGCGTTCGCGTGAGAGAGAGAACCCAATGGAAGGCAAAGGCCCGGTTCGCCAGATTGTCATCCCTGGCGAGTCCGTGGGCGGCCCGGGAGTGAAACCCGGTCCCGGAACTTTCGGCGAAGGCGGCAAGGTCTACTCGGCCCATCTCGGCGTCCTCGCCGAGAAGGACGGGCGGGTCAGCGTCATCCCGCTGTCCGGCCGTTACATCCCCGAGCCCGGCGACGCCGTCGTCGGCGAGGTCGTCGACGTCGGGCCATCCCATTGGCTCGTGGACATCAACTCCCCGTACCCCGCGCCCCTCCATGCGACGGAGAGCCCGTGGCACGTGGAGTTCGGCGACACCACGCGGTTCCTGAACGTCGGGGACGCGATTCTCGCCCACGTCCTGAGCGTTGACGAGGCGAAGAAGGTCCAGCTCACGATGCAGGACCGCGAAGCGCGCCGGATCGAGGGCGGCCAGCTCGTGGAGGTCTCTCCGACGAAGGTCCCGCGGATCATCGGGAAGGAGGGGAGCATGCTGGACCTGCTGAAGGAGGAGACCGAGTGCCGCATCTACGTCGGCCAGAACGGGCGGATCTGGCTCGACGGGGCCGACCGGGACACCGCCATCGCGGTGCGCGCGATCCGGCTCATCGAGGAGCAGGCCCAGGCCCACGGCCTCACGGAGGCCGTGCGCGAGTTCCTCGAGGACGCGTACCGCGGGAGAGAGGGACGAGGGCCCGCGTGACGGAAGGATTCGAATGGAAGACATCGAGCACATCCCAAAGGAACTGAAGCTGATCGACGAGAACGGCGTCCGCTTGGACGGGCGGCGCTTTGACGAGCTCCGGCCCATCCGGATCGAGGCGGGCGTCCTCGGCCGCGCGGACGGGTCCGCGTACGTCGAGTGGGGCGGGAACAAGGTCCTCGCCGCCGTGTACGGCCCGAGGGAGGCCCACCCGAGGCATCTCCAGGACCCCGCGAGGGCCCTCGTGCAGTGCCGCTACAACATGGCCCCCTTCTCCGTCTCCGACCGGAAGCGGCCAGGCCCCGATCGGCGCTCCGTCGAGATCTCGAAGGTCATCTCGGAGGCGTTCTCCTCCGTCATCTTCAAGGAGCAGTTCCCGCGGACCTCCGTGGACATCTTCATCGAGGTCCTCCAGGCGGACGCGGGCACGCGGTGCGCGGGCCTCACGGCGGCCGCCGTCGCCATCGCCGACGCTGGCGTGCCGATGAAGGACCTCGTGACCTCGTGTGCGTCCGGGAAGATCGGCGGGGTCGTGTGCCTCGACCTGAACAAGGACGAGGACAACTTCGGGGAGGCGGACTGCCCCATGGCGATCGTCCCTCGGACGGGGGAGATCGTCCTCCTCCAGATGGACGGCCACCTCACGTACGACGAGTTCCAAAAGGCGATGGGCCTCTCGATCGACGCGGCAAAGCGCATCTACGACCTGCAGCGGGATGCCCTGCGGCGCCGCTACTCCACGACGGTCGACGAGATCCTCCGAGAAGCCGCAGCGGCGCCCGCCCCATCGCCCGCGCCCGCGGAGGTCGCGTTCGATTCCCAGCTCGACGACCTCGGCCGGGAGGGGTCCCCATGAGCGTCGAGATCGTCTCGGACCTCATGCGGGACTACATCTACCGCCTCGCCTCGGGCGGCCAGCGGACGGATGGGAGGGCCCTCGACGAGCCGCGGAAGCTCGTGATCGAGAAGGGGCTCATCACGACGGCAGAGGGGAGCGCCCGGGTGCATCTGGGCAAGACGGAGGTCCTCGTCGGCGTGAAGATGGCGACGGGGGAACCCTATCCCGACACCCCGAACACGGGCGTCCTGTCCACGAGCGTCGAGCTCATCCCCATGGCAAGTCCGACGTTCGAGGCAGGCCCCCCGCGGCCCGACGCGATCGAACTCGCCCGGGTCGTCGACCGCGGGATCCGCGAGTCCAAGATGGTCAACGTGGGGAGGCTCTGCATCACGCCGAAGGAGAAGGTGTGGGTCATGTTCATCGACATCCACGTCCTCGACTACGACGGGAACCTCTTCGACGCAGCGTCCTATGGCGCGGTCGCCGCCCTCGCGTCGACGGTCGTCCCCGCGAAGGCCCAGGGGGTCGGCGAGGACTTCCCCCTGCCCGTGGAGCATTGGCCCGTGAGCGTGACCGTGGCGAAGATCAAGGACCTCCTCCTCGTGGACCCGAGCCTCGACGAGGAGCGCATGGCCCGCGCGCGGCTCACGGCGACGACGGACGAGAACGGGGACATCCGAGCCATGCAAAAAGGCTTAAGTGGAAGCTTCTCTTACGACGAGGTCAAGCGGGTCATCGAGACCAGCCAGAAGGTGGGTCGCGGGATCCGTCCGTTGCTCCAGAGCTGAGGATCCCCATGGCGCGTCGCACTCGGAAGGTCGGCGCCGTCGGGCGCTACGGCCCCCGCTACGGCGTGCGGATTCGCCGCCGCGTCCAGGAGATCGAGGCGGGCCTTCGGCAGCGGCACGTGTGTCCGAACTGCCAAGCCGTCGCGGTCAAGCGTCGGTCGTCCGGCGTCTGGGCATGCCGCCGGTGCGGCGCCGTGTTCGCAGGTGGGGCGTACCGACCTGTCGTCACGACCTCATTCAAGCGGGAGGTCCCCGAGGCGGGCGAGAAGGCGGAGGCCCCCGAGCCCGAGGAGGCCTGACCGTGTACAAGTGCGCGATCTGTTTCGAGCCGATCCGGACGAACATCAACACGGTCGGGATCCAGTGCGAACGGTGCGGCTCGAAGATCTTCTACAAGGAACGCCCGAACGTGAAGAAGCTCGTGAAGGCGCGGTGACCATGCGGCGGGCCGCGATCACGATCGAGGGGCCCCGGGCGGACGTCGTCCGGAGGGCCCTGGAACCGGAGTCGGGCCAGGAATTCCCGAAGGCCCGCGTCCGCCTGTCCGGCGGCCGCAGACGTCTCACGATCCGGATCGACGCAGAGGACACGAGCTCCCTGCGGGCCGCCGTGAACTCGTACCTGCGCTGGGCCGACGTCGCCGCGCGCGTGGGAGAGGAGGCCGAACGATGAAGGAGATCTCGCCCCAGTTGCAGAACCAGATCGCCCAGTACCAGCAGTTGCAGCAGCAGCTCCAGGTCCTCGCATCCCAGCGCGTCCAGCTCGAGGCGAAGCTCCGGGAGATCGAGGGGACCCTCGAGGAGCTCGGCAAGGTTGCCGACGGGACGCCGATCTACAAGAGCATCGGGATGCTCCTCGTCCGGCAGGACGACCGAGAGGGCCTCCGGAACGAGCTCGAGGAGCACAAGGAGACCCTCACGATCCGCGTGAAGTCCCTCCAGAAGCAGGAGAAGTCCCTCTCCGAGCGGTACGAGCAGCTCGGGGAGAAGATCCAGCAAGCCCTCGGGGGCGGGCCCACGGCCCCCTCGGGCGGCTGAGTCGCGCGGGCTCGCAAACCCTTATAAGAACAGGCCCTTTCGTCGGGCCGTGGCCGACGACGAAGACTCCGACGAGGCACCCGCCGAAGAGGCGCCCGAGAAGGAGGCACCTACCCGTCCGCCAGCGGCTGCGCCCAGCCTGTCCCGGTTCGTCCTCATCTTCCTGTTCATCCTTTCCTTCTGGACCCTGTTCGACCCTCAGCTCGCGGGGGGCTTCGCAGCCGTGGCGGGCGCCGTCCTCATGCCCGTCCTGGGCTTCGGCGGGGCCCTCCCTGTGATCACGATCCTCGTCGCGGGCGCCCTCACGACGACGGCCTCGTCCATCGTCCGAGACTACTTCACGAACTGGGTCAAGATGGCCCGCACGAACCGCGTCATGGCCGCGTGGCGGAAGGAACAGATGGACGCGATGCGGAAGGGCAACGAGGCGCGGCTCAAGAAGCTCCAGGAGATCCAGAAGGGATTCTCGAAGGACGCCCAGGACATGATCTTCGCGCCCTACAAGTCGATGGCCGTCACGACCCTGGCGTTCGTGATCATGTTCACGTGGATCCGGTCCTTCGTGGACAGCACCCTGCTCGCGAACGGGAACCCGTTCATCGCGGTCCCCTGGTCCTCGAACGTCTGGCTCCCCTCAATCTACGTCTTCCCGTCGTGGGTCCTCCTCTACTCCCTCCTCGCGATCCCCTTCGGACAGATTGTGTCCCGGGCCCTCAAGTACTTCCGGTTCCGACGGCGGCTCCGCGAGCTCGACGTGCCCCTGAATGCCGAGGCCGACGGGGCCTCCTGAGGGGACCCCGAATGATCGTCGTCATCGGCGGGCCCCCGGGGGGCGGGAAGACGACGGCCGCGGAGCGGTTCGCGGCGGCCCACGGGTACGTCCTCGTGTCCGCGGGGCTCCTGTTCCGGGAGATGGCGCGGGATGCGGGGATGGACCTCGCGGCCTTCGGCCGGAAGGCGGAGTCGGACGCGTCGATCGACCGGGAGCTCGACGGACGCGTGCTCGAGCGCGTCCTTCGGGAGGACAGCCTAGGCCACGACGTCGTCGTCGACGGACGCATCCAAGCCCAGCTCCTATCCGAGCGGCGCGTGCCGTGCCTCAAGGTGTGGATCGACGCGCCCCTCGAGGTCCGCGCGAAGCGGATCGCGGGACGGGAGGGGAAGGCCGTGGACGTGGCGATGCGTGAGATCGCGGACCGGGGGCGCTCCGAGCGCTCGCGGTACCGATCCATCTACGGGATCGATCTTGACGACACCCAGGTGTTCGACCTCCTCATCGACTCCTCCGACAAGGCACCCGACGAGATCGTCGCCCTCGTCGCGTCGCGGGTGGACGGATGAGCGACCTCGTCGTCCTGCATGACACGCCGGAGTCGAAACACGGACGGAGGCCCGAGGATCGGTCCGTCGAGGACCGGATCCGCCTCGGGGTCGCCGTCGTCGACAAGCCCCAGGGCCCGACGTCCCACCAGGTCAGCGCGTGGGTCCGCGACATGTTCGGCGTCCCGCGGGCGGGCCATTCGGGGACCCTCGACCCGCGGGTCACGGGGGTCCTCCCCGTGGCCCTCGCGGACGCGACCCGCGGCCTCGAGGCCGTGCTCGAGGGGGACAAGGAGTACGTCGGCGTGATGCAGCTCCACCAGGACGTCGACGAGCGGAGGATCCGGTCCATGATCGCCCGCTTCGTCGGGGAGATCTACCAGATCCCGCCCGTCCGGTCCGCGGTCAAGCGAGAGCAACGGGCCCGCCACGTCTACGCCTTCGAGGCCTTCGAGGTCGACGGGCGGAACGTGCTCTTTCGGGTTCGCTGCGAGTCGGGCACGTACATCCGTACCCTGTGCGCGGACGTCGGGGAGGCCCTGGGCGTGGGGGCGAACATGGTCGACCTGCGCCGCACCCGCACGGCGTCCTTCGCGGAGTCGGACGCCCTCCCCCTCAACGCGTTCCGGGACGCCCTCGAGTACCGGAAGGAGGGCGACGAGGGCCCCCTCCTTCGGGTCCTCCGGCCCCAGGAGTCCCTCCTCGCGCACCTCCCCCGGATCATCGTCAAGGACACGGCCGTGGACGCTCTCTCCCATGGGGCCCATCTCGCCGTGCCCGGCGTCGCGAAGCTCGATCCCCACGTCAGGCGGGGCCAGGTCGTCGGGGTGTTCACCGCGAAGGGCGAGGCCGTCCTCTTCGGGAAGGCCGCCCTGACGTCGGACGAGATCGTCATCGCGAAGTCCGGGGTCGCCGTGGAAACGTCGCGGGTCCTCATGGAACCCGGGACGTACCCGAAGCTCTGGAAGTGACGCGCGCCCGGGGGGTCGCCCGGGAACCTTTATACCGACGGAGCCCATCGCTCGCGCGCTGGGTGCCGAGGTCGCCTAGTCCGGTAGGGCGCCAGCCTGGAGAGCTGGTGGCCGCAAGGCCTCGGGAGTTCAAATGGCTCCCGCCGCTCGGGCGACGGCTGCCTGAAAATCTCCCCCTCGGCGTTCATTTTTTTCTTCGGCGAGCGGGGGCCGCGAGCCGGGCCTTGAGCTCGTCGATCGCCTTGACGGGTGTCGGGTCGACCCCGCGGAGGGCCGCGAGGTACAGGCTCACGTAGTCCCCGAGGAACAGGAGGCCGAGGAGCCGCCCGAGGAGCTCGTCATCGTCGTCCTCGATCCGGTCCACGCGCGCGTGTCGTCCGACGAGCCCCTCCGTCACGTCGAGGCGGTGCCGCATCTCCGGGGTCTCGTCCGCGTCCCGCAACATGATCGGGACGAACCGGCGGGCGGAGGCGTCCGAGCACCAGCCGACGATCTCGTTGTGGTCCGCCTCGGGGAACTCGGACGCGAAGGCGAGGACCTTCGCGTTCTCGTTGAGCTGGGTCTGCCACCGCTTCGCGACGGCCGTGAGGGGCGGCGCCGCATAGACGACGGGGGTGCGGTTCCGGAGCCGTTTCGCGAGGGCCTTCGCGCGGTTCGTCGCGAGGGGGACGGACGGCCCGAGCCGCCCGCGGAGGTCCTTGAGGTGCACGACGGCCCGCTCGAGCTCCCCGCGGAGGTCCCCGTAGACCCACTCCTCCCCGACGGCCGCGAGGATTCCGAAGAGGAGGCCGAACGCGCCTCGGGGCGGAAGGCCCGGGGGCACCCGGATCGTCGGCCCGCCCGCCCCCTGGACGAGAGCTGCGAGGCGCCCGCCCGACGTGACCGCGACGATCCGGCACCCGAGTTTCACGGCCTGGGCCGTCGCGGCGAGGGTCTCCTCCGTCGTCCCGGAGTAGCTCACGGCCACGAGGACGTCCCCCGGCGTCGCGTAGGACGGTAGGCGGTAGTCCCGGACGACCTGGATCGGCAGGCGGGCGCGGTTCGTCGCCCATGAGCGGAAGATGTCCCCCGCAATCGCGGAGCCCCCCATCCCCGCGAGGAACACCCGCTCCGCCTTCGATGTGTCCGCGTGGGTCCCCGTCCCTAGGCGGAACCCGTCGAGGAGCTGGTCCGGCATGGAGGCGATGATGTCTCGCAGGCCGCCCCGATCGACCCGCGCGACGGCCGCCTCATCGAGCAACGCCCGCGGTATCAGACCGGTCCGGATAAGTCCTCCGACCCGTGTCGAACGCACTCTCAACTACCGTCAAACGGGTAGCTACAATAAACTTGAAATAAGCCCGGGGAGTCCCGAGATTCGTGGACGCCATCCGTGCCGCCCTCGAGGCCCTCCGCCGGGGGGACTTCGTCCTCGTCTACGACGCGGACGGCCGGGAGGAGGAGACGGACCTCACCCTCGCGAGCGGGGCCGTGACCCCCGACGCGATCCGACGGATGCGACGGGAGGCGGGGGGACTCATCTGCGTGACCCTCCGCGGGGACGTCCGCGAAAGGCTCGGACTCCCGTTCATGACGGACGTGCTACGGACCGCGGGGACCGCGTACCCGCTCCTGAAGGAGCTCGCGTCGGAGGACATGCGGTACGACCGCCATAGCGCCTTCTCGATCACGGTCAACCACCGGGACACGTTCACGGGGATCACGGACCGGGACCGCGCCCTCACGATCTCGCGGTTCGCGGCCCTCGCGGAGGAGGCCATCCGCCGGGAGAACGGCTGGGCCGCCCACGCGTTCGCGCGGGAGTTCCGCGCCCCGGGTCACGTGCCCCTCCTGAACGCCGCGGAGCCCCTCCTCGAGGCGCGCCGCGGCCACACGGAGCTCACGACGGCCCTCCTCGCGATGGCGGGCCTCGTGCCGAGCGCGACGATCTGCGAGATGATGGCGGACGACGGACGCGCCCTCTCCAAGGCGGATGCAAAGGCATATGCGCGAGACCGGAATCTCGTCTTCCTGGAAGGGCAGGACATCGTCCGGGCGTGGCGCGCATGGTCCGCGTGATGGCGACGGGGGTTTTCGATCTCCTCCATCCGGGCCACGTCTACTTCCTCCGGGAGGCGCGCCGCCTCGGGGACGAACTCGTCGTCGTTGTCGCACGGGACGCGACGGCGCGGAGGTTCAAGCACGAGCCGATCACGGGCGAGGCGTCCCGCCTGCAGCTCGTCGAGTCCCTCAAGCCTGTGGACCGCGCGATCCTGGGCCGCGAGGGGAACATCTACGACATCCTCGACGAGCTCCGGCCCGACGTCATCGCCCTCGGCTTCGATCAGATCCACAACGAGGACCGGATCCTCGAGGAGTGCCGGCGCCGGGGGCTCGGGACGAGGGTCGTCCGGCTTCCCCGCTTCGAAGGGGACCTCGACGGCACGCGGAAGATCGTGAGGAAGGTGGGCGAGTGGCTCGCGTTGCAGGAACGGTTGCGCCAGATCGAAGGCGGGCCCGCGGGCGCGGAGGGCCCCGGGCGGAAGGGACCTCCCGGCGGGGACGGCTGAAACGGATCGGGATCGTCGACACGAGCTTCTCCCGGTTCGACATGGCCGCCGCCGCGGGGGACGAGCTCCGGAAGCAGGGCGGGGGTTACGAGGTCGTCCGATACACGGTCCCCGGGATCAAGGACCTCGCCGCCGGCGCCCGCATTTTGTTCGATCGGGGCTGCGACCTCGTGATCGCCCTCGGGATGGTCGGCCGGCAGACCGTCGACAAGGACTGCGCCCTCGCGGCCGACATCGGCCTCCAGGCGGTCCAGGCCGCGGTCGGGAAGCACATCATCGGGGTCATGGTCCACGAGGAGGAGGCACCCGACGACGTGAAGCTCGCCTGGCTCTTCGACCGCCGGACGCGGGAGCACGCGGTGAACGCCTACGACCTCCTGTTCCGTCCCGAGGCGATCCGGGCCCGCGCGGGGACGGGGCAGCGGGAAGGGTACGCGGACGCGGGTCCAGTCCGGGTGGAGCGGACGTGAGGGTCGCCATCGTCGCCGCGGAGTTCAACCGTGAGGTCGTCGACCGCATGGTCGAGCGGGCCCTCGCGCGCGCCCGGGACCGGGGCCTCCGCGTGACGAGCGTCCTCCGCGTCCCGGGCTCCTTCGAGATCCCCCTCGCGGTCCAGCGCGTCCTCGAGCGAGCGGACGTCGACGGGGCCGTCGCCCTCGGGGCCGTGATCAAGGGCGAGACCCTCCACGACGAGGTCATCGTCAACGCGGTCGCGAAGGCCCTGCAGGACGTCGTCCTCCGCACCGGCAAGCCCGTCGGGCTCGGGATCACGGGACCCGGGATGACGGACGAGCAGGCGCTCACGCGGATCGACGCCGCGGACCGCGCGGTCGACGCGGTCCTCGCGATGGACGCGCTCCTCCGCGGAGCCTGAACCTTCTCCCCCTCCGAAACAGGGACGAAAAGGTTTAATGCGAGTCGGCCTCAATCCGGTGCGGGCCCGAGACCGTCAGGTCCAGGGAGTCACATCCATGGCGGATATCGCCGCGATCGAGTCGATCTTGCACGAGATCGAGAAGGACGAGGGCGTCCAGGACGCGGTCCTCGTGTCCCGCAGCGGGATGCACATCGCGGGCACGGTGCCCAAGGGCGCGCACTCGGAGACGTTCGTGGCGATGTTCGCGATCCTCCTCGGCGCTGCGGAGACCGCGACGTCGGAGCTCAAGGAGCGCCTCGAGAGCGTCGTGATCAATCTGGAGAACAGCCGGGTCGTCATCATCAACGACGGGCCCAAGGCACTGTTTGTCCTCCACACGCCCCGCGACGCGGACGTCCGGACGCTCAAGGGGTCCATCGAGAAGTACGCCGCCAGGATCGAGGAGTACCTCTAGTCAGATCCGCCGCATCCCGCGGAGGGTCCATTCCCCGACGCATTTCGTGACGTACCTCAAGGTGCCGGCGGCGCCCCGGTCGTGACCCTGGGCCTGCGTCCTCCCCTGGGCGATTGCCTGGAGGACGCCATCGAGGCCCATCGCCCCCGCGTTGATCGCCGTGATGGCGCAGGCGAGTTCGTTGAGGAAGTGGCTGTCGCTCCCGCCCGTGGAGCCCACGGCGTTCGACCGCGCGAGTTCCCGGGCCCGCTCGTTCGCGGGCCGGAGGGTCCGGCCGTTGTGGGTCTCGTACGCGGCGAACGTTGCGGATGTCGTCGCGACCTCGCCGAGCCCGGACCAGAACCGGTACGGATGGGCGGCGACGGCGACGCCCCCCAACGCGGCGATCTGCTCGACCGTCTCCCGCACCCCGAGGTCCCTCGGGATCGCCTCTCGGACCCCGTACGCGAGGACGTGGCCCTCCGACGTCGAGATCTCGCACGCGGGGATCACGAGGAACCCGGGCCCCGCGGCGTCCTCCGCCTCCCGAACCCCCCCGACGGCGTTGTGGTCCGTCACGGCGATCCCGTCGAGCCCGATCCGCCGGGCGAGGGTCACGAGTTCCCGTGGGTCCACGCGGGAGTCGGGCGAGTGCCGCGTGTGGTTGTGGAGGTCCACGAGCATGGGCGGGCGCACAAGGGCTCGTTCCCTTAAACCCTTGCGCGCGGCCACGGCGGGCCCGTGCCTTAAGGTCCCGCGCGACCCATCGGGGCCGCGTGATCCTCGAGGCGAAGCCCGGCGTCTTCACGGGCGGTCGGCTGGTCGCGGACGGGATCGCGGTCCCCGTGGAGCGGAGGCCCGGCGGCTGGCATTTCATCCCGGGCCCGGGTCCCGAGGAGGGCGGGCAGGTCCGCTACGGCGGCTGGTCCTCCCGGATCACCGCTGCCCGGGCGGAGGGGATCCTCGAGATCCGGTTCGGATGGTCCCGCGGGACGTTCGAGCACCGCGGTCGGTCGTACGTCGTCACGTTCTCCTTCTTCGGGAGGGTCCGGGTCGAGGGGGAGACGGGGATCGTGGCCTCGGGGGGCAGTACGTGGGGCGGGCTGCGCCTCGAATGGGTGCCGTCCGACCTCGGGGCCTTCGTCCGCGAAATCACCTTCGGCCTCGCCCTCAAGGCCCTGGCCGACGACGCCGTCCTCCTCGCGGCCGGCACCCACGCGGGGGTGGCCTGACGCTCAGTGGACCCACGTCCCCGTGGGGAGCCCTTTGTCCACGGTCAGGCCGACGCCCTTCACCTGGAGGGAGACCTTCGTCTCGCCCGCCTTCCCGAGGAACTGGACGACGCCGCCTTCGGCGACCTGGAGCTTGTACGTCTGGAACTCCGAGAACGGGAGCTCGGCGGCCCCCCGCGTCCCGAGGACCTGTTCGCCCACGGGGGCGTCCTCAGGGACGTTGACGAGGCCGACCGTCGACTCGTCCTCCCCCGCGAGGAGCATCCCGTTGCTCTCGACCCCGCGGAGTTTCGCGGGCTGCAGGTTCACGAGGAGCGCGATCTTCCGGCCGCGGAGGGCCTCCGGCGGGTAGTGCTCCCGGATCCCCGCGACGATCTGCCTCCGTTCGACGCCCAAGTCGACCTGGAGCACGTACAGCTTGTCCGCGTTGGGATGGTCCGCCACGTCGACGATCCGGGCCACGCGGACGTCGAAGCGATCCGCAGGGCCCGTTGCGGGCTTCGGCGCGAGCTCGATCTTCGCGAAGGGCGGCTTCCCGACCCGGAGGGGCTGGCCTTCAGGCACGTCCTCGACGGCCTCTTCCCAGCGTTGCCCGTGGACGTCCGAATCGTAACCGAGGGCGTGCCACAGCCTCGCGCTGGAGAAGGGGAGGAACGGGGCGAGGGTGAGGGTGAGGGCCTTCACGACCCGCAGGGCGACGTGGATCGCGGTCCCGCACGCGACCCGATCCTTCCGGAGGAGGTCCCAGGGCGCCTTCTGGTCGAAGTACTGGTTCCCGAGCCGCGCGAGCTGGATTGCCTCCCGGAGGGCGTCCTTCTCGTGGACGAACTCGAGGTTCCGACCGACCTTCCCCCACTGCTCCTCGACGGCCCGGAGCATCGCCTTGTCCGCGGCGTCGAGGAACCCCGCCTCGGGGATCGCATGGGCAAAGTTGCGGTCCGCAAACGTCAGTGCGCGATGCGCGAAGTTCCCGTAGACCGCGAGGAGCTCGCTGTTGTTCCGCTGCGCGAAGTCCTCCCACCCGAACTCGGAGTCCTTCGTCTCGGGCGCCGTCGCGATCGCATAGTAGCGGATCTGGTCGGGATCGAACCGCGCGAGCAGGTCCGGGAGCCAGACGCCCTCGCCGCGACCCGCGCTCATCTTCTCCCCCGAGATGTTCAGGTACTGGGTCGCGGGGACGTCGTGGGGGAGGACGAGCCGGTCGTCGGACCCAAGGAGGATCGCAGGCCAGATGATCGTGTGAAACACGATGTTGTCCTTGCCGATGAAGTAGTACTGCCGGGCCGCGGGGTCGTACCAGAAGTCGCGCCAGCCCTCGGGCTTCCCCGCTCGGAGGTACCACTCCCTCGTCGCGGTGAGGTAACCCATGACGGCCTCGAACCACACGTAGATCCGTTTCGACGCGAACCCGGGGAGGGGCACCTCGATCCCCCAGTCGAGGTCGCGCGTCACGGGGCGGTCCTTCAGCCCCTCCCGGATCCAGCTGTTCGCGAACGTGAGGACGTGGTGGCGCCAGTGGTCCTTCCCCGACGCGAGCCAGGTCCGGAGCCGCTCCTGGAAGGCGCTGAGCCGGAAGAACAGGTGGTTCGTCTCCCGGGGCACAGGGGGCGTGCCGTGGATGCGGCACTTCGGCTCCTTGAGCTCGAACGGGTCCCACAGGTGGCCGCAGCTGTCGCACTGGTCCCCTCGCGCGCGGTCGAACCCGCAGTTCGGGCACGTGCCCTCGACGTAGCGGTCGGGGAGGAAGCGGCCGTCCGTCGTGCAGAAGGGGGAGACCATCGTCGCCTCGTAGACGTGGCCCTTGTCCCGGAGGCCGAGGAGGATCTCCTGGCACCACTGCTTGTGGTGCGGGTCCGCCGTGTTCCAGTAGAGGTCGTACCTCACCCCGAGATCCTCGATGTTCTTCGCGTGGAGGGCGTGGAACCTCTCCGCGACGACGTTCGGCGGGACGCCCTCCTCGTCCGCCCGGACCGTCGTCGGGGTGCCGTGCATGTCGGTCCCGCCGACGACGAGGACCTCGTCCCCCTTCATCCGGTGGTACCTGGCGAAGACGTCCGCGGGGATGAACGTCGCCGCAGCGTGCCCGAGGTGGCGCGGGCCGGACGCGTAGGGCCATGCGATGCACACGAGGATCTTCGCCATCGTGAGGCCGATGTGAAGCGAGGGACTCACTTAAACTATTCGCGCCCTTGGGAATGAGAACGTCTCCCGGTTGCGCAGGCCCGTCGTAACTGATTCTCACGCGTGACAAATTTGGCCCGACCCCTTATCGGCTCGGAGCGCGATGTGCCTCCCGCGGGAGGAACGAGCCATGGGCCCCCGCCCGAGTGATCGAGGTCTCCTCCGAGAGGCAAGCGGTTCCCAGCGCCCGGAGCCGGGGATCCTCTGCTGGAACTGCCGCAAACTCACCCCGTTCCACGAGGACCGTTGCCAGTTCTGCGGGGCCGCGTTCGCGGGGAGCACGGGAGGGGAGTACGCGATGAGCCGGCTCGTCGATCGACCCGCCCGCCGCCCGCCGACCCCCCCCGCGGACGTCTCACGGACCCTCTCAGACCTCCTTGCGGATATCCAGAAGGTCCACGATGTCGCGACCCGCCCGTCCCCCCTCCTCCGCGAGGCGGACACCTCCGTCGTCCTGTTCCAGTGCCCCTCGTGCGGCCGCTTCGTCTCCGAGCGCGCGACGGCCTGCGTGTGCGGGACCCGGTTCGCGGCCCACGCCCCGACCTTCGCCTGCCCCGAATGCGACTCCCGCGTCCCCGAGCTCGAGGACGCGTGCCCTGTGTGCGGGACCCGGTTCGAGCCGGAGCGGCCCGAGGTCTCCTACAGTTGCCCAAAGTGCGGGGTCCTGGTAGCGGCGGACGCGATCCGCTGCGCGTGCGGCGTGTGGTTCGAGGACTGAGGCGGCGTTCTCAGGACCGAGAACCGTCCAACAAGGCCTTTATTCTCCGAGGTCCGTCGAATTGCCGCTGTCTCGGCTGAGGCACAGGATTGGCCCCGCGATGAAGACCAAGCGAACCCGAGCGTCTCCGAGGAAGACGTACTACCTCGTCCTCTGGTGGATGTCCCAGACCCCGTACGCGGCCGTGTTCGAGAACAAGGTCGCCGCGGAGGCCGCCGCGAGCGTGCGCAACGCCCTCCTGATCACGGTCTCAGGCCGGGACCTCAAGGTCGACCAGGTCGCGGACTGGTACCGCCGGGACGACGAGGGGCACCCGATGCCCGCCGAGTGGCGGGACCTCGTGGGCCAGGTCCACGTCCCGTGGCTCTCCAAGGTCAAGCCGACGGCCTGAGCCTCAGGTTGGGACAACGTCTCCCGTGCAGAGGCATTCGAGCCAAACCGGTATTCCAGCATTTGCACAAAGGGCCAAAGATAGATACGGCCATCGCCTTGCTCCTCGGCTAGAGGGTGAAGCGATTGGAGCTTCCGTTCGTGAGTCGGATTCGGAGGATGGAACCCTCGCTCGCGACCTTGCTCCTCCTGATCGTCGGAGCGGTCGCCGTCGTCGGCCTCGTGGCCGCGATCACGGCACCGCCGTCGATCCTGGTGGGGGAGTCGCAGTGGGAAGTCATCAGCGCGTTCCACGGCATGGGGGCGACCGTGTTCCTCCTCGGGTCGACGATTGCGGTGTATCTCTCGTGGCGGCTGTACACGGGGCAGCTGGGCGCGTTCAAGGACCTGAAGTGGCTGACCGCGTTCTCGACGTTCATGGCGGGCGTCACGGTGGCCTTCGGGAACTGGATCTACATCTGGTACCGGGGCCCCGGCGGCCCGCGGGCGTTCTTCCTCGCGAACATGCCCGAGGTCCACCAGGTCTTCTTCGAGTTCAAGGAGTTCATCGCCCTGTTCACGCTCCCGACGATGGTCGCCTCGACCTTCCTGATCTGGAAGTACGGGCCTGCGCTCAAGGGGAACCCGGAGCTTCGCGCCGCCGCGAGCATCACGTTCCTCCTCGGATGGGCCTTTCTTCTCCTGGCCTACATCCTGGGTGCTGCGATCACGAAGCTGAATGAGGTGGGCTGAATGGACGCTGCCGTCGAGATGTCCCACGAGACGCCCGGAGACGTCCGGATCCCGAGCGGGGTCGCCGTCGCCGCCCTGTTGGCTGCGGTCATCGGACTCCTGGTCCTCGGCCTCGTGAACATCATCTCCGCGATCGACGCGGGGTTCAGGACCGCGATTACGCTGAACACGGGGATCGGCCCGTACAGCGGGAAGGAGGTCATCGCGTTCAGCGCGTGGCTCGGGGGCTGGCTCATCCTCCACGTCGCGCTCCGGAAGCGCGAGCTGAACATGAGGCGGTGGTTCGGGGTCTTCCTCGTCTCGCTCCTCGTGGCCGTCCTGCTCGTATGGCCCCCCGTGTTCGAGGCGATTGCGGAGCTGTTCTGAACCGGCAGCTCCGTGCTCGACCGCGGCCTTCGCGTATGGCGCCGACTGTGACTCCGTCGTCGGAGCCGTCCTTCCCGCTCTGAGAGGCCGACCCCGGCGCTCCCCGGGCCCCCGGTTCTCGAAACGGATAGCCGGGGGCAAACGACTTTAGCCCTGGAACGACCCCATTCGGACGCGCATGCCCGAACCGGAGGAAGCCTTGGCCGAATGCCCGAGCTGCGGCTCCGCGGTGGCCCTCGACGCCCCGGAGTGCCCGCAGTGCGGGGAGCTCTTCGCCGAAGAGGTCCTCGAGATGCCCGCGGAGGCCGCGGTGAAACCGGAGAAGCGGGTGGGCCTCCGGGAAAAACTCCTCTTCTACCTCGGGGTCGCCCTCATCCTCCTCGGGGGGCCCGGGATCGCCCTCGGCTCCTGGCTTCATGACGTGTTCCGGATCTCCGTCGGGGAGTACGACGCATTCGAGGCGTTCGGCCAGGTGAACCGACTCGTCGCGGCGGTGGGGCTCATCGTCCTCATCCTCGGCATCGTCTTTCTGATTCTCTCCCTCCGCCTTTCGCGCCCCTCGGACACGGATTACGACTTCGGCTCCGCGCGGGACGCATGAGGCCTTCGGCCTGCCTATATCATTAAATACGCCGCAGGGGATGCGAACCCATCGGCGGCCGCGCGCCGCCGATCGGTGCATCGGATGTCGAATAGCGGATCGGGCTTCCGCCCTCCCGTCGCCCCCGTGGAAGAGGGCAAGGTGTACGAAGCCAAGATCGAGGACATGGGACGGGAGGGCGACGGCCTGGCCCGGATCCAGAACTTCGTCGTCTTCGTGCCGGGCACGAAGGTCGGCGACCAGGTCAAGATCCGGATCACGCGGGTCCACCGCCGAATGGCGTTCGGGGAAGTCGTCCAGGAGTGAGGGCGGGCGACCCGGTGGATGGCGTTTCGCGGCCTTCCGCGGAGCGGGACCGGGAGGCGGGGCTTCGAAAAGCGTAAAACAACGTCTTTATATCCCGACCTGAATCGAATGGCGATGGCTTTTGGGCGTGACCGGCCGTGGGGCTCCGCCGTCCTCGCCATGGCCACGGCGTCCTTCCTCGTCCTCGCGTCGAGCGTCGCCCGCGCGGATGGCGGTGACGCGGACGGGGACCTCGTGCCCGACGACATCGAGGATCGCACGGAGCGGACGGTGGACGGGGGCGTCCTGCCCGCGATCGCGCCGAGGAACCTGTTCCTCAGCAGCAACTCCGTCGGCGCGCCCGCTGACGATCGGTTCCGCCTGACGTACGAGCAGGGCGCCTTCGATCTGACCTATTTCCGCGAGGACACTGGAGGCTACGCGGGTTCCTTCACCGCGAAGTTCGACCGGCTCTTCGAGTGGGCCGACGCGGACGGGAACGGGTTGATCTTGGACGACGAGATCGTGAGCGACTGGAGTCTCGGTGGGTCCGCGTTCGAGAACCTGACGATGTCCCACCGCGAAGCCACCAGCGCAGACGGGGGCTTCGTCCACACGTTCGAGCTGCGCTCCACATGGCGGCCCGGCACGGACGCGTTCCTCGTCCTCACGGCGGCCCAGCGCTTCCTGCGGCTCGGGCCGGACCGCATCCTGACCCCGATGGAGGTCAAGATGGACCTCCATCTCAACCACACGTTCGAGGTGCCCGGATCTCGGGTCGGAATCGCCCTCCGCGTGGAGTCCTCGGACGAGAGCGCGATGGACTTCGAGCATGACAGCTGGGACGCGAGGCGAGGGTTCAGCTCGGACGAGAGCTGGATCAACATCACATCGGGTGCGAGGCCCTCGACGATGTTCTTCTCCTGGGCGAATAACGCGACCGCGGACGGCGTTGAAGGGCCCCTCGTGGTCCGGTCGACCCACTGGAGCGAGCTCCCGGAGGAGGGCTACGAGCTCCTCCTCGCGTTCCCCGAAGGCCTCGACGCGGACCTCGTCCGGATCGTCCACGACCCGACCCTCGGCGTCGTGAGCGCGGCCTACGAGGGGATCCTCCTCCTGCCGCCGCCCCCGGACCTCCAGGGCGACGCCCTCCTGTACGGCGTCTCCCTCGTCGCCATGGCGGCCCTCGTCGGGACGACCGTCCTCCTCGCGGGACGTCGACGGCGGAAGGGCGAGTAGACGCGGAATCCTTAACGTCGGCGCCCTTTACGGACCCGGTGGTTCCCCTGGTGGCCGTCGAGAACTTTCTCGTCGCGGCGGTGACCGTCTTCGCCCTCGCCCTGACCGCGATCGCGCTGCTCGCCTGGCGGCGCACGAAGGACCGTCACATGGTGTTCCTCGGGGCCGCGTTCGGGATGTTCTTCGCGAAGGGGATCGTCCTCACGGCAGCCCTCTTCCTCCTGGAGATCGCCCTGCCCACGCTCGTCGTCCTGTGGGGCGCCTTCGATCTCACAATCCTCGCCTTCTTCTACGGCTTCACCCTCCGCCGGTGAACCTCGCGTGGTCTCCATGGATGAGACCGTCCTCGCCGTCGAGACGCGGAGGGACCTGTTCCGGTTCGTCCAGAAGAACCCGGGCTTCCATCTCCGCGAGATCGCGCGCGCCCTGGGTCTCTCGATCACCCTTGTCGACTACCACCTCCGCTTCCTCGAGAAGCACGAACTCGTAGCGGCATCGATGGACGGGGAGTACAAGCGCTACTACCCGCGGTCCGTCCCCGGGAGCGAGGAGGTCCGCCCCGCCCTCTCGGATTGGGAGAAGGTGGCCCTCGCCCTCCTGCGCCAGCCCGTCCCGCTCCGTGTCCTCGCGTTCCTCATGGAGCGGGACTCCGCGTCCCATAAGGAGATCCTCGCCCAGGTCTCCGTGTCCGGCTCCACCCTGTCCCACCACCTCAAGAAGATGCTCGCGTCGCGGGTCGTGGACCGCGCGGAGGCCCGGGAGCGGGGCTACCGCGTGGCGGACCCCAAGGCCGTCGCGCGGCTCATGGCCACATACGAGCTCGCGACCCAGGACCAGATCGATACGTTCATCCGCGTATGGGGCGAGTTCCGCCTCTAGCGGCCCGGGTCCGACGTCCGTTGCCGCTTCGAAGAGCGTTCAATCATCCTTTAATTCGACGGACGCTCGTGAGGCGATGTCGTCGCCCGGGATGCCGGGCGCGTCCGAAGCGGAGTCCTGTCCCCGTGTCCCGGCCCCGTCCGAACCATGCGCCGTTCCTCGCCTTCGTCGCCGTGATCGGAGCCGTCACCCTGTGGTTCCAGCTCAGCGTGGCGCCCTTCGTCGCATCCCTCCTCTCCCTCCACGTGTTCTTCCAGATCGTCCTGGGCGCGACGGCCGTCGCGATTCTCCGGAACCTCGTCGGGCTCAAGACGTACGGGACCTTCGGCGCTGTGATCGTCGCCGTCTCCCTCCTCCTCGCGGGGCCCGTCCTCGGGTTCCTCATCTTCGCGTTCATGCTCCTCGCCGTCGTCCTCGCGAGGGGCGCGATCTCCCGGGAGGGGATCCAGGAGGCCCACCGGGTCGCGATCCTCGTGACGATCGTCGCCCTCGTGGCCGTCGGGTCCACCCTCGCGGGCGCGTACCTGAGCGCCCCGGGCCTCGCGTACGCCGCCGTCTTCCCCGTCCTCATCACGGCGTGGTTCGCGGAACGGTTCGTCGAGGACATCCTCCGGGTGGGTTGGGCGAAGTCCCTCCGGACCCTCGGCCTCACGACGGTCGCGATCGTCGTGGCCTACGTCGTCATGGTCCAGGAGCCGCTCGTCGCGTTCGTCGCCCGGAACCCTCTCTCGTGGACGGGCCTCGTCCTCCTGAACTGGCTCCTCGGGACCCGGGTGAAGTTCCGGATCTCCGAGCGGTTCCGGTTCCGTGGCTCGAGGCCCGGCCGCGACGACGCCCTCGACGGGGGCATCCTCACGATGAACCGGCGGAACCGGGACTACGTGGACCGGTACAACCCGAAGGGGCTCCTCGCAACCCTCGACAAGGCCCGGGTGAAGGCCCTCCTCGTCCCCCAGGGGATCCCCATGCCGGAGACATACCTCGTCGTCCGGGGCCGGAAGGACCTGCCCCAGGCCGCGGCCCTCCTGGGCGGGCTCGAGCGTTTCGCCGTCAAGCCCGCGTCCGCGTACGGGGGCGAGGGGATCCTCCTCGTGAAGGGGCGCGTCCCGGGCGGGTTCCGCGTGAACGGCCATGTGGAGAGTCCGGATCAGGTCCTCCATCACATCCAGCGGATCGTGGACGGGGACTTCAACGACGGGATGGGCGACTCCGCGATTCTCGAGGAGCACCTCGAGCAGGACCCCACCCTGAATCCCCTCGCCCCGGAGGGCGTCCTCGACGTCCGCGTCCTGACCCTCCTCGGCCATCCCGTCATGGCGATGGCCCGCCTGCCGACGAAGGCGTCCAAGGGCCGCGCGAACCTCCACACGGGGGCCGTCGGGGCGGGCGTGGACCTCGTCACGGGCCGCCTGACCTCCGCGGTCTGGAACGGGGTCCGGGTCGACGTGCACCCGGACACGGGCGTGTCCCTGCGCGGCTTTCAGGTCCCGCGGTGGCGCGAGGTCCTCGAGACTGCCTGCGCGGCCCAGGAGGCCTCGGGCCTCGGGTTCGCGGGCGTCGACATCGTCCTCGACGCGCGGCACGGGCCCGTCGTCCTCGAGGTGAACCGGCGGCCGGGGCTCGAGATCCAGAACGCGAACCGCCAGGGCCTCCTCCCGAGGCTGCGCGCGGTCGAGTCGCTCGGAGGCTCCTCGGCCCCCGTCGAGCAGCGGGTCGAGCGGACGATCGGGCTCGCGATGAGGGGCTGGGACCTCCCGACGTCGAGCGGCTTCGCGCCCGTCCCGCCCGTCGGGCCCGTCCCGCCCGTGAACGGCCGCTGAGCTCCTCACCCGAGGATGTCGGACGCGGCAAGGGCCCGGACGATCCCGTATCCAAAGCGGGGATCGTGGGGCAGCGCCTGCCCCGCCCCCGGGGCGGCCGTCCCCGCCAGGGCCGCCTTGATCGCGGCCACGCCCGCGTACGTGCCCGCGCCCGCGAGGGCGGGATGGGCTTCGAGGAGGAGGGCGACGATTCCCGCGACGAACGCTGCGGACGTCGACGTTCCGCTCACGAGCCGGTACGTCCCGGCCCGGCCCGCGGACAGGAGGTCGACCCCGGGGGCGACGAGCTCAGGCTTTCGGTCCGGGTCCACCCGGCCCGCGGAGGATCCCATCGAGCTGAAACGGGCCACAGCCCCGAAGGAGTCCACGGCGCCCACCGCGAGGACCCCGGGGATCGAGGCGGGCCGCTGCACGTCCCCGTCGTCCGCGAGGCCGTCGTTCCCCGCGCTCGCGACGACGACGATCCCCTGCCGGAGGGCCGCGTTCACGGCCGCGGCCACGTCGGATCCGACGGGGAGGTCCGTCGCCGTCGCGACGAGGGAGAGGCTGATTACGGACGCGCCATCCGCGGGGTCGCCGTCCCCGTCCGGGTCTGCGCAGAAGGCCGCGGCCTGCGCGAGGGAGCCCGAGGTCCCTCGGCCCTGGGCGTCGAGGACCTTCGCGACGAGCAGGGCCACCCCGGGCGCGACGCCCTCGAAGGGGCCGCGGGCCGCGAGGATCGCCGCCATCGAGGTCCCGTGACCGTCGTCGTCGTAGGGCATCGTCCTCCCGTTCACGAAGTCCCGCCAGCCGAGAAGGGGTACGGCCCGGAGGGCGGGATGGTCCCGCTCGATCCCCGTGTCGACGAGGCACACGACCTGGCCGGACCCGTCGACCCCGCTCGCCCGGAGGTCAGCGACCTGGGTCATCGTGAAGGCCCACTCGGGGCCTTCGAGGACCCCGCTCGTCTCCAGGACCCAGACGCCGGCGAAGCTGCCCGCGAAGGTCGCCAGGATGAAGGCAGCGCCGATGGCCCGTCGGCGGCGCGACCGCCGGCGGACGTCCGCGAGGGCTCCCCGATCGACGGGAGGAGGCGGGGAGGGCGGGGGGTTCATCGTCGTCGGCTCCCGTCGGCCATGTCCCGTCCCGACAAAAAACAGGGAGGACGGGCGGTCCCCGTCCTCGCCCACAACCTAAGGGGCCGTCGGGACCGCGGGCTCGCCGGGCGGCAGGACGAGCCAGCCTGGCGGGCCGTACGGCGCGGACTCGTTCAGCCACGTCGGGGTCCCGTACGGCGCGCTGTCCCCGAGCCAGACCGGCGGGCCCGGAGGCACACCGTTCGTCTCGTTGGACGGATGACCGCTCGCGTCCGCGCCCTGCCCCAGGAGGAGGGACGCCACCGGTACCCCGGCGGCGGCCGCTCCCCCGAGCGCGAGCCCGGAGGCCGCGAGGACGGCCACGATCCATGTCGGGATGGGCATGGTCACGCACCTTCCCGGGGCCAGCGTGGCCGCGGGATAAAGGGGTTATTGGACGGCCGTCGAAACCCCGCGTGGGACGTCGCGATCAGGCGTCTTCGGAGCGCCCCGAGGCGACCTGGGCCCAGTCGGGCTTGCCCGCCTCGCGGAGGACGAACGCGTCCCCGCCGTCGACCCAGATCGTGTACGCGTCGATGTGGTTCTCCTCGTGGAGGACCCCCTCAACCTTCAGGGTGTCGTTGACCTGGATCTCCGGGAGGCCGACCTCCGCCCACCACCAAGGCGGCCCGAACTCCACGGAGTACGTCGCGTTCGCGCTCTCGTTCCTCAGCTCGTACGCGACGGCGACCTCGAAGTGCGGGTTCCACGCGACGTGCGTGACGATTCCTTCGACCGTCGTGAGCGCGGGGGCATCGTCCGCGTCCCGGACGACGATTCCTGCAGCCGCGGCGGACACGAAGGCCAGGGCGAGGACGAAGTAGGCTGGATGGGGCACGGGTCTACCTCCTCCGATTAGGACGTAGTAGGCCGTCGGGGGATAAGAGGCCTTCGCAAGATCCTCCGATATTCCGGTTTCAGAGAATGACCCCGAGCTCCTCCGCGACGGACTCCAGAAACCTCTGGTCCGTGGGACCGAAGGCGCCCTCCGTCTCGGCATCGATGTCGATCTCCGCGATCGGCTGACCGTCACGGAAGATCGGCACGACGATCTCGGACCGGGTGTTCAGGAAGCACTGGAGGTACCGGGGGTCCTTCGCGACGTCGGGTACCACGACCGTCGCACGCTCTGTGACCGCGGCCCCGCAGATTCCCTGGCCGAGGGGAATCCGTGTGTGCTGGGTCGCCGACGGTCCCGACCAGGACGCAAGGACGAGCTCGCCCCCCTGGACGTCGTAGATGCCGACCCACGCGTAGTGGGGGATCTTCCGCAGCTCCCGGCAGACGAAGTCCGTGATTGCCTTCCGCGCGCTCCCGGAGCGGATGATCTTGCCGAGCCTCGCCATGACGTCGTCGTAGCTGACCTTCCCCTTCTCCCCGGCCATGACCTCGCCGAACTTCCCGACGCCCTTCACAGACGACCCCGGGCCGTTGAACGACCCGCCCGCCATAAGGCTTGCGAGTTCCTCGCCCCGCGTCGACGGACGGGGATTTCGAGCGGCCGGCCGGAGCTCCTGAAGCCCGGTTGAACACCCTTGGCCGAACATTGAAATATCACCGCATCGTAGTCAGTCGCGCAAGCATCCCTCCACAACGAGGCCGTTCCCTGGCTTTCTTCTTGCGAGAACGGCCTTTCCTTTTTTCAGGCCGCTGTCCTGCGTCCGCGAAATGTTCTGTCTTTCCCGATTCCACCTCGGGGAAATGTTCCGTTCTCCTTGGACGTGTTCGAGCGCGGTCGAATAACTCTTTTATAGAATCCGGACCATTTCACTCCCGCTGAAACAAGCATCCCTCCACAACGAGGCCGTTCGGGATTCCTGAACGGCCTTTATTTTCTGGGATGTGCTGCCGTTCGGGAGACGCCCGCCCCTCGGGGACGCCCCCTTGCGTGGGGACGCCTCTCACGCGGGCCTCGGGACGTCCATGCCGGACCCATCGATCCGGACGCGCCGTCCCTCGACCTTGAGCCGCCCCTCCGCGAACAGCCGGACCGCGAGGGGCAGGAACACATGCTCCTGCTCGAGAATCCGCGCCGCGAGGGTCTCCGGGGTGTCGTCGTCGAGGACGGGGACCGCCTTCTGGAGGATGATGGGCCCGCCGTCCACGGAGGCGTCGACGAAGTGGATCGTGCATCCCGAGACCTTCGCGCCGAACGCGAGCGCGTCCGCCTGGGCATGGGTCCCCGGGAACGCGGGGAGGAGGGAGGGATGGATGTTGATGACCCGCAGCGGGAACTCCCTCACGAAATAGGGGGAGACGATCCGCATGAAGCCCGCGAAGACGACGAGGTCCACGCGACGCCCCTTGAGGACCTTCGCGACCTCCCGCTCGAACCCTTCCCGGTCTCCCTTGAACGGCCGGTGGTCGACCACGGCCACGGGGACGCCGGCCGTCCGGGCGCGCTCGGTCACGGGCGCCCCGGGGACGTTGCACACGAGGACCGCGAGCTCGACATCGAGGTCCCCACGGTCCCGCGCGTCGACGAGGCTCTGGAAGTCCGTCCCGCGGCCCGACGCCAGGACGCCGACCCGGATCCTCGCCATCGTCCCCCTCAGTGCCGGAAGAGCCTCACCTTGTTGAAGGCCATCGCGATCCCCTGCTCGTCGCACGCCTCGATGACCTCCGCGTCGCGGATCGAGCCGCCGGGCTGGGCGATCGCGGACACCCCTCCCCGGGCCGCCTCGTCGACCCCGTCCCGGAACGGGAAGAACGCGTCGCTCACGAGGACCGACCCCCTCGCCCGGTCCCCCGCCTTGACCCGCGCGAGCATCACGCTGTCCACGCGGCTCATCTGGCCCGCCCCCATTCCCACGGTCGTTCGGTCCTTCACGAGGACGATGCTGTTCGACTTCACGAACTTGGACACGCGCATCCCGAAGATCATGTCGTCGATCTGGCCCGCCGTCGGCGCCTTCTTCGTGACGACGCGGAACATGTCCGCGCGGAACTCCGGATACGTCGGGCTCTGGACGAGCATCCCGCCGGAGACCTTCGTCATCTCAAGTTCCTCCTGGGGGCGGAACGGCGCGCCCGTCCGGACGAGCCGCAGGTTCTTCCGCTTCCGGAGCGCCTCGAGGGCGTCCGGCGCGAAGTCGGGCGCGACGATCGCCTCGACGAAGTGCCCCTTCATCGCGCGGACCGTCGCCCGGTCCACCGTTCGGTTGAGGCCCACGACGCATCCGTAGGCCGCCTTCACGTCCGCGGCGTGGGCCGCGGTGTAGGCCTCCGCGAGGTCCGCTCGCACGGCGACCCCGGAGGGGTTCGTGTGCTTGATGACGACCCCTGCGGGCTCCGAGAACTCGGAGGCCACGCGGAGGGCCGCCTCGAGGTCGACGAGGTTGTTGTAGCTGAGTTCCTTCCCGTGGAGGGTCTCGAGCCGCGCGATGCTCGGCACGGGGGCCGCGGGGTCCCGGTAGAACGCCGCCTTCTGGTACGGATTCTCCCCGTATCGGAGGTCGGCGGCCCTCGTGTACGCGAGGCGGAGGGCGGGAGGCAGGGCGCGCCCCGCCTTCTTCCAGAGGTAGTTATAGATCGCCGCGTCGTACCCGGACGTGTACTCGAACGCCTCCATCGCGAGCTCGTCGCGGAGCTCGGGCGGGACGGTCCCCACGGCCTTCAGGGCATCGAGGACCTGATGGTATCGGGAGGGCCTCACGACGACGGCGACCCGATGCGCGTTCTTTGCCGCGGCCCGGATGAGGGTCACGCCGCCGATGTCGATGTTCTCGATCGCCTCCGCGGGGTCCACCCGCGGTTTCGCGACGACGGCCTCGAACGGGTACAGGTTCGCGGCGACGAGCTCGACCGGGCCCGCCCCCATCTCGGCGAGGTCCGGTTCGTCCCCGCGCGGCGCGAGGATGCCGGCGAAGATCTTCGGATGGAGGGTCTTGACCCGCCCGCCCAGGACCTCCGGGACGCCCGTGTAGTCGGACACGCTCGTCGCGCGCACCCCGGCGCCCCCGAGGAGCCGCACGGTGCCCTCCGTCGCGATGAGGTCGAATCCGAGGTCCCGGAGCCCCCGCGCGAACTCCACGAGCCCCTCCTTGTCCGAGACGCTCAGGAGGGCGCGGCGAGGGTATCCCATCTGATTGCCGAGGCGGAATGGTGGGCTCCCAATTAAAGGTTCATCGGAAGCTTGAAGGGAGACGGAGGGCGGGTCAGGGGGGAGGGGTGGGGACCTCGGGCCTCGGATGGAGGCCCGCGTCCCGCACGAGCGCGGGGACGATCTCCTCCCAGTTCACGGCCATGATGTGGACCCCCGCGACGCCCTCGACCTTGCGGAGCGCCTTGATCGTGCGGAGGGCGATGCTCGCGCCCTCCTGCTTCGGGTCCGGGGCGGAGTGCATCCGCTCGAGGATGTCCTTCGGGATCACGACCCCGGGGACCTTCTCCGCCATGAACTTCGCCATCTTGGGGGACCGTAGGGGGATCACCCCGGGGAGGATGTAGACCCGCTCGTGAAGCCACTCCTTCCGCACGAGCCGCATCCACTCCTCGAACGCGTCGACGTCGTAGATCGCCTGGGTCTGGATGAAGTCGGCCCCCGCGGTCACCTTCCCCCGGAGGTTTGCAAAACTCTCCTCGAGGGAGCCGCCGAACGGATTCGCGGCCGCGCCGATGAGGATCTTCGGCGGGGCCTCGACCTTGTCCCCGCCCCTCAGCAGGCCCCCGTCGCGGAGCCGCCGGAACGTCGAAATCATCTCCTCCGTCGTAAGGTCGTAGACGGGGGCAGCGTCCCGCTCGTTCCCCACCTGGGGGTCGTCTCCCCGGAGGCACAGGACGTTGCGGATGCCGAGGGCCGCGGCCCCGAGGAGGTCCGCCTGGAGGGCGATCCGGTTCCGGTCCCGGAGGACCATCTGCATGATCGGCTCGACGCCCTCCTGGGCCGCGAGGGCCGACGCGGCGAGGGCGGACATCTTGACCTGGGCCCGCTGGCTGTCCGTCACGTTGCACGCGTCCACGTGGCCCCGGAACAGGGCCGCCGCGCGGCGGACGTCCTCGGGCGAGGCGGAGGCGGGCGGCGCGATCTCCGCCGTCACGGCGAACGCGCCGCTCGCGAGGACCCACTCGAGACGACTCCCCACGCGGAGCTGGCGGGTCCCCACCTGTTCCGCCATTCCCGGTCCCGATGCCGTCCGATTCTATTTAGCCTTTGTTGGCGGCCCCGTGTCGCGGCCTACCATCCGTACCGCTCGCAGAGGTCGAGGGCGCGGAGGATCCTCAGGAACGACCGGGAGCGGGGCACGAGCCACGGTTTGCGGAGGAGGACGGACAGGGCGAGCGGGAGATCCACGTCCCGCCAGCTCCTCCCGTCGAGCTCGGCTCCGACGGAGTCGAGGAGCCCGTCGTCCCATGTACGGAACCGCTCGATGGCCCACAGGAGGACGGGGTCGACGAAGGGCGACGCCCGGACGATCCGGTCGTACTCGAGCATCACGTCGGGGTCCTCGTCGGCCAGGGACGCCGCGGCGCAAGCCCCCGCATGGCGGCCCGTGAACAGCCCCGGATGGATCCCCGCCCCGTTCATGGGGTTCGTGACGCCCGCCGCGTCCCCTGCAATCGCGAACCCTGGGAGGGCGTACGCGCGGACGTCGAAGCGGTAGGGGATCGTCCCCGCGATCGTCGCGATCCGCCGTCCTGGATCGATCCCGCGCTCCCGGCAGAAGGCCATCGTGGCCGCGTACGCGTCGATGTGGCCTCCGGCCCCTACGTTCACCTCGTCCCCCCGGGGGAAGACCCACGCGTAGCCGCCCTCGTACCGCTGGGCCACGAAGAGATGGAACCGGTCCTCCTCGGGGATGGCCACCGCGCCCCTGGGGAACCGATACTCGTACGCGCGGATCAGGTCCGTGGACGTCACGCATCCCGCGATCCGGCCCAGGAGGCTCGTGGGCCCGTCCGCCCCGATGACGACGCGGGCGTCGAAGGACTCTCCGTCCGCCCGGACCCGCCATCCGCGATCCGTGCGGGCGAGGCCCGTGACCCGGGTCCCCGTCCGGAGGTCCGCCCCCGTGTCCACGGCCCCCTGGACGATCCAGCGATCGAACCGGGCGCGGTCAATCGAGTAGCCGGGGAGGTCCGTGATCGTGAACGAGCTCCCGCCCGGGAGGAAGCAGCGGGCGCCCCGGACTCCCTGTACGACCCACTCGTCGGAGGGTCGCAGGCCGTTCGAGACGAGGCCGAAGTGGCTCACGCCCTCCGCGCACTGGACGGGCTCCCCCACGACCCGCTTCTTCTCGAGGACCAGGGTCCGGAACCCCGCGGCGGCGATCCTGCGCGCAGCCATCCCGCCCGCGGGGCCCGCGCCGACCACGATCGCGTCGTGCACGCGCCCCCTCGAAGGCGTGCCTCGATACATGTCCCTTGCGCCGACGTCAGGCGAACCGATGGGTGACGTCGAGGCCGTGGGCCGTCAGCCGGTACACGTACGGGGGCACGCCGCGGCGAAGGGCGGGGCCCCTTTGCTTCGAGACGAGGGAGATCGTGGCGAGGACCCGCAGGGAGTTGAGGGCCGTGTACTCCGAGAGCCGGAGCTCCTCCGCGATCTCGTTCGCGCTCGCGTCGGGCCGGTCCCGGAGGAACCGGAGGATCCCGATCTTCGGCGGATCGAGGGCCTCGGCCGTCTGCCGCCGCGCGGGCCTCGGCTCGAGCTGGAGCCGCTCGTAGACCCGCTTGCCCTGCTCCGAGGGGCTCACGGTCACCAGGAGGAGCGCGTTCTTCTCGATCTCGAGGAGGTGCTTCGCCACGGCGGACGGGGCGATGCCCATCTGGGCCGCGAGCTCCGGGATCCGCGAGTCCCGGTTCCGGTACACCTTGTTCTCCACGACGATGGAGAGGACCTCACGCTGTCGTTCCGTCAAGGAACGAGACCAATCGTCGGAGTGCATTCCCGACTCCGGAAAGCCCCGTCCTGACTTAAGTGTTTTCTCCGATGATAACGACCCTCGGGGCCCTCCGACGCCAGAAAGGTACACCGGGGCGGGGCGCTGCGCCCGATGGTCACCGCCCGAACGGAGAGGGCTGAAACCTTTTACCGGTCCGCCCGATACCGCGGCGGGGCGGGGCATGGGCGCATCGATCATCGACGGGAAGAGGATCGCGGACGGGATCCGCGCGGAGGTCCGCATCCGGGTCGAACGGCTCGCCGCCCGCGGGACCGTCCCCGGCCTCACCGCGGTCCTTGTAGGCGACAACCCCGCGTCCCAGCAAGGACCGCGGTGCCTGGCCCACTGGACGATCACCCTCTCCGCGGACATCTCCTGGCCCCGCCTCCGGGAGGAGATCGGGAGGCTCAATGCGGACCCGAAGGTCCACGGGATCCTCGTCCAGCAGCCCCTCCCGCCCCAGATGCCCGTGGCCGACGTCGTGGCCGCCGTGGACCCGAGGAAGGACGTGGACTGCTTCCACCCCGAGAACGTCGGTCTCGTGCTCATCGGAACGCCACGGTTCGCTCCTGCGACCCCCGCGGGGGTCGTCGAGCTCCTCCTCCGGAGCGGGAACGACCCGGGCGGGAAGGACGTCGTGATCGTGGGACGGAGCAACATCGTCGGGAAGCCCCTCGCGGCCCTCCTCGTCCAGAAGGCCCGAGGCGCGAACGCGACGGTCACCGTGGCCCACAGCGGGACGCGCGACCTCGCGGCCCACACCCGCCGCGCGGACATCCTCGTGTCCGCGATGGGGTCGCCCCGGACGATCACGGCGGACATGGTCCGCGACGGAGCCGTCGTGATCGACGTGGGCACGAGCCGCGTGCCGGACCCGACGATGAAGCAGGGGTACCGGACCGTCGGGGACGTCGACTTCGAGCCCGTGAAGGCGAAGGCCCGGGCGATCACCCCGGTCCCGGGCGGCGTGGGCCCGATGACGATCGCGATGCTCCTGTCGAATACGGTGCAGGCCGCGGAATCCGCCGAGGGCGTCCCGCGGACGTGACCCCGCGCCTGCCTGAAAGATCGCTCGCCTCACGACGGGTAGAACACGAGGACCGTGGACGCCTCGGAGACCCGGTCGTCCACGCTCTGGCCGCTCCACATGTCCACGTTCAGGTAGAATGTGTGGGTGCCGGCCGCGACGGGGAACGCGTTCACGACGGTGCCCGCTTGGTTGATCAGGCTGTCCGAGGGCCACGAACTCGGGATCTCGGCGGTGTACCGGACGCGGTCCGTCGTCGAGGCACTGCAATCCGTCGGGCTGTCCGTCGTGTGGAAGGACCATGAGTCCGTCACTCCCGCGGTGTGGTCCACCCAGAGGTGGACCGTCGACGTCATCACGATCGTCCCGGCGGACGGGACCGTGAGGTCCAGGGAGTGGATGTTCGTGCAACCGACGATCGGGAGGTCGCCCGTGAACCACGGAGCGCTCATCGTGCTGTTCATGAGGGTGCCCGGACCCGCCGGGCCGGTCGGCCCCTGGGGCCCCGTCGCACCATCGGCTCCGTCGGCGCCCGTCGCGCCCGTTTGGCCCGCGGGACCCGGGATCGCGAACGAGACGACGAGGGCGATGGCCGCGAGGACGACCGCGACGGCGCCCAGCGCCGCCCCCATCCTCCCGGCCTGCGCGGGCGCGCCCATCATCGGGCTCGGCCCTGGCATCGCCGGCATCGGCTGCGGGGGCGCCGGCGCACCCCCTCCGTAATCGGGTTGCATGCGGGATAGTTGACGTCGGGTACAAAAAGCGTCCGGCGCGGCTCCTTCCTTCTCGCGCCGCCGAGGATCGGAGGATGGGCAGAGGCACGTCGTCGTTGAGGACCGCGAGGCTGTTCCGCGGACGAAACCCTTTATCGCGTCGCGCCATTCCCGCGTACGTGAAGGTCCTCGTCGTCGGGGGCGGAGGACGCGAGCACGCGATCGTGGAGGCCCTCCGCCGGAGCGGGGCGGAGATCCTCGCCGCGATGGCGAACCAGAACCCCGGGATCCGGCGGGCCTCCAAGGAGATCCTCCTCGGGGACGTGAACGCGGTCGACCGCATCGTCCCCTGGGCGAAGGACCACGGCGCGGACCTCGCGGTGATCGGCCCGGAGGCGCCCCTGGGCCACGGGATCGCGGACGCGCTCGAGGCGGCGGGGATCCCGGCCGTGGGGCCAACCCGCGCCGCCGCGCGGCTCGAGACGGACAAGGCGTTCACGAGGGACCTCATGCGGGACTTCGGGATCGCGGGGCTGCCCTCCTATTGGGCGTTCGACGCTCTCGGCCCCTTTGAGGAGTTCGTGAACGACACGGACTTCGAGTTCGTGATCAAGCCCGTCGGCCTCACCGGGGGCAAGGGAGTCCAGGTGTGGGGGGACCACTTCGCGACGAAGGCGGCGGCCCTCGCGTATGGGAAGGAGATTCTCGACAAGCGGATCGGCGGCTCCCCGCGGTTCCTCGTCGAGGAGAAGCTCGTCGGGGAGGAGTTCTCCCTCCAAGCCCTCTGCGACGGGAGGCGGCTCGTGCCCATGCCGCTCGCGCAGGACCACAAGCGCGCGTACGAGGGGGACAAGGGGCCCAACACGGGCGGGATGGGCTCCTACAGCGACGCGGACCACCGCCTCCCGTTCGTCTCGAAGTCCGACTACGAGCAGGCCCTCGGGACGATGGAGAAGACGGTCGAGGCGATGGCCTCCCTCGGCACGCCGTTCAAGGGCGTCCTCTACGGCGGGCACATGAACACGCGCGACGGTCCGCGGCTCCTCGAGTACAACGTGCGCTTCGCGGATCCGGAGTCGATGAACGTCCTCCCGATCCTCGAGGATGACTTCCTCGACCTCTGCGTGCGCCTCACGGAGGGTCGGCTCCCCTCGGCCGCGCGCTTCGCGGCGAAGGCGACTGTCTGCAAGTACGTCGTCCCGACGGGCTACGGGACGCATCCGAAGGCGGGAGAGCTCCTGAAGGTGGACGAGGAGAGCATCCGCCGGACCGGGGCGCGCCTCTACTACGCCTCGGTCGACGAACGCCGGGGCCACGTGCACACGACGACGTCGAGGTCCCTCGCCGTCGTCGGGATCGCGGAAAACCTCGAGAAGGCCGAGTCCGTGAGCGAGGAGGCCCTCGCCTTCGTCTCGGGGACCTTCTACGCGCGGAGGGACATCGGGAAGCCGGAGGTCGTCGGCCAGAAGGTCGAGCGGATGCGTCGCCTGCGCGAAGGCTGAACGATTCCCGGTCCCCGGTCTTCGAATTCGGGAAGGCCACCGGGCGGCGGCGACATCGCCCGCGGGCCGGGTGCCAATCCTCAAATAACGGAAAGGGCCATCCGCGCGACGTGAGGAACCTCGACGAGGTCATCGGGGACATCGAGGGCCGGCTCGACGAGAAGGACGAGGTCCGCGAGCTCGCGATCAAGTCCTCCCGGACGATCGCACGGCTCTCGGGGAGCGCGATCCAGGGCATGCATCGCGGGGAGGACGTCGCGGGGGCTCTGCGGGAGACGCGGGAGGAAGTCATGAAGCTCCGGAGCCTCCTCGACGGCCACCCGGACCTGTCCCACGCCGGCTTCGTCGAGAACGCGATGCAGGAGGCCTGCGAGGCCGTCGTCGTCCACGGTGTCCTCGAGGGATCGGACCTCCCGACGCCCAAGGAGCTCGGGGTCACGGACACCGCGTTCCTCCTGGGCCTCGGCGACACGGTCGGCGAGCTTCGCCGCTTCGCGCTCGAGGGCCTCCGGCGGGGGGACGTGCCCAGCGCCTCCGCCTTCCTCGAGACGATGGAGCGGATCCTCGACGCCCTCATGCGCTTCGACTACCCGACGGCCCTCGTCGCCCTGAAGCGGAAGCAGGACGTCGCCCGCGGGCTCATCGAGAAGACCCGGGGCGAGGTCGCCGTCGCGGCCCGGAACCAAGCCCTCGCGGACAAGCTCGACGCGGTCCGCGGGAAGCTCTGACCCGTCTCGTTATCAAGGTAGATTCCCAGGTCGGAATCCCTTTAAAACGAGGGTGACATCGTTCGGGCCTCTCCGGGCGAGCGCAGCCGCCCACCGGCGGCTCGACGGGAGGGAATTCGATGGCCGAGACGCAGAAGATCCCCAGCGGAATCCCCGGGCTCGACGACCTCATCGAGGGCGGCTACTGGCCCCGGTCCACGATCGTGATCCTGGGATCCAGCGGGACGGGGAAATCAACGTTCGCGATTCAGTTCCTCATGGAGGGCATCGAGAACGGGGAGCAAGCCCTCTACGTGACCCTCGAGGAGCCGCCCGAGCAGATCATGCGGGAGGCGGACCTCATGGGCTTCGACATGCGGAAGTACTACGAGAAGTCCCTCTTCTTCATCCACCTCAAGGGGAAGAACTTCAAGAAGATGATCGAGGAGCAGCTGCCCCAGCTCGTCAAGGCGCGGGCGGACTACAACATCTCGACCCGCGTCGTGATCGACCCCATGACCCCTGTGATCTGGGCGACCCAGGACAAGCTCGAGCAGCGCGAGCTGATCGGGAAGCTGTTCTACACCCTCAAGGAGCTCGGCGTCGTCCTGTGCACGGTCGAGGAGCATGCGAGACCGGGCGAGACGATCGGGGAGGACGTCCTCCTGCCCATCTACCTCTCCGACGGGGCGATCCACCTGGAGTATTACCCGATCGGCGGCGCTTTCAACCGCACGCTCAAGCTGATCAAGATGCGAGGGGTCCATCACGGAGAGGGCGTCTACCCCTACCTCTTCGCCCGCGGCATGGGGATCGTCGTGCGCGCGAGCCGCGTCCAGATTCCCGAGGAGCAGGGGCGGTCCCACGCGAGGGTCTTCGACGACGCGATCCGGACCGCGGAAGCCCTCAAGGCCGCGCCCCGGGTCGTGGAGAAGATCCGGAGGATGCAGAAGTCCTGGGACTATGACTACTCGCCCGAGGAGGCCCTCCAGATCATCTTCAGCTCGTACGGCCTCAAGCGGGGCTCGTAGATGCCCTATGCCGGCACGGTCGACAAGACGATGGGCGCCGCGACGGCGGGCCATCTCAAGCACCTCCTCGAGACGGAGCTCCGGAGGGCCCGGGAGGAGTCGGACCTCGGCATCGCGATGTTCCTCGGGGTCGACGGCCGGATCTTCGCCTCCTCGATCCCGAACGAGCTGGACCCCCGGGAGTACCGGCTCCTGAACCTCCTCAAGAGGAACCTCGCCCACATCTGCAACCAGCTCAGCGGGCAGAACATGATGATGTCCGTCCAGCAGTTCGAGGCCGGGACCGTCGTGATCTCGGGGGTCGGGGACCGGGCGTTCCTCGTGTTCCTGACGACGAAGCCCGTCGAGATCACGAAGATGCAGGGGGTCCTCTCGAACGTCGTCAAGGCGTCCATCGTCGTCCGGCACCTCTTCGAGTCCCGCCCCGTGAACGCGGACGTCCTGGCGTCGTACGACGAGGCCGTCGCCGCGGAGCTCAAGCGCCTCACTCGGATCCTGTTCAAGGAGAAGTTCGAGGAGACGAAGGAGTTCCGCAAGAACAAGGAGGTCGAAGCGTACCTCCGCTCGAAGCTCGTCCCTCTCGTGGGCCCGGGCCAGCTCGACGAGATCCTCACCCTCGCGTTCAACGAGGTCGGCACGTCGACCGCGTACATGACGGCGGACCACTGGGCCCGGCTCGTGACGATCGTCGTGGACCGGGTGCGCGACCTGAGGGGGGACGTCGTCGCGGAGAAGGCGGAGCGGGAATGGCGAGCCTATCTGAAGTCCGTCCTCACGTCGTTCGTGTGATCCCCATGGCCCGAGGTGACTGACCATGCTCGACGTCGCGCTCGTGTCCCTCATCGAGGACATGATCGAGAAGGCCGGCGCCGACGGCGTGGTCGAGTTCTGGCAGCGGGTCGGGGACAAGCTCGCCGGTCGGATGGGGAAGGAGGCCTACCTCGGCTGGACCTCGTTCAACGTCGCCGTGCGGGAGGGCCGGACCGCCTTCAGCATCGAGGGCGAGGTCACCCCTCTCACGGACATGGCGATCACGGACGTCGACGGGGACGTCGTGGGCTATCTCTACGCGATGCGACAGTGCTGCTACATCCCGACGATCCTCCGCACGCGGTACAGCGTGGGCCAGATGAGCCCCGCAGACCGCGCGGTCGCGGAGGAGTACAACGAGAACGTCCACAACATCGCCGTCTGCAACTTCTGCGTCTTCCACGAGCGGTTCCGGGAGGAGATCGCGAAGAACGTCACCGTGTCGGGCAACCCCCTCGCGTGCTACCTCCTCGCGACCCGCGGCTGGAGCGGCGAGACGAAGATCTCGGCCCAGAACCTCATGAAGATCAACATCAACGAGGAGCACGTGCGCGCGCTCCTGAGGAACTACGAGTGCGTGTACGCCCTCGTCATGCGGGGGGCCCGGCTCAAGGGGGAGTCCTGATGCCCGAGGCCCGCCTCCCGGAGAGCAACCCGTTTGTCGAGATCGCGACCCACCTGTTCCTCGAGGACCTCGCTGCGAAGGTGGGCGTCCACGGGCTCAACAACTACCTAGTGTCCCTCGCGAGGAACCTCGCGGCGAGCATGCCCCTCGAGGAGTACGACGGCTGGGATGAGTTCCTCGCCGCCCTGCGGGACGGCCACTCGATCCTCTCGACGTTCGAGGAAGTCCGGCCCGTCACGGAGCGGTGCATGGCTACACCCCGGTCGCCCTTCGAGCGGGGCTGGCGGGAGTACGCGAAGCGGGTCGGCGCGTTCTCTCCCGTGCACCGGGAGGCCGCGGTCACGTACAACCTGAAGGTCCGCCCCATCGCGGTGACGTCCCTCCACATCGTCCTCCACACGTTCCGCGAGGCGGCGGCCTCAAGGGTTCGCGTGGGCGGGAAGGCCCTCCGCTACACCCCGATCGCCACGGTCTGGGTGGACGGGGAGCGCCAGGTGGCCGCGGACAAGGATCTCGACGAGCTCCTTCGACGCTCGGGGATCTCCCGCACGAAGCTCGGGATGCTCCTCCGGGCCCACGCGGACGTCTGGCTCCTCGAGTCGGCCTGATCAGGCCCCGCGCCGGCGGCGCAGGGCGACCGCGATGAGGAACGCGGGGATGAACACCCCGACGGCGATCGCGATCGTCCATCCCGGGCTCAGGGAGGCCCCTTCGCGGACGAAGAAGTCCGAGGTGACGACCTCCCCGCGGGCGGGATCGACGATCCCGTTCCGGTCGATGTCCGCCTCGACCCGGACGAGGTGGTTCCCCGGCGCCAGGTCCGTAGGGAGCCAGCTGAAGGAGGCGGTCGCCTGCCCGTTCCCCGCGATCCGGGGGACGACGGTCGTCCCGACGAGGACCCCGTCCACGTAGAAGCGGACCGTCACGTTGACCGCGGCCGTCGGCGAGGCGTTCCGGAGGACCGCGCTCAGGACGACGGGCGTCACGACGGCGATCGGGAGCTCTGCGGAGCCGTTCTCCGTCCTCCCGCCGGCCCGTGCGGCGACCTTCACGACGAGGGTGACCGTCTGGTCCCGTTGGGGCGCCGTCACGTTGACCGTGAAGAAGGTGCGGTTCCCCGAGGTCTTCCCGGGGGCGGATTGGGTCGGCGACCCGCCGGTCAGGTCGGAGCCCGTCAGGTAGTACTCGAGGCTGTAGTCGACGCTCCCCGACGGACCGCCCGAGATGCTCACGTTGTACGTGGCCACCCGTCCGGGGGCGATCGCGGGCGGGCCCGTGATCTCCGCGAACACGGTCTGGGCCTGGGCTCCCGCGGAGATCTGGAGGAGGACCGCGAGGAGCACCACGATCCCTGCGATGGTCCGCGCGGCCACCATCTCAGCGCCTCCGCCGCGTCAGGAAGAACGCGAGGGCCGCCGCGGTGACGGCCGCAGCCGCGACCGCCACGAGAGCCATGTTCAAGGAGGGGCTCTTCACGATGCCGGGCCCTCCGACCGCGACCCCCTCCGGGGAGGCGAGGGCGGGGAGCTGCATCGCGTACGCGATCGTCGCCTGGATCGCGGGATGGTCCCTCGTCGTCGCTGTGAGGACGATGACCGCCGCGGAGGCACCCCCTGCGGATTCGACCCGAAGGCGGACCTTGACGGTTTGGTTCGCGGGGACGAGGATCCCCGCGAGCTCGAGGGCCGCCGCGGAGCTCCCCTCCCGGGCCAGCCGGGGGATCCAGCCCGAGCTCGCCGCGTCGTCCGGGTTCGTGATGGAGATCGTCACGTTCTCCGCGGCGTTCCCCCGGTTCCCGATCTCGACCGTGTAGTTCGCGAAGCGGCCGTCGAAGGAACCCGTCGTCGCGTCCACGCGGAGCTCCAGGGAGCGCGTCCGCACGATCCCGACGTCCACGTTCACGCGTCCCTGGGCCGTCGTGTCCGTCGCCGACGTCGCGAAGAGGGCGATGGGGCCGTGTTCCACGAGGGCGTCCCCAGGCGCCGTGATCGTCACGGACACCGTGCGCCGGCGTCCGGCGTCTCCGAAGTCGAGGGCGACGGAGGAGGGGGCGAAGGTGAAGGACCAGACGCCCGAGCCCGCGCGGCCCGTGAGGACGAACGTGTCCGCGACGTTCCCCGTGTTCTCGACGTCGACCTCGTACGTCACGCTCCCGCTCCCGGGGATCGTCTGCTTCTGGGAGGGATCCCACGTCAGGGCGACGGTCCGGACGATCGACTTCTCGAGGCGGAGGTTCACGACCCGGTCCCCGGAGAGGTCGACGCTCGCGGACGCGCGGTAGTCCACGTCGACTCCCTGCTCCGTGCCCTCCCGGGAGGCCGTGAGCGCGTACGTCCCCGCGGGGAGGACGAGCCCGTACGCGCCCGACCCGTCCGTCTCGAACGTGAGGCGGGGGGATGACCCGATCGTCACGGTCGCCGGGATCCGGAGGCCGCGCGCGTCCGTCGTGACGCCGGAGAGGGCGTAGCCCGGCACCAGGGCGATGTCGAGGCTGAGCGGCGTGGGATGCTCGATCGTGACCCGCCGGAGGTACGCGGCGTCGCCGGAGTCCGCCTCGACGTGGACGTCGTACACCCCGGGGGCGAGGGCGACCTCGAAGGTCCCCGAGGCGGTGGACCGTGCGGTCGCGTCGAGGGCCCCGCCCTCCCGGGCGTAGAACGCGAGGGAGGCGAGGGTCCCGGCGCCCGCGGACGTGACCGCGCCCGCCACGGTCGCGTTGTGGAGTTCCCGGGAGAGGTCCAGGTTCAGGATCTGGGTGGACCCGCCCGGCGTGACGTCGACGAAGCCCGTGAACGTGTAGCGGTAGAAGCGCGAGATCACGCCCTCCGCCTGCTCGACGACGAAATCGAGCCGCACCCCGTAGGCGCCCGGCACGAGGGCCGTCGTGTACCGTCCCCCCTCGTCGCTCTGGACCCGGACGGACCCGCCGTCGAGGCGGTCGAACGTGATGGGCATCCTCTCCTGGAGGGTCCGGCCGCCGTACTGGAGGACGCCCGTCAGGGTCGTCGCGGCCTCCAAGGCGTGGGACACGAAGCCGGGGCTGGAGATCTCGGCCACCTCGAGGACCCCGTACGCGCGGCCGTCGACGGTCGCGTTCGCGCGGACGGAGTACGTCCCGGGGCGGAGGTACACGCGGAAACCCTCGTCCCCCGCGGAGCCGACGGTCCGCGACTCGGCCCCGTCGAACGACATGGCCGCGGCGACGGGCGAGCCGCCGAGGGTCGTGTTCCCGGTGACGAGGATCCGCTCCGTGATGGCGAGGTCCCGGACGACCGGGGACCCCCCGATGCGGACGACGAGCCGGTCCGACCCGAGGTTCTGGAGCCGCCGGTCCTCCGACGTGGACGCGTTCTCGTCCACGACGAGGTCGTACGTCCCGGGCGGAAGGTCGAAGCGGTACACCCCGTTCAGGTCCGTCGCGCCCGTCGCCTCGACGGCCCCGCCGAGGACCGCGAGGGCCCGGACCGTGACGGCCCGGTTCCGGATCGGGACGTCGTCGAGGAGGAGCGTCCCCGAGACGTCGACGGGCACGGCCTCGAGGGCCATGGGGAACAGGCCGCGGAGGCCGGCCGGCGTCGAGGAGGCGACGGACCGCGGGAGGAATCCGCGGGCCGTCACGATCCCGGAGTACGTGCGGTTCACGTCCGCGAAGAAGACGAAGTCCCCCGACTCGTTGCCGGTCCCGAGGGCCTTCCGCCCGAGGTCGTCCGTGAGCTCGAGGCGCGGGGCGTGGATCCCCTCCCCGTTGTCGGGGAACCGGTCCCCGTCCGCGTCCCGGTACACGGTCCCCGTGACGGCGGTCGCCGGGATCAGGGTGAGGTCGAAGGAGCGGTCCGTGGACAGGGCGACCGCGTCCCGGGCGACCCCGCGGCTCGAGAACGCCTGGACCCCGTAGGTCCCGAGGGGGAGGTACGCGAGGTAGGCCCCGCCCTGGCCCGTGCGGGTCCACCAGTCCCCGCCGTCCCCGAGGAACGTGATCTGGGCCCTCGCCACGGTCGCGTTGGGGGCCGTCGGGTCGTGGACCGTGCCCTCGATCCGGGCTCCGTCGACGAACGTCGCCGTGTACGTCGTCGTGTCGCCCGGGAGGACCGCGAGCCGCCCGAGGGCCGCGTAGAGCCGGCCTCCCGAATAGAGGCGGCCCGCGACGTTCCAGTCCCCCGCGGGGAGGGTCACGGTGAACGCCCCGGACGCGTCCGAGGTCACGGAGCGGACGAGATGGACCCCGGCCGCGCTCTGGAGCTCGATGGTCGCGTAGGGGACGGGCATCCCGTAGATCCGCGTGACGCCGGAGACCCGGCCCGAGGGGGAGAGGGTGAAGTTCTGCCAGCGGTCCGCCCCCGCGACGGTCACGAGGACGGGGAGGGCCGCGACGTCCCCCCGGTCCACACTCAGCTCGTACTGGCCCGCGAGGACGGGGGCGAAGGAGAACCGGCCGTCGGCCGCCGTCGTCACGGTCTGCGCGCCCCCGCTCGCGGGGTCCCGCAGGCTCACCGTCGCGTCGCCCACGGCGACCCCGGTCACGAGGTTCGCGAAGCCCCTGACCTCCGCGAACGGCACGGGGAGGTCCCGGTCGGGGACCGTGGACGTCGACAGGTCGAGGTCCGCGCCGACCACGGTCCGGCCGTCGACTT